>Ga0316206_1000116_pt1 | contig 161781 bp, 152 predicted proteins | sample 6monthpyrite_MG_FD_204942 | JGI IMG/M metagenome (GOLD analysis project Ga0316206, IMG submission 204942) | Microbial mat bacterial communities from mineral coupon in-situ incubated in ocean water Damariscotta River, Maine, United States -... | ecosystem: Environmental > Aquatic > Marine >... | reverse complement strand
ACAAGGATCGTCATTCCCGCGAAGGCGGGAATCCAGAAAATTATAAGCAAAGGGATTTTACAGTACTGGATACCCGCCTTCGCGAGTATGACGGGTATAAGGCGGATTCAGTTATCTTATGCAATTTTACTTAAAAACAGATAGTTAGAAGATATTATTAAAGTTTACTATCAAGATAAATATTACAAGGATCGTCATTCCCGCGAAGGCGGGAATCCAGAAAATTATAAGCAAAGGGATTTTACAGTACTGGATACCCGCCTTCGCGAGTATGACGGGTATAAGACGGATTCAGTTATCTTATGCAATTTCACTTAAAAACAGATAGTTAAAAGATATTATTAAAGTTTACTATCAAGATAAATATTACAAGGATCGCCATTCCCGCGAAGGCGGGAATCCAGAAAATTATAAGCAAAGGGATTTTACAGTACTGGATACCCGCCTTCGCGAGTATGACGGGTATAAGGTGGATTCAGTTATCTTATGCAATTTCACTCATAATTCTTAGTTGAACTGTTATAATAATCAAATATTTGTAATTCAAGTGGAACAAAAGATGTCAGATGCAGATTATATAGCAGATCAAATGTCAGGCGGTTGCGGTAGTAGCGAGCCCTTTGCGCTTCAAGTTATTGATGACAGCATGGAACCTGAATTTAAAAAAGATTGCCTTATTATCATTGATCCTACTGGTGTAGCTCGCCATGAAGCCTATGTTTTTGCAATGGTGGAAAGTGGCTATATCTTTCGTCAGTTAATAGAAGAAGACGGTAAGTATTACATACAACCTCTCAACGAAGCATATAAGCATGAAAAGTGTCTTGTTGATTTTGATGCCATTGAAGGTGTTATTGTTCAACAATCTGGCCCTAAAGGCCGTCGTAGTGAACGTAAGCACTACTAATAATAATTTTCTGTAAGTAATACAAAATATGACATCAAAAAAAATGGAATTTTTATTTGGTGACAGAATCTTACAACTTCAAATTCTTGATATATTAAAATCTCCCGTTGACGTCATTGTTAATCCCGCGAATTGCTCTTTAATACATGGTGGCGCACTTGCTTTGCAAATTCAAAATGCGGCAGGTGAAGAGTTAGAGCAGCAAAGTAAAACATTAATTCAAGAACATGGCGTTTTAGAAAGTGGCATGGCTGTTTATACAAGTGCCGGTAAGCTTCCTTTTAAATCGGTTATTCATGCTGTTGGCCCTCAACAAGGCGAAGGGCACGAACAATCCAAACTCGAACAAGTCTTTTTACGAAGCTTGTTACTTTGTGAAACAAACGATTGGTCGTCTATCGCCTTTCCTGCGATAAGCACGGGAGTATTTAGAGTTCCTGTCGATGTTTGTGCAACAGCTTGTTATAAAGCCATAACGCATTTCTGGGATGCTCGTAGTGAATGCGTAGTTGATAAGATTATAATTTGTTTAACGGAAAATAAATTTGATGCTTTCTTCAATGCTTTTAGAGAAGAATCCTTTGGTAAAGGTAATGCTAATATTAATAATTTTAAACCAATTTTATCTGAAAGTGGATCGACAGAAGAGAACGTAGGTTATGTTGAACTTGATGAAGATGATCTAAATGAATCTGATGATGAAATTAGCGATTGGTTTAAATAACCGATTAAAGTAATGTGATTTTATCTTTATCGATACTGATTATGCGCTTTTTATACAATCCACCTAATGCTTTTTTATAGTTAGATTTACTAACAGCAAATTGCTTGTATATAACTTCTGGTCGGCTCTTATCGGTTATTGTTGATTGGCCATCGTTATTTTTTAAATGGTGGATTATTTTTTCAGTTAAAGAATCTCTAGATTCTTTATTAGTTAACTTTAGCGTTAAATCAATCTTGTTATCGTCGCGGACATTCTTAATATAGCCTTTAAGTTTCAGGCCGAATTTTAAATCCTGAAAAACATCACTCTCAAATAACATGCCAAAGTGCTGGTTATTGATAATGGCTTTGTAACCAAGATCAGTTTTCCCTGCAATCATCAAATCTACTTCTTGATTCTGCTCATAACAAGTCGCTTCATCTTTAATGAATTTATTAATTTTGGAGGAGGCGACAATTCTATCTGCATATTTATCAATATATAAGTAAACAATATAAGATCGTCCTACTTCCATCTCTCTATGCTGCTCGCCATAGGGAACGAGTACATCCTTAGACAATCCCCAATCTAAAAATGCACCAACATCATTAATTTCTGCAACGCGCAAATAAGAGGCTTCACCAACAATGGCAAGCGGTTTTAGTGTGGTTGCAATTAAAGTGTCGTCTGAATCAACATAAATAAAGACATCAATATCATCATCTACATCAACATTTTCAGGAATATAGCGTTTAGGAAGGAGTATTTCGCCTCCATCCCCATCGTCGAGGTAAAGACCAAAGTCTACAAATTTGGAAATACGAAGGTTGTTATATTGGCCTATTTTAATCATTGAGGTTATACCGCTGTGTTAGATAGAAGTGCAGCAATTAAACCAATAAGGCCACCAAAGACACCACCCCAAACAACTAACCAACCTAAGTGCTCTTTAATCATTTTTTGAATAATATCTTTTACAAGGGCTGGTGTTAACTCATTTAAGCGTTGCTCTACAATATGTTCAACTTTTTCTCGAAGTTCAGAAAGAACGTCTGGCTGTTCAATTTCATCTTTTAATAAATTTAAAAAAGATTCTTGTTGAGTCATTTCAATAAGTGATTCTTTCATCTTGATTATAAAGGGTTCTTTAAGAGGGAGTAACGCTTCTTGACCCCCGAACATACCTAGCATCCCTCCAAATGATGATTCCATGATAACTTTAACTAAGGAATCAAATGAAGGACTAAGATCAACTTTTTCAATAACGGGTGCTAAATGCAAATCAGGAACATTGCCATTTGATTTACTGAGTAGTCGTTCAATATTTTCTTCTGTGAAAAATTGAGTCATCATTAATTCACGAATACCCAATTTGAAATCTTCAAAACGAGCAGGTATTACGCCTGAACCATATAAGCCTGGAACTCTTTCGAATAACATGTGTATAGCTAACCAATTAGTTATTGCACCTGATAAAGCAAACATACCAATGGTTAATGTGATATTAGATTTTAAAGCGATACCGGCAATACATACGAATAGCGCAGTTACGTTAGTAACAATGTTTTTATTCATTACTGAGCCTAACTTGATTGTTTCGTTACATCAACATAGAGAGTGACGCGTTGTCCTGGTTGTAGATATTTTTTTCTATGCAAACGTTTATTCCAACGTAGTAGTTGACGAATACTCACTCTGAATTTTGTTGCGATTCTAGCTAAAGAATCACCGTTACGTACTCTATATCCTATACGTTGCATGATATTACGTTTTTTAGGAATAAAAAGATTCTCAGGATCGTTATGAGAAACGGTTAAGCCTGTTTTAGACCAGATTATTAATTTTTGGCCGGGTTTTAAAGTATCGCGTGGAGCCATTCCATTCCACTTAGCGATAGAACGAATTCCCACTTTATGTTGGCGAGACAAACTCCAAAATGTATCACCTTGCCTTACAATGTGAGAAATTTTAATGCCTTTACGAGGAATATTTTGTTGTTTCTTTAAACGCTGGTTCGCGCTGAGTTTATAGCTGCGTAGCGATTTGCTTGCAACAGGAATTGTTAAACTTCGGCCTGCACGTAAGAAATTCTTTTTTAATCGATTAACGCGTTTAATACTTGAAATGCTAGTGTTGTATTTATCAGCAATGTGACTAATGGTTTCGCCATTACGTATTTTATGGCGAACCCAGCGAATTCTGTCGGTTGCTGGAAGTGTCGACAATTTTTCTTTAAATAATGCAGCTTGTGCTATAGGCAATAAAATATAATGAGGGCCTGTCGGTGAAGTCGACCAACGATTAAAAGCTGGATTGAGTTTATAAATCTCATTTAAAGGCAGTTCACTTAATTCTGCTATACGCGCTAAGTCTATTTGAGAGATAGTATCTACTTTTTCAAAATAGGGCGCGTTTTCAATTTTAGTTAATTGAACATTATATTTTTCTGGATTGGCGACAATGCGTTTTAGCGCCAGTAGCTTAGGAACATACGCTCGTGTTTCAGGTGGTAGCTTTAAACTCCAAAAATCAGTTGGTTTGCCTTTACGTTTATTTTTTCTAATGGCTCGATGAACATTTCGTTCGCCAGAATTATATGCGGCAAGTGCTAACAGCCAGTCACCTTTAAATTGTTTTTGTAAGTTAGTAAGTAGTTTATAGGCAGCAATGGTTGATGCATACACGTCACGTCGCCCGTCGTACCACCAGTTTTGTTTTAGTCCATAACGCTTTCCTGTTGCAGGAATAAATTGCCATATCCCTGAAGCGCGACCATGAGAGTAAGCAAATGGTTTAAAGGCGCTTTCTACAATGGGTAGCAGTGCAATTTCACTTGGAATATTCATCGCTTCGGCTGTTTCAGCAATGTAGTGCATGTAAGGAGCGGCTCTTTCAGAAACTCGCTTCATGTATTCGGGATGTTTTGCATACCATCTTAATTGTTGATCGAGTCGCTTATTATTTTGTGCTGGTAAAACAAATTTTTCACGAAGGCGCTGCCACACATCATCCGGTTGACGATTTATTGGAAAGATTTCACTGTGGACAATTTCATCGGATGAGGCTGTTTGAGGAAATTCGACTTCCTCTGAGGCTACTATTTGTACAGAGTTGTCAGTATTATTGATACTGGGATTAGTGGCTTGATCATTTGAATCTTCGTTCTTAGGAAGACTGCAAGCTGTTGCCAAAAGGCAACAGAGTAATAGAGTATATTTATGCATATTTTTATTGTTTATTCTTAAGTAAGTTGTTGTTTATTTTACGCGAGCATGACACAACAGAGAAGAGCTAAAAGAGAATCATTCGACTTATTAAACATTTACACCACATTTTTATTAGATTAAATTAATTGCCAGAAAACATGGAATTCACGAGTGAATTCTTACTTTAACTTTCGTTTCTAACTTATTGGTTACAATGGAAAAATCAAGATTATTTTGGGATAAAAGCTTATTTAAAGGCTGTCCACCTTTTCCAAAGGCGTGGGGTTGCTTGCGCGAATGGTATAAAACCTCATTTGGTCAACATTTAGACACTCTTGAGCAACAACAATTAGATGAAATTCTGCCTAACCTTTTTGGATATCATATTGCGCAAGTTGGCTTAACTGGCGAGTTGGATTTATTACGATCAAGCCGAATATCTCATCATTTTGTATGTGATTTCTTAACAGATGAACCACTCAATCAAGCTGGCTGTAAGACTTTGCCCGATTTACTGCCGTTAGCCTCTGATTCTGTTGATGTCTTAGTCTTACCGCATGTTCTTGAGTTTTGTAAGGCACCTCATGATGTTTTACGAGAAGTAGAACGTGTGTTAATTGCAGAAGGCCATGTTGTTATTTTAGGTTTCAACCCTTTCAGTTTGTTTTCACTATGGCGAGTATTTTATGGAGGACGTCGAATTGTACCGTGGTGTGGACGTTTCTTTACGATAACACGCCTTAAAGATTGGTTATCACTTTTAGGTTTTGATTTTGTTATTACCAATTACTATAGTTATCGACCTCCGGTACAACATAAAGGTATCATGCGTCGTCTTCAATTTATAGAAGTGATTGCGAGTAAATTACTACGAATATTTGGCGGGAGTTACGTTATTGTTGCCCGTAAAAGAACGGTAACACTAACACCGCTACGCACCCAGTGGCATACTAAAAGAGTCGTCGCTGGTTTAGTTGAACCCATGGTTCCGCATGACCAAAATATAGAATCTCATAATATAAGATCACAGAATAAAGAATCTAAATAATGACTGAAACTATAGAAATTTTTACTGATGGCGCATGCCGTGGAAATCCTGGTCCCGGTGGTTGGGGAGTATTACTTCGCTATGGCGAACACGAAAAGTCACTTTATGGTGGTGAAGAAGAAACAACAAATAACCGTATGGAGCTAATGGCCGCTATTAAAGGTTTGCAAGCCATTAAAGGGCCATCAAAGATAGTACTCACAACTGATTCAAAATATGTAATGCAAGGCATAACGGAATGGATTATTAACTGGAAAAAACGTGGTTGGAAAACTGCAAATAAAAAACCGGTTAAGAATGTGGATCTTTGGCAGTCTTTAGATGCTGAGATTCAAGCGCATAACATTGAGTGGAAATGGGTGAAAGGACATTCAGGTCATCGTGAAAATGAAATTGCAGATGATCTTGCTAATTTAGGTATAGATGAATTGTAATAAACTCATCACCGTGATTCCCGCGGAGGCGGGAATCCAGTACATTAAAATAAAGATCTGATAATATTATCTAGATTCCCGCCTCCGCGGGAATGACGGAATAGATGTAAAATTTATACTAAGAATATTGAGAAAATGTATGCGAAGAATAGTATTAGATACAGAAACAACGGGCCTAGAACCTAAGCAAGGTCACCGCATCATTGAGATTGGTTGTGTTGAGTTAGTTAATCGTAAACTTACACATAATAATTTTCATCAGTACATACAGCCAGAACGAGATATCGATGCTGGCGCTCAAGAAGTGCATGGTATTACCCCAGAGTTTCTCGCAGATAAACCAGTAATGGCAAATGTTGTTGAAGACTTTGTAAATTACATTCGAGGAGCTGAACTTGTCATTCATAATGCTCCGTTTGATGTTGGGTTTTTAAATCACGAATTTAAACTATACGCATCTGCAACTAAAACCAAACCTTATGTTATTGAAGAGCTTTGTACGGTGCTCGATACATTAGCACTTGCACGTAAGATGCATCCCGGACAAAAAAATAATCTGGATGCTTTAAGTAAACGTTATTACATAGATACCTCGGCACGTACATTACATGGTGCTTTACTTGATGCTGAGATTCTAGCGGATACCTATCTAGCAATGACAGGAGGGCAAGGCAGCCTTTCGCTTGGAGGTGAAAAAGAAGAGGGCGATGAATTTAGTGAAGTCGTTCAAACTAAAGTTTCAACTGAACGAGCCGCATTAAAAGTGATTCGCGCTGATACTGAAGAGTTGAATGCACATCAAAATCGCTTGAATGATTTGGATAAATCAAGTGATGGTAAATGTATTTGGAATGTGGAGTAGTGACAGCGACATTCTATTATAAAGTAGCTTGTGGTTCTGGTTTGGATGCAACTTTATAAGTGCCAGAACATAAGTGCCAGAACAATCCTGTTATTCCCGCGCAGGCGGGAATCCAGAAAAAATTATAATCATTTTTTTACTGTTTCGACGTTGGGTTCTAGTCTGGTTGAAAGAGATCATAAGAGCTAAATTATATTTCCCCTCCCTCAGGGAGGGGGTTAGGGGTAAGCATAAAACACCCCACCCTACGCCCTCCCCTTGAAGGGGAGGGAATTAATTTTATAGATTTTATTCTCTTAACTGAACGATATTGCGCCGTTGAGAGTAATGTCGTTCATAAGAGTTAAATTAATTATTCCCCCTCCCTCAGGGAGGGGGTTAGGGGGAGGGGGTAAGCATAAAACACCTCACCCTACGCCCTCCCCTTGAAGGGAAGAGAACTAATTTTATAGATTTTATTCTCTTAACTGAACGATATTGCGCCGTTGAGAGTAATGTCGTTCATATAAGAGTTAAATTAATTATTCCCCCTCCCTCAGGGAGGGGGAAAGCATAAAACACCCCACCCTAACTCTTATCCCCTTGAACGGGAGGGAACTAATTTTATAGATTTTATTATCTTATTAATAAAGGAATATAAGTTACATATTTAAGAACATGTGTACCCAAATACTTGCTGCATAGCCTAATCCAATTGCCCAACTCCATTTTAGATGGCCAAAGAAAGTATAAATACCGCGAGCTTGTCCCATTAAAGCAACACCAGCAGCAGAACCAACAGATAATAACGAACCACCGACACCAGCCGTTAAGGTTACTAATAACCATTGGCCTGTATCCATAGTAGGGTTCATTGTTAAAACAGCAAACATAACAGGAATGTTATCGACGATAGCCGATAATACGCCTACTAGAATATTTGCCCATGTTGCACCTAAGCCCACATACATTAGTTCTGAAGTAATAGCTAAGTAACCAATCGTACCTAAACCACCCACGGCAAGTACTACACCGTAGAAAAACATTAAAGTGTCCCACTCTGCGCGAGCAAGTTGAGAAAATATATCGAAGTTGCCCGGTTCATTGTCGCCATTTTCTTGTGGCATTGAAGTGGGCTCGTTGTCACCAATAACGATACTCGCATCATCCATATGGGTTGATGGCTCTTCGTGTAGGTGACCAATGCGGCGTAAATAAAAACCATAAAATTTTAAAATACCTAAGCCCGTCATCATGCCAAGTACAGGAGGTAAGTGTAAAAAGTTATGTGCAGAAACGGCTAAACAAATAGTAAGAATAAATAAACCGATAACCACATAACCACCTTTTTTAACGTTGACTTTTTCAGTCATTGCTTCAGGGGTATTTTTAGAAACCGTAAACGACATAATCGCAGCAGGAATAAGCCAATTAACTGCAGAAGGAATAAATAGGTCGAAGAACTGACTAAATTCAAGAATACCTTTTTGCCATACCATTAAGGTTGTAATGTCACCAAATGGGCTAAATGCACCACCCGCATTAGCAGCTACAACAATATTTATACAAGCAACAACGACAAATTTAGTATTGCCGCGACCTACTGCCATTACAACAGCGCCCATTAATAAGGCGGTTGTTAAATTGTCGGCTAGAGGTGAAATAAAGAAAGCGAGTAGGCCGGTTATCCAAAAAATTTTTCGTAAAGAAAAACCACGTGAAACTAACCACGCACGTAGTGCTTCAAATACGCCGCGCTCTTGCATGGTATTTATGTAAGTCATCGCAGCTAATAAAAACAACATTAATTCTGCAAATTCAAGAAGGTTGTGTCGAATCGCGGCACCAGCAGTATGTTGGTCACCATGCATTGCATATGCAACTCCAATTAATGCCCAAATAATACCTGCAGCAATAATAACGGGTTTAGATTTTCGTAAATGTAAAAACTCTTCACCAATAACCATCATATAGGCAATAACAAAAACGATAAGAGAAGTAATACCAATCCATGTTGTTGTTAAATCAAGTTTCACACCTGATGTGTCAGCTGTATTTGAAGCATATGCTGCAATAGGGAGGGCAAGGGTAATAAATAAAATGCTGAAAATTCGGGTTAGATGCTTCATGTTTTGTACTCTTAGTCGATAGTAATAGAGAGGCTATTTTTGAATGTAAATACCAGATTTTCTCTGAATATTACCTATTTAGCTAAAAAAGCGCGTAATCATACCTGATTTGGCCTTGATTGTTAAGTGATAATTTGAAAATATCTTGGATAAACAAAGGCTTATGTCAGTAAAAAAATATTAAGTATTTTCTAAAGTTAGAATCGACTATGCCGATAACTATACTTACCTAATAATGACAATTTAATAGGTCTTTATTGGGAATTAATTTTATAGTTAGGTTAGGTTAGTTTTAAAGTTATTCTTCCTCCCCTGCGCAGTAATGCGCAACACACCCTTGCCCCGCCACCTAGGCGGGGTATTTTTTTAGTGCTCGTTTAATATAAATAAGCATTATGCTTATTTATATTAATTACGAGCACTTATGATGTTTTTCAACCAGACTCCTCTAAACGGTGTATCGTGGTTCGAGTATTGAAATGCCTATTATTTTAAATACTGGCACTTATGATGTTTTTCCATCAGCACCCCCCGAAACAACTTGGGAGGCAGTAATGCCATGAATATTAAATACGCGCACTTATTTAGTGTCAGTTCCTTTTTACTGACACTTATGATTACTTTTGATGTTTTTCAATCAGACTAACCCAAACCTTGATACGTGGAACTCTAGGCACATGCCTAGTTTTTACTACTGGCACTAAATAATATTCCCCCTCTCTTGGGGAGGGGGTTAGGGGGAGGGGGTAAATATAAAAACCCCACCCTAACCCTCCCCATGAAGGGGAGGGAACTAACTTTATAGATTTTATTCACTTAACGGAACGGTATTAGGAATATGACCATATTTATTAACTACGCGCACTTATTTAGTGTCAGTTCGCTTTTTTACTGACACTTATTATTACTTTCGATGTTTATCGATCTCTTTCAACCAGCCAATAACAGACTTTTTTATTTAAATATTTACTCCTTATATATAGAACCTGTACATTTAGAGCGATAAAGGTAGAATAGCGGCTTTTGAATTCCTCTAACATATATTCACGAGATACTACTACATGACGATACGGACGCGCTTCGCGCCAAGCCCTACAGGTTACTTACACATTGGTGGGGCACGCACTGCACTTTTTTCCTGGTTATATGCACGCAAACATGGCGGTCAGTTTGTACTTCGCATAGAAGACACCGATAGGGAGCGTTCTACCGAAGCTTCAGTAAATGCCATACTAGAAGGCATGACCTGGATGGGGCTTGATTATGACGAAGGCCCGTTTTATCAAACAGATCGCTTTGATCGTTATAAAGAAATTATCCAAATGCTTATGGATAATGGACACGCATATCGCTGTAGTTGTTCGAAAGAACGCTTAGAAAAACTACGTGAAGAGCAAATGGCCGCAAAACAAAAGCCTCGTTACGATGGCTGTTGTCGACACAAAGATATTAGTGCAGATGAAACACATGTTATCCGTTTTAAAAATCCAATAGAAGGTTCTGTTGTTGTTAATGATTTAATTCGAGGAAAAGTTGTATTTCAAAATAGCGAACTTGACGATTTAATCATTGCCCGTACAGACGATACGCCAACGTATAACTTAACGGTTGTTGTTGATGATATGGACATGGAAATTAATCACGTCATTCGAGGCGATGACCATCTTAACAATACACCGCGTCAAATGAATATACTGAAAGCATTAGGAGCAGAGCCTCCTGTTTATGCACATGTACCTATGATATTAGGTGAAGATGGAAAGCGTTTATCTAAACGTCATGGAGCAGTCAGTGTAATGCAATATCATGATGAAGGTTTTTTACCTGAAGCGTTGTTAAATTATTTAGTACGTTTAGGTTGGTCGCATGGCGATCAAGAAATATTCTCAATCGATGAAATGATTGAAAAATTTGATTTACCAGGTATTAATAAATCTGCATCAACCTTTAGTCCTGATAAACTAATGTGGTTAAATCAACAATACATTAAAGACAGTAGTGCAGAACATATTGCTCATCACCTTAGTTCGCATTTAGGTAAGCATGATATTGATCCATCACAGCATGAACAACTTCATGATGTTATTAGCGCGCAACAAGATAGAGCGAAAACACTGATAGAAATGGCTGAAGCAAGTGTGTTCTTTTTTAAAGATTTTACAGAGTTTGATGCCGCTGCCGCAAAAAAACATTTAAGACCTGTAGCAGCTGAGCCTTTAAAAGTAGTGCAGCAAGCCTTAATGTTATTAGAAGCCTGGACGCCTGAAGCGATTCATGAACAAATCAATCTGGTTGCCGAGCAACTGGATGTTAAAATGGGTAAGATAGGCATGCCATTACGTGTTGCTGTTTGTGGTCAGGGAAATTCCCCCGACATTAACGTAACCGTACATTTAATTGGTAAAGATAAATGTATCGAACGAATAAATATGGCGTTAGAATTTATCGCTCAACGTGAACTAGCCGGTTAACTAATTTAGTATAATAAAGGTTTTATTAATGAGTTCTCAAAAAGACACCACAGATAACAACGCTGAAGAAGTTACAAAGCCGAAGAATTTTATTCGACACATTATTGATGCCGATTTAGAAGCAAATAAAAATGATAGTAAAGTTTCTACACGTTTCCCACCTGAACCAAATGGTTATTTACATATTGGTCATGCAAAATCGATTTGTTTAAATTTTGGTATTGCACAAGATTATAATGGAACCTGTAACTTACGCTTTGATGATACAAATCCAGCGAAAGAAGAAATTGAATTTGTTGAGGCCATAAAAAAAGATGTAAAGTGGTTAGGCTTTGATTGGCAAGACCGGTTATATTTTTCATCAAACTATTTTGAAAAACTTCATGATTATGCTGTTGAGTTAATTAATACAGGAAAAGCTTATGTTTGCGATTTAAACGCAGAACAAACTCGAGAATACCGTGGCTCGTTAACAAAGCCGGGTAAAGATAGCCCTAATCGAGAACGAAGCATAGAAGAAAATTTATCTCTATTTGAAAAAATGCGAGCAGGCGAGTTTGAAGACGGCCATTGTACACTGCGCGCTAAAATAGATATGGCATCAGGTAATATTAACTTACGTGATCCAGCGATATACCGTATACGTAAAGGTTTAGTGCATCATCAAACAGGGGATAGCTGGAACATATATCCTATGTATGATTTTACGCATTGTATCTCTGATGCAATCGAAGGTATTACACATTCTTTATGTACTTTAGAGTTTGAAGATCATCGTCCACTATACGATTGGTATCTGGATAACATTAGTATTGGTTGTCATCCACAACAAATAGAGTTCTCACGTTTAAACTTAGAATACACGGTTACAAGTAAACGAAAGTTAACTGAGTTAGTAACAAATAATCATGTAGCTAGTTGGAGCGATCCACGTATGCCAACAATTGCAGGCTTACGCCGTCGTGGTTTTACGCCAGCATCCATTCGAGATTTTTGTGATCGTATTGGTGTTACTAAAGTTGATAACACAATAGAAATGGGTGTGTTAGAAAATTGTATTCGAGAAGACCTAAATGAAAATGCACCGCGTCGAATGGCTGTTTTAGATCCTATTAAAGTGGTATTAGAAAACTACGACGAAAAAAAGATAGAAGAACTACAAGCACCCAATCATCCTCAAAAAGAAGAAATGGGAACACGTAAGATTTATTTCTCACGAGAACTTTATATTGATAGAGCTGACTTTAAAGAAGAAGCTAATCGTAAATATAAGCGTTTGGTACTAGGTGCAGAAGTGCGCTTACGAAATGCTTATGTAATAAAAGCCGATAAAGTCATTAAAAATGACCAGGGTGAAATTACCGAACTTCGCTGTAGTTATGACTCTGAAACATTAGGTAAAAACCCGGAAGGTCGTAAAGTAAAAGGTGTAATTCACTGGGTATCGGCAAGCCATGCCATAGAAGCTGAAGTGCGTGTATATGACCGATTATTCACTCATCCAACCCCTGATTCAGCAGGTGAGGGCACAACTTACACCGATTTTATTAACCCAGAATCGCTTAAAGTACTAAATTCAGCTTATGTAGAGGCCAGTTTGGCTGATACAACAGCCGGAGAAGGCTTTCAATTTGAACGTGAAGGCTATTTTTGTCGTGATTTAGACGATAAAAACACTGAAAAACTCGTATTTAACCGTACTGTAACCTTGCGTGATACTTGGGCAAAAATCGAGAAACAGTCTTAGTTAAAAATTATACAAAATAGTCGATAAGTTATTGATTATTAGTAAATTAAATAGAGACTACTTCTTGACAGAATCCACTTGCTCGCGTAAAGTGCGCTCTTCTTTCGCGGGGCTATAGCTCAGCTGGGAGAGCGCTACACTGGCAGTGTAGAGGTCGGCGGTTCGATCCCGCCTAGCTCCACCAGTTTCTGCAAAGAAACCGAATTTGGGTTGGCATATCTAGGCTACCAACTGTTAACAAATTCAAGCGACTCAGACACAGAGAGTTGTGTTTTACCCTGTGTCCCCATCGTCTAGTTGGCCTAGGACACCGCCCTTTCACGGCGGCAACAGGGGTTCGAATCCCCTTGGGGACGCCATTATTTGCGTTAAAATATCGAAGGCTTACAGAAATGTAGGCCTTTTTTGTTTGCGCAGAAAGAGCATATTTTTTTACTATTTTCAGCACATTTACTGCACGTCCTATCTAATGTTATGGTCTAACTATGGTGACATTAAATAACCGTGGTAAGAGCTGGAATTAGCCGATTTGTAAGAGTTAGCGATGTAGATCACACTTGGTATAATATCTAAGGGTGATGAAAACACTATCTTGTTACTCACTCTTCGGCAGGACATTTATGCGACATACAATTACTCTATCTCTGCCTTTAGCAGTATTTTGGTTGGCTAATTCAGATCAATACACGCCTTTCCTGTTGTTGCTTGGGGTAATCTCGATTGCTTTTGTTCTATACATCGCACATCGAATGGATGTGGTGGATCAAGAATCTCAACCCGTGCATCTCACACTGAAACTTCCCGCTTACTATGTCTGGCTTATTAAAGAAATTATCCTTACTAATATACTGGTTGTAAAACATATCTGGCTTGGTAATAAGTCTATATCACCTGTATTTGCGACAGTTACCGCCAGTCAAAAAACGGAAATAGGGAAGGTCATTTACGCAAACTCCATTACTCTAACACCGGGTACTGTTACAGTAAGTTTAGAAGGTAATCAATTTAGAGTTCACGCGTTGTTGCTCGAATCAATTAAAGATCTGGAATCCGGTGAAATGGATCGCCGGGTGAGTGAGTTGGAAAAATAATGTTAATAGCCGCTACCATTGCCATTCTTGTCGTCATGATCATGGCTGTCACTCGAGCAATTATGGGGCCTACGCTTTACGACCGCGTACTTGCGGTTAATATGTTTGGTACCAAAACCGTGCTGCTTATTTCGTTATTAGGTTTTGTAATGGGACGACCGGAGTTCCTGGATATTGCTATCGTCTACGCCCTTATCAATTTTATTAGTGTGATTGGTGTGTTGCGTTATTCCGATAATTTCATGTTAAAGCGTGACGGGCAGAACAAAAACTAATGGATACTTTGGTCCAGATTAGTAGCGGATTTTTTTTACTGGTAGGCAGCTTTTTGTGCATATCAGGCGGTGTTGGCATTTTGCGCTTTCCAGATTTTTATACCCGAATGCATGCGGTAGGGGTAACCGAAACTCTGGCGACTGCGATGATTCTAATCGGGCTGATATTGCACAACCCGGAATTTTTGGTGGACATTAAGCTCATGCTCATCTTGCTGATGACTTTATTTATTAGCCCATCAGCAAGTCACGCATTAGCCAATGCAGCAATGCGTAATGAAATGTTACAAGCGAATGAAAACAAACCGGATAGTGAAAGTGAACAGGTGAAGCCATCGAATCCCTGATTGATATTGTACTACTGGCCTTTCTAGTGGGTGTTGCCTTTGCTATTGTCTTGATGAAAGATTTGTTAGCGGTAATTATGCTGTTAGGTATTTACGGACTGCTATCCGCCAGTTTTTTTGTTGCAATGGATGCAGTGGATGTAGCGTTTACTGAAGCATCCGTGGGTGCGGGTATTGCTACCTTGTTAATGCTAGTGGCAATTAGCATAACAGGGCGTTCTGAAAATCCGGTACGCCATAAACCATTTTTGGCCTTAGCGGTGGTTATTATTACGGGTGGCTTGTTGATCTACGGCACGTTGGATATGCCATATTTTGGTTCTGCAGCAGCGCCTATTCACCAACATGTTGCTCCCCGATACATTAACGATTCAATGCAAGAGATTGGCGTACCGAATATCGTCACCTCTGTGCTTGCAAGTTACAGGGCGTTCGATACCTTTGGTGAGGTAGTCGTTATCTTTACTGCTGGTATCGGCGTATTGGCACTTTTATTGGTGGTGCGTCGCCCCAAGGACATTGAAAAAATTGATTCACTTAATGAGTCAATGCATGAAGAGCATTTAATTCTGCGTATCGTCACCAAAATGTTGATCCCCTTTATTATGCTCTTTGCATTTTATGTGCAGTTTCATGGCGATTTCGGTCCTGGCGGGGGCTTTCAGGCAGGTGTGATCTTTGCTGCTGCCATTTTCCTGTATGCCATGTTATTTGGTTTGAGTACGGCTCGTCGTGTGATTAATCAGTCCTTAATTCAGATACTCGCGGCTACCGGTGTTTTACTTTACGGCAGTGTTGGCGTGGTTTCCCTGTTAAATGGCAAAGAATTCCTTGATTACAGTGCACTATCTTCTGACCCCGTTGCGGGACAACATCTGGGTATACTTTTAATTGAACTGGGTGTGGGTGTAACGGTAGCATCGGTGATGGCTATTATCTTTTTTAGCTTTGCAGGCCGTAGTGAAAAGAAACTCTTACAGGATAACAAGGATTCACAATGATACTAGGGCTCTATAATTACTGGGTAGTGGTAGTGTTGATGATGGTTGGATTTTATATCGTTATCGCCCATGGCAACCTGATTAAAAAGATTGTTGGCCTGACTATATTTCAAACCTCTGTTTTTATCTTTTATATCAGTATGGCTAAGGTTGAAGGTGGCACTGCCCCTATCTTGACCGATGGGGTAGAACAATACTCGAACCCTTTGCCCCATGTTTTAATTCTTACCGCAATTGTAGTGGGTATTGCGACTACCGCATTGGCACTAGCGCTGGTAGTGCGAATTAAAGAAGCCTATGGCAGTATCGAAGAAGAAGAAATTCAAGAAAAGGATAATCTGGATTGTTAGCGCATTTACCGATCCTGCAAGTCATTGTTCCACTGATGGCGGCACCTTTATGTCTGTTTATAAATCGATCTCGCGTAGTATGGTTATTCACGCTATTCGTTAGCGGTTTAGCTTTTTTGATCAGTAGCCTGCTGTTACAACAGGTGATGACGTCGGGTACGATTGTTTATGATTTGGGTGGCTGGGATGCGCCCTGGGGTATTGAATATCGCATCGATCAACTCAATGCATTTCTGCTACTGATTATTTCAGCAATCAGTACCGTTGTATTATTCGCCGCGCACACCAGTATTCGCGAAGAAATACCTGCAAGTCGGCACACGCTTTTTTACATTTTGTATCTGTTAACTCTGGCGGGCATGCTTGGCATCGTGGCGACAGGGGATGCCTTTAATGTTTTTGTTTTTCTGGAGATTTCATCTCTTTCGGCCTATGCCTTAATCGCGTTGGGTAAAGACCGACGTGCACTTTGGGCTTCTTATCAATATTTAATTATGGGCACCATCGGTGCTACTTTTATTTTGATAGGCATCGGTCTGATGTATCAAATGACCGGCACTCTGAATATGGATGATCTCTCCAAACGCCTGCCGGAGGTAGAACAAACCCGAACCGTTTTTACGGCGTTCGCTTTTGTTATCGTTGGTATTTGTCTGAAATTGGCCATGTTCCCATTGCACTTATGGTTACCGAATGCCTATGCTTATGCGCCTTCGATAGTCACCGCTTTTCTTGCGGCTACCGCGACTAAAGTTGCCATTTATTTGTTGATTCGTTTTACCTTCACCATATTTGGACTTTCCTTTTCCTTCACCCATGTGCCTTTGCAGATACTGTTTTTAGTCCTTGGGCTGGCAGGTATATTTGTGGCCTCGACGGTAGCCATTTATCAAACCAATATCAAACATCTATTTGCTTACTCCAGTATTGCACAGATTGGTTACATGATAGTGGGCTTCAGTGTCAGCTCCGTTGCTGGTTTAACCGCAACGTTATTACATTTGTTTAATCATGCCTTAATGAAAAGTGCTTTGTTTTTAGCATTAGGTGCGGTGATGTATCGTATTGGCAGTACTCAATTAAATAAGTTTCAGGGATTGGGTCGTCAAATGCCACTCACCATGGCGGCGATCGTAGTCGGTGGTTTAAGCTTAATAGGTGTACCACTCACGGTTGGTTTTGTTAGCAAGTGGTTTTTGGTTGTAGCCGTGATTGAAAATGGTTGGTGGCCAGTAGCGGTGCTCATCTTATTAGGTTCATTATTGGCAGTTGTTTATGTATGGCGTATTGTTGAAGCCGCTTATTTCAAACCTGCGTTAGCCGGCACAGAAACCATTAAAGAAGCACCGTTGGCATTTCTAATTCCCGTTTGGATACTGGTCATTGCCAATATTTATTTCGGCATTGATACACGTCTTAGTGTGGAAGTAGCGCAAGCCGCTTCGATGAATTTATTTCAGGGTTTGTCTGGAGTAAGTCCATGAGTTTTTCTCTGGAGTTCATGTTACAGCTCAGTATTATTTTGCCGCTGTTGGCGGTAGTGGGTATTGTCGCAACCGGTCGCAAACCAAATATGCGCGAAGCAGTGACCATTGCCACGTCTTTAGTGCTGCTCTATTTTGTTATCCATCTTTATCAGGGTATTCAGCAAGGCGAAAATATCCGTGTGACCTGGTGGGAGCTATTACCGGGTTTACAGATTAGTTTTAGTATTGAACCACTGGGAATGCTGTTTGCTTTAGTTGCCAGTTTCCTTTGGTTGATCACTACAGTCTATTCCATTGGTTATATGCGTGGGCATCACGAACAAAATCAAACTCGATTCTATGCTTGCTTTGCGATCGCTATTAGCAGCGTGATGGGTATAACCTTTGCTGGTAACTTGTTTACCTTGTTTATCTTTTATGAAATATTGACCTTGTCCACTTACCCATTGGTCACCCATGCCGGGACGCAAGATGCAATGAAAGGAGGGCGGGTTTATCTCGGCATCTTGCTTAGCACTTCCATTGTCTTTTTCCTGTTAGCTATTATCGGCACCTGGTTTGTCGCCGGCACGCTAGACTTTAAACCGGGCGGCGTTTTCAACACGGATGTTAATAAAGTGGTTGCCGGAGTGTTATTGCTACTGTTTGTTTTTGGAATAGGCAAGGCTGCGATTATGCCTTTTCACCGTTGGTTACCTGCTGCGATGGTTGCACCCACCCCCGTGAGTGCTTTATTACATGCTGTTGCTGTAGTCAAAGCCGGCGTGTTTACCATATTAAAAGTATGCATCTTTATTTTTGGCATTGATTTGTTACCTACACTGCCAACAACACAGTTTTTACTTTACCTTGCAGGCGCATCAATATTATTGGCCTCACTAGTCGCGATGCGACAAGATAATTTAAAAGCACGGCTGGCTTACTCGACTGTGAGCCAATTGGGTTATATTACTATGGGTGCATTACTCGCCACTTCATCGGGTGTGATTGGTAGCTCGATGCATATTGCCACGCATGCGTTTGGTAAAATTACTTTGTTTTTTTGTGCGGGCGCTATTCTGGTTGCTGCACATAAATCAAAAATAAGTGAAATGCGTGGTCTTGGTCGACAGATGCCAATTACTATGACGGCATTTTTTATTGCCAGCCTCAGTATCATCGGTGCGCCGCCAACTGGGGGTACGTGGAGTAAATGGTTCTTGTTAATGGGGACTATCGAAACTGAACAGTTTATTCTTATGTGCATACTCATCATTAGTTCTTTGATGAACATTGCTTATTTATTACCGATACCTTTTCACGCCTTTTTCTCTGGCGATAAAGTGTCTTCTTCCGAAGTAGGAATTGGGGCAAGGATCAAAGAAGCGCCGCTACCCTCGTTAATAGCTATATGTGTGACGACGATGGGTTGCCTCATTCTTTTTGTTTATCCGCAACCGTTATATGAACTGGCAAAATCCATCTTGGCAACATAGAAATGAGTGAATGGACAATGAAAAAATAATTTTTTGGATAGGATATTATGAATAGTAAAGTGGGGCTAAAAGAATGTACCAAGAAACAATGGCTGGGGTAACGTTATGAGTGGAACTGAAGAGAAGCACTGGCTTGTTAGACCGAAAACGATACGTTGGCTTTGGCGTGGAGGTTTTGTGTTGTTAACACTTTTGGTGCTGGCTGATTTTTTTATTCATGCCCATCCTAGTTTTCAAATTGATGGAACCTTTGGTTTTTATTCGTGGTATGGGCTTGTTACCTGTGTGGCCATGGTACTTTTTGCGAAGGGGTTAGGTGTCTTTTTGAAACGCAAGGATACGTATTATGACAATGACTGATTTACCACCAGGCCTTGTTTTACTCTTTGGTGCTTTTCTACTTCCGATTGTGGGAAAAAACGTCAGATCTATTTTAATTCTTGCTCTACCTTTGATGACACTTGGGCTCGTATGGAATTTGCCAAATGGGACGTTCCTTATCTCATCCATGCTGGACTACGAACTGGTTTTCTTGCGAAGTGATCCTCTCAGTCGTCTCTTTGCTACTGTTTTTTCCATTATGGCCTTTGTCGGCGGGTTGTATGCGCTTAAACAGAAAAGTGTCATGGAACTGGTTGCCGCATTTGTTTATGCAGGTAGTGCGATTGGCGCTGTTCTTTCTGGTGACTTGATAAGCCTGTTTATTTTCTGGGAGATAATGGCGGTTGCTTCAACCATGGTGTTGTTTTCGGTAGGTGGCAAGCAAAGTTACTCGGTATCCATGCGCTATTTTATGGTTCACATGTTAGGCGGTTCACTTTTACTGGTGGGAATATTGTTCTATGCCCTCGACACAGGCTCTACTGCTTTCACTGCTATGCAGCCCAATAGCTTAGGCACTATCTTAATCCTTGCGGGTTTCCTTATTAATGCCGCTGCTCCACCTTTATCCGCGTGGTTGTCCGATGCCTACTCTGAAGCGTCCTTCAGTGGCACCGTATTTCTTTCGGCCTTTACGACTAAGACGGCGGTGTATGTGTTGTTACGTGGTTTCCCTGGATCGGAGATTCTTATCTATATCGGGATCTTTATGATTTTTTATGGGATTATCTACGCGCTATTAGAAAATGATATGCGCCGTATTCTTGCTTATAGCATCGTGAACCAAGTTGGATTTATGGTCACCGGTATTGGAATTGGCACCGAAATGGCTTTAAACGGCGTTGCTGCTCACGCCTTTGCGCATATTGTTTATAAGGCGCTACTCCTAATGTCTGCAGGATCGGTACTTTATATGACGGGCAAACGTAAGTGTACGGATCTCGGAGGGTTGTTTCAAAGTATGCCTATAACAACGCTTTGCGGCATTGTTGGCGCACTTGCGATCTCGTCATTCCCATTGACCTCGGGTTTCATTAGCAAATCGATGATTGGCCAGTCAGCCGCAGACGCGAACTTTATGATTGTTTGGTTCTTTTTATTGGCGGCATCGGCCGGTGTGTTTCTTCATGCTGGGATTAAATTTCCCTGGTTTGTTTTTTTTCAGAAAGACTCAGGCCTACGCCCACCGGATCCACCGTGGAACATGAGACTCGCAATGATCCTTTTTGCTGGATTGTGTATCGGTTTAGGAATATGGCCAGAATTCCTATATAACATGCTTCCTTATCCGGTCACCTATAAACCTTATACCGTGACCCATGTGGTTAATATGTTGCAGCTGTTGATGTTTTCAGGGTTTGCTTTTTTTATCATGTTGCCTTTGATGCGTCGAACGCTAACCATTACTCTAGATTTTGACTGGTTCTATCGGCGCGTTGCTCCAAGCGCATTACAAAGACTATTTTCTATTATATACAAAGCAGACAACGCACTACGTCAGGCATTTCTTTTAAAATTAAATCAGTCACTGGCTTTTCTTTCTCTAAAACATAAGGGAACCAGTAGTTTGCTTTCACATACTTATCCTGCCGGCAGTATGGTGATGTGGGTTGCGGTGATTCTTGCAGCTTACTTATTTCTTAGTTTTATTCATTAGCAATTATTACACTGTACGTGCTGATAGTTGATTTATAGGATCTGCCTCACCAACGCCTATATATAGATTGCCAAGTAGTTTATTTAGACTCATTTGTAAAAATATTTGTTTATACTTTTACGGCGGCAACAAGGGGACCGAATCCCCTTGAGGACTAAGTTATTCTATTCGGGTTTATTAAACGAAGACTCCTGATCAATTACAACGACACCATTTTCTGAAATTTTAAATCGTTTGCGATCCTCTTCAACGTCATATCCTATTGTTTCACCATCGGGTATAACAACGCGCTTGTCAACAATGCATTTGTTAAGATTCACCTTCTTCCCAATCTTAACGTCGTCAAATAATACACAGTTTTCTACTAAAGCTTCATCGTCAATAAAAACATTTTGTGATAAGACTGAGCTGGAAACATTGCCTCCTGATATAATGGTACCCCCTGATAGGATTGAATTTATAAATATTCCTTCATTTCCCGTTTTACCTGGAACAGCACGGGCTGGGGGTGTTTGTGATTGATATGAACGAATCTGCCAATCACCCTGATATAAATCAAGCGGCGGTACAGATTTTAATAAGTCCATATTGGCTTGGTAGTAAGAATCTATCGTACCCACATCACGCCAGTAATTGTCAGCTGTTACTCGTCCTTTTGTTTCTCCAAAACGATGCGCACAAACTTTATGGCTATGAATTAATTTTGGCATGATGTCATTGCCGAAATCATGACTGGAATTTTCGTCCAAACTATCTTCTTTGAGTACATTAATTAATAGTTTTGTTGAGAAAATATAGATGCCCATCGAAGCCAATGCGTACTCAGGGTCATCTTTACTTGCCTGAACTAATTTTGGTTTTTCCTGAAAGTGAGTTATTTGATTATTTTCATCTGTTGTCATAATGCCGAATTCACTAGCATCTACAATTGAAACCTTCATGCATGCAACCGTTGCATCAGCATTTAGAGATTTGTGTGTTTCAAGCATTGCTGCATAATCCATACGATATATATGATCGCCTGACAGAATTATTGTCCATTCGGTATCACTACGTTCTAATAAATAACTATTTTGGTGTATTGCATCAGCCGTACCTTGATACCATTGATCACCATGACGCATTTGTGCGGGCACTGGTGTAATGTATTCGCCTAGTTCAGGATTAAAGATTGACCATCCATCACGTAGATGTTTTTGTAGAGAAAATGATTTGTATTGGGTAAGTACAAGAATTCGGCGTAGTCCTGAATGGAGACAGTTTGTTAATGTGAAGTCGATAATTCTATATTTTCCACCAAATGGAACGGAAGGTTTTGCACGAAATTGAGTGAGAGGTTGTAAACGAGAGCCTTCACCACCTGCGAGCACAATAGCCAAAGTTTTATTATTCATTATTACTTCCTAATTTATTAAAAGGGGCTATATTTATAAGCGCACTGTTATAGAACATTATTGTATTCTTTGAAGCTCATAAATAATTATTTGCGCAATAACAGTGCTTAAACGTAAATATTCGCATAAAAATAATGCATAAGTAGATAATTGCATTTCTTGTACCAACGTTTAATTTCTCTGACATAAACTAACGGTTTATAAGAGATGGCTTGCGTATTGATACGATATGGGTAGAAAAATATTACTGGTATAAAGCTTGCTAAAAGTTATGTATGGTAATAAGTGATATTTAGAAATTAAGACGATATATTTTGATTACTGTATAAAGTTAAAACAATATAAGGGATAGGTGTCGTATGAAAATAGCTATGATCGGCTTAGGAAAGATGGGCGCAAATATGGTGCGTCGGCTTATTGGCGATGGACATGAAGTTGTTGCTTATAGCAGGTCACCCGAAACAGCCATTCAATTAGCAGACGAGATTGATAATGTGACACCTGTGAGTAATCTTAACGAGTTATTAAAAGCGCTTACTCCACCTCGAGTTATTTGGTTAATGGTACCTCATCAAGTTGTCGATCAAAGTATCGATGATTTGCTTAAAGCTGGCATGAGCAAAGGTGACTTATTGGTTGATGGTGGAAACTCTAATTTTAATCTAAGTAAACAGCGCGCTATTGATCTCAAAGCATACGGTATTCATTTCGCTGATTCCGGCACGTCGGGTGGGGTTTGGGGTCTTGAAAATGGTTACAGCATCATGGTGGGTGGTAGCGATGATGCTATCGCAATGCTTAGGCCTGCCCTGGAATCATTGGCTCCAGCAAAAGATAAAGGTTGGGGACATGTTGGCCCTGCAGGTGCTGGGCATTATGTAAAGATGGTTCACAACGGTATTGAATATGGAATGATGCAGTCCTTTGCAGAAGGTTTTGAACTTTTAGAAGCAAAGCAAGAAATGAATATTGATTTAAAACAGGTATCAGAAATTTGGCAACACGGTAGTGTGGTTCGTTCATGGTTACTTGATTTAATCGCAGATGCTTTTGCAGAGGATAAAAGTCTATCTACTTTGAGCGATTATGTTGATGACTCGGGTGAAGGTCGCTGGACGGTGCATGATTCAATTGATCTTGCCGTTCCGACTCCTGTATTAACGCTAGCTTTACAAATGCGATTTCGCAGTCGCCAGGAATCATCTTTTTCCGGTAAAGTACTGAATGCTATGCGAGCCGGATTTGGTGGTCATAGTATTCGCAAAGAAGAATAGTGTCTGTGGAGAATTCTGTAGGAGAAATCGAACAAATGGATGAAGTTGCTATTGCACAGTGTATTGGTGAACCGATAGAGCCGGCGAATATCGTTATTTTTGGTGCTGGAGGCGATCTTACTAAACGTAAACTGATTCCCGCCCTTGTGAAAATGTTGCGTTGTGGACTGTTACATCCTAAAAGTAAAATTATTGGTGTGGTAAGAGATAGTATCCAGGAGCAATGGTTGGAAATGTTACATCAGGGAATGGATGAATATGCTCCTGAACTAAATATGGATGATCAACAATGGCAGGAGTTCAGTGCCAGATTTAAAATGGTCAGTGGTGATTTACAGGATGAAAATACATACACCATAATAGCTGAATCATTAGAGTTATTAGACGGGCATATAAATGCCATGTTTTACTGTGCAGTGCCACCAAACTGGTATACCACTATTGCTGCCGGTCTCCATAATATTGGTCTCGCTGATGAAAATAACGGTTTCAGACGCGTCGTTATAGAAAAACCATTCGGTATGGATTTACAGAGTGCACAGAAATTAAATAGTGAGTTGCAGGCATTATTGAGTGAATCACAGATCTACCGTATTGATCATTACTTGGGTAAAGAAAGTGTACAGAATCTGTTGGTGTATCGTTTTTCGAATAGCATATTAGAACCACTTTGGAACAGAAATTATATTGATCACATTCAGATATCGGCTGCAGAGTCTATTGGTATCGGTTACCGGGCTAATTACTATGAAAAATCAGGTGCCTTACGTGACATGATACAAAGTCATTTAATGCAAGTTATGACGCTAGTGGCAATGGAACCGCCTGTTGAGTTTACTGCAAATGCTGTTCGTGATGAAAAAATTAAAGTATTACGTGCGGTTCGCGATTTAAAAACTGAATTAATAAATAAGCAAACCGTTGCTGCTCAATATGGTTCTGGTAAGTCAGAAGATGAAACGCTAAAGGCCTATGTTGCCGAAGAAGGTGTTTCACCTGAATCTGTTACGGAAACATTCGCAGCCGTTCGATTTAACATAGATAACTGGCGCTGGCAGGGTGTTCCCTTTATTCTTTGGACGGGTAAACATTTACCAAAACGCGTGTCTGAAATTACGATACGCTTTCGAAAACTACCCTTCAACTTATTTGATACCCATGCTAACCCACCTGTAGCCAATTCTTTGGTGTTTAGATTACATCCAGATGAAGGAATTTTCTTACGTATGAATGCAAAAATGCCGGGACTAACAACGGATACACAAAGAATGGTGATGCGTGCACCTTATTCCGAGAATGGTGAAGACGTTTCGGATGCTTATGAAGTTCTTTTGCATGATGTTTTGAGCGGAGATGCGACTTTATTCTCGCGTGCGGATGAGGTCGAACAATCGTGGTCAATCATTGAACCAATTTTAGATGCCTGGAAAGATCGGATCTCCGTAGAACGTTACCGTTCGGGTACTTGGGATGTTCCCGGCATGGATACACTGTTTGAGGATTGTGTAGGTGGTTGGCATAAGCCAAGCTAGTAAACGAGTTTATAGAAAATATGCATAAGTGGAATGTTTATAAAGATTTAGATGAAGCCTCAAAATTTGCAGCAGATTTTATGGCTTCAAATATAAATAAAAGTATCCAGCAAAGGGATGTTTGCTATGTGATACTGTCAGGAGGCAATACTCCGGCACGTTGTTTAAATTTTTTGTCAGGAAAACCAATTGAATGGTCAAAAGTTCACTGGTATTTAGCTGATGAACGTTGCTACCCCAGTGGGCATGCCGAACGTAACGATTTGATGTTAAAAAAGAATCTATGGTCAATTATTTCCGAAACCAATATTCACGTTATTCCAACTGAGCTAGGTGCGGAAGATGCTGCCAGAGTTTACCGTGATATTATTAAAAACATTGAATACTTCGACATCGCATTCCTTGGAGTCGGGGAGGATGGGCATACGGCAAGTTTGTTTCCCGATAATAAAGCCTTACTCGATACACGTTCTGTTGTACCGGTTTATGATTCACCTAAGCCGCCGAGTGATCGCGTTTCGTTGAGTTCTAATACGTTGAAGAAGTCACATTGCAAACTTGTGCTCGCAAGTGGAGCTGATAAAGCGCCAATAATATCACGCATAAAGGCAGGTGTATCCTTGCCGATAAATAGTTTAGGTGATATTAACTGGTATGTTGATGAAGCAACACAAACCATTTAATTTATATGAATATTATGTGATCGTTTAGAATATGATGAGTTAATACTGAAATTAATCTGTACTATCTAATTTTGTGCACTATGCTATTTAATTGTTTATCTATAGTGCATTACGTTACACACTTTTTATTGTTAAATTAGGTAAGTCGCTGTTTTACCTTATCTAATAATTTGGTTTATTGTTTGGCGTGTTTTTTGCTCATTAGAATATATGAATAATATTTGTAACACAAAGGGGAAGTATAATGAATATGCAGGAAATTAAAGATCGAGCAAAAGATTTTGGTATTAAAACAGCCCGCATGAATAAAGCTGAACTCATACAAACTATTCAGTTATCAGAGGGGAATTTTAGCTGTTTCGCATCAGCACTAGAAGGTGAATGTGATCAAGAAAATTGTATATGGCGCAATGATTGTTTTTCAGCGGCAAAAAAATTACACAGCTAGATACACTTGATATTAAAGTTTCTTTATAGCGCGTTGATATAATGAAATATAGTGCTCTGCACTGGACTGCCATGAAAAATCACCGCTCATGGCGGTTATTTGCAATTTCTGCCATATTCCGGTTTGTTGATACAGAGTAAGCGCGTGTTTTATAGAGACTATAAGTGCGTTAGCTGAATGTTCTTTCAGTATAAAACCATTTGCTGTATTGTTTTCAATATTTTTATCTGTTGAGTCGGTTACGGTATCTAAAAGACCGCCAACTGCAGTAACGATAGGTAGAGTGCCATAACGTAGACTATATAACTGGTTTAGCCCGCAAGGTTCAAAGGTGGAAGGCATTAAATAAATATCACTGGCAGCCTCTATTCGATGCGCGAGTGATTCATCATAGCCAATTATAACGTTAAAGCGATCAGGAAATTTTCGAGACCATTTCGATAGTTCTAGTTCATAATGGGTGTTGCCGGTGCCTAGTATTACTAACTGACATGGCATTGTTAATAATGTAGATAGACTCGTTAAAATAATATCGAGACCTTTTTGTTCAACGAGGCGGCTTACCATGCCTATCATGGGTGTGGATGCATCAATGGTTAATTTTAATTCTTTTTGTAAAGAAGTCTTGTTAATAGATTTTTTTTCCAATGATCGTCGATTATATTTTTGTGTAATAAAATCATCAGTCCCCGGGTTCCATTGTTTTTCATTAATGCCATTAATAATACCTGAAAGGTTTTTAACCCGGTGTTTTAATAATCCATCAAGTCCATAGCCAAATTCGGGCTGCAGAATTTCGCGCGCATAATTAGGACTCACCGTGGTTATTTCATCTGCATAGGCAAGCCCCCCTTTAATAAATGACAACTGGTTATGAAATTCAAGCCCATCCATATGCCAGAGTTCAATTGGAAGATTTAAATCTGAAAAAGTTTGTTTATCGAATACACCTTGATACGCTAGATTATGAATAGTGAAAACAGTGGCGGGTCTTTTTGGTTGTAAGCTTAAAAGAGCAGGAACCAGGCCTGATTGCCAGTCGTTGCAATGCACAACATCCGGTTGCCATTGCAATTGAAACTTATTTAATGCCAGATCGACGGCTACCCGACAGAAGACCGCAAAGCGAAGTGCATTGTCATGCCATTCACCTCCATGTTCATCTGCATAGGGTCCACCAAGTCGATTGAATAGCGCAGGGCAATCAACTAACCAGGTAATAACATTACTACCGGGTAATCGAGTTTCTATAATTTGTACTGACAGATTGAAATATGATGTTTCAGCACGTATTTTATTTTTTTTAATTTTATTAATAACTTCCGGATAAGCTGGTAATAATAAACGCACATCTTGTAAATTCTTTTGTAATGCAACCGGTAAACTTCCTGCAACATCGCCGAGTCCACCTGTTTTTATAAGTGGAAAAGCTTCGCTGCTAATATATAGAATTTTACTCATGCTTATATTCTTACTTTAATGACTTATTTTAAGTATTAGGCCAGCTAAGGGAGGTAGGGTAAGTGCTAGTGAAGCAGGTTTATTCATCCACGCCGTGTCATCGGCATAAATACTTGAATGACTGCCTGCGTTACTGCCAGCATAAAAATCTGAGTCAGAATTAAATATCACTTCATAGTTTCCTGACGCGGGTACACCAATACGATAATTTTCTCGAATTACTGGTGTAAAATTAAGTATCACAATGATGGATTCTGTTTCTGTTTTTCTTATGTAGGATAAAACAGACTGATCTGCATCATGGCAGTCTATCCACTCGAAACCGATTGGGTCAAAGTCATATTTGTGTAATGCATCTTGCTGAACATATAGTGCATTGAGATCACTGACGAGTTTTTTAATACCTGCATGAAGAGGGTATTGTAGTACATACCAGTCCAGTATTTTATCATGGTTCCATTCGTCACCCTGACCAAACTCACAGCCCATAAAGAGTAGTTTTTTACCCGGATAGGTAAACATGTAGGTATAAAGTAAACGTAAGTTAGCAAAGCGTTGCCATTCGTCGCCTGGCATTTTATGCAGCATGGAACTTTTACCATGTACAACTTCATCATGCGAGAAAGGTAAAATAAAATTTTCAGTAAATAGGTAGAGTAAACCAAAAGTTAACTGGTCATGATGGTAATGTCGATGAATCGGGTCGTTAGAAATATAATTAAGCGTGTCATGCATCCAGCCCATGTTCCACTTCATACTAAAGCCCAGACCACCAATATTGGTTGGTCGGGTAACTTGTGGCCATGCCGTTGATTCTTCCGCCATGATCATGGTGCCGGGAAAATTAGCGTGGGTGATCGTATTCAACTCACGCATAAATTCTATCGCTTCAATATTTTCATTGCCACCATGTTGATTCGGTATCCAATCGCCATCTTCTCGGGAGTAATCAAGGTAAAGCATGGATGCGACGGCATCGACTCGTAAACCGTCTAAGTGGCATTCTTCCATCCAAAATACGGCACTCGACAATAGGAAGTTTTTAACTTCATTGCGTCCGTAGTTATAGATTAAAGTCCCCCAGTCACGATGTTCTCCGCGGCGAGGGTCTTCATGTTCATAAAGGGTGCTGCCGTCAAAGTTAGCGAGTCCATGTGCATCTTTGGGGAAATGTGCAGGTACCCAGTCAAGTAAAACTCCAATGCCATGTTCATGGAAGTAGTTAACAAAATAACGGAAATCGTCAGCGCTACCAAAACGGCTAGTCGGCGCAAAGTAACCTGTCGTCTGGTATCCCCATGATGCATCAAGAGGATGCTCGGTAATGGGTAAGAGCTCGATATGGGTAAAGCCAGTTTCTTTTATATATTCTACCAACCGGTGAGCAAGTTCACGGTAATTTAGAAACGCGTCGTTCTCATCACGTTGCCATGAACCCAGATGGCATTCATAAATAGACAAGGGTTCATACAGCCAGTCGTGTTTTTCTCTCACTTTTATCCATGTATTATCTTGCCACTTAAAAGCGGGGGTATTTTTGATGACGGACGCTGTTCGAGGCCGTAACTCTGATTGTTGAGCATACGGGTCCGATTTAGAGAGGACCTCTCCGGAATCTCGATTTAGAATTTCAAATTTGTAGAGTGTGCCATTTTTCAAACCGGGAATGAAAAGTTCCCATACACCGCTATTGCCTCGTGAACGCATCGGATGTGTTCGACCATCCCATTCATTAAAATCACCAATAACACTGACTCGTCCGGCATTTGGTGCCCATGTTGCAAATAACACGCCTTCGATGCCATCGACAGTTTTCGGATGTGAACCAAGAATCCTGTAGATATGTTGATGTTTGCCAGCAGAAAATAGATTCAGGTCATAGTCATCAAGTTGAGGCTTAAAACTATAGGGGTCATGGTATGAGATAACATTATTTTTACTGTCAATTTTGGTAACTAAATAATGTTCTCCGATATTTTTTAATGATTCAGTACAGCAAAAAAAATCGCTATCTGTAAAACGAATAGCCGGGATGTTCTTTTCTGTTAGGCTTAGTTGTTGGGTATTCGGTGAATACAGCAGGATAAAGGCACCGTGATGGATAGTTTGGTTACCCAAGATACTAAATGGATCGTGATGCGTCGCTCGAGCAATCTTATCAAGATCACTTTGCATAGTCTTAATGAGCGATATTATGCTATCAGTTGAAGGATATTTTTTTAAAGGCATAACCTTACAGTTTCCATTTACTATTTTATTGTGCTTTAAGAATCTTATTCTATTGTAATACTATAGTCTGGCAAGCAAGTTCCATGCTCACTTTAGTATAATTGTTTAAGTAGATGAATATATACAGGCTTTATTTGTTTTTTATCTTTTATTTCTGGAATAAACAGGCTTTACTGTATTACAGTATGCACTGAATAAAGGCGAATAATTATCAGCATCTGGGTGTTTTGCACGATTTAAAGGCACTGTAGTTTAGCTTTAGTTATTTTCTCCTTTAAAAACGACCTTTTTGTTTGGCCTGATTCTTGCCGTTACTAGATTGTAACAGTACAGGCCTACAATCTGGATGATCTATTGCTTATGGATTGTAAGCTACCTCTAAATAAAGGTGTGTATAAGGAAATGACAAAGAAGAAGTCCCCCCGTTTTATTAGTAATCTGACTAGAAATACCCTGGCGTTAATTATGGCCGGGGGTCGTGGCGAGCGCTTACAGCAGTTAACCAAATGGCGGGCAAAACCCGCGGTTCCTTTTGGTGGAAAGTTTCGTATTATAGATTTTCCGCTTTCAAACTGTGTTAACTCGGGTATACGTCGAATAGGTGTTCTTACGCAATATAAATCCCATTCACTCATTTTACATATTCAACGCGGTTGGGGACATTTACGGGGTCAATTTGGCGAGTTCGTCGAATTATTACCCGCACAACAACGCATTGAGGCCTCCTGGTATGCCGGTACGGCTGATTCAATATATCAGAATATGGATATTATTCGTTCTCACTCACCCAAATATGTATTGATTCTGGCTGGCGATCATATTTATAAAATGGATTATGGTGAGATGCTCGCAAAGCATGTCGGGCATAAAGCAGATGTTACGGTAGGCTGCATTGAAGTTCCGCTTGAACAGGCCTCTGCATTTGGGGTTATGGAAGTTGATAACGACTTAAGAATATGTGATTTTGACGAAAAACCAGAAAATCCAAAGCCAACACTTGGTAAACCGGATGAAGCGCTTTGTTCGATGGGTATCTATATATTTAATACAGACTTGTTATTTGAACTATTAATTCGTGATGCAGATACAGCTAAATCCAGTCATGACTTTGGCAAAGATGTTATTCCTGATGCAATCAAGAAATACCGTGTATATGCATATCCTTTTACTCGAGCTAAAAGTGACGTTCAGGCCTATTGGCGGGATGTGGGAACCATTGATGCTTTTTGGGAAGCGAATCTGGAATTAATTGGCATAACACCCGAACTCAATTTATATGACAATTCGTGGCCGATCTGGACACATCAAGAGCAATTACCACCTGCCAAGTTTATTTTTGATGATGCTGATAGACGCGGTATGGCTGTTGATTCGATGGTCTCCGGTGGCTGTATTATTTCCGGTGCGCGAGTTCGTCATTCGTTACTTTTTTCCGGTGTTAGCGTGGATAACTATACAAAAATAGATTCTTCAGTAGTATTACCGGATGTCAGTGTTGGTAAAAATTGCAGAATCAATCATGCTGTTATTGAAAAATCTTGTGTTATACCCGATGGAATGATCATTGGTCAAAATATTGAAGAGGATAAAAAACGTTTTTATGTATCACCAAAAGGTATTGTTTTAGTCACCCCCGAAATGCTTGGCCAGGTAGTACACTATGTCAGATAGTGTTACCAATACAACGCCATTAAATGTTGTTCTCTATTGGCATATGCACCAACCTGAGTACCGTGACTTGCGCAATGGTGAATACCATTTGCCTTGGACATACTTACACACCATTAAAGATTATGTTGATATGGCCGCACATCTTGAAAATAATACTGATGCACGTGCAGTTGTTAATTTCGCACCTGTATTGCTGGAACAAATTGATGACTATGCATTACAACTTGATGATTACTTGCATCATGGTAAGGCACTTCGTGATTCACTATTAGCAGCATTAGCTGATCCGGTTTTGTCACTCGATAATGAAAAACGTATGCATATCATTAAAGCATGTTTGCGCGCAAATAAAGAGCGGCTGGTTGAGCGTTTCACTAATTTTAAAACGTTGACTGATATCGCCAAAACTGTCCAGAAAAAACCTGAAATGCTTCCTTATTGTTCCGAACAATTCTTTGTCGATTTAATTGTTTGGTATCACTTAGCATGGACTGCTGAAACAGTACGTCTTTCTGATTCGCGTATTATAGGCTTAATGAAGAAAGCCGAACATTTTAGCGTACATGATCGTCATCTACTCGTTGATGTTATCAATGAACTTGTTGGTGGTGTGATTGGCCGCTATAGAAAACTGGCAGAAGCGGGAAGAATAGAATTATCTATGACGCCATACGCGCATCCGATCGTGCCGTTATTACTTGATCTTAAATCAACCAGACAGGCTATGCCGGAAGCTGAATTACCGCTTGCAGAAGAATATCCGGGGGGTATTGGCAGAAGTCGCTGGCATATGCAAAAGGGTATAGAAGTTTTCAGACATTATTTTGGTTTTGAACCACAGGGGTGCTGGCCTTCAGAAGGCAGTGTAAGTGCAGAAACGATAGATTTGATTTCGTCTCTTGGCATTAAATGGTTAGCCAGTGGTGAAATTGTTTTAAGAAATTCGTTAGAAAAATCTAACATCAAAATTGAAGACTGTCTTCACGAAACGTATCAATATCGTGATTCAACAGCGGCCTGTTTTTTCAGGGATGATGGTTTATCAGATTCGATTGGCTTTAAATATGCCGACTGGCATGCTGATGATGCGGTGGCCAATCTTGCACATAATCTGGAAACGATAGCGAAGCAGTGTGCAGATAAACCAGATGCTATTGTATCCATTATCCTTGATGGTGAAAACGCCTGGGAATATTACCCCCAAAATGGTTATCATTTTATTAGCGCCTTGTATGAAAAACTTTCGCAACATGAAAATATTAAGTTAACGACTTATAGTGAATATCTTGGTTCACATAATGAAAGAAAGCAATTACCCGAGATAGTCGCTGGTAGTTGGGTCTATGGAACGTTTTCAACCTGGATAGGTGAAAAAGATAAAAATCGCGCCTGGGACATGTTAGTTGAAGCTAAAAAAGTATATGACAGGGTGGTAAGTCAAGGGACTTTATCTGACCAGGAACGACATAGTGCAGAGATGCAATTGGCAACCTGTGAAAGTTCAGACTGGTTTTGGTGGTTTGGAGAATATAACTCGGCAGAGTCCGTGGCAGCATTCGATGAACAATTTCGCTTACACTTAAGTAATTTATATCAATTACTCAATGTAGAGGCTCCTAATTATTTAGCGACAGCATTCTCTTTTGGTACTGGCGAGCCAGCTATGGGGGGCGCAATGCTACCAGGACAACAACAGTAAAATATGCCTACATTGACTCATTTTAAGACAGTAAACCGACAACGCCGAGCAGGTGTTTTATTACATCCTACCTCACTTCCCGGGCCTTTGGGTAATGGTGACATTGGTCATGAGGCATACCGGTTTATTGAGTTTATCAGTGCCCACGGATTTAAAGTTTGGCAAATGTTACCCTTAGGCCCCACTCATGATGACAAATCACCTTATCAGTGTTTGTCTTCGCATGCGGGTAATCCTTTGCTCATTAGCCTTAACTGGTTAGAAGACAAAGGCTGGCTAGAGAAACAAATGCCGAACATGCCTGGTATGCACACTAGTGAAGAAAAGTATCGATTATTTTGTTTACATCAAGCTTCAGAGTTTTTTTATAAAATGAAAAGCGATGAATGGTCTGTAGCCATTGCAGAATTTAAAAGTGAAAATTCTTATTGGTTGGATGACTACAGTTTATTTATGGCATTAAAAATAAAACACCTAAATGCTCCGTGGTATGAATGGCCGGATTCTATTCGGCAACGAAGTGCACCCGTTATGGATGAAGTACGCAGCGAACTAACATTTGAAATTAATCAGATTATTTTTGAGCAATTTATTTTTTTTACGCAATGGCATGAAATTCGTGAATATGCAAAGCAACATAACGTCGAACTGTTTGGTGACGTTCCTATCTTTGTCGCTCGCGATAGTGCTGACGTTTGGTCACAAAAACAAAATTTTTTAATGGATGTTTATGGTCAAATGGAATTTATAGCGGGTGTGCCACCCGATGCATTCTCTGATACTGGCCAGCGCTGGGGTAATCCTTTATATAATTGGGAGTATATGCAATCCACTGGATTTAGTTGGTGGAAGGATCGCTTTGCAACTCAGTTAAAACTATTTGATATGGTACGCATCGATCATTTTCGTGGGCTACAAGCTTGTTGGAAAATACCGCAAGAAGAAGAAACGGCGATTAATGGCTGCTGGGTAGAAGTTCCGGGTCGGGAATTATTAAGTGAATTATTTAAAAAATTTGACCATCTTCCATTGGTAGCCGAAGACCTTGGTGTAATTACTGATGAAGTTATAGAACTTAAAAATGCCTTTAATTTATCCGGAATGAAAGTATTACAATTCGGTTTTGACGGCAATACTAGTAACCCACATTTACCTCATCGCCATAAAAAAAATGATGTTGTGTATACAGGAACACATGATAACGATACAACTCTGGGCTGGGCGAGTAATGAAAATAATTACAATAGGCCTTTCCTAAATGATTATATGAATTTAAATGATGACTCTACAGAACATCGAGTTTTATCGCTGATTCGGGCTGCAATGTCATCAGTTTCTTTTTTATGTATCTTGCCGATGCAAGACTTACTTATGCTGGATTCATCAGCAAGGATGAATACACCGGGAACCGTCGGTAATAACTGGACTTGGCGGTTTGAATGGTCACAAGTAAAACCAGAACTGATAGATAAACTATCAAGTTTAATGACGTTATATCAGAGGTAAGGATATGTCCAATAATAAATCATTACATAACATTGAGCTTCCTGTATTGGAAAAATTACCAACAGATAGTGAGTCTTTGGCAAGCGATTTTGAAAGGTATTTGAATAGTCATCTGGGTCGATTTGTTGGGTGTGTTCCAATTTACCTGTATGAAGCGTTATCGTTAACTCTACGTGATCGTATTATGACCGACTGGCGTAACACCTGGAAAATTCATGAAGAGAAGGGTGTAAGAAAAGCGCATTACATGTCTCTGGAATTTTTAATCGGGCGTTCACTTGGAAATCATATCCTTAACCTGGGTATGGATAGTGTTTTGAAGGCAGCAATGAATAAATTTTGTTTGGAACTTGAAGATATTGTTACAGAAGAACATGATGCCGGATTAGGTAATGGTGGTTTAGGACGACTTGCGGCATGTTTTATGGATAGTTGTGCAACTTTGAAACTGCCAGTAATAGGTTATGGTCTTCGTTATGAATACGGCATGTTTCGTCAAATAATTGAAAATGGTTATCAGATAGAAGAACCCGATCACTGGTTAAGGGATGGTAATCCCTGGGAGCTTGAACGACCAGAGTATACTCAGGTGATTAAGTTTGGTGGGCATGTTGAGATGATGAGTAATCACAATCGTAAAGCACATATAGTCTGGGTCGATACAGACGATGTTCTTGCGATACCTTATGATGTACCCATTTCAGGTTATAAAAATAACACTGTTAATACCTTGCGTTTATGGAGTGCCAGTGCAACCAGTGTTTTTAGTCTGGATGATTTTAATGCGGGCAGTTACTCGGATGCGGTGGAGGCGAAAAATGATGCAGAGCATATTAGCATGGTACTCTATCCGAATGACGCGAGTGAAAACGGTAAGGAATTACGTTTAAAACAACAATATTTTTTGGCCTCTGCAACCCTACAAGATGTTATGCGAATGTGGGAAATTAATGAAGGGAATGATTACAGACAATTCGCCAAACAAAATGTTTTTCAGATGAATGATACCCACCCAACTATTGCAGTGGCGGAATTAATGCGTTTATTGATCGACGAAAAATATATGTCATGGGATGATGCATGGGCGATCACTTCTCAAACAATGGCCTATACCAATCATACTCTTTTACCTGAAGCATTAGAGAAATGGTCAATCGATTTATTTGAGAAACTTTTACCGCGCTTGTTGCAAATAATATTTGAAATTAATGCCCGTTTTCTTAAACTGGTTGCTCGAAAATGGCCAGGAGATACAGATAGACTAATTCGAATGTCAATCATAGAAGAAGGTGATACAAAGTATGTGCGAATGGCCTACCTTGCGATTGTAGGGAGTTTTTCGGTTAATGGTGTTGCAGCTCTTCATTCGCAATTATTATCTGAAGGTTTATTTAAAAACTTCTATGAATTGTGGCCAGAGAAATTTAATAATAAAACGAATGGTGTTACACCTCGCAGATGGGTGGCCCATTCGAACCCTTTAATGAGCAAGCTGATCTCGGAGAAAATTGGTGATGTGTGGCTAAGCAATTTCGAAAATATTAATCAATTAAGTAAATATTCAGCGGATAAAGACTTCGGTGAGCGTTGGCATGCAGTCAAGACTGAAAACAAAAAGAAGTTGGCGGATTTAGTAAAATTAGAATGTAATGTTGATTTTGATGTTGATTCACTTTTCGATGTGCAGGTAAAACGTATTCATGAGTACAAACGTCAGCTTTTGAATATTTTACATGTTATACATCTATATGACCGAATTAAAAGAGGTGATACAAGCAGTGATGGTAATGGATGGACTAATCGTTGTGTACTTATTGGTGGTAAGGCTGCCCCTGGCTATAGACTGGCCAAGTTAATCATCAAGCTTACTAATAATGTTGCAGATGTTATTAACAATGATCCTCAAATCGGTAATAAGTTAAAACTGGCCTTTATACCAAATTATGGTGTATCGAAAATGGAAATTATTTGTCCGGGAACTGATTTATCCGAACAAATTTCTACTGCAGGTAAAGAGGCATCTGGTACCGGTAATATGAAATTCATGATGAACGGCGCAATAACAATTGGTACGTATGATGGAGCCAATATAGAAATTCTCGATGCAGTAGGAGAAGAGAGTTTTTATTTGTTTGGTTTGAAGGCTGATGAAGTTGAAGTCCAACGGCAAAATTATAATCCTGAGGAAATCATCAGTGAAGATGATGACTTGAAGAGTGTAATTCATTTGTTAACATGTGGTCATTTCAATTCATTTGAAAATAATATTTTTGACGAGATCATTGCATCACTCATTAATCCAAATGATCCATGGTTAACTCTGGCCGACTTTAGAAGTTATATAAATGCGCAAGAAAAAGTATCACAAGCCTATAGAGACAGGTCGGGATGGGTGGAAATGAGTATTAATAATACAGCCTCCAGCGGATTTTTCTCAACGGACAGAACAATGCAGGAATATAATAATGATATTTGGAAACTGACTACATAGAGTACAAATAAGACATGACAAATTCATGTCATCCACAAAAAAATGTAGAAAAAATATAATATGAATATATAAAAATGAAATCTAAACAAGGAAAACTCTATCTTCTTTTAATTAGTGTTCACGGTTTGATTCGCGGGCATGACCTTGAGTTAGGTAGTGATGCGGATACCGGTGGGCAAACAAAATATGTTTTTGAATTGGCGCGTGCTTTAGGCGAGCATCCTGACGTAGCAAGAGTTGATTTAGTGACTCGTCGACTTGTTGATAACACAATAAGCACTGATTATTCTAAACAGATGGAAGCACTCAGTGACAAAGCACAAATAGTTCGTATTGATTGTGCCGATCAACTTTATATTCCTAAAGAGCAACTATGGGATCATCTGGATAATTTTTCTGATAATTTACTCGACTATCTTCATGATAATCATCTCTCTCCCCATATTATTCATAGTCATTATGCGGATGCTGGATATGTCGGGACTCGTTTATCTCATCAGTTAAGCATCCCTTTGATCCATACAGGTCATTCATTAGGTCGTAGTAAACGCAAACGTCTTTTAGCAAGTGGTATAAAACGAGATGAAATTGAAACACGTTACAATATGTCACGTCGAATTAATGCCGAAGAACATACCTTGGGTGTAGCTGATAGAGTGATTACCAGTACCAACCAGGAAATCGAAGAACAATACGGCTTATATGATTATTATCAACCTGATCAGATGCGAGTCGTCCCACCAGGGACTGATCTTATTCAGTTTCATCCTGCAGATGGTACGGAGTTAACAAGTAACATTGCTAAAGAGATTAACCGATTTTTTAGTGATCCTGATAAGCCCATGATACTGGCACTATCAAGACCTGATCACAGAAAAAATATAGTCACTTTAATTGAAGCCTACGGAGAATCTGAAGACCTACAAAAACAAGCAAATTTAGTGATCATTGCTGGCAATCGTGATGATATCCGTGATATGGAAAGTGGTGCCCAGGAAGTGCTCACCGATATATTACTAACCATTGATCAATATAATTTATATGGGAAAGTTGCTTATCCAAAGCATCATTTAACAGATGATGTGTCAGTGATGTATCGGTTGGCTACGTTGTCTGGAGGTGTATTCGTAAACCCGGCTTTAACGGAACCATTTGGTTTAACCCTGATTGAAGCTGCCGCCAGTGGTTTACCTATCGTCGCGACTGAGGACGGCGGCCCGATTGATATTATTTCAAACTGTAAAAATGGTTATCTGATAGACCCGTTAGATAGCACAGTAATCGCAAAAACATTATTTGAGGTTATAAATAATAAAAAGAAATGGGAAAAAATGGCAACCAATGGTATTGAGGGTGTTAATAAATACTATTCATGGCAGGGGCATGCAGATAAATATTTAAAAATTATAAAACCGATAATTGATAATACCGAACCGATTGTACGAATGGAGCTGCAACGTCGATCAAGGCTTTATCGTAATAGGGCTGTTTTTTCCGATCTCGATCAGAGTCTGATTGGTCAGCCTGAATTCTTACCTGAGTTTACACAGGTCATGAAAGAAAATTCTCGTTGCAGTAGTTTTGGTATAGCAACCGGACGTCGACTGGATTCAGCATTAAAACTCATAAAAACGTATAAGCTTCCACATCCCGATGCACTGGTGACTAGTTTAGGGACAGAAATTCATTACGGTAAGTATCTAACAAAAGATACGGCATGGGCTGAACACATTGATCATTTATGGCAACCTGTCAAAGTGCGAAAAATTTTAAAAGATCTTCCCGGGTTAAAGTTTCAGGAGAAAATTGAACAGAGTCGTTATAAGATCAGTTATTTTTATGACGGAGCAAAAGCACCCAGTGTGGATGAAATAATACAGTTGTTATTTCATCACGAACAAACAGTTAATGTAGTTTTTTCGTTTGGCCAATTTCTGGATATCGTACCAGTGAGAGCATCTAAAGGCTTAGCATTACGCTGGTATGCAGAGCAATGGGATATTCCATTAGAACACATTCTTGTTGCGGGGGGCTCCGGCGCGGATGAAGATATGATACGCGGAAATACTCTAGCTGTACTTGTGGAGAATAGACACAATGAAGAACTATCGGATTTAATCGATCTTGAACGTGTTTATTACGCGAAGCAACCTTATGCAGCAGGCATACTTGAAGCCATTGAATATTATGATTTCTTTCACAGTTGCAAGGTTCCAAATACGTGAGTCATGTGAATTGTTTGTTATTGTGTACTGATCTGGATCGTACTTTATTACCAAACGGTGCTGAGCGAGAATCCGAACAGGCACGGAAAATATTTGCAGACTTTGCAAGCCTGTCACAAATAACGCTGGTTTATGTTACAGGCCGTCATCAACAACTGGTTGAGCAAGCTGTTAATGAGTATCAATTGCCACAAGCTGATTTTGTGATTTCGGATGTAGGATCTAAAATTTATAAGGTTACTGATAGTCAATGGCATTATATGGATGATTGGGAAAAGAATATTGATCGTGACTGGCAAGGTAAAAGCACTAACGATTTGCATAATCTGTTAACTAATGTTCAAGGGCTGAAACTCCAGGAACAGAGTAAACAAAATACCCATAAACTCAGCTATTACGTTGGGCTTGACCAAGACCATCTACAAATACTATCAAAGGTAAAGCAGGTTCTGAAGCAATACGACATAACCTTTAACTTAGTCTGGAGTGTTGACGAACCGGCTAATATTGGTTTGCTGGATGTTTTACCTGCCAGTGCAGGTAAGCGACAGGCTATTGAATTTTTAGTCCAGCAGTTAGGTTTTGATTATACCAATACAGTATTTGCCGGTGATAGCGGTAATGACCTATGTGTGATGAGTAGTTTGATTCAATCTGTGCTGGTTGCCAATGCGGATAAAGATGTTATAGATGAAGCTATTCGACAAGCAAAAATATATCATCAGGAGAATACTTTATATATAGCACGGGGAGGTTTTATGAATATGAATGGCAATTATAGTGCAGGTATATTGGAAGGGGTCGTGCACTATATTCCATTGGCGGAACAATGGCTCGCAGAAAAACATGGAACAGACAAAAACTATGAATAAGTCAGGGCTGGTAGTATTTGGTGAGGTACTTTTTGATTGTTTTCCTGATGGTAGTCGCGTACTTGGTGGAGCACCGTTTAATGTTGCATGGCATTGCCACGCTTTTGGATTAAAACCCTTGTTTATATCACGTGTTGGCAATGACTCTCTTGGTAATGACGTACGTGCCGCTATGATTGAATGGGGAATGGATATGAGTGGCTTACAACTTGATTCAACACATCCTACAGGAATTGTTGATGTTCATTTTGATAATGACGAACCATCATATAATATTGTCGAGAACAGTGCGTGGGACTTTATAGATAAAGAATTGTTACCGGAAATAGACGAAACGCATGTTCTTTATCATGGAACGTTGGCGATGAGAAATCCAATTGCAGTGAATACTCTTGCCAGTTTAAAACAAAAATGTTCTAAGAATATTTTTATCGATGTTAATCTTCGCTCCCCGTGGTGGAGTCTGCCACAGTTAGAAAGTATGCTGGAAAATATTCGCTGGTTAAAATTAAATATTGATGAGTTAACCTTAATCGTTCCGCATAAGCACAATACTGAATCAAGAGCTCGATATTTGTTATCGACTTTTCAGTTGGAACTGATTGTTATTACGCAGGGTAGCGCTGGCGCCATCGTGATTAGTCAACAGGAAACATGTACTGTAGAACCTGATAAGACTCTAAATATAGTAGACACTGTAGGTGCAGGTGATGCATTTAGTAGTATACTCTTAACAGGTTTGCATTATGCTTGGCCATTACAGACAGTATTGAATCGAGCACAACAGTTTGCCAGTGCCGTTGTTGAGCAACGTGGAGCGACGACACAAGATAAACAATTTTATAAACCCTTTATAAATAAATGGAGTTTGTAATAAATTGGTAAATGATTAATTCACGTATCTAATCTTGGCGTTTGAAAGATTAATTATTTGAACAACCAGTGATGTTACAATTTTAGTGTTATGTACGAACAAGTATCACATTCTTTACTTAATGAAATACTCATAAAATTAAATCCTGAAATTAAACAGCATGAGTTAAGGCATTTCTATACCCGTTTGGGTGCAAATTTCTACGCTATACATTCTTTGTTTCATCTTTTATACGGTGAGCGTGATGATTTTGAAGCACAGGCTCTACGTCTTGTCGAGACGATGGCCCTGCAATATATGGATCGCTCTGAATATCATAAAAACAAAGACATTGAACGTGAAAAAGATCATAACTGGTTTCTAAGTCAAAAATGGGTTGGCATGGCACTGTATACGGATGGCTTTGCTAATAACCTAAGTGGATTAAATGATAAGTTACATTACTTTCAGGAGTTAGGAGTAAACATGATTCATATCATGCCTATTCTACAATGTCCTGAGGGTAGAAGCGATGGTGGCTATGCGGTTAGTGATTTTCGTCGAGTTGATTCACGCATAGGCGAAAATTCAGATTTACATACTTTAAGTGATTCACTCCAGACAAGGGATATATTGTTAACTCTGGATGTCGTTGTTAATCATACTTCTAACGAACATGAATGGGCTCAGCGAGCTCGAAAAGGGGAAAAAAAATATCAGGATTATTACTACCTATTTGATAACCGGGAAATTCCGGATATGTTTGAACAAACCATGCCAGAAATATTTCCGGAAACATCGCCGGGTAATTTTACCTGGGATGAGGAAATGCAAAAATGGGTGATGACTGTATTTAATGATTTCCAATGGGATCTTAATTACAGTAATCCAGCTGTCTTCATTGAAATGCTTGATATTATTTTATTCTGGTCAAATCAGGGTGCCGACATAATTCGTCTTGATGCAGTGGCGTTCTTATGGAAAAAAATTGGCAGCGTCTGTCAAAACGAACGTGAAGCACACTTGATACTACAGTTAATGAAAGACTGTTGTCAGGTAACAGCGCCGGGCGTGTTGTTTATTGCAGAAGCCATTGTGGCACCCGTTGAAATAATTAAATATTTTGGTGAGGATGCGATTAATGCTAAAGAATGTGAAATTGCATACAACGCAACATTAATGGCATTGCTCTGGGATGCCGTTGCGACAAAGAATGCTAAATTACTCTATCAGGGTTTACGAAGTCTTCCGGATAAACTCGAGCGCGCCACCTGGTTAAACTATATACGCTGCCATGATGATATTGGCTTAGGTTTTGATGATGCCGATATTCAGGCTGTTGATTACGAACCGGTCAATCACCGAAAATTTCTAATCGATTATTATACTGGTAATTTTAGTGACTCAGATGCCCGAGGTTTCCCCTTTGGATATAATCTAAAAACAGGGGATGCAAGAATTTCTGGATCGCTGGCATCGCTGGTTGGACTTGAAACAGCACTTCAATCAGAAGATCCGCAGCGGATTGAGAACGCTGTCCAACATATTTTGCTATTGCATAGTCTGATTCTATCGTTCGGTGGAATACCTCTACTGTATTACGGTGACGAACTGGGTACTTTGAATGATTGTGATTTCCTGAATGATGAACATAAGTCTCATGATAATCGTTGGACACATCGGCCTAATTTTGATTGGGATAAAGCTGAACTCCGGCATCAACCAGCAACAATTCAACATCAAATATTTAATGCCATTAAAAAAATGATTGCTGTACGAAAAGAAATACCGGCATTTTCCGATTTTAATAATAGAGATTTAATTCATGTCGATAATCCCCATTTATTTGTATTTTCACGTTTTGACATGGCACGTACGACAGGCAGTATCTTAGTGGTCGTTAACTTTGATGCACATCCGCAATATCTTGATATGGAGCATCCTAATATTAAAACCACACTTTCTTATGGCCACTCTACTGACCTCATTTCTGGCGAGACTCCGAGCTTGTTTAAAGGTCAGCTGGTTATTCCTCCATATCATTTTTACTGGTTGGCGGATAAATAAAAAAATGATAATTAGATTCAAACCGTTTTAAAAAGTATTACATAACAAGGATAAGATTCTATGTCTGCACTTACTGAGTCAAAATCATGGTTAGCTCTAACCAAACATTACACTGAAATTAAAAATACCCACATGCGTGATATGTTTGATGGTGACCCAAACCGTTTTGATAAGTATTCTCTTGAACTCAATGATATTCTTTATGATTTCTCAAAAAATCGGATAGATGATGAAACTTTAACATTGCTATTACAAATGACCAATGAAGTCGATTTAGCCGGTTGGATAGATAAAATGTTCAAAGGTGAGCCGATTAATCATACAGAGAATCGAGCCGTTTTGCATACGGCATTAAGAGAGCAGGGAAGTAATCCGATTCTCGTCGACGGAAAGGATATTCTCCCTGAAATCAAACAAGAGCGTGAACGTGTAAAGACACTCGCAGAAAAAATACGTACGCGGCAATGGCGCGGAGCCACCAATCAAGCCATCACTGATATAGTTAATATTGGTATAGGCGGCTCCCATTTAGGCCCGATGATGGTAACCGAAGCGTTAAGACCACATTGTTTACATGATCTTAATATACACTTTGTATCAAATATCGATGAAAACCATATTAACGACACCCTTGAATACCTTAATCCTGAAACAACATTTTTTATAATTGCTTCAAAAACCTTTACTACCCAGGACACCATGGTGAATGCCGAAACAGCACGGCAGTGGTATATCAATAAACTGGGGAATGATGAGTATATCAACCGCCATTTTTCAGCCGTTACATCCAATATAACGCTCGCAAAAAAGTTCGGTATTGCTGAAGAAAATATCTTTAAAATGTGGGATTGGGTAGGAGGTCGTTACTCGTTATGGTCAGCGATCGGCTTGTCTATTGTAATAATGATAGGTTCAGAACAGTTTGATGAATTACTTGCAGGAGCCTATGAAGTCGATCAACACTTTAAACATAGCCCCTTAAATAAAAATATTCCTGTCATAATGGGGTTGTTGGGTGTTTGGTATAATAATTTTTTTGATGCCCAGTCGATGGCTGTTTTGCCATATGATCAACACTTACATCGTTTCCCGGCTTACCTACAACAGGCGGATATGGAAAGTAATGGTAAGTATGTCGATCGACAAGGTAGTAACGTTGATTATACTACCGGGCCAGTAATATTCGGTGAAATAGGGATTGCCGGCCAACATGCTTTTTTTCAGTTATTACATCAAGGAACAAAATTGGTACCGGCAGATATCCTCGCTCCCATTTATAGTTTTCGTTGTATCGCACGACACCACCGCGCCTTAATGTCGAACGTTTTTGCGCAAACCGAAGCCTTAATGCGCGGTAAAACAGAATCACAAGCAAGTGAAGAATTAAAGGACGAAGGAATGAATGACGAAGCAATTAAAAAACTTCTACCTTATAAAGTATTTCCCGGTAATCGCCCAACCAGTTCATTATTATTCGATACACTTGATCCAAAAACATTGGGATCGATTATTGCGTTGTATGAACATAAAATATTTGTGCAAGGTGTCATCTGGAATGTGAATTCATTTGATCAATGGGGGGTTGAGCTGGGTAAACAACTGGCGACAAGTATACTGCCTGAATTGAGCGATGCGGAAAATATTAATACGCATGATAGTTCAACTAATGGATTAATAAATCACTATAAACGACGTCGAACGATTAAAAAATCATAATATACGAACAAGGGAAATCATGAGAGTACTGGCAGGGGATATAGGCGGTACAAATGCACGTTTTATTTATGCCGAAGTGGATGCAAAGGCCAAGCGAATAAATAACAGGCGAATAATCGCTAAGAAAAGTTATGCCAGTGTAAACTATTCTAGCTTTATAAAAGTCTTAAATGCCTTTCTACATGAACACAATATTACAAGCTCTATAGATGCAGCCTGTTTTGCCGTTGCCGGTCCGGTTAAAAATGGTGTTGTAGCCGTTACAAATCTTCCTTGGATTATTAGTGAGAAAGAACTCGAAAAAAACTTACAAATATCGAAAGTGAAACTCATTAATGATTTTATTGCAGTTGTTTATGGTTTAGATGAATTAAAAGATATTGATATTGTTACATTGCAACAAGGTGAGGTTAATAGTAACTCAACTAAACATATATCAAGTCAGCCTGATGCCGTTGTTATTGGTGCGGGTACAGGGCTGGGCGTCGCACATCGGATTTGGCTAAATAATCATTACTATGCTTTATCAACTGAAGCAGGGCATGCAGGGTTTGCACCAGAAAATGAACTGCAATGCCAATTACTGCAATGGCTACAAAAAAAACAATCGCACGTGAGTTTAGAAAACATTTTATCGGGTAAAGGACTGGTTACGATTTATAATTTTCTCCGTGAACAAGAACAATTAGCCGAGAGTGTTGCTGTTGTAGAAGCAATGCAAAAAAATGATCCTGCACAAGTCATAACCGAACATGCATTGTCAGCAAGGGATGATTTATGTCATAAAACGCTTGAATGTTTTATTGATATCTATGGATCTGCAACTGGAAATGCAGCCTTACATTTTTTCCCTGTTGATGAAGTTTACATTGCAGGTGGTATTGCGTCTAATATAAAAGATATATTAGTAGGAGACCGTTTCATCAATGCTTTCAATAATAAAGGCTTGATGTCAGCTAATATGAAACAGATAACAATAAAATTAATACTTCAGGAGAACATAGGACTTTATGGTGCATTATCTGTAGTTAGGGCTTAATCTGCAGCAACAGGAGTTCGAATCCCCTTTGGGGACGCCATTATTTGCGTCAGATATCAAAGGCTTACCGTTTAGGTAGGCCTCTTTTGTTTCCAGCAGAGGTGAATTTATACGACAATGTGAAAACGAATTTTCCTGATAATCTGATTGTTTCACTGTACGAAACTAAACTATCTGGTTAAGTAACACTTTACGTATACATAATGGTGAAAATTAGCTCAGATCTGCCTCATAAAACTTGGCATGTGCGTGAATTTATGGCAAATTTTACGACATACGATGAGTTTTGAAAGTAGAATGATTAAAACAGGAGTAGCGTGTTTTGAAGAAGTTAATTACCCCCCAATGGTTCATTATGATTGCCGTATTGTTTACGGGTTGTTTCACTCCCAGTAAAGCGGTACTTGCAGCGAACAATGATCTGGATAAAGCCATCGCCGAAGTGGTACAGATAATGAAGTCTGCACAGCAGGATCAAGTCGATGTTTTGGCATTTGAAGAGTTCGCAAAGGGCCGTGTTTTCCTTCAAGATGCTAGACAGAGTATAAAAGACGGTGATTTGGTTGAGACAGTTTTGGATAATGCTGCTTCTGCCAAGGCGGCATTCCTGAATGCGATAAAAATAGCAAAATCCAAGAAAGCTTCAGCCGGTCGCATACTTATGGATAGGGAAGCAGTACTTTCGGCAGGCGTTAGGCAAAGCGATGCGCTCGTTAAGCAGATGATAGATATTGATGAAGAGCTGGTCGATGAAACCGATCAGTTTAGCGAAAAACTTGATCCTGATGACTTCGCTGAAATACAAAAAAAATATTACCGCTTAGAGACTCAGGTAATTCAATTCAACGCACTCAATAATGCTAAACAAATAATTGACCAGGCCACTGAAGATGATGCAGACGATGTGGCCCCCAAAACATTACGTACAGCGATGCTGGATTACAAAACTGCGATGAATAAGATTGATTTAAGTCCGCGCAATCCGAATGTTTATAAGAAAAGTGTTAATGATACCCTAATCAGTGCAAAACATTTGTTCGATGTGATGAACGTGATTAAGGGGGCTGAAGGAACCCCTGAACAAATTGCTGTACAAATTGTTAAACAAAATAGAGCATTGGGTAAGTTGAGTTCAAGTGTTGGTAAGCTGCAAGCTAATCTTAAAACAACAAAACAGACGCTGCAGGAAAAAGAGGGAGCATTGAAACAAGTAGATACTGTGTTGAAACAAAAAGATACCGCGCTAAAAGAAAAAGACTCGGCACTGAAACAAACAGAAACGGCACTAAAACAAAAAGACAATGAGTTAAAACAAAAAGAGGGCGTGCTTAAGACACAGGAAGAACAACTGGCAAGAGCCTCGACTCAGGTTAGATTCCAAAAGGCTATGGATGAAGCTCGCAAAGTGATCCCCGCAACCGAAGCCTTAGTTTATCAGCAAGGTAATAAGTTGGTCTTTAGACTTAAGCGCGTTAACTTCCGATCGGGTGATGCAGTGGTTCCGGAATTTTCAAAATTACTCATTTCTAAAGTGAATTCAATTATTAAAAAACTGGATGCAAATAAAGTCATTGTTCAAGGTCATACCGATTCAGTTGGTCCAGCCAGTGTTAACAAAAAATTATCCGCTAAACGGGCCACAGCGGTGGCTAGATATCTCCATCATTTAAAAGGAGGATATAAAATCACTTATGCCGGTTATGGAGAGTCACACCCCATTGCAGCTAATGAAACTGCTGACGGACGTGCCACAAATAGACGAGTCGATCTGGTTGTCTCGGTAAAACAGTAGAGCTATTTTTGGATAATCCTATTTAGCGTTATTTAAAAAGCCTGGAGTAATCCAGGCCTTATATATTGTGTAAAAAGGATATTTATTCGTACTAAATGGAGGAGAACTTGTTATACAAAGTATTGATGATACATAGATACTTAAAATTTATAATTGCCATTTTTATTAAATCAATCGTAGCTTAGGAGGAGATGATACTTTATCTTCTTCAGCTATAGGTTCTTCTTCGATATCTTCTTCAATATCGGTTTCATCATCAGTTAATGTATATCCTTTCCCCTTGCATTGAATAACGAGCGCACGTGCTTTAGATTTTGCTTGTTGAAGCGTCTTGCATGACGCTTCTTTAGGTGCAGGGCTACTAATTAAATCACCTTTTGTGACAGAAAAAATAAAGATATCGTCATCTTTTATAATTTCAATATGGCAAAACTTTGATTTATTAGTTAGATGTTGTCGATGTATTAATACTTGCACAATAACTCTCTTTATAGATTTGTAACTGAATTTTAGAACGGCTTTTGTTAGTAAGTAAATTTATTCGCACATGATGCAGAGGCATAAAAAAATAGTCGTTCTGGATTTCTATATTACTATAAGTTATCCGTTATTACACATATTTTACTTTACTGCTTGTAATTGTATTACTTTTCAATATTTCTTCCCGTTATTTGATTTATTACAAATTTGTAATATTGCACTTTCTTATTAATAAATGGGGTAGGGATGCGTGTCGTAAGACTTGTACTAAGTCTTAGTTAAAAGTACCATTATGACTATTCTGGTATTAAGAGATATCACTTAGACACTAGTGAATTTTGCTGATAATTCTGCTTACTGAATAGTTAACTGTTAAATTAACGCTGTACCAATAAGAGGTGATATGTAAGAATCTAGTCTGATTATTGATGAAATTTGCTAAATCAATACATAAGGAAATGTAAAAATTATAACGAATCTCTTTATGAACAATGACACTATTTTCTACAACGTACGCACCGGCGATAGCATTAGCAAAATTATTCAACGTTACTTTACTATGGCCCATTATCTGCACAACAACGTAATGCTATTATTAGTCAGATACAAGCCGATAACCCAAGCTTAAAAAACCCAAATCAAATACAGCCGAATCAGTTGCTACAAATTAGCATTCCGCCTCAATATTGCTCGATAGGTAGTAGTCGTTGGCAAACACCCACTCTACGAGTAGACCCACAACTAATAAAGCCACTTCAATTACAATGGCAACGTGCAACACCAAAAGAGAGAAAGATGCTATCCAGCTTAACGCCGCTTATGCTTGGTACGGGTGCTGCGAGCATAACAATGCTTAAACAAACATTTAATGCTAATAAACCATTAATGACTGACATGGTTAAAAATTATGAAACTTATAAAGCTGAGGGCATTACTAAAGGACAATACGATTATCAGCGAAAGAAAATTATAACTAAATTCAATCAAAAGATGGGCCCGCTAACGCGTGTGCTTAATCCAACTCAACCACAAAGTGAAGCATTACGAATATCAAGAACAAAAGGACGTGTACCCACTAAAAACATCACACAACAAATCGGTCGCATGGGTAAAGTTGCTAAATATGCTGCAGTTGGTGGTGGTGTACTGACGGCAGTAAATTTAGGGCTTGCCTGTAATGACATTGCTCACACCACTAGTATTGAGAGAAAAAATGATATTTTAGTTGAAAGCGTTGGCGGTGTATTTGGTGGATTAGTAACGGGTGCCGTTATACTACTCATGTTTACGCCGGCTGGTTGGGTAGCGGCACTTGCAGTTGGTGCTGCAGGGGGATTTGCTATCGGCAAAGGTTCTTCTTTTTTATATGATGTAACAGGACGCAAAATAGATTTTGCTTCCACAACAGGGGTAACTAACTTTTGCAATTAGTCAACCCAGATTTTATTTTTTATACCGCCGTTTATCTGGTAGCAAGTGGATTTATACTTGGTTTTATTGTACTAATATTTTTAATTGTTATGCACAATAAACTTTATCCATGGTTAGATCCGATTCTATTTAAAGAGCCGTGGTTTAATTCTGCACAGCTAGAAATGTTTTCTGCCTGGCCACTGAGTTTTATAAAAACTGTGATTTATATGTTTTTAATAGCCTACCCAGATTTTATTCGTAAAAAGAAACGCTTTAAAAATCTAAAGCAAATGCCGCCCATTGATCCAAATATTAAATTAGCCTGCAAAATATACACTGTTTTACATCTTATGTTTGTTTCTATTGGCGTAGCCTTTATGTTGCTTATTGCCGGTTTTTATATTTTTCATACTTGGTTTAATTAATCAGGTATCTTTATTTCGTCGTATAATGCGCCTTATATTACGGGTGAATAACATATGTATTTTGTATACTTTTAAATGGGCTTATTAAACTTTTCAATACTTTTTACTAAAACAGGTTGTTTACCTCAACGGAATCCTTTTGGTTTTTATGTTATTTACTGGGTTGAAGATGCTTAAAAAATACCCGCCCACCTTAATATTATCATTGTAAAACACAATTATGCACACCCGTGCATAGCACACAAAAATATAATCTGTTAGATTCGGTAACACTAAAGGGACTTTAATTCTATATGCTTATATAGCACTGAAAAATGATAAAAATATACAGGACGTATCACATGACAACCTCATTCCAAAACCGCTTACCTTCATTGCCTATTATTTTTGTCAGTTTATTCATTACCGTTATCGGTTTTGGTTGTGGAGGAGGCGGCGGTGGCGGTGCACCCGCAGCACCGGTTGTTATTTCGACTGATCAAGATGCGCAAGGCTTATATACCACTAATGGTGATGGCAGTGGCACATTTAAGAGCACGGGTAATCCCGATGTGGTTGAACCTTTAACAGATATAAAGGGTATGGTTTATGGCGACTTACCAAACCAAAAATTTATCTTTTTTGATGTTACCGCAAACGTTCTATACCAAGGTGAGATTACCGCCATTACCTTAACAGACTTTGTAGGGACTGCTACGGTCTATCACGATGGTGTGATGGTCGATAATCTTGTTACGGTCAGTGGTACTGTTATCTCACGTTCAAGTATTGATATGACTTTAGCCGCCAGTGGGAATTTTGTAGGGGGGAGTATTAAGGGATCTTTTTCTAGTGAATATGATAAAGCGGCTAGCAATGACCGGATTCGAAGTGATACAACATCGGGCTTTCCAGAATTTATTGGCCCGATAGCAATAAGCTATGAGTTTGCTAAAACTGACAATTTCAAAGTTCAAGCGAGTAATGCTTATTTTTCACAATCTATTTCAAATCAAACGCCTATTACACAATGTGTTCACAACGGTACTATGGATGTATCAAGCAATAAAAATATATTTATACTGCAAGAAGCCATTACGGTTACATTATTTACTTGTCCGATAGTCGATTCTAATTATGAAGGTGTAGCAAGTGTCGTTGATGGTGCTAGCATCGATACACAAATGTGGTATGCAGTCACCAATGGGAGTTATTCTGTTTTTGCAGTATTAGATAATTAATAAATCAGTTCGAATAATGGAATAAAAAAATAATAAAGATTGCTCAGGAAAGAGCAGAGGGAAAACATGGATACGTTTAATATTCGCACTCTATTATGTAGTGCATTTCTATTTGCACACCTCGGTTTAGTATCAAATGCCTATGCCAATCCAGAAGGCGGAGTGATTGTTGGTGGAAATGGCTCCATTAATCAATCCGGCACTAACACTACTATTAACCAAGCTACACAAAACATGGCGATAGATTGACAAAGTTATAACGTACAACAAAACGAACGTGTTCAATACATTCAACCTAATGCTTCTTCAATTTCTTTAAATAGAATTATCGGTAATAACGCTTCCCAAATAAATGGGAAAATCGATGCCAATGGCCATGTTATTTTAGTTAACCCTAACGGTATTTTTTTTAGTGCTACATCGTCAATAAATGTTGGCGGTATTATGGCCTCGGGTTTAGATATAAAACCATCAGACTTTATGAACGGAAATTATATTTTTAATGAAGTATCCGGTACAAACGGTAGCGTTTTTAATAGCGGAATCATAATAAGTGGTGGGGGCAGAATACATTTCCTCTAATAGCCTAAATGAAAAAAATATGTAGCTTCGTCTTCGTTGTAGTTCGTGAAATATCCCCAGTTTTTAATTTCAAATCCCGTAAAAAGGCATAAATTTATGTTCAAAAAACATCCATATATAAAATAAATTTCACTATAAAATCCAATTCTGCACACCCGTGCATAGCGCACAAAAACATAATCTGTTAGATTCGAAAATATTAAAGGGACTTTAATTCTATTACTTAGTATACAGGTCTCAAATTTATAGAAGTTTACAGGACGTATCGCATGAGAACCTCAATCCAAAATCGTTTACCTTCATTACCTATTATTTTTATTAGTTTATTCATTACCGTTATCGGTTTTGGTTGTGGAGGAGGCGGCGGTGGCGGTGCACCCGCAGCACCGGTTGTTATTTCGACTGATCAAGATGCGCAAGGCTTATATACCACTAATGGTGATGGCAGTGGCACATTTAAGAGCACGGGTAATCCCGATGTGGTTGAACCTTTAACAGATATAAAGGGTATGGTTTATGGCGACTTACCAAACCAAAAATTTATCTTTTTTGATGTTACCGCAAACGTTCTATACCAAGGTGAGATTACCGCCATTACCTTAACAGACTTTGTAGGGACTGCTACGGTTTATCATGATGGTGTCATGGTGGATAACGCCGTAACCGTCAGTGGCACCGTTACCAGTCGCTCAAATATTTCAATGACCTTAGCCGCCAGTGGAAACTTTGCAGGGGGAACCATCGAAGGGTTGTTTTTGAGTGAGTATGATAAGGCTGCATCCATTGCGCGGATACTCAGTGATACCACTCTAGGAAATCCTGAATTTCAAGGTGCTATTTTAATGGCTGTTACAGAAACAACAACTCCAAATTTTGAAGGAGCCAGTAATAATACATATAGTCTAACAACAGTTAAGAGTAGTCCTTTTGTGCAATGTAATCATAATGGAACGGCTACATCCGGTAATAGTGTGAATATCTATAGTCTATCAGAAACGGTTACAGCAACAACTAACTGCACTATTTCATTGACGGGTTATACCGGTTTTGCAAGCGTAGTCAATGGAGCCGGAACGGATACGCGATTATGGTATGCAGTGGAAAATGGTACGAATTCAATATTTGCTGTTTTAAATAATTAAATAGAATAAAACAACAGACTTTTTAACTTTGGTTGTTATTAAGGTATTGCTTATTGGATGAGAAAAGGATATCGACATGGATAGTTTTAAAAAATATATTTCATGCAGTGTGTACGCACTGAATAAAGTTAATTATCTCTCATTACTCTCAAGTGTTTTTCTTTTTTCTCATCTAGGTCTTGTTTCAACGGCTTATGCCTCACCTGAAGGAGGTCAAGTTGTTGGTGGTAGTGGTTCGATTAATCAATCCGGCACTAACACTACTATTAACCAAGCTACACAAAACATGGCGATAGATTGGCAAAGTTATAACGTGCAGCAAAACGAACGTGTTCAATACATTCAACCTAATGCTTCTTCAATTTCTTTAAATAGAATTATCGGTAATAACGCTTCCCAAATAAATGGGAAAATCGATGCCAATGGCCATGTTATTTTAGTTAACCCTAACGGTATTTTTTTTAGTGCTACATCGTCAATAAATGTTAGCGGTATTATGGCCTCGGGTTTAGATATAAAGCCATCAGATTTTATGAACGGAAATTATATTTTTAATGAAGTATCCGGTACAAACGGCAGAATTTTCAATAGCGGAATCATCAATGCGGCTACCGGAGGTAATGTTACCTTGCTCGGTAAGCAAGTTAAAAATGATGGGGTGATAGTAGCTAAACTCGGCGCGGTAAATTTGGCCGCAGGTAAACAAGCAATTGTTACCTTTGATAATGCAGGTTTGCTTGGCGTAAGAATCACTAAAGAAGTTTTACAGAATGACCTAGGCATCGATCCTGCTGTTCTAAATAACGGCAACATTAATGCAGAAGGTGGACGTATATTATTAACGGCAAGTGTAAGCCAAGATATTTTTTCTCGTGCGGTTAATTCTGGTGGCTTAGTTGACGCAAGCAGTGCAGTTGTGAATGCGGATGGTACTTTTACATTAGGCAGCGGTGCCGATGTTGTTAACACTGGCACGCTAGATGTTTCATCTAAAACATCGAATATTAATGCAGGAAACATAGTCGCCATTGGTGAAAACGTTACAAACAGCGGTACGATTAAGGCGGATAGCATAAATTCTACAACGGGAAATATTGAATTACATGCCCGTGAGACCGCAATGCTTAGTGAAAGTAGCCTTGTATCTGCTCAAGCTAGTAGCAGCGGTATAGGTGGAAATATAAAAATACTCGGTAACAATGTTGGCTTAATTGACAATGCACAAGTTAATGCATCAGGTGCAAATGGTGGTGGTGAAGTACTTATTGGTGGCGATAGAACAGGTCAAAACATACTCGTTAGAAATGCGGAATTTATTTACTTGGGTAAAAATACCAGTGTTATAACCGATGCGTTAGATAATGGTGATGGTGGAAAGTTAATTGCCTTTGCTAATGACACAGCAAGAATATATGGAAATTTGTCAGCTCGTGGTGGATTAGCAAGTGGAAACGGTGGTTTTATAGAAAGCTCTGGCTTGATTGGTTTTGTAATACAAGGTGCACCGAATATATCAGCAGTAAATGGTATGGGTGGCGAATGGTTAATTGATCCATATAACATTTCAATTGTTTCTGGCAATCAAAATGCTGACAATACTGCTGGTGTTATTGATCCAAATGGACCAACTTTCACTTCAGATACCAGTGGTGCAAAAATAAACGTAGACGATATATATAATGCCATGGATCAAGGTGGTGGCGGAAATACTGTAACTATTGAAACCGGTAATAATCCAGCTATAACAACTGAAACAGGCAATATCACGTTCACTAATAATTTTGATTATAACGGAAATGGTGGCAGCACATTAATATTTAATGCCGCAAATAACATAGAAACAAACGGTAAAAAAATCATTGGTAATAATAACAATGATGATTTCAATTTAGAATTAAATGCAAATTTTGGAACAAGTGCTTCAGGAACAGGCAGCGTTATTTTAAACGACTCACAAATACGAACGCGAGGCGGAAGTTTTACGGCTAAGGGTGTTGATTTTACATTAACTGAAACGACTTTAGACCAAGACCTTAGAACTAATGGCGGTAGTGTTGAGTTAGATATGAGCGGCATTGTCACTTTAAATGGTAGTGTTGGTACGAACGGTGGAACATTTAATGTTACAAACTCCACACAGTTTATTAGTAATGCTGCTGGTTCGATTAACACATCAAATGGTAGTACTACTTTTAATTCAACAGGCGCTATTACCTTGGGCGGACAAGTTAACGCTGGTAATGGTACCGTTTCTTTTATAAATAATGTGTTAGGCAGTACCGCTAATGTAAATATTACTAACAGTGTTCGTACATCTGGAACAATGGATGTGAACACAAATGGTGCCATCATTGCAACGATTGGGCAGCTCTTAGTTGGCAGTACAGCAACATTTAATAGCATGGGCGCAGGAGCCATTACTTTAAATAATGTAGCTAATGATTTTAACGGTAGTGTTGTCATTAATAATACTGCTGGAAATGTTGTTGTTAACGATATAGACAATATTCAGTTTGGTGCATCTTCGATTGGCACAGGATCACTAACAGTTAGTGCAGGTTTGGGTGGAGGTGCTGGCGGTATTACTCAAACAGGAAACATTACGCAAACAGCAGGTGTGGGCAGTGTTATTTTTGATGCCGGTGATGGAACTATTTCATTAAATCAATCAGGTAATGATTTTATAGGAACTGTTTCTTTAAATAATTCAGGGAATAACGACGTTTCAATTAGTGATACAGATAATATTAATTTTGGAACATCAAACTTAGGAAGTGGAACACTAACGGTAAATGCTCGTGAAATCACACAAACCGGTGGTGCAATTACGCAGAGCGTTGGTGGGGGTTCAGCAACTTTTAATTCTGGTTCTGCTATTACTCTTGATAATGTAAATAATGATTTTACGGGTAGCGTCTCACTTAACAATGCTGGAGCAAACGACGTAGTTTTGAGAGATATAAATAGCGTTAGTTTAGGAGCTTCTAATGTTACGCAAAACTTAAATGTAACAGCGGGTACTAGCGGTAATATCACTGAATTAAACACTGGAACTGGTTTGAATGTTGCTGGAACAGCTACATTTAACGTAGATGGTGGTAGTTCAATAATATTAGGAAATACAAGTAATAACCTCAATGGACTTTCTTTTAATGCTACACCAAACACAGGTAGATTAAACAGTATTACTGTTGCAAATTCTACAGGTTTAGATATGCAAACATTGAGCTTGACTGGGGATTTAACGGTTACGGCCGGAGGCGATATTTTAAATACAACTGGCGGCATGATTGTAGATGGCTTAACAATTTTAACGGCGGGTAGTAATAATATTACATTAACAACGGGGGAAAATAATTTTAATCGGGTTGCTGTTGTATCCGGAAATGATTTTGATATAACCGATACAAATGGAATTATCTTTGAAGGCTTGAATTTAAACGGAAATTTAACAGTAGTGACTAACGGTACGGTTAGTCAAACCGCAGCTATTATTATGGGAACGGGTACTACAGCTGACATTGCAGCAGGAACAGGACAAATAAATTTTGGTACACAAGAAAATGATTTTGACACGGTTAAATTGGCAAGTAGTAATGTTGTGAGTATAAATGATGCAGGTAGCAATGGCGTTACTATTGATACAACTAATATAACAGGTGCAGGAACATTATCCGTGACAGCTAATGGTGATATTAATGATACGGCAAATAATATTGTAGTTTCAGGACAGACAACGTTAGATGCTATTTCAAATGATATTACGCTTTCCACAGGATCTAATAATTTTAATAACATAACATTGTCAGGAGGTAATGTAACAATAAATGATATATCTGGTATCAATATTGGCAATACATCTTCCCCTTCTGTTTCAAATATTCAAGGTAATTTAACTATAATAGCTAATGGTAATGTCTCTGATATTAACAGTGCTAGTGTTGTTGTCGGTAACAATGCAAATATTAATTCTGGTGGCGGAGACATTTCACTTTTGAATACTGACTTCCAAGGTAGTTTATTGGCAAACTCAGGAAATACTATAGTTATAAATGATTCTTCTGATTTAAATATTTCGTCGTTAACAGCTAATTCAATTATAGATTTAACCTCTCAAGGAGCAATTATAAGTTCAGGTGATTTGGTTTCAAGTCGTATTAATTTATCATCGAATAATGGTATCAATGTAAATACTAGAACTGCAACAATTAAAGCAGATAATACTGCCGGAAATATATCAATTAATAATACAGGTAGTTTAACCTTGGAAAGCTTGACAACATCGGGAGATATTATTCTGAACAATGATGTAGATATAAATATCCTACCAGGAAGTGTTAATGCAAACTACAATGTCGGTAATTTGGAAATGACAACTGTAAATGGAAGTTTTGTTGGTGTAGAGGCACCAGATCTAAATAATGCGGATGTAACGGCATTTACTGCAAAGTTTATTGGTAGAAATGGATCGTTTGGATCAGTTGTAAGACCGCTAGTATTAAATGTTAAGGAATCTGTGCTGATAAATACTCGTCGTAGTATCGCTCCAAAAATAGTTCCTCCTGGACCACGATTAGGCGTAACTGATTTATCAGACTTTCAATTTGATTTCATAGATGCTTCGAATGCAGTTGCTGGAGAGCAGTTGATAACGTTAGAAGAGCTTGAAGATATTGACCCTGCAATATTTTCAGATGTAAGGAATTACACATATGGACAAATAGCAATACGCCTACCTCGTGATCAATTATTTGAAGAAGAATTAAATGCTGTAGGGAATAAGTGATTTTTCACTAATTTTATGTCTATTAAATTAATTAAATATACAATTTATATATGTCTATCTGTTGTTCTTTTTCAGGTCAAACCCGCATTTTCAGGTTTTTTAGAATTACCAGATATTACAGAAACGCCAACTTTAGAACGTAAAACATATCTACAAGATATGGATATTCCAAGCGTACGTGAACGTAATCCTGACCCTCAATCAGGTCCACGTTTAGCTGTCTCTGAATTTCGGTTACAAGGTATTGTAGAATTTCCTGAGCTAGGAATAACACGTGAAGAAATTGGGAAAATCGTTGAAAGCATTCGATTTGATATGATGGCTGAAGATAAATTATTAAAGTCTGGTTATACACTTGAAGAGCTTGGCGAATTATCAGATTTATTAGTAAAAATTGAAGACGAAACAATTGAACGACATGCCGGTCCGCTGGAAGTCCAACGTTTAGTTTGGTTGATAAGAGAGCAACGTGCGAAACGTGGTATTACTCTAGGAATGATTGAAACGGTTGCAGATAAAATTACAAATTTTTATAGAGAGCGAGGGTTTATTCTCGCAAAGGCGTATATACCAAAACAAGAAGTTAGAGAAGGAATAGTAACGCTCACGTTACTTTTAGGCCTTTTAGGTGAAACTGAGGTAAAAAATAATTCTTTATATAGTGAGGAGTATATAAGGTCTGTTTTCGATGATCTCCTAACTTTGCCGGTAACAAATAGTAGTATAGATGAAAAATTATATCTAATTAATGACTTTCCTGGTTTATACGTTACTGGATTCTTTGAGCCAGGTGAACAAGTTGGAGATACAAAATTAAATGTAAATGTTGTTTCTGAAAGAAGGTTTGATTTTAATATAAGGCTAGATAACCATGGAACAAAAGAAACGGGCGAAAATCGATATTATGCCGAAGCTTTAGTTAATAACTTAATCGGACTATCTGATTTACTCCATATTGGCACCTTACATACGGCTTCACCTAGTAATTCTACTTTTTGGCAGATTAAATATGGAGTAAGTCTTTTTTCTCCAAGATTCAGAGTTAATTTTGGTAAATCAAAAAACGAATTTATTCTTGGTTCAGGCAATTCTGAAGCAGTTTCTTCATTGAATCTTAAAGGTGAAACAGAACAATCTGATATGACGCTATCATACAAGCTTAAACGCTCTCGTGAATTTACACACTCAATTGATTTATATAGAGACAATATTAACTCTAAGTTACGTGTGGGAGCCTTGGAATCAAGTGGAGATATAGGATTAGATGATGAAGTCGAAAATACATCCCTAATATACAAATATGACATACTGCAAGAAAAAAATCGTAATTTGCGTCAGGGAAATCTTAAGTATACTCGAGGCGAGTTTATTAAAGGAGAAGAAGATGGACAGGAAAAAACATATGATATTTACTCTGCAGAGTATGTATATTTAACGTTTTTAAAAATCCCTTTTTTTGATTCTGAGACAAGAATGATAACTCGCTCATCTTTCCAATATTCTGGTCAATCTTTATCTTCTATAAGTCAATATGCTCTTGCAGGGCCAACACGCGCGCGCGGATTCCCCGTAAATAAATTCTTTGCTGATGATGGAATGCATATTGGTGTTGACTGGATTTTTAAAGCACCAGATTTTATTGATATGAAAATAGGCGATAGTAACCTTAAGCAAATCATCCAGCCATTTTTATTCGCTGATATTGCTTATGGCAAATCATATACATTGATAAATACAGAATCTGACTCAACAGCCACATTAACTAGTGCAGGTTTTGGTTTGAAATTTTCTTATAAGGGGTATTTGAATTCAACATTGCAATTCGCCTATCCTATTAAAAGCGAATTATCTGATGCAGATTTAGATAGTGAAGATGATGATGTTAAAATCATCTTTGAGATTGACTACAGATTTTGACCTTTATCAATAATTTATGGTTTGTTTTTAAATTGATATTAAAGAGTTTAAATATTAATCATATTCCAAAAAAAATTGTGTATTAAATAAACAGATATGAGGAAATATTTTCAATAAGAAAAGTTCTTAAATAGATGAGCTTAATGATATAAGGAAGTGTATATTATATGAATATTTATATAAATAATATATGAACATCATATCTTTAATAGATCACATTTTTAATAATAATTTGTTGTCTGTTATCAATAGTTAAGATAAGCTCCTAGTTCGTTTTACAACAAAGTCACTACTAAAAGGAAATAATAATGGCTATTTATATTGAATATGCAGGAATTAAAGGGAACGTAACTGCTGATGGCTACGCAGATCATATCGCAGCAAACTCACTACAATTTGGCGTTAATCGCGCTGTAAGCATGGAACCTGGTTCTATGAGCAATCGTGAGTCATCACGTCCTCAACTAGACGAAATTCAAATTACGAAACGTGTTGATAGTTCTGCTGCCGCACTTTTTAAAGAATCAGTTACGGGAGCAGGTGGGAAAAAAGTTGTAATTAAATTTGTACGCACAGGAACTGAAAAAGTTGAAGAGTTTATGGATTATACTCTAGATGAATGTATTGTCAGCGGCTATGATATTTCTGCCAGTGATGATGAGGAACCAATGGAAACAATTAGCCTTAGCTATGCTTCTATTATGGTTAACTATAAAGACCATGATAAATCTAATAAAGCAGGCAGCCCACAACGTGTAGGCTATGACTTAGATAAAGCAAAACTTCTTTAAAATATGAGTGCTATATAGAGTGGAAGAAATTCCACTCTATTGTTCTTAAGTACAAGATTATATATTTTAATTAATTATCTACCCATGGTTGAGATTTGGTATTTTTTATATCTAATTTCATAGATAAGGATGTCGCACTTATGGGCCAAATCACACAAGACAGCAGGGCTATATCAATTTCTGACTTTGCGTTAGGTAAAGATACGCTTTTGTTGACAAGTTTCAGTGGTATTGAACATATTTCAGATTTATATTCATTTACACTTGATATATTTTCAGAGAATAAAGATATCAAGCCTGAACAAATCATAGCTAAGGCTGGCACTGTAACCATCCATTCGAACAATAAAAGATTCTTTAATGGTTTTATTAGCCAATTTTCGCTTGGTGAAATAAATGAAAATAACTTACGTGAATATAAGCTCACCATGGTTCCATGGTTGTGGTTTTTAACCAAAACAAATAATCATAGAATTTTCCAAGAAAAAACCACAAAAGATATAGTGACTCAAATATTCAAAGACCTTGGATTTAATGATTATGAATTTAAAGCTATCGGTGGAAAGAAACGTGAATATTGTATACAGCACAATGAAAGTGATTATCACTTTATATCACGCTTACTGGAAGAAGATGGAATCGCTTACTTTTTCAAGCATGACGAACAAAAACATACAATGGTTATTGTTGAGCAACAAAATGCTTATGAAGAGTGCATAGAAACTGATCTTGAATATAGTAAGGGAAGCAATACTAAGTCTCAAATAAGTCGTTGGGAAAGTGATTTTAACTTCCAAAAAGGTCAGTGGACTTTAAATGACTATAATTTTAAAGAGCCTGATAAAAATCTCATAATAAATACTAAATCTAACAGTAAGTTTGCTAATAATTCTAAGTTTGAACATTACGAATATCCATCTCTATATGATACTACATCAGGTAACGATCTAGTTAAGTTGCGTATGGAGGCTGAGGAGGCTTCTATTAATATTATTAATGCTGCTAGCAATTGTAGTTCTTTTTACGCTGGAGGTGCATTTAAACTTGCTAAGCACACATTAAAGCCAGAAAAAGGTAAATATGTTATTTTAAGTGTATCCCACTCTGTCTCTGATACTAGTTATCTAATAAATAGTATTTCCGAAATGGAAGAATATAACAATACACTTGAATGTATTCCTGCTGACGTGCATTTTAGACCAAAACAAAAACATAAAAGGCCCGTTATGCGTGGCCCACAGACAGCTGTCGTTGTAGGACCTAAAGGCGAAGAAATCTATATAGATGAACATGGTCGAATAAAAGTTCAATTTATATGGGATCGTGAAGGTAAAAAAGACGAAAATACAACATGCTTTATACGGGTAGTACAGAGTTGGGCTGGTAATAAATGGGGTAGTTCATTTATTCCTCGTATAGGACATGAAGTTATAGTTGATTTTCTTGATGGTGACCCTGATAAGCCTCTCGTTACAGGATCAGTCTATAATGGTAAAAATAAGCCTGTTTATAGTTCTAAAACTCAAAGTGGGATTAAAACGCGTTCGACTAAAAATGCTACGGCCGAAAATTACAATGAGTTGCGTTTTGAAGATAAAAAAGGTGGTGAACAAATATATGTCCATGCTGAAAAAAATATGGATACACGAGTTGAGAATGACGAGACATTAACGGTAGATAATGATCGCACCAAAACAATCAAGCATGATGAAAATTCAACTATTGATAATGATAAAAACAAAACCGTAAATAATAATCAAACAGAAAAAATAAAAGTAGATAAAACGATTACCGTTGGCGGAGATCATCAAGAAACTGTTAAATCAAACATGACTATTCATGTGGATAAAGATTTAAAAGAGTCGGTTTCAGGAGGATATACCGAAAATGTTACAAAATATTATAGTTTACATGCAAAAACAATCACCATGGATGCGGATGATAAAATAACAATAAAAACAGGATCTGCGCAAATAGTTATGAAAAGCAATGGTGATATTACTATTAGTGGTAAAACGATAAATATTAAGGGATCAAGCAATGTCGTTATAAAAGGCAGTAATGTTATAACGAATTAAAGATGGTGTTATGTATGTTAGAAGATATCCATGAGAATACTGAAGAGCTCGTTCAAAAGAAAGATAATATCGCTGCAGGTGAAATTGTAATTGGTTCTTTAGTTGAGTTAAATAATTTTGGCGAACCGTGTGTTAAATTTGAAGGTGTTTCTGAATCATTAAAATCGATATCGACTATTAGTATTACAAAAGAGCATATTGGTAAACAAGTTGCGTTATTGTTTACAAATGGCGACTTGGAACAACCTGTAATAATGGGATTGATTCACAACCCTTTAGCGGAAATGCTAGAAAATTTTGATCAGTCTGAATCATCTGGAAGCGACACTAAAAATGAAACGCAAGCTATAGCATTAGAAAGTAGTCTCAAAATTGATGATGTTTTAATTGATGGAAAGAGAATCACTTTTGAAGCTAAAGAACAAATCGTTCTCAGATGTGGTGAATCCAGTATTACATTAACCAAGGCGGGTAAAATACTAATTCGTGGTAAATACTTGTTAAACCGTTCAACCGGCGTTAACCGAATAATGGGCGGTTCGGTGCAAGTTAATTAATCTTATATAATTAAAAATTGACACTTAAATCTAAATAGCGAACAGACTATGTTACAACTTCATAATAATACCCCTTTTGTAGCAGAGAAAATCTGGTTTCCCAATGAAGATGCTATTGATACCCTTTACATTATGGTTAAAGCAACCTTCAATATAAATTCGAAGTTAACCTTGACCGATCAACAAAGACCAATTTCCGCAGTTGATCAGTACTGGACTGAGCCGGGGAAGTCCAGTATTAAATACGCATCTGATCACCATATTGGAAAATCGTGTAGTGACATTATAATGTTAGGGCATGCCTTTGCACCTATGAAACAAGAAACGAGACAACTTGATGTGTCATTAAGTGTTGGTAAAGTAAATAAAACAGTACGAGTGTTTGGCGATAGGCAATGGCAAGATGGTCATATTACAAATCCATTAGCCTTTAAGACGATGGCAATGGTGTATGAAAAAGCATTTGGCGGACAATATGTACGTGACGGTCAAATTATTGATGCGGAAAAACGGAATCCTGTCGGCAGAGGTTTTTCAGGTAATCGATCTTCTATTGAAATGAATGGAGTTCCTTTACCTAATCTGGAAGATCCAAAAGATCTAATTACGCATCACAAACAACAGCCAATGCCAGCCTGTTTTGGAGTAAGTGCACCACACTGGTTACCTCGTTCGAGTTTTGCCGGTACCTATGATGCAGCTTGGGAAACACAACGTGCGCCTTATCTCCCTGAAGATTTTGATAAACGCTATTTTAATACTGCACACCCGGATTTAATTTACCCAGTTTATTTAGAGGGTGGAGAGCCTGTAGAAATAACGAATATGCACTCAAAAGGAAATATAAAGTTTAGCGTGCCGAACGTTAATGTTTATGCAGATGTAATTATTGCAAATAAGTCTGTTAAACCTTTTTTTAACATGGAAACATTAATAATAAATCCTAACCAGTTATTGTTTAGCATGGTTTGGCGGGCATCTGTTCTATGTGATAAGTCGGTTCTCAAAATCAGTGATGTAAAAGTTTCACTACAAAAATAATTGCGGTACAAAAAAATATGGCACAAACTACGTTTTCGAATGGTCGCGGTATTGCCCACAAGGCCAGTGGCGGTAAGAGTACAGTTTTTCCAGATGTGTGTTTAACCCCCATTGGTAATGCCGTTGTACCGATTCCGTATGCTAATACCGGTGTCTCCGCCGATACAGTAAAAGGTCCGAAGTCGGTAAAAACAGATGGTGTTATGCCAATGGTTAAAGCAGCCTTATATTCAAAAAGTACCGGTGATGAATCAGGTTCACGCAAAGGTGTTGGAAGTGGAACAATTAAAGACGTTTGTGAATTTATGATGTATTCCTTTGATGTGAAATTCGAGGGGCGTAATGTATGTCGCCTCGGAGATCCTTTATGGCATAACAAAAAAAATATCGTTGGTTAATTTCATGGATATTGTATACACAAAAAACCGCCACGAAAATGTAAATAGCTCATATATTAGCATTTATGAACAATATGTTAGTGAAGCATCATTTTTATGGATTTTACGATCAATATCAATTAATGAACCACATAATATAAAAAGTGATATAACGTCACTTGAAGAAAGAATTGATGCGCAACATGATGGTTTAATGACATCAATAGAAATAGGCTGGCAAGTCTGTGACAATGCTCTTGAAATCCAAGAGCCAGGAGAAGTTTTTACAGCACTAGTGATTGCTATGCGTAGCCATGATCCAGAAAAAATAAAAACTGCCGTCCATGCAGGATTAAATTCACCTGCTACATTACCTGGAATTATATCTGCTCTTGGTTGGCTTCCTAGCGATGTCGTAAGTCCTTGGATAGAGCGATTTTTATATGGAAAAGACTTACAACATAAATTCTTAGGGTTAGCGGCATGTAGTGTGCGTCGTTTTGATCCTGGTGACGTGTTATTATCAATTTTAAAAAGAGAAGATTGTACTCAAGAAATAAAACTTTATTCAAGAGCATTAAGATTAGTTGGTGAGTTACGCAGGCAAGATTGTATGCCGTTTTTACAAGATGCATATAATAATTCAAATGATGATATTAAATTTTGGTCTAATTGGTCTTCAATACTACTTGGAGATATTAAGAATGCTGAGAATTTAAAAGATTTTGTATTTAAAATAGGGCCTTATCAAAACAAGGCGATTCAAATTGTTTTTAGAGTTTTACCAATAGATATGGCTAGAGAATGGATATCTGAATTATCAAAAGACGTAAAGCAAACAAGAGTCGTTATAAAATCAATTGGTATTTTAGGTGATCCAAATGCAGTTAATTGGTTAATCGATAAAATGAATGATCCTCTTTATGCCAAATTATCCGCTGAATCATTTGTATATATTACTGGAGTCGATTTGGAAGAGAATGGTCTGAATATTGACACTCCAGAAAATTATCCATTAATTCCAAATGACGACATGTACGATGATATTATGGACTTAGATGAAGATGAAAATTTACCTTATCCAGATGTAGTAAAGTTATCGTTAATTTGGAAAAAGTATGGCCAAAAATTTATTGTTGGTAAGCGCTATTTTATGGGTGAACTGATAACACCTAAACTATTAAAAGATAATGTAAATAATGGAACACAACGCCAACGCCATTCTGCAGCATTAGAATTAGCGATAAATGAAAATGGAACACCATTAATTAATACAAGAGCTAAAGTTTCAATAAGATGAAAATGCAAAAAAAACTGTATATTGCTGGAATTGGAATGGTTTCTTCAGTAGGGGGAGATAGCTCCATGACTACAGCCGCTGTTAATGCTGGCATTAGTGGTTACGGGATATCAGAATTTAATGGCAAAAATCATGAGAAAGTGACTATGGCTCGGGTTCCTGATAGTTTTTTTTCAGAAATTGATGTAGAAATTAAAAAAAGTCGAAGGTTTAATAAACGTCATGATCGTGTGACTAAAATGGCTATTATCGCTATACGTGAAGCCTGTGGATTAAATACTACTGAGAAACCAATATCATTACTGCTTGGCATGCCTGACGGCCAAGTAGATGATGATGGTCTTTCTCCTTTAATCAATAATCTTGAACACAATTGTAGCCCATGGATAAGTATTAATCAGAGTAGAAGCATTTTTAGCGGACGTGCCGCAGGTATGGACGCAATAGATTTCGCTTTTCGCTATCTGGATGCCCGATCTAATAATTTTATATTAGTTGGTGGCAGTGATTCCTATTTAGATTATTCTCGAATTGACCCACTTGCACATAAAGATAGATTGCTTTCTGAAAGCAACATGGATGGCTTTGCCCCAGGTGAAGCATCTAGTTTTTTGCTTCTTACACCTTATCCTAATTTAGCAATTCAACGTAATGACCATATCGTTGCCCTTAATCCTCCAGGAATTGCCGATGAAGTCGGGCATCTCCACAGCGATGATCCCTATCGCGGAGAAGGTTTAGATCAAGCCTTTAAACAAGCACTTAAAAACCAACCTCATCCTAATATTCACAGTATTTATAGTAGTATGAACGGTGAAAGTCATTGGGCCAAAGAGTATGGAGTCGCTTTTATAAGGAACAAGCAGCATTTTTTAGAAACAATAAAAACAAAACACCCAGCAGATATATTAGGTGACCTTGGTTCAGCCACCAGTTCTATGCTTATTGCACTCGCGGCTGATGATTTATATAGCAATAATACAGCTAGCTCACATCTTGTTTACAGCTCATCCGACACCGCCAAACGTGGTGCCATTGTGTTGGAAAAACTAGCTGTAACAGAAATACATTAATAAGGAGTACAGGTTATGGGTCAGAAAGGGGAAGGAATCGCATCACAAGATATTGATGTTGAACCTGAAAAAGATAAGGATCCAATTAACGTTCGAATCTCATTATTTTTTGACGGAACCTTAAATAATCGGGAAAATATCGAAGAACGCGAAGCCTATGAAGTTGGTAAGTTGGGCGCTTCTGGTACTGTTGGCCATAGCTTGTATAAGCGAAATAGAGGCGATGATGGTAACAACAGTTATGACAATGGCCGTACCAATATCGCTGTAATGGAACCGCACGTTGAAGAACAAGCAGATGGCTATGATGTATACGCAAAGCATTACATAGCTGGGCAAGGAGCTTTTACCCACAAAAAAGATTCAGTTTGGGGTTATGCCTTTGGTATTGGTAAATCGGGGGTAGTTGGTAGAGCTGTAGAAGGTATTGATGATGCACTCAATTCAATTGTTAAATCTAAGAAAATTGATACTACGGAACATTATATTAAACTTCTAACCATCGATGTGTTTGGTTTTAGCCGCGGTGCAGCTACGGCGCGCCATGCGATTTATATGCTATTTAATCGTGGAGATAGTGAGTATGATGAGTTTAATGAAGAAACAATTTATGCATTTAACCCTATTCACGAATTGCTTGCTGATAGAGGTTATGATATTAAACCCGCAGCGGTAGAGCTTCGTTTTGCCGGCCTGTACGATACAGTTTTATCGTATATTATTAGTCAAAAGTCAGATTCATCCAATGATGTATTAAATCAAACTGCGGTACACTATGCCCAAAAGGCTCTGCATCTTGCGGCGGCGGACGAGCATCGTTCCGATTTTCCACTGCATAATATAAAATGCACTAAAGGCAATGGCGGAGAAGAATATTTTTTACCCGGTGTCCACTCTGACATTGGTGGTAGTTACAATCAGGCCAATGAATTAAAGACTGGTGAAAACGGTGAAGCAGAGTTTATGCGAACCAGCGATGAAAACTTGGTGATAAATGAAGGTAAGAAGAAGAGTGTGTTAGAACAAGATAGGCTCGACCTTATTGAACAAGGCTGGTATCTAGATAATGAAATTGAAGTAACTTCTATACAAGTAAAGAAAAAAAGAGCGGGGAAATTCCCTTATATTTCAATCAACCACTTTTTAAAAGTTAATCGAAAAAATATTAGCAGTGCGTATAGTAATATTCCTTTAAAAATTATGGCGAAGTATGCAAGAAAACCGGAAGTCAAATTAACGATAAGTAGCAAGTTAGAGCGTAGAGCAAAAAAAATACTAGTAACTGATCCTAAACTAAAAAAACTGGAAGGTATGATTGCAGAATACATTCGAAATAATAAAAATTCAAAAGCAAGTGATTGGCATAGGGGAAATGGTAAACCACCAAAAGGGGTTAGTAAATGGCCATCTGGTACCAATAAAGATTTTTTAAAAACAATGCGACATGAACATTTCCATTTCTCCTCAAAACCAGGTCTAGGATATTCGCCCAATATCGAGTGGAACGAAGATGAAAAAAAATACATTCGCGTCAGGTTTGAGTATGATGCGTAACTATCATTGGTTTACTTACCCTACTATTTTCATATTACTACTAACAGGATGCGGTCACGCCATGAGTAATAACGACACCAAATTTGACTGGAGGGCAACCGAAAGTGCCCCGAAACATTACCCAATGGAAATTATTAAAGGGACGTTTATTTATAAAGGTAGTGCACAGGGAACATACATCCCTAGTGGTGGAACATTAAAAGCTGGTTGGGGTGATCCTATTTCATCTCACAATGATGGTAACCATGAAAGACCCTTGCCGGATCGACTTACTATCACTTTCTTTTCCTATGCCGAAAAACAATTTTATCAAGGTGATTTCAAGTTACCTTATGATGAAATACTGAGGTTGTATCGTGAAGGAGTTGAGGTTAATCCTGATGATCCTGTTTACGATAGAATAATTGCTGGTATTGCACCAGGAGGTGCAGTCGCTGTGTGGGTTGCAGGTTCCCATCAAAAAGAAGTGTTTTTTAGTCAGGCAGAAAAAATTGATATTGCTCCCAGTCGAGCTTTTGGATTGCCGTTTAAGGATAAGGCAGAAGCGGATGAATATATGGAAGAAGGCTTGGTTGAAGCTTTGTCAAAGGAAGATTTAGAATCGATTAAAAAGGATGGTGTTCCCTTCGGACTTTGGGAGCGCTATAGAAACCGGTATGACTGGCGATTAACTATTAGTGAAGGACATCAAATAGACTCTAGTAATATTGAATTTTTAAATGGTGATTTTATTAGACGATGGGTGCCACTAAAAAAAGAAGAAACAGATATAATACGTCCTGTTCCAAAAAGATTAACTTTTAGAGCCGTTATAGAAAACAGAAATATACTTTATACCGTTGATATGGATGAATTTGAAACTATGGATGCGTTTGAGAAATTGGCTGATAATAATCAAAAAGTGTATCTAGAATTTGAGCCACGTTTACCTCGTGAACAATTGAAAGCACGGTTATATACTGATAAAGAATCGATTGAATTGAAAAAATTTAAAAGTAAAAAATAATTTTATTAAAAGTTTTATTATATTTTATAAGGAAATATATTATGGAAGATATAAACCGTGAATTCGAATCAATTGAAGCAGTTTTTCAAAATGATGATATTGGCGCCACGCTTGAAGTTTTAAAGAAAAAAGCGGATGACGGTGATGCAAAGTCACAATTTCTCGTTGGTCATGGTACCTTTATGAAGTTTTATATGGATAACTATGGGGGAAATGTTAGAGGTATAGCTGATGAAGTCAACGGAGAAGTGATTTCATGGATGACAAAGTCGGCTAATCAAGGATATACACTTGCTCAGCTTTCATTAAGTGAAATATATAGAGATGAAGATAGATGTGAAGAAGTTGATAAAGTTAAAGGATTAATGTGGGCGATCATAGGGACATTAAATTCTAGTGAAAACAATCCTATTAATTCTTATATGGAAGAGAATGGCATCAGTGATGAAGAAGTTAAAAAGGCTGAGGTTTTGGCTCGTGAATGGCAGTCATCTAATTTAAAATAAAATAATGGTGTTACTGTCAGTGAATATACGAATGTTAACTCTTAGATGTATCTATTTTAAATATTTTATATATTAATTTAAATATAGATTTTGATTGTTTTATAGTCATTTAAATTAATAATTACTTACTATGAGACCTAGTTAACGTCAAATAGTATCCCATTAGTTTACAAAGGGTAATGTTAAATTGATGTAATAGATCAATTAGCAGCTTATATTTCAAGGAGGAAATATTAGTGAGTAATATATTATTTGTAAAGGGAAGAACGCAGGATAATATTAAGTTTAGGCCCAGCGACTGGGTTGAAAGAGTAGCCCTTTGTTGTGCCTCATATACTTCAGATAGACGCCTTCGCTATGAAAATGGCTTGAAGCCTGTTCTAGTCGATAATGAAAAATATCTTTCTGTTCCTACCTCTCTTGAGCACAGCCACCCGGAAGTTTGGTCTTTTGTTATGGGTTTTATTAAATCTAATAATTTAGAAACGGTACTTCAAAATTAACCTCTGAATATTATCGCTATATGCGATATATAAAAATGGATTTTATCTTAGTAGGAAATACATGATGGATAATACATATGGAAATGTTACTAGTCTCCCCGTAATAAATATTGATGCTGATTTAACTGCTGGAAATTCAAATAGTATCTCCAAGCATAGTCAAGATACAATTGATTTTGCTAAAGCGGTAATACTTGGTATGGCAGAATTAGTGCAAACTCAACGGCATTTTTCTGAAAAATTTGGGCTAACACTTAGTCAAGTTTTCCCGAATAGTTATAAGGCCTTATATAATACTCGTTCTAAAGATTTTGTTTCAACATTATTTGAGTCGGGAAGTAAAAATGTAAATGAAATAAAAGATTTATTTGATGACTTAATCTCTCATCAAGTAGCATTGCGCAACTCTCTTGACGGAATAGCTGATGAAGGGCTTGAACAGCTTTCGCCGGCTACAATTCAATTTTCTGATAATAAAAGAGTTAAAGATGCTCATGCTTGGCGAATATTTCAGGTGTATCACGAAGAGTTGAAGATTAATGCTAATATGCGATTTGATAAAATAATATCAAAAGGCTTGATAGATAAGTATAGAGTATCTAAGAAAGGAAAAGTTAAAAATATACATCGATAGTACGTTAAATATTAACATTTATGACTCGTGGCCAACGATTATGGACCGCATCTTCAAGCTCAGGAGTAATGGTGACAACGTAAATTCGTTGCTCATATTTATCACGCGCTATTAGACCTTGAATGCATTGACCCTTTGTTAAATCAAACCAATGACTTTGTCCCTCTAAATCTTTTTCCATAAAACTTTTAACGGGTAATTTGACGGGTTTGGGAAACCATTTATCCCATCGGCCTGCGTATATAGAATCAAGTCTTGCCCAACCACCTAATGGTAGAATTCCTGCTTGTTCTTTACGTCGTCCCCAAGGTAAGAGTTCTATTTTTTTGCTTTTCATACGCACAGGTAAAACAGCCTTTGGGTTTGGGAAATAAACTCGAACGTCTTGCCCATCTATAGTGTAATAAATACCGCTACACATAATTACACTGTTTTCCTGTGCCCAAAGGGTTTCCATGCAGGTGCAATAACATTGGGCATACTTGAACGATTTAATAAACGAGCAGGGGATAAGGTAAATTCACCATACTGATTGTTTATAGAGTCCATAACTTTATTGCATTGTTCTTGTTGTGATTTTTCTTGATGAAACATTTCACATTGTTGATTATTCGTAGTCGGTTTTAATGCTGTTACTTGAACTTGATGGACGCCTTGTTGTTGCCAATGATCTTTTAAAACGGCTTTGCATAGGTTGAAAATTTCCTGGCCATCGTTAGAGGGAATAGCTGTTTTAAATTTCCCTCCTAACCATATATACGAACCTCTATGAAGGTATGATTTCCTTTTGTTTGGAGCACAAAGCAAACCAATAAAGAAGTGTTTTGCTTGCATATTATGCTTACGTAAACGAGCTGCAACTTTCTCACTCATATGAAGTAAATATATAACTAATATTTTTTCATCTATCGTATTAGGTGGTACAACTTTTCCATGACCAATGGATTTCGGTGGAGCAACATTGGTTATTATTTTATCTGGATCTTTTCCTTGGCACATATACCAAATACGCCGCCCTGGGTTACCAAATCGTTGCGCAAGCACGCTAATGGGAAGATGTTTTACATCGCCACAAACATAAGCGCCTCGTGCGGCAAGAAAATTACCAATACCTTTGGCTATACCGCATAAATCCGTTACGGGAACATTTTTTAGAAATTGCTCAGACTGCCAAGGAGGTATAACGGTTAGGCCATCCGGTTTATTTAACTTTGCTGCATACTTAGCGGTTGTTTTATCTCCACTTATTCCAACAGAGCAAAGTATTCCTGAAGCTTCAAATACGGTTTGTTTTGTTAATATTGCTATCTCTTCCGGCTTTCCAAATAGCTGTTGGCAATGCGTCACATCTAAAAAAGCTTCATCGACAGAAAAAACTTCAACGTCCGGTGTGATTGATAGTAATGCAGACATAATATTACTAGAAACTTCCGCATAACGTTCAGGCCGAGCGGGACATTGTATTAGTTCAGGACAAAGTTTACGTGCCTCTTTTAATCTCATCCCTGTTTTAACACCATACGCTCGTGCTTCATATGAAGATGTTATGATGCAGCTTCCTATTTTGCCGTTAGTTATAGCTACAGGTCGGCCACGCCATTCTGGACAATCGTGCTGTTCAACGGATGCAAAGAATGCATTCATATCAACAAGAATAATAATCCGTGGCCACGATCTATTTAGATGTGACATTGGTTGGGACATTAGATAGCAGCCTTAACTAATTTGATAAGTACGCATTTGTCCAACCAGTACGCCTTGAATACGTACACGGTCGGCTGCATATTGTTGTGCTGTTAATGATGCATTTGCCGGAATTAATAACACATCGCCATCACTTTCTATATGGAAGCGCTTCAGGGTAGCGTTTTGTTCATCTATAAGTGCAACAACAATCTCTCCATTTTTAGCGTGATCACGGCGTTCAATAACAACCATATCGCCGTCTAATATGCCCATATCAACCATCGAGTCGCCTTTGATTTGTAGCATATAACGGTTGTTTCCTTTGCCGACAAGTAAATCATTTATGTTTATTTCTGTTATATCTGAAATAGCTTCAATCGGTTGGCCAGCGGCAATGCGTCCAAGAAAGGGTAAGCTGAGATCTGAAATAGTCTCTGGCTGTTCAGCCTCATTAAGGCTCAGTCCTCGCCATTGACGCTCATTATGATGCAGTGCACCTTTGGTTTTAAGGGCTGTAACATATCGATGTACAGTGCCTTTAGACTTAATAGCCACACCATCCCCAATTTCTTTTAATGTGGGACTATGGCCATTTTGATCAATAAAAACACGGATAAAGTCCTGAATTTTTGTTTCTGTTTGGGTTAAATTCATTATAAGTTCTCTAAAAGTTCTCTATAAAAGTTAAGAATAGAGAACATTTAGAGAACGATCAAGCTAAATCGATATTATTTGTAACTCATTGATTTATAAGGTTGCTATAAGAAGTTAGCTAGCCATAGACGTAGTTTTAAGCCCCATGATGAGGTAAAACCCGATTCGATAAAGACAATTTTGCCTTCAGTATTGATAATGAAGCTTACAGGAACAGCTTGTATACCAAAACGGTTAGTAATCGCGCCATCATTATCGACAATAACAGGGAAACTAAGCTTTTCGTTATGCATATAACTGTTTAACTCCGCTTTATCCCCAGACTGCATTGCGACAGTAATAACATTATGTTTGTTACTAATTGATTGAATGCTTGACTGTTCAAGTTTGCATACGGGACACCAGGTAGCCCAAAAGTGGAGCAATAATGGTTTGTCTCGTTGTGCTTGTAAGTTAAATGCCTGACCAGACAACAATGTGGCAGAGAGTGTTGGGGGAATATCTTGAGCTAAATTACGTTGAGTATAAGTTTTTACACCAAAATAGACTGCAATAATGAGCAATACTTGTAAGGTAAAGTATGTAAATTGTTTTAGTGTGATGTTTTTAATAAAATTCATAGTGTTTGTACGTAAGGTAACTATAGTGATAATAACAAAAAGTATTACAAGCATTATCATTATTTCTTGCGTAAAATATTACCATAAATACTTGTTTTGAATATTAAAATTATCACGTATTGAGATTAATAAGATGTTGAGGTTGTCAAACTCATTAGCTATACGAATGAAGGATATCGAGCTTCAAGCTATCCGTGCGCAAGGTGCAGGTGGACAAAATGTTAATAAAGTTTCATCCGCTATTCATTTGCGGTTTGATATTAACGCTTCCTCTTTACCGACTATATATAAACAACGATTACTACAACTGAATGATAAACGGATTAATAGTGATGGTGTTTTAATTATAAAAGCACAGCAACATCGAACTCAAGAAAAAAACAAGCAAGCAGCGTTAGAGCGATTAAGGACAATTATCAATCAAGTTATCGTTCTTCAAAAAAAACGTTATAAAACAAAACCTAGCAATTCTTCAAAGCGTAAACGAATTGAAACAAAAAAGAAACGTTCTCAAGTTAAGCAATTAAGATCAAATAAAAACTTTGACTAAACTCAGTTATTCCAAAAGGAAGAATTAAATGTCATCGGGTACAAAAAAAGTTATTTATGCAGCTTTAATAGGTAATAGTTTAATCTCAATTACTAAATTTTTTGCAGCAGGTATGACTGGTAGTTCGGCAATGTTATCGGAAGGGATTCATTCCCTTGTTGACACAGGAAATCAAGTTTTACTATTACATGGAATAAAACGTGCGGCAAAACCAGCTGATGATGCCTTTCCTTTTGGATATGGGAAAGAAGTTTATTTTTGGAGTTTTATTGTTGCCATTCTAATTTTCGCATTAGGTGGTGGTATCTCTATCTATGAAGGAATAAAACATTTACAAAACCCTGAGCCAATTTCCGACCCGCTAATCAATTATATCGTTCTAGGCCTTGCCATGGTCTTTGAAGGTGGGGCATGGTTTTTTGCTTTTAAAGAATTTACTAAAGTAAAAGGGAAGTGGGGCTATATAGAGGCTATACAACATGCAAAAGATCCTTCTATCTTTATTGTATTGTTTGAAGATTCTGCAGCAATGCTGGGTTTAGTGGTTGCCTTTAGCGGTATTGCTCTTGCTCAATATACTGGAATCGCTATATTTGATTCGATTGCATCGATTATTATAGGTTTAATTTTGTTGGGAACATCAATCTGGCTTGCTTACGAAACAAAGGGGTTATTAATTGGAGAAAGTGCCAATCAATCGACTATTATAAGTATTAAGAAAACTTTAATTAAGAATTCATTGGTTGAGCATGTTAATGAGGTATTAACTATGCATATGGGCCCTGATTACATATTGGCTAATATTAGTGTTGATTTTAAGAATTCAAGCACAGCAGATGATATTGAGAATGCAGTTTCTAATTTAAGTGCTAGAATTAAAAAAGATTTCCCTCAAATTAAACGTATATTTATTGAAGCCGAAAAGCGTACATCAGTAAATTAAACTGACAAAGTTAAATTAGTATGAAGATTTGTTATTTTATTCTTGCATGGCTGTTTTTCGCACTAGGTGCTATTGGCGTTGTTTTACCTGTTCTTCCGACAACGCCATTTATGATACTTGCGCTTTGGGCTTTTGCGAAAAGTTCAAAACGTTTTCATGACTGGTTGTATCAACATCGACTCTTTGGACCACCGCTGCAAAAATGGGAAGAGCATCGTGTCATTCCATTATCTGCAAAAATTTTATCTGTATCGATGATGTCGCTTAGTTTTGCGTATGTTCTTATATTTAGAGATCTTAATGTTTATTTACTACTATTGACAGCGTCTCTGATGCTGTATGGGATGTGGTTTATATTAACAAAACCATCGACTATAAAATAAGTCTGATAATAATCTAATATCAATATAATTTTGTATTAACTATTAATGAGCTTCTGTTTCATTAAATTGTTCTAGAACTTGATTAATATTATACAGCGTGGCCTCTGTATAGTTAGCAAAGTAAATTCTTTCGAGTAAGTGAGGGCCTTGTTTTTTCATTAATGGCTCTAATAAAAAACGTAAGAAACCAGGTGTTACATACACATTTGTAAAGTCAATTTCGACTATCTTATTTAATACAAGGAGCTTTTCCAACTGGATACAGCAAACGTCAGCGGTATTTTTTGCGCTTAGAAAGCTCACTGAAGTGAATTCAAATAATTTTAAAAGAGACATACTATCCATGTATTTAGTAGCTAATTAAGCAGACATAACTATATGGACTTTTATCAAAATTAAATGTGTTACATGCCTCATTTTCTTGATGTTAATGAATTTATACATATACTTAAGCAATATTAAGAGAAAAAAGGAACTTTAATAAATGCAGGCGATAGACGATATTATCAGTAATATGAGTGACTTGGTCTCACTACCGGGTGTTTTTGTACGTGTAAATGAAATGGTAAATGACCCTCATACATCAATGACTGACGTTGCTGAAGTAATAAGCCAAGATCCCGCCTTAACGATACGTATATTACGTATGGCTAATAGTCCTGCATATGGGATTAGTAAGGAAATCGATTCTGTTTTAAAAGCAGCAACAATTATTGGTACTGAAAGGGTGCGTGATATTGCATTGGCGACTTCTGCTGTTAATACCTTTGATGGAATACCGAACGAATTAGTGAGTATGGATGATTTCTGGATGCATAGTATTTATTGCGCCATTATCTCTAAATATCTTGCTGGAATAGCTAAACTACCAAATCCAGATAGTTTGTTTGTAGCCGGACTTTTGCATGATATAGGGCAACTTGTATTGTTTAAAACTCTGCCTGAATTATCGCGCAAATCCTTAGAGTATGTTTTAGATGACACAGAAGACACTAGTTTTCATCTTGTTGAGCAGGAGTTTATCGGATTTGATCATGCTATGGTCGGAGGTGCTTTAGCTGAGAATTGGCATTTAACGCCTATGCTGGTTGAGACTATTTCGGCTCACCATGATTTACAGCAAGCGGATAAATATAAGAAAGAAAGTGCAATTGTTAAAATTGCAAATTCAATTGCTGTGATGGCTGAATTAGACTCAATACATATTGATGAAACTGATGCTGAAGTTTTACATGATGAAGATTGGATTACTGCCGAACTTGACCTATCATCTGCAGATGAAATAATGAAAGATGCAGCTGTACATGCGCGCAAAGCTTATGAAGGCGTTCAAGAATTATTGATGATGGACTAAATTAAATTTTCTTTGATTTAATAACCATCATTTTTTTAATTTGCATATCATGATAAGTATGAGGAATACCTCCAACACCTAAACCTGACTGACGTAAACCTGCAAAGGGCATCCAGTCAACCCTGAAAGCAGTATGATCGTTTACCATAACTGCACTGGCATTCAATTGTTTATAGGCATGTAATGCATTATCAATATTTTTTGTAAAAACACTTGCTTGGAATGCGAACGGCAAACAATTGGCCTTGCTTATCGCATCATCTACATTTTCATAACTATATACACAAATAACAGGACCAAATATTTCTTTATTAGAAACAATCGAATCGTCAGATGGATTTAATAAAACAGTTGGTTGATAACAATTTCCATTTATCTTTCCGCCAGTCAGTAACTCAGCACCATCTTTAACGGCTTGACTTACCCATTCGTGAACACGTTCTACTTCTCTTTTACGAATGAGAGGGCCAACTTCGGTTTCAGGTTTAATCGGGTCACCAACAATAAGTTTGTCAGCCATTTTAGCAAGATTAGTTGCAACCACATTTACTATATCTTTATGGCAAAAGACTCGTTGTACGGATACGCATACTTGGCCTGCATGATAAAAGCCACCTTTTGCAAGAAGCGGTAGGGCGTCATTAAGATCGGCATCGGCTTCAACAATCACTGGAGCAACACCTCCATGTTCTAAAGCACAACGTGCACCAGCTGCTAACTTGCTACGCAGCATCCATCCAACATTTGCACTGCCAATAAAACTAAAAAACCCTACTCGTGAATCACTCACTAATTGTGTCGCAACATCTAAGTCGGAAACAACTAATCCCTGGCACCAAGGTTCAGGTAAACCTGCTTGTCTTAATATAGATATAAACCGATAACATGAAATAGGTGTATCTTCAGCGGGTTTAATAATGACAGGGCAACCTGTTGCTATAGCAGGGCCGACTTGATGTATGATTAAGTTTAGAGGGTGATTAAATGCACTCACAGCGACAACAATACCGATAGGCTCACTTTGTGTAAATGCCATACGTTGTTCGGATGCAGGGTTGATGCCCATTGGAATTTCAGTACCATGATCAGTGCGTATGCATTCAACACAATTTAGTACGCCATCAATTGCTCGTTCAACTTCTACACGTGAATCATTATAGGGTTTGCCGCCTTCTCTAGCGGCTTCAATAACAAGCTCATCAAATTGTTCTCGCATTAAATCAGCTGTTTTATTGAGTATTTCTATTCTTTTAGATGCCGTTAACCATTTTGTTTTATCACTAAATAAAGCATAGGCAGTTGAAAGAGCTTGCTCAACATCATTTGAATCAGCTGTATCGAGTGTCGCAATTTCCGCATCATCAAACGGTGCTGTAACAGTAATCGTTTCTTTACTATTTGGTACTTTATCTGCAATCATTAAAGTGTAATGTGTACTCACTTTGTAATCCTTTTAATTAATACTTCAATATAATGATGCTTAAACCTAATAAGGTTTATATAGGACAGGCAATATCACCTAGTCGTTTTGTTAGTAACATATTTTCACGATAATCGATAGGGACGACAACTAAGCTTGGACCTTCTTCTTTGAATGCCGCTTGTAATTCAGATTCCAGATCACAACTGTTTTCAACTTTATGTCCATGCCAACCAAAAGCACTCGCCAATTTTAACCAGTTTGGATTTCCAAAAGCTAAATCGGTGTGATGGCCAAATTCATTTTCTTGTTTCCAAGCAATAAGCCCATAAGCATGATCTTCCCAAACCATAACAACAATGTTTGAATTGTATCGTTTGGCAGTTTCCATTTCTTGAACGTTCATTAAGAAACCTGCATCGCCACAAATTGAAAGTATATTTCTGTCAGGGAATACAATACTTGCTGCAATTGCTCCAGGCAAAGCAAAACCCATTGAACAAAATCCATTGGGTATTAAGCAGGTATTAGGTTCATGACACTGATAATGTCGGGCAATCCACATTTTATGCGCACCTACATCTGATAACAGTATATCATTGGCCCCCATAACTTTACGCACATCCCACAAAACCTTCTGCGGTCTAATCAAACCTTTAGTATCATCATCTGCATGCATGCTTAATTCTTTTTGCATTGTTTGACGTGTTGCAAATTGTTGTTTGAAGTTAAAGCCAAAGTCTTTCACTTCTTTAAAACGTTCATTCATCATCCATAATGTATGCGCTAGATCGCCTATAACTTCTGTTTCCGGATGGTAATACTCATCTATTTCTGTTGGTAAAAAATCCGCATGAATAATTGCTTTATCTTTATTGCTATTCCATAAAGTAGGGTGATACTCAACCATGTCATAACCAAGTGTAATAATTAAGTCAGCATTATCCAGTGCACAGGTAATAACGTCTTTTGCCTGTAAACCAATCGTGTATAAACAATAATCTTTGTCCATATCGATACAGCCCTTGGCCATAAAAGTACTAATAACACCTATACCCGTTCTATCGCATAGGGCTCTAAGTTGTTTACTTGCTCGTTTTCGAATACAACCATTACCGGCAATTATAATTGGATTTTTAGCTTTTAGAATTAAGTCTACAGCTTGATTTAAAATTTTGTCGTCAGCCACAGGTCTACGGAATCGTTGTGGTTTCATCGGAACGGAGCTTGTCTCAATCTTTGCTATATCTTCAGGTAATTCAATATGGCAAGCCCCGGGTTTTTCAGTACGAGCAAGACGAACAGCTTTACGTATAATTTCAGGAATACTATTTGGATGAAGGATTGTCTGCGCCCATTTAGTAACAGGCTCAAACATTTTTACAACATCCATAATCTGATGTGATTCTTTATGTAACCGAGTAGAGGCGCCTTGTCCTGTGAGCACAAGCATTGGTGACCGGTCCATATTTGAATCTGCAACGCCAGTTATTAAATTTGTTGCTCCTGGTCCTAATGTTCCTAAGCAACCGGCAGGGTTTCCGGTTAATCGTCCATAGACTTCGGCCATGAAAGCAGCACCTTGTTCATGTCGAGTTAATATAAATTTAATCTTTTTCGACTTTTCAAGCGAGATCATAAAATCTGCATTTTCTTCACCTGGAATACCAAAAATATATTCTATACCTTCTTCTTCTAGACATTTAACAAATAAGTCTGATGCTTTCATTGATTTAAAACTCCATTTAGAATTGAAATCTACCCATTAAATTATGGGGTATTTAGTTCTTTTATCTTATTATTAACGGCATCTGAGCTCACTTTCTTAAACCTAAATTGATAGGAAATAGAGCAAAATAGCAATTTTTTATCTCACAGAGCCAATAAAGCTCTTATGGTATTCCATTAAGCTGAATACTAACAAATCCAGTGAGTTTAGATTCTATTATCAGCTGTTTTGAACCAACAACAACTTGAGATAGTCGTAATTTTGGTTTGTTTAATAAGATCTTAAATTTTGATTTGTTCTGGCTTTTCGATAATTCAGCCTTCAATATTTTTAATGTTTTTTGAATACTTTTCGTTAAGTCAAATTGAGCTTTAGATTCGATTAGTTTATTAATCTTAGTTTTGAACACGTAAGTAATTGCATTAAGTAATGCATTATTAAAATCTCTAGAAAATTCAACAGCGGTTAATCGCAATGTTGTTCCTGCTTTATTCAGCTTAGGTTTCGATATAAGAAATAACTTTCCAGATGTTTTAAGGTTTTCGTCACCTAAATTTGTATTAAATTTAACACCAATAGCAATTTTATTATTTGATGGATAAACAAAAACATCTTCAATCTGTATATTGATTATTCCTACATCTGTTTTTTGTTTAAATGTTTTTCCGTTTATTGCTTTGCGAATTTGTTTTTCTATAACGTCAAAGTCTACATGTACAGGTAAGTAAAGTTTAAATGCAGGATTGTTAGCTTTAATCTTTTTAAGGATAGGAGGCGATATATTATGTTTTAGGGGTTCTTTTCCTAAATGTAATCCCGTCTTTATTTTTAGTCCAACGGCAAGTATTAATGAATCACTATTGTATTTAATATCACTAATAATAGCTTGTTTTGGAATAATACTAATGTTTATTTTTTCTTCTACCGGAAGATCTTTTAATGGAATAGAATAAGCTTTCCAGGATTTAGACATCGTCGACTTAAGATCTAAATTGGCTAATTGCGTATTAATAAGTTGAGGCAGTTCTTTTAATTTTTTAGAAATATACTTATCAGCCTGCTTTCTAAATGTTATATGTTTACCTTTTATTATTTCAATGCGTGGAGATGAATCCCATTGGTATTTAACATCTACATTCGCAAAAGCATTCCAATCAGTTTTTAAACCAAAATCAAGTGCAATATTAATAGTAATTGCGGCATAAACTTTTTTATTTTTTAAACCTAATTTCTGAGCTGTTTTACCGCGCAAACCTACTTTTCCATATACTTTAACGGGAGCAATGAGTAACAATTTGTTATTTTTATTAACAACACTAATTTCTCCTGATTGTTCTATATGTAAGAGTCCTTCATAAGATGAAGAGCAGGGGATTCGGATGGTCTTCTTTAACGGCCCTAGTTTAACTTCCTGGTCAAAACTGCAATCAACTGTACCCTCTAGAGGAATGGCTTCAAAGTCAGTTAAACCTTTTGTGATTGCAGATTTTACAACTTTATAAGGAATACGGATTCCTGCTGTAATATCACTATCTGTAGATTTGAATTTGTATTGATTTGTTGTTCGGGGAGGCTCTTCGGCTAAGGCACTTAAATCAGCTTGTTTTTTGCTGCAACCAGTCAAAAGAGTTGTTGATGTAATTAAAATAAAAGAGGCAAAAAATAAATAAAGGTATTTATGCATTTGTTATTCACATATAGCTAACTAATTAGATTAACAGCGTGTTTTATAGCATTTTTAGAGGTATAAAAATGGGGGGAATAGCGTATCCCTTCACCTCTTTTAGCGCAGATTATGTCTTTGGACCATAATTTTTCAAATAATTCATTATTATCAATTACTTTATGTTTAAAAGTCACTATACCTGCAAATTGCCCTTGAGTTTGTGGCGTTATAATTTCTACATTGGTATTTTTTCTTAACAATGAAAAACAGTATTCAGTGTTTTCTAATAATAGAGCTTCAACTTTATCCATTCCAATTTCCAGTAACAATGAAACACTTGCATCAAAGCCGTGTATACCGAGCATATTGGGGCTACCACATTCAAATCGTCTACCTGTATCTGCAATTTCCCATTCTTTTGAATTGAAGTTATACATATCTTTCGTCATGTGCCAGCCATATTCATTTAACTTTAGCTGTGACCGAATTTTTGGATGGCAATAGAAGAGTGCGAGTCCTTCCGGAGCGAGCAACCATTTATGCCCGTCTGCCATTACAAAATCTGCTTGAATCTTTTGAACGTCAAATTGTAAAGCCCCAATGGTTTGAATAGCGTCGACACAAAAAAGAATATCTCGTTCTTTACACGCTTTACCAAGCTTTACTAAATCAAGATTAATTCCAGAGCTATATTGAGTTGAGCTAATGGCAAGCAAGCGAGTATTTTCATCAAGCGCTTCGATTAGAGCTTCTTCGGGTGAACTTTCTAATTTAACTTGTTTAAGATGAACATTTTTATTAGCTAACGATTCCCACACAATTCTATTTGAAGGAAACTCTTCATCACTTGTTACAATATTGTCATTCGTTTTCCAATCAAGCCCATAGGCAACCATAGATAAAGCTTCGGAGGTATTTTTCACCAATGCAATATCATCTGGTGACTCGGCGTTAATCAACGTAGCTAAATTAGAGCGTAAACTAGTTTCTACTTCATTCCACTGAGGGTAATAGGTAGCGCCGTATATATTATTTTGTATCGCGAAATTGGTTACTGCTTTTGTTGTGGATTGTGGCCAAGGTGCCACTGCAGCATGATTTAGATAGGTAATCTTATCTGTTAAATTAAATTCTGCCTGTATAAGTGCTTCTATATTCATTTACACAAGCAGAATTAAGTTAAGTATAGAGATTAGTAGCGACCACTGAATTTTGGTTTGTCAAAATAGAATTTAAAACCAATCTGTGCAGTTGTTAGTGTGCCTTCTGTTACATCAAGGTAGCGAACAACTGAAAATGTAATCGCACTTTCTTTAGAGCCATATAAATCCATACCTAGACCATATGCGATACTAGAGTAAGTTGTCTTATATTCGGTACCCGATTCAGTTTCAGTAAGAGCTACATTGGCTGCACCTGCTAAACCGTATAAAGTGAAACCATCATATCGTAAGTTGAAACGCCCACCCAAAAAGCCAATGGCGCTAGCTTTTATTGTATATGTTGGAGCGTCATCATCACTTTCCCCTGAATTACCTATATGACCTTCTATAGCTAACCAGTTATTAATGTCATATCCATACTTAACAAAAAAACCATTCATCCCACTGTCATAACCAACGACACCCGCATTATCCTTTGCTTTTGCGTCCATACCGGCAATATCAAATTCAAGATAATGACGTGTATTTTCAGCTAGAACCTGGCTAGTTGATAGCAGCGATATTGCAACTATTGTTAATGCTTTTAGTAAGTACATTTTAAACCTCAATTTTCTTCGAATTTGCTTATGTTTGAGCATACGCTATGATTTTGATTTTGTAAAGAAAACCTAACGTTTACAGTAATATGTAAGCTATATTTAATCTAATTTAGTAGTTAAATAATAAGAGAGTAGCCCTATTTACGTTACTATTGTCGTATTATAGAACATGCCTCTATGCAACTTACTGAATTGGTTATTAAAATTAGCAATACAGTAGTATTTTTCACTAAAGCAGCACGCTGATAATGTGGTAATCCTATACTTCATAAGCGAAAACGATCAAAATACTATCTTGCTACAACCAAAAATGAAGGAGTAATACCATCATTACTATACAATCCTTGTTTTTAAGAGCGATACTGGCTTTAAACCTTATTATTTTCGTAACATCGGCTTATGCAGTAACTCCAATAACACTTGAAAATGCTGTGAACCATGCCTTAAAAAATAACCCTGACTTGCTCGCTACACAACAGCAGGTAACGGTAGCCCATGAACAATTTTTATCTGTCGATGCTGCTTATGAACCCATTATTAGCCTTTCATATAGTGCACGCATTAGTGATAATCCTCTTGATGCGTTTGCAGATAAATTATTTATGCAACAAATAACGACTCAGGACTTTGAAGCGAGTAGATTGAATAATCCAAATACGACAGAGTTATATACCACGTCCTTATCTGTTCGATTACCTTTGTACACGGGCGGTAAAATTGAAGCGCAACAACTGCAGTCAAGTATTACATACAAGCAACGACAATTACTTTATCAACGAGCGCAACAACAAACAGTTTTTCAAACAAAACAAGCTTACCTTTATGTTATAGCAGCTCATAAAGCTTTATTAATAGCAAAACAGGCAACGCAGGCATTTCAAAATCATGCTAATTCAACTGCAAAACTTGCAAGGCAAGAACGCATTGTTGAATCGGACAAGTTTTCTGCACAAGTAACACTCTCTACTGTTAAATCTCAACTTGAGCAATCACAAACTCGATATAAAAATGCGATTACAAGACTTCAAAGAGTGATGGGGATGCCTCTAAATAATTTAATTTCCACAACAACAACTTGGCCAAATATCGAAGCTCTACAAGATGATCTTGATACCTTATATATAAAAGCTAAAAAGCATCGTGCTGATTTACTTGCGGCCAATAAATCAATTGATTCTGCTAGAGCAAATATTGATATAGCCGACTCTGAAAACAATCTTAAACTAAATTTAGTTGCGAGTAGTAATTGGTATGATGATAATTTAGGTTTTGATAGTCAATCTTCCAGCTTAATGGCAGTTGCTAGCCTTAACCTATACGATGGAACAACAAGAAGCAAACTTGGTTCAGCACGAGCACTACATAAGGAACAACAATGGCGTAGGCAATCTTTACTTCAAACAGTGCAATCAGAAGTAAAGCAAGTGTTTGATAGTTTACTTGAAGCAAAATCGCGAGCCGCAATAGCAAAAAATAACGTCGTTGTAGCTAAAAAAACCGTTCGTTTAGTAAAAAAACGTTATGGTAGAGGATTGACTATTTTACTTGATTTACTGCAATCTGAGAAAATGTATGTGGATGCTCGGTTAGAAAAATTAACCTCAGAATTTAATTTAAGAACTAGCCAGCTTTCATTGCAAAATGCTGTTGGCGTATTAGAAGTACCTAAAGGGGTGCAACATTAAAATGTCAGAACAAAACAAAAATGATGAGCTAAATGCTGCAGGTAAGATTGCAGCCTATTTTATAGATAGTAAGCTCACAATTTTGATTATAATATTTGCATTATTTGTTGGCCTATATGCATATATAGCAACACCTCGAGAAGAAAATCCATCTATTATTATTCCTGCAGCAAATATTATTATTCAAAAGGCGGGTGCATCACCGAATGAAATAGAGCAACTTATCGTTAAACCTTTAGAGGCTATTGTTCAAGGCTTACATGGAGTTGAACATACCTATGGTATGGCAATGAATTCCGTGGGTGTTGTTAGCGTGCAATTTGAAGTAGGCCAAGATAAGGAAGATTCTTTAGTCAAGTTATATGACCGTATTGCAAGTAACCTTGACCGCTTACCTCCTGGCACTTCTCAACCGTTAGTAAAACCTATTGATGTAGACGACGTACCTATAATAAATATTTCACTTTCTTGTAATAATTCAGAAAATTGTAACTTACGTAATATTGCAAATACTGTTTTAGAAGAATTAAGACGAGTTGAAGGAACGGCAGTTTCATTTGTTCATGGTGGTCACAAGCGAGCTATTAGTGTTTATTTAGACCTTGATAGCATGCGAAAGTACAACGTTACTTTAGGTGATATCCGTCGTGTTGTTGAGTCCACCAACCTTGATATTCCTTCCGGTACTTTTATTGGTAGCAATATGAAGGCTTCCGTGCAGACAGGGGGCGCGTTAAAAAATGCAGAAGATGTAAGTAATTTAGTTGTCGCTATCACCGAACATAAGCCGGTTTATCTTAAACAGGTTTCTCAAATAATAGATGGTCCAGAAGAAATAGAGCGTTTGTCTAGGATCGGTTTTGGTAACGCATTTAAAGGAAGTAAACCAAAAGATCATGAGTCAAATGCAGTAACTATTGCAATCGCAAAACGTACCGGGACAAATGCAGTTACTGTTGCCAATGATATTTTAAATAGATTAGATCAAGTTAAAGATAAAATAATTCCAGAAGGAATTGATGTTAATATTACACGTAATGATGGCGTTAAAGCCGATGATGCGGTAAATGTTTTAGTTGAGCACTTAGCAATAGCTATTGTTACCGTTGTTATATTATTAATACTATTCCTCGGCTGGCGCGCAGCTTCTATTGTAACCATTACTATTCCACTTATATTATTTATAACGTTAGCTATTGGTTACGTTTCAGGTCAAAGTATTAACCGTATTACATTATTTGCGCTTATATTATCGCTAGGTTTATTAGTAGATGATTCTATCGTTGTTATTGAAAATATTTACAGACATTACGCGAAGAAGGGCGTTGATAGAATGCAAGCTGCTATTCAAGCAATTAATGAAATTGGCAAGCCAACTAACCTTGCTACTTTGACAGTGATTATTGCATTTTTACCAATGTTTTGGGTAACAGGAATGATGGGGCCCTATATGTCTCCTATTCCTTTTAATATCCCAGTAGCAATGATTGCGTCTTTATTTATAGCTTATACGGTTGCACCTTGGGCTGCTTTTCGCTTTCTCAAAGTATCCAATATTGAAAATGGAACAAGTCATGATGAACATAATGGAATCTTGGAACGTACTTATGTCAGCATAATGAGTGCTTTAATTCATAGCTCTATTAAGCGTTGGCTCTTCTTTATTTTCATGTTTGCTTTAATGGCAGCCGTTCTTCTGATGCCGGTTTATAATTTAGTTCAATTTAAAATGTTACCAAAAAATAATAATAATACGTTTGTAGTGAGCATTGAGATGCCTGAAGGCACAACACTTGGGCATACTGATACTATTGCACGAAAAGTTGGCGATATAGTTCGTGATTTTGATGAAGTTAATACTTATGAAACCACAATTGGTGAAGCAGGTGTAGTTGATTTTAATGGTCTTCTTCGTGGCTCAAGTTTGAAGCGGGGTGATCATATTGCAGAAGTACGTGTTAATTTAATAAGTAAACATGATCGTGAACGTTCGTCTATTGATATTGCCTTTGCAATGCGTAAGCCATTATTAAAATTAGCAAAAAGTACATCGGCTAATATTAAAGTTGTTGAAGATCCACCTGGCCCACCTGTACGCGCTACCATTTTGGCTGAACTCTATGGCCCAGATTACGAAACGTTACGAAAAATTGCGCAAGAATTAAAAACGAATGTTTTTATGAAAACGGATGATGTTGTTGATATTGATGATTCCGTAACACAGAGTTTTGATGAATATAATATTGTTGTTGATAGAAAAAAAGCAATGCTTACCGGTATATCACCAACTGACATCGCACAAACACTACGCGCTTTTCTAGCGGGAGTGGATGTCGGAACGGTTCATATGGCTTTTGAAAAAGAACCGGTACCCATTCGTTTTCGTATTCCTGCAAAAAATCGAACGGGACCTAAAGATCTCGATAAAGTATTTTTCACTACGCCACAAGGTCGACAAATTCGTTTATCTGAAGTTGCTAAGATAGAAAAGAGTTTAGTTAAAAAACCTATTTTACATAAGGATCAATATCCAGTTGTTTATGTAACAGGTGAACTCGCTCAGACTAGCCAGCTATATGCAGTATTAAAAATGTATGATTACTTAGAAAATAATGTATTGCCAAATGGCGTTAAATTAAATCAATATTTTATGTCTAACCCTGACGCGACCGGTTATTCCTTACGTTGGGATGGTGAAATGCGACTAACACTGGATGTTTTTCGTGATTTAGGCGCGGCCTTCGCAATTGCAATTATATTAATTTATCTTGTGCTTGTCGCTTACTACCGCGCTTTTTCAATACCACTAATTGTTATGGGAGCGATACCACTTACCATAATTGGAGTATTACCTGGTCACGCAATAATGGGGCAATATTTTACAGCAACGTCGATGATTGGCGTTATTGCTCTGGCAGGTATAGTCGTTCGAAATTCCTTGTTGCTCATTGATTTTATATTGGAATATAGAAGCCAGGGACATCCATTAGAATACGCGGTTCTAGAAGCAGGTAAAGCACGATTAAGACCTATTATTCTTACCGCAATGGCCATTATTTTGGGTACGTTTATTATTATTTTTGATCCCGTTTTTGGTGGTTTAGCGGTATCGCTTATTTTTGGAACCTTTGCTTCAACAGTATTAACGTTGCTGGTAATCCCATTAATCTATTTTCTTTATCAGCGTGATAGAACATGATCTTAAAGGAACAAGAGTCGGCTTTTGTTTTTTTATAATTCAGTTCTTTTTATGATTTTATTCGTTCTCCATAGAAAACTTATATTTACCGTACCTTGCCGCTCCATTTAATTGCGCTCGTTTAAGTAGTGCCGCTTGAGCGAGTTGGGTATTTTCTTTTTTCCCTTGCCATGCTTGCAAGGCGGATTGCTGTAAAGCTCGACCGTAAGAGAACGAAATTTCCCAGGGCTCATCATGGAATATAGAATTCATCGCGTTAAGATTTTCAGTCGCTTCTTCAGACGTTTGACCTCCAGATAAAAAATTAATGCTAGGAACAGCCGCAGGTACAGTCCGGTGTAAAACTTTAACCGTGTTTCTGGCAATGTCGCCGGGTGAGGCTGCACCGGTATTTTCCTTACCGGGCGTTACCATGCTGGGTTTAAGTATGGTGTATTCAAGTATTACCTTATGGCGATGCAGTGCATGGTAAACAGCATGTTGTACCGCCTCAACGACATCTGCACAATGTTCAATTGTATGGTTACCATCTATTAAAACTTCGGGTTCCACAATCGGAACAATGCCAACAGACTGACAGATTGCCGCATAGCGAGCTAGTACTTCGGCATTTGCTTTTATCCCCAATGGCGTTGGGTTGTTTGAACTTATTGGATACACTTCACGCCATTTCGCAAAGCGCGCGCCTTGTGTCTTATACACTTGTAAACGTTCAGCTAAACCATCCAGTCCTTGAGTAATCAGGTCACCATCAGTATTGTTTAATACGATAGTGCCTTTATCGACTTTAACACCAGCAACAATGCCATTGCTTGCTGCTACTTCTGGTAATAGGACGCCTGCATCGTCTTTTTGTGTCAGAGTTTCTTCGAATAAAATAACGCCACTAATGTAGTCACCCAGACCGGGAGTAGTCAGAATCAAACTTCGCCAGACACGGCGATTTTCTTCAGTGGCTTTCACCTGAATAGGTTTGAAGCGTTTGGCAATGGTGGGCAAACTTTCATCAATGGCTAATATGCCTTTACCTTTTTGTACCATCGCTTCAATCGTATTTTGCATTTCGGTATTGACTGACATAATCGACCTCTTTTTGCGTTGCTGCAAGCATGCCCGACTTATTCTTTACACTAATCCTAGCACAATCTCATATTCTCACATTTTATTATATATGTAGAACTACATATACAACCTAAAAAGAGTTTTGATAGTATTTGCTAAGGCTGGTGAGTATATGTTCAATAATTGTTAAGTGTTTAAAATCAGTAGAAGATTATGAGGATGCAACTTCTGGAGTAAATATTTGAGGGGGAGGATGTCTTTAACTTTTGATTTTAGATTTCTTTTTTGTTTTCTTTTCTTTTTAGCGATTGCCATGATTATTCCTTTCTTCTTTTATAAGTTATATTTATAGTATAGGTATCAGGAAGCAAGTTTGTATACCAAAATATAATTTACAACCTGAGTAGTAGATGTTGCGTACTCTAAAAATATCATCTATTGGTAAGTAAAATTACGTAGTTACAAATCAAAGTTGTGGTTGTATTATTTTTAGTGTTCATTTAATTGAAATCAATTATTTTACACAAGGAGAAATAATTATGCCAAGTTCACTCGCAAAGAAAAGCCAAACAGAGGCCACTGCACCCCATATATCTCGAGGATTGAATCTGTTTGATGAAATGGAACATATGTTTGAGAACTTTTCCACGAAAGGTTGGTTAAGACCATTTCATTGGGATACCCCTGCTATGGCTGATCTTACTGTGCCTTTTGAAACAACGATGCCAAGTGTCGATGTATTAGATCGAGATAACGAAATTTTAGTCAAGGCCAACTTGCCTGGTGTAGAAAAGAAAGACATTGATATTTCTTTAACTAAAAGTAGTGTCACCATTAAAGGTCAAACCAGTCATGAAGAAAAAGAAGAGAAGGGTGACTATTACCGTTGTGAAATTTCCAAAGGGTCATATTTGCGTACTCTGGCACTACCTGCCGATGTCGATGATAAAAAAGCCAAGGCTAAATTTAAAGATGGTGTACTGGAATTGACCTTGCCCAAATTGGAAGTGGCTGAGCGGCGTAGCATTAAAATTGATTAGTGCGTATGTATTTACTCAAAGCAAAACCCGGCTCTACCGGGTTTTGCTTTTTCGATTAGTCTAAAATATATTTTATATTAATTTGCACTGATGTTTTCATTATTATGCCAGGATAAATGATGTGCTTTTCCGCAACGGCCAGCTTTACCACTGCAGCCATTTTAATCCCCAGCGGCATTTACTGCCTCAAGGAAGCGAACCAGCTTGATAAACAGTATTGGGCGTTTGCCATGTTTCCGTTCATGTTTGGGCTGCAACAATTACTCGAAGGCGGTGTCTGGCTTGCATTGATGAATGACAATGCAAATAGCGCACATGCATTTGCACTAGGTTTCCTGTTGTTTTCACATGTATTCTGGCTCGGCTGGGTACCGTATTCGTCGTATCTTACCGAATCATCAGTTAGTCTCAAGAAGGGATTCAAGCTGCTATCCTTTATTGGCGTATTTTTCGGCTTAATGATTTTTGTACCCTTGTTGTTTAATCCTGAGTGGTTAACGGCTTCGATGGTGAATGATTCTATTTATTATAAGCTCACTCTAATTTCTGACGTTTATGTACAACAACCAATACTGACAGCGTTTTATGCGACTATAATTCTTGTACCATTATTGTTATCGTCAGACCGTTATCACAACATACTTGGTTTTATGATTCTGACTTCCGGTATATTAACCTGGATATTTTATTCCTGGGTATTTGTTTCTGTCTGGTGTTATTTTGCCGCTGTTATCTCGCTGTATATCTTCTATATTATTGCCCGTTGCGTAAATGCTGCACGTGTACCGAACGTTTCATAAAAGAATTAAACTGTTTTAAAATTGTTATTCACCAAAGCATCTATCCACACCTGTAATATGTTCCGGTTCTTTTTTTTTATCGAGATGTGCTTTGTTTCCCTTGGGTGTGTAGTTATCTGAAGTTGTAGCTATATCGAAGAATTCGTCCTCATTGTTTTTAATCAAAAGAGCAATAAAGTTTCCGTAGTTGATAGAATTGTTCATCATGATCTCTCCTATAACGTTACTGTTATTTACGTTAGTTTGAATTTTTATAGTGTTGAATTTAAGCAAATATTCAATAGCAACTGGTTTGTGCAAACCTGATTTAATTGTAAATTTTCATAATTTAGTATTAAACCTAAGACCTTTCTATAAGTGAAACTACCTAGATCAGCCATAGCTTTAGCGAGTACTTGTTGGTACCGCTACTTTATTGTGGCTGGGGCTATTTTGTTAATGCTATCTTTTGCGGGTATTACGTATAGCATTGGTTTTGTAGTGAAAATAGACTTAAAAATCAGTCATTCAACAAAGGAAGACGAATAAGATGGTTATGATGTAATGGAAAATACTATTAAAAGTATGTTGGATACTATCCGAATGGAAGCGGACTATAGTGCAGCCTACACAGGTAGGAAAGCATTTGATAAACGTGTTATGCAGACTATGAAAGATGTTGACAGAAAATTATTTGTTCCCGAAATATTTCAAAAGCAGGCCTATGATAACGGACCACTACCGATTGGATACGGTCAAACAATTTCCCAGCCGTACATAGTGGCACTTATGACGGATTTACTGGACACCTCTCAGGAAGATATTGTATTAGAAGTCGGTACCGGTTCAGGCTATCAAGCGGCAATTCTTTCTCGTTTGGTAAAAAAAGTTTATAGCATTGAAAAAATTTCTGAATTGGCTGAATCATCAAAAGCAAACTTGAAATCGCAGGGCTATCGGAATATAGAAATACTCTGCAATAACGGTTATTACGGCTGGCAAGAAAAGGCGCCGTTTGATTCGATAATCGTTACAGCGGCAGCACCCCATATTCCGGAGAGTTTGATTAGTCAACTTAAGCCCGGCGGGCGAATGGTGATACCTGTTGGGCACCCACAAAAACGTCAGAGGTTGATGGTTGTAACAAAAGATATGCAAGGTAACACGAATACCGAGTCTATTCTTTCAGTGGTTTTTGTACCACTGGTGATGGAAGATTTTGAGGTTGCGAATTAGATTTTTTCAAATTTACATTGGGAGTAAAAACATGAGTATTAATGTTGTTGGAAATATCATTGAAACGGATGAAGAAGGTTACTTGCTCAACCCTAATGACTGGTCAGAGAAAGTTGCAGAGGAGATGGCTTATCAACAAGCAAAACAGGATAATGTTAAATTAACCGAAACCCATTGGGGGCTGATTGAATATTTCAGGGATTATTATGCAGAAAATAAAGTGCATCCTACAATGCATAAACTCGTGATGAGCTTAGGTAAATACCACGGCGAACATTTTCATGATAAGAAGGCTTATGAAAAATTTCTGTATAGCACGTTTCCACATGGCCCGGTGCAGGAGCTTTGTAAACTCGCCGGATTACCAAAACCCCTAGCTGATGTTGAAGATTGAAATTACGAATAAATATTAAATAATATTCACAATTGCAATATGGCGCTGTTTTGTTGGAGTGATGCCGGAGTGATGCCAGAGTAATGAAGGAGTAATACATGATCGGATATAAAAATTCATTTTTAATTATATTTCTATCCGTAATTTTTACTTTGCTAGCATCGTCTGTGAATTCAGCTGAAGATTCCGGCATAGCAAGTCTGCGTCAAACCAGTAAAGCCTTTGCGTCTGTTGCAAAAAAAGTTTCTCCTTCGGTTGTGTTTATTAAAGTAGAAAGTGTAAAAAAGAATATTCCTATTACTCCTTTTCAATCACCTTTTGGTGATGACTTCTTTAAACGATTTTTTGGTGAATCTTTTCCTAATTTCCCTCAACAACAAGAACCACCCACGGGTAAACAGGTCGTTGCGCAGGGCTCAGGATTTGTTTTTTCTTCGAAAAAAAGCTTACTGACGAATAAAAGTTATATTCTAACAAATAACCATGTTGTAGAGAGTGCTGATAAAATTCATATTACTTTTCAGGATGGAAAAGAATTTGATGCGAAAATTGTCGGTACCGATCCGAAATCGGATATTGCGGTATTGGAAATAAATGATAGTAGCCATCCTGTATTGCCAATGGGGAGTTCCTCGAACCTTGAAGTAGGGGAATGGGTTATTGCTGTTGGCAATCCATTCGGATTGAGTCATACGCTAACAGTGGGGGTGGTTAGTGCCAAAGGGCGTACAGGTCTTGGCATTAATGATTATGAAGATTTTATTCAGACCGATGCGGCTATTAATCCCGGGAACTCGGGTGGGCCATTGTTGAATCTGGATGGCGAAGTCGTTGGTATAAATACCGCTATTTTTTCTCGCAGTGGTGGCTACATGGGCGTGGGTTTTGCAATTCCGGTAGATTTGGTTAATAACATTGCCAAACAGCTTATCGACAAGGGCGAAGTAACGCGCGGTTATCTCGGTATAGTGATACAGGCCATGACACCAGAGCTATCCAAATCATTTAATCTTGATGTAAGTAAAGGTATTTTAGTTTCGCAAGTTTCAGAAAATTCTCCGGCAGCAAAGGGTGGTTTGAAAGTCGGTGATGTCATTATGCGTTATCAGGGAAAGGAAGTCTCCGAAGTGGGTGATTTTCGCAATCGGGTTGCGCAAACTTCGCCTGGAAGCAAGGCGAGCTTAGCCATTATTCGAAATGGCAAACGTAAGCTTGTTACGATAAAAATTGGAAATTTAGAAAAAGCACCGATTACTACTAAATCATCTATACAAACTGCTGACAAGTTAGGACTGGTTGTTCAAACGATTACGCCTGAGCTAGCAAAACAATTTAATGTCAAAACAGGCGAAGGTGTAGTGATTAGCGACGTAAAACGTGGATCTTTGGCTGCAATGGCGGGTATTCGTGCCGGTGCCGTTATATTACAAATTAATAGGAAACCCATAAATTCAGCCGCTCAATTTAAGCAAGCTATAGGGAAGAGCCGCAGCAAGAAACAAGTGCTACTACTGGTTCGTGACAATGAAAGGTCGCGTTATGTCGTATTAAGCTGGCGTTGATACACCACGTAATTTGTATATTATTAACTTGTGGGTTTATAACTGTATTTTTATTTGGGAGTAAATAGTACTGGAAATATTATTTGCTAGTATATTTTGTGTTAAGTTAGCTCTTCGTTAATTTAAACTATACAAATTCATACTATAAGTGAGTATATGAATTACGTAACATGGCAGCAACATGTAAAAGTAAATCACTTGCAAACCATTTTGTTAATAATCGCAATGGCCGGGTTCATGGCTTTGCTTGGTTGGTTAATCTGGGGTGTGACGGGTATTATTTATTTGATCGTAACCAGTGCATTGATTTTACTTTTAACGCCAACTTTTACTCCTCAACTTGTTATGCGTTTATATAATGCGCAACGTCTTTCGCCGTCTCAAGTTCCAAATCTGCATTCTGCATTACTTGAACTTAGTAACCGTAGCAATTTAAATTCTGTTCCTGTTCTTTATTACATACCAAGTAGTATGATAAGTGCTTTTGCTGTAGGGCGACCTAAACAGGCTGGCATTGCAATCACCGATGGATTTCTGCACGCATTTGATTTACGTGAGGCAGTCGGAGTACTTGCGCATGAAGTTAGTCATATTCGTAGTAATGATATGAGTGTGATGGCGCTGGCTGATATGTTTACCCGATTAACCAGTATGTTATCCCTTTTTGGGCAGTTACTTTTTATTTTTAATTTACCTTTAATCATTTTAGGTTTTGTTAGTATAAATTGGCTGGTGATAGTCTTACTGATTTTAGCACCTACCATTAGTACGTTGGCACAACTCGGTTTATCTCGTATACGTGAATATGATGCTGACCTTAATGCAGTACGCTTAACGGGTGACCCTGAAGGGCTAGCGAGTGCGCTCGTTAGAATGGAAAAAATTCAGGGCGGTTGGCTGGAGCGATTATTTTTTTCAGGTAGAAGAATTCCTGTACCATCTTTTCTGCGAACTCATCCTCCAACAGACGAGCGAGTGCAACGCTTGCTTTCTTTAAATCATGATTCAGATATAGAATCAGTTTATAATCCCTCAAATACCACACCTTTAGTTGAAGATTTACTGCTTAGAAAAATAAAAAGGCGACCAGGCTGGCATTTTAACGGTTTATGGCATTGAAAATATTTACAGAACGCTTTGTTGATTAAAGGCTACTTAATTGGTAATAACTAAAAATAATACGTTGGCTACGTGTAACTACGTATTTTATGTAAGGTGGTATGTTGTTATAAACGATCGTGAAGGAAGGATGAGTACGCAGGGTCTGTAATATTCTAATTTCTAGCATTCTCTTCAAATAGAGAATTGGGTACTTTAACGACCAGCCCCCTTGGTCGTTTTTTTTAATTTCTTATTAACTCTATTTAACACAGGGTTAAATATTACGTAATACTGCGTATTACGTATAGCATGTTATATGTCTAAACTGTGCAAGATTATTAAAGTAGGTCTGGGAAGTATATGGTGAGCGACCGCGTAAAAATATTAGTGACCGACACTAATATGAATATCCTGCAAAAGCTAGAACATGATTTAGCTGATTTTGGCTATGATGTTTATGTAGAGAACACAGCATCTAAAATATTACTTTCGTTGAAAATTAATTGTTTTGACCTAATATTACTGGATGTAACCATTCCCGAACTCAATGTGCTTGATGTCATTGAGTCGATACATGACACTAATACTCATACAGCCATTGTTACATCTAATGATGCGGCAAACTATGACCTAGCCATTGAGACTGTCAGACGTGGTGCTTTTGATATGCTCATAAAGCCATATGAGACGGTTAGTCTTATAAGCGTCATACAGGATGCGCTCGATAATTCTGCGCAAATTATGCAAGATAAAAGTATCGTTGAAGAAATTGAGCCGACAGACAATATTTACCAGTTTATGATCGAAAACTCACAAGATATTCAATACATTCTTGATGATGATGGTAAGTTTACTTTTATCAATAAAATAGTAAAAACACTACTTGGCTATAGCCGTTCAGAATTACTGGGTAAACACTATACCGAGCTTGTATATCCAGATGATTTAGACAAGGCAGTGTTTCGATTGCATGATAAACGCAACAATAATCCCTTGTCACAAAGTGTTGAATTACGTTTAAAGTGTAAAAAAAATAATACTGGCTATCTCTATTTTGAGATTATGTCTATGGCCATGCCGCGAGCCATAAATGATGAGGCAAGTGAAACTTCTGCGGCTAATAAAAGTACGCTCAATGGAACGGCGACTTTTGGTATCGCTCACGATGTTACTGTACGAAAAAAAGTAGAGAAAATCGTTCATAAAAAAGCCAGTTATGATCACTTAACCAGTTTACCCAATAATATTTTGTTTCACGACCGGTTAAATCAGGCGATTGCACAAGCAAAACGGGACGACACTGTTTTTTCCGTCATGTATCTTGACCTTGATGGGTTTAAAGATATAAATGACATGTATGGGCATCACATTGGCGATAAAGTTTTACAAACAATGAGCAGATGGCTGCTAAATTGTTTGCGTGAAAGCGATACCTTAGCCAGAGTGGGAGGAGATGAATTTACGCTATTATTGCCACACGTGAGCAATAATGAGGAAGCGACAATTATTGCCAAAAAGTTAACCACAAGCGCTAATAAACCTTTCATGATTAATGACGTTAAACATCGTTTGAGCGTCAGTATTGGTATTGCATTCTTCCCTGAAGATGGGGATTCCAGAGAGTTACTCATTCAAGCTTCAGATAAAGCCATGTATAAGATTAAAAATGGACATAAAAATGGTTATGAATTTCATAGGCAAAAACTATTGAATTAGCGTCAATAGGAACATTACAAATAGATCCCTTGACGCGTCTAAATTTAATACCAAGATTATATTTGTTTATTTAAAAGTAGTTGGCTAATAGCTGATGTTTTTATTTGATTTTGTCCGTGCAGAAATAAATATTGATTTTGCTGGCGCAAATTTATAGCTGGATGATTCACTATTCGTATTAATATTTTTTGCAGGGGCGCTTTTCATTGCAATATTTCCAAATCCTTCTGATTTCTCTGGAAGCATTAATATCACACTAAATAACATCGTTACTTGGATGAATAACCTGATGATTGAATAGAGCGTGTTTTTCATAATTGTTCTTCCCTTCTATTAGTAAATTGCTTGTAACCAACACTTGACACAAACATAACCTTATTTCCATTGTTTTAAAATACGTAGTACTTCGTATATATTGCGCCTACATTACAATGTCTAAAGTTAAGTAATAAATTTTTATTTTTATCATATGAATATTTTATAAAATCTAATGATTGATTAGGCTGGAAATATTCATAAAGAATTAATTTTTTCTCAAAGGACATTTCATCGTTAAGTTCATATGAATTTGAGACAATAATAATTATTTTTATCTACGGTGTTATTTTACAGCCTCCGATTGTATACAGTCAGATTAAGTATTCCTCATATAGGTAATACTACGTACTTTAGATAATCTCAGGCGGTTAAATGGCTAAGCTGTGACTATGGACAGAAAAAAATGTGGTATTGTATGATTGATTAAAACCGCGATAGCCCATTAATATCAGGCTAGAAGCCATAATTATAAATATTGGTGTACACATAAACATGTGGGAAGCAATTAATGGGTAAGCCCAGCCAGAAAAAACCAGTCAAGGCAGATAAATCTAACCAGGATGTTGCAGATCTTGCCGAAACAAGCTTTAATTTTCCAATAGTTGGCATTGGCGCGTCGGCTGGCGGTCTGGAGGCTGTCACGGCATTGCTGCGAGAGCTGCCAACCAATACAGGCATGGCATTTGTGCTGGTGCAACATTTGGCGCCCACACACGAAAGTATGCTTACCGAGTTACTGGCCAGAGAAACAACCATGCCGGTTCAGGAAATTAAAGACGGTATGCTCGTAGAAGCCAATCATTTCTATGTTATTCCACCCAATACTAATCTCGGTATCTTACACGGTGAGCTACATCTTATGCCGCGCGGTGATGAAAAAGGTCAGCATTTACCAATTGATTTTTTCTTACGCTCGCTTGCAAAAGAACAGTCCAGTCGGGCTATTGGCGTTATTCTATCCGGCAGTGCTTCGGATGGCGTACTGGGGCTAATGGAAATAAAGGCTGAAGGAGGGATCACGTTTGCTCAGGATGAAGCAACAGCCGCGCACACCAGTATGCCGCACAGTGCCGTTGCTGCGGGTTGCGTCGATTTTGTTCTGTCGCCTAAAAAAATTGCTCACGAATTGTCGCGTATTGGCCAACATCCATATCTAAAACACGCGATTGTTAAAACAGAACAGTCCTTACCTGAAGAAGAGGATAATCTGCGTAAGATATTCCTGTTACTACGCCAGAAATGTGGTAATGATTTTACTTACTATAAACAAAGCACTATCTTACGGCGGATAAAACGCCGTATCTTATTACATAAATTGGAACGCCTGGATGACTATGTAAGGTATTTACAGGGCAACTCTGCTGAAGTTGAAGCACTGTTTCGTGATTTACTCATCAACGTCACCAGCTTTTTTCGCGACCCGGAAGTATTCGATGGCTTACAGAAAATAGTTTTTCCAGCCATTGTTAAGGATCGTCCGGAAGGACTACCGATTCGTATTTGGGTTGCCGGCTGCTCGACAGGTGAAGAGGTTTATTCTATTGCTATTGCTTTGTTTGAATATCTTGGTGATATGGCAGCCAATACCCTTATTCAGTTTTTTGCCACTGACCTTGATGTGCAGGCCGTTGATAAAGCCCGCAGTGGTATTTACCCCAGCACGATTTCAGAAGCTGTTTCAGCCAGGCGTTTACAACGGTTTTTCAGCAAAGTAGAAAAAGGTTATCAAATATCCAAACACATTCGTGATGTATGTATTTTTGCACAACAAAATGTATTTAAAGATCCCCCGTTTTCACGACTAGACTTGATCAGCTGCAGGAATCTGTTGATTTATTTAAGCCCGGTTTTGCAAAAAAAGATTATGCCTATTTTTAATTATGCGCTGAATGACAAGGGGTTTTTATTATTAGGCACGTCTGAAACCATTGGCCGGCATGCAGACTTGTTTAGACTTACAGATAAAAAAATAAAGCTCTATGAAAAGAAATCACTTCCTGGCGCTCTACATTTTAACCTGGCTGATTTTACAATAAACAGTGAAGAAAAATCATATGATAATGCAGTTCCAGCCGAGCGGTTCTCTACCCTGAGTAATCTGGACATTCAACGCGAAGCCGATCGCATTGTCTTGAAAAAGTTTGCTCCTTGTGGGGTGGTGATTAATGAAGAGCTCGATGTACTTCAGTTTCGTGGTCATACCGGCGCCTTTCTGGAACCGGCTGCAGGCGAAGCAAGCCTGAATTTATTAAAGATGGCGCGTAATGGTCTGCAAGTAGAGTTGCGCAATATCATTCAACAAGCCATGGATAAAAATATGATTGTACGCAAGGACGAGCTACAGTTGCGTATTGATGGTGAGCTAAAAAATATCAGTATCGAAGTGAATCCCATCAAGGCTCCCGACCATCAAAGTCACTATTTTCTGGTACTTTTTCAGGAAAATATGTCAACACCTATTCCAAAACCCGCGAAAAAGATGGGTTCGACTAAAGTGGATATTAGTGAAGAATCAGTTGAAATAAAGCGCTTGCAACAGGAAATCAATGCGACGCAGGAATATATGCACACGGTTATTGAACAACAGGAAGTTGCCAACGAAGAACTCACTTCGGCTAATGAAGAAATTCAGGCCAGTAATGAAGAACTGCAAAGCACCAATGAAGAACTCGAAACCGCCAAGGAAGAACTCCAGTCATCGAATGAAGAATTAGCGACTGTCAATGATGAGTTAGCAAGCCGTAATGATGAACTGGAACAACTCAGTAACGATTTATCAAATTTAATCACTGGCTTATCAATACCTATTGTTATGGTGAACGATAATTTACAAATTCGACGCTTTAGTTTAGCAGCGGAAAAGTTGCTCAACCTTATTGGAGCGGATCAAGGTCGCCCCATTTCGCATATCAATGCCAATATTGTTGTACCGGAACTTGAACAAATGTTATTAAGAGTGATTGATAGTGTTAAAGATGAAGAGGTTGAGGTACAGGATCAACTAGGCTGCTGGTATAAAGTTCAGGTGCGTCCTTATAAAACGCTTGATAATACAATCAGTGGGGCATTGATAGCTTTTATTGATATTAATGAAATGAAGCGAAGCCTTGATGTTGCAGAACAGGCTCAACATTATGCTGAAGCAATTGTGGCAGCAATAAGTTATCCAACCCTGGTATTAGATAAGAATTTACGTGTTGTTTCGGCTAGCCAAATATTTTATTCAAACTTTAAAGTAGCTGAAAAAGAAACTGTTGGCAATTTATTGTATCGACTTGGGAATGGCCAATGGGGTATTCCACAATTACGTAATAAGCTTGAAGAAACCCTTTCTAAAAAATATAATTTTGATGATTTTATAGTAGAACATAAATTTGAAAATATTGGTGACAGGCAGATGAAGGTAAGTGGCCGATACCTTTCGGAAGGTTTAACGCATGAGCCAATGATATTGATGCAAATCGAAGATGTTACGGAAAGAAGTTAAAGTATAGCGAGTGAGGAAAGGGTAAGTGTAGATAACACTAGCCTGTCTGGAGAATACTAAATGGATACCACTACGGCGCCAGAACTTAAGAAACTTAACAAGCAGCAACTGCTCGAGAAAATAGAACTTCTTCAGACTCAGGTTGAACGACCTGCCTGTGGCGATAATGCGTGCGATGTTTTGCACGACCTGCAAGTGTATCAAGTTGAACTTGAAATGCAAAATCGCGACCTGCGAGAAGCTCAACAGCAGCTTGAAGAAACCCGGGATAATTATGCAGACCTGTATGATTTTGCGCCGGTAAATTATATTAGCTTTGATGAAAAAGGCTTAATCGAAAATATAAACCTGACTGGCGCGAGTATGTTGGGTGAGGTGCGAACAAATATTATTGGTCGACCTTTTTCAAGATGGTTAAACCAGGATGATTTAACGCGTTTTCGAAAACATCTGCACACAACTTTACAATCAGAAGCAAAAGTTGTTGACGAAGTACAAATAAAAAACAGTCATGGTGAATTACTAGATGTGCGGATAGAAAGCATTCGGAGTAAATATGTAGAATCTAATCGAGTAGTGTGTCGTAGTGTTATTTTAGATATTACGGAATCAAATCGCATAAAAAATGAATTGTTTCTGCAAGCAAGGCAATTAAAATTGATTACCGATGCTTTACCCGTCTTGATTGCCTATATCGATCTTAATGAACAACATCTGTTTGCGAATAAAACCTATGTGGATTCGTTTGATTTGTTACCTGATGATGTAATCGGAATGTCTGCCAGTGACGTATGGGGGGATATCAATTATAAAAGTGTTAGTAAATATTTAAAGCTTTCCCTTACCGGTCAACAGGTGAGCTTTGATATGGAATTACCGCTAGGGGAGGATGGTAAAAAGTATTTTCAAACAACTCTCATCCCTGATTGTGATAGTAGTTCTCTCGTATATGGTGTTATTGCATTAATAGGTGATGTTACCGACAGGCTAGCCGTCGAAGCGATTGATAGAAAACGTTTACTTGGTATAGCGCATTTTTCCAGACTGAGCTCGATGGGCGAAATGGCGAGTGAAATAGCACATGAACTTAATCAACCCTTAGCGGCAATTTCTATATACAGTGATGCATGTCGCCGTATGATATTATCTGGCAAAGCAGAGCAAGAACAAGTTATTCAATCACTCGCTGATATTAGTATGCAAGCTGAACGTGCAGGTGACGTCATTCGACGTATACGGGAGTTTGCAAGTAAAAAAGATCTCCAGAAAATTAAAATAGATTTCAATAAACTTGTTCAAGAAGCTTTGGCGTTACTCGAAGTGGAGATTCGTTCACGCAATGTGAACTTGAAATTAATACTGGCAGAAGATATACCATATGTATTTGTGGATAAGATTCTAATAGAGCAGGTGGTGTTTAACCTGATACGCAATGCACTTGAAGCGATGGATGAAATTAAAGAACCACTACGTGAATTACAAATACAAACCTCTGTAAGCAAGTTAAACGAGGTGGAAATTAATATTGATGACTCGGGTCCCGGTATGCCAGTAGACCAACTAAAGAAAATATTTAATGCTTTCCACACAACCAAGATCGAGGGGATGGGGATGGGGCTAGCTATTTGTCACTCAATTATCACGGCTCATCACGGACGTCTATGGGCGGTACCCAATAATCATGGTGGAACCACATTCAGTTTTACTCTTCCATTAACAGTTAAAGAGGATGGTTATGCAACATAAACCGATGGTACATATTGTAGATGATGATGATGCAGTCCGTAATGCATTGGCTTTGTTAATGCACTCAGAAGATATTCCCGTGCAAGCCTATGCTTCTGCCGAGGAGTTTCTGGATAAACATGCACAATCAAAATTGGGCTGCTTATTATTGGATGTCCGTATGCCTGGAATGAATGGCTTAGAGCTACTTGAAGTCCTTAAAGAACAGGATGTTTCAATTCCGGTTATTTTTATTACTGGTCACGGTGATGTTAGCCTTGCTGTATATGCTATGAAAGCCGGCGCAACAGATTTTGTTGAAAAGCCGTTCGATAATGAGAATTTGTTAAATTTAGTTCGCAATTGCCTAACGGAATGTATCTGTCTAAATCAAAGTTGTGAACATAGACATGAAATAGAAGCGCGACTAGCTACACTGACAAAACGCGAACGACAAGTAATGGAGTTGCTTGTAGATGGTAAACAAAATAAAGTCATTGCTCGAGAATTGGGAATTAGCCCCAGAACAGTTGAGCTTCACCGTGCCAAGGTTATGGAAAAACTTCACGCGCATTCATTATCTGAAATAGTACGTACTGCTTTGCTAGTGACAGAATCGGCATAATCTGTCACATTATATTTAAACAGATACAGCTAAATCACTGCTATATCTCATGCCTGCTGAACAATTGTCCCAGCCCCGTAAAACTACGTATTTACCTTCCTACTTTCAAATATAAAATACCCTACAGTATGTGTTAGTAATTCATACTGCGTGCAGATATGCCGTTCTTATTATTATAGGATGTGATCGAAGTCGTATAAGACCTAAATGAAGAAATATGATCTTGGGAGGTATTTTTATGTTTGCTGGAGAATATTGTAATCGTAACGTTTCTATAATAGGTCGGGGTGACTCTATTGTTAAGGCCGCTAAATTAATGCGTGAACATCATGTCGGTGATTTATTGGTAGTTGAATCTCGGAATGGTGAGCGTACGCCAGTTGGAATTATAACTGACCGTGATATTGTTGTTGAAGTGATCGCAGAAGAAGCTGATATGAATGCTATCGTTATAGAAGATGTTATGAGTTATAATCTGACTACTGCGCATGAGAATGATGATTTAATGAATACGATTAAACGGATGCGAGTAAATGGTGTGCGTCGAATACCTATAGTTAATCAGGCAGGTGGATTGGTCGGAATTTTATCTATTGATGATATTCTTGATGTTATTACTGAACAACTTATGGATATTGATCAAATAATTTCAAATGAGCAGAAGAAAGAAAGAGAAATTCGTCCAATAATTTCTCACCATTAATAAGGTTTAAAAAACTGTATTAGTTGGTTCATTTATCTTAGATGTATTATTGATCGTTTTTTATGAACTTTTTCATACAAAACTACTCTCACTGTTTCAAGTGAAATTTAATATTTGTAATATAACTAACTTTAGTCTAAGATTTACGAATGCAAACGTTGCCAGCCAATTTCTTATCTTTCGTACTATTGCTTGTTTTGGCAGTTTCACCTGTGCAGAATACGATAGCGTCGGTAAGCCATGTTAATTCAATGAAAAGCACAATGCAGCAGGAAATGTCGGTTTCCAATACTGAAATGCAGGCAAAGCACTGTAAAGGACATCAGTCTAATCAATGTAAATGTGATATCTCACACTGCACAAACGTATCATTTACTATCTTGCCAATAACAAATAAATTTATTATTAGTTATAATAGTATCAATTTTACTTCAGCTTCAGATTCAGTCTTCGTTCAAACTTTAGTTTCATCCTTATTCCGCCCACCCCGAGTATAAATCCCTCATAAATTGCCAATTTTTTGGCAAATAAACACTATCTATTTTTAAATGCAGTACATGTTTCTAATAAAGTAGTTACATTACTGGTTCGAAGTTGATTCAGCACTGTTTATTGGTGATGAAGATCGAATAGGATTAAGACTACAAGCAGAATATGAAATTATGCTAACACAACGATGGGGCTTATCGCCTGAAGCTGAAGTTAACTTTCATTCAGAAAATGATGAACCAACAGGAACAGGTTCAGGACTATCCGATACACAACTGGGTTTAAGACTTCGATATGAGATATCGCGTGAGTTCGCGCCCTATATCGGCATTAACTGGAATAAAAAATATGGTGAAACGGCTGATTATGCGCGAGCTGAGAGTGAAGAAACAGGTGACACGCAATTTGTTGTCGGATTTAGTGCTTGGTTCTAGTACGTGACACATAAATAAAGAAAGGATGGTCTTAATCTAGATGCTAGACGATCCGTTTTTTAATTTATAAAAAATAAGGATATCAAAATGAACATAAATAAAATATCAAAACTTTCAATAGCTGCGTTTATTCTAATAAGTGTAAGTGGTTATTTCGGCCTAAGTTTACAAGCCAAAGAGAAAGGACCCGAAATTGTTGTATATAAAAGCCCGACTTGTGGCTGTTGTGAAAAATGGGTGAAGCATTTAGAAATATCAGGATTTAATGTTAAATCGATTAACAAACGTAAGATGAATTCTGTTAAAAAACAGTTCGGTGTCAAAAAAGAATATCAATCTTGTCACACGGCAAAGGTTGGGAAATATTATATAGAAGGGCATGTGCCAGCATCTGATATAAAAAGGTTACTTAAAGATAAATCTAATGCAAAAGGGTTAGCTGTACCAGGCATGCCGATGGGTTCACCAGGAATGGAAGGACATCGTAAAGATAAATATTCAGTATTATTAATTGATAATCACAATAATTCTAAAGTATTTTCTCAGTATTAACACATAGAACAATAGGAAATAGATATGCTAATTCGCACTATGCAGCTCATAATAATGACAATATTGTCACTTACCCAATTGCCTAGCGCTTTCTCTCACGGTATGGGAAGTTCGTCATCAGGCTATGAGATTAAAAAAGATGCTAATAAAGACAAACACGACAAGAATATAAAATCTATTTCCGACAGAATAAGTTTTACACTTGAATATCAGGATAACCTTATTACATTAAGGGCGCGAGACGATTTAAAGCAAGTTATGGATATTAGTCTTTCCTCTGCGACTGTTATTATTTCAGGAGAGGGTGCTCCATTCATGCTGAATATGCAACCTGCTCAGGAAGGGGCTATTGCAAGCCGCATGCCGACCGCTATATCCAAAAATACGAAACTTGAAATCACATTGAGATTACCGGGTGAATGGCCTATCAATATTTCTTTTTCCCCAATGCAAAGCATCAATCCTATTCGAGTTCAACAACAGAAGAATCGCGTGTATTAAATTAGAACATAAAAAATGAATGTATTAATAAAATATTTAACAGGAATTTTTGTCGTGCTGATATTTGCATTCCTTTACATCTATTTTTATCAAGCTGGCACGTTAAATTCTTTATATGAAGTAAATGCACTACAAATAAAACTGCAACAGATTGGTGCTTGGGGACCGTTATTAATTATTATCCTAATGTCTGGCGCGATTGTTATGAGCCCAATACCAAGTGCGCCAATCGCCATAGCTGCTGGACTGGTATATGGGCATACATGGGGGACACTTTATATCGTAATTGGCGCAGAAATTGGTGCGCTCTTAGCCTTTAGCATTTCAAGGCTGCTTGGGTACGAAGCAATGCAGAAACGCTTTGGCGATAGAATCAAATATAAATTCTTGAACTCCAAGAATCATTTAATGTTTATTGTTTTTATTACGCGACTTATTCCATTTATTTCATTCGATATTATCAGCTACGCTGCAGGTTTAACCAAAATAGGTTACTGGCAATTTGCACTTGCGACATTCGCTGGTATATTACCAGCAAGCTTTTTATTAGCCCATTTTGGGGGTGAAATGGCAAGTGATGATAGCCAAAGTATGATTATTACAATTTTATTACTAGGCTCTATTACACTTATACCAATATTGATCGGCTTAATTAATAAATATCGAACTAACTCGAATTTAAAATAGAAACCTTACAAAAAATAATTTAATGCTTCCACGTATTATTACCAGTAGTTTTTTTCTATATAGGGTTCACAATAAAAAGCACTTTCACTATTGACCTATGTGTTACACACATGTTTTACACTTTAATCCATAGTACTAATTAGCAGGTTCATTTTTACACTCTATCTTTGAGATATACAGGCCACTAGATGAACAAGAAAAAGATGACAGTTAGTGATGTAACGAAGCTTGCTGATGTTACGCCAGAAGTGGTTAGGTACTATTCACGAATTGGTTTAGTTAAACCAACAAAGAATCTTAAGAATGGTTATAAATTATACAGCTCAAAAGATGTTTCCAGAATAATTTTTATTCGTAAGGCGAAGAGTCTGGGGTATACGCTTAAAGAAATTGATAATATTTTATCTCATGCAACATCAGGTAAATCACCATGCCCTATCGTTAGAAAAATCATAGAAAGTAGACTTGACGCGAACCGTCAACGACTGAATGCTATGATTTCATTACAATCAACAATGGAAAAGGCAGTTCAACAATGGAAACACTTAGCTGACGGAATACCAAATAGAGATTCAGTATGTGTATTAATTGAATCGTTTTCTCACGATATAGAGAGTAGATGATGAATGCGTTAAAACAAAACATCTCGGCTTCTATAAAAGAAGACCATCGCCAATTTCTTGCTAAAGCAACTACAGTGGTTGGTTCAATGGGTATGACAGGATTATTATTACCTTATCAGTTTTAGTCTGATACGGTAATTGAGATTGGAACAAGTTCACAAGCATAAATTTTTTTACTACATAAACTCTGAAGGGAGAAAAAAAATGAAAAACACACTTAAAACCGTAGCACTTACTGCCATTTTATCATTACCAGCTTATGGCGTTTTTGCTGAAATGAACATGGACATGAAAATGGATAAGAATTTCAATCAAATGGATATGATGATGGATAAGGCAGAGAAAACAAAGAATAAATCACAGCGTAAAGGAATGATGAATAATCATATGGATATGATGATGAATCAAATGGGTTCTATGGAAGGGATGATGGGCAATGAAATGAAGGGTAAAGGAATGAATAGTAAAGATATGGGTATGATGATGGGAAATCGTATGAATGATATGCAAAAAATGATGAAACAAATTATGCGCCAACAAAAAATGATGATGGAATTTATGGAATATAACGATTAAATAATAAGTGATTCCAACCCTGATTATTATAAAACAGGGCTGGAATCCTGTTTCCTGGTTTGATTTTTAAGAAAGGTATTCAAGGTGATTTATGGATGTATTAATTATTGCAACAAAAAACTGTGCACATTGTATTAATCTGTCAAAAGAACTCGATGACATTAATGTTGCACATCGAATTATTTATGCAGAGGATGACATTGAGCTGTGTCAAAAATTAGCCATTAGGCATTCTCCAAATTTAGTGATAGATGGTGAAGTTGCTTTTCGCAGACAACCTTCTGAAAATGAATTACGCTCTGTATTTAATATCTAAACTGTTGATATAAACAAGTGCCTATCATCAATAAAAAAAATGAGAATGATATGGATAATGAACAACTTGATCCGGTATGTGGCATGACAGTAACCGCCGATGCTAAATTACACCTTATACACAAGGGTATAACCTAAATGTTTGCCGATCTTGCTCCTCAGTTATTACCTGATAGTCTCTCCGTGCGATCGGTCCAATGGATCGAATTTCTGCTTGCCACTCCTGTTGTACTATGGGGTGGTTGGCCTTTTTTTGTTCGTGGTTGGCAATCCGTTGTTACATGGAATTTAAACATGTTTACACTCATTGGCTTGGGTGTATCAGTCGCTTGGGTATTTAGTGTTGTTGCATTAATGTTTCCAGAAGTTATGAAACATGCAGGCGGAACAGTACCTGTTTACTTTGAGGCCGCTGCGGTTATCACTGCACTGGTTTTACTAGGGCAGGTATTAGAGTTACGTGCGCGTTCTCGCACTAATGCTGCCATTCAGATGTTACTCAGTCTGGCACCCAATACTGCAAGAATAATTAAGCACGATGGTACAGAAGAAGATATTCCATTAGAACATATCCCAGTAGGCGATACATTACGTGTACGTCCGGGGGAAAAGATTCCTGTTGATTGTGTAGTGATAGATGGCAAAAGCCATGTTGATGAATCAATGGTGACGGGGGAATCAGTTCCTGTAGCTAAAACAGCAGGAGAAAAACTGAGCGTAATATCAAACAAAATTTTTTCCTTGCCTTTATATATAACAGCGCGGGTGTGCCCGGTTGCGGCAGGCATTTTATATCCTTTCTTTCGTGTTTTATTGTCACCAATAATAACCGCCGCTGCAATGAGTTTTAGTTCGGTTTCTGTTATTACCAATGCATTGCGACTACGACGAATGCGTTTGCAATATAGTTTTTAAAAACAATATGTGGCAGGTAATATCAAAGATAAAATGAAATAACACTCAAGAAAACACTTAATTTAAAAATAATATTTTATTCAAAAATCAAAGAATAAGATCGTCAGTTTAAGATAACAATGAGGTGATATTATGAATTACCGTAAGATAACAGCCATTATTCCGACACAATCACTCGATGAAGTGGAAAAAAAACTAGCATCAATTGGTGTACCTGGTATGACCGTGACTAAAGTAAAGGGCTATGGTGATTACCGTAATTTTTATGCCAAAGATACAATGAGTGATTGTAGTCGTGTAGAAATATTTATTGAGGTAGACAAAGCTAAACAAATTGTAAATGCAATCGCAAGTACAGTGCATCAGGGAATGAATACAAATGGTGTCATCGCCATTTTGCCCGTCGAAGAGTTCATGCATATACGAGAATTTAAAGAGGACAAAAATAATGATGAGTGAGGGTGGAAGTATGTGGTTCGGTGGAGGATTTATGTGGTTTTTTTGGATAATTCTATTTGTTGTGCTTGTCTGGGTAATCAAATCAGCTACTGATTCTAGCTCAGGCAATAAAAGTGCTTCAGAGGATAGTCCATTAGATATTCTAAAAAAACGCTATGCACGTGGTGAAATAGAAGAACAAGAATATGAGCGTAGACGTAAAGAACTTGAGGGTTAAAGAATATGTCTCGAAGTAATTCATTTAGCCTATTAGCATTAACTGCATACATATGACGCTTAAACAAACGTCAAGTCTATTCATGATTATCATCGGAATGATATTGACTAGTGCTGTTTACGCAAATGCAATGTCGTCACATCAGGATCCAATCGCCCCCGTTATTCTGGGTGTAACCAGTATTTTATTTTTTGCCCTAATTGGGCGATATGCTGCACGAAGGCTTGGTCAACCTTCTGTTCTTGGTGAATTACTAATGGGAGTTTTGTTGGGGAATGTTGGGTATTTCTTGGGCGTGGATTTTATAGAGATATTACGCGTTGGTTCGGCTTTATTTGAGATTACAGAACAAACATTAGCAGGGATACCTGTTGTTGAGGCAACTAGAAATCTGCTTGATATTAAAACGGCAGAAGCCGTGATTACAATTATAATAAGCGAAGGAGGACCTGCTTTAGTACAAGTTGCGCATGCTGTCGATGTTTTCTCTCGTTATGGTGTGATTTTTTTATTGTTTCTTGTGGGACTGGAAACAAGTGTAAAAGAATTGAACGAAGTCGGTGCTGATTCTCTACGTGTTGCGCTAATTGGTATCGTGGCACCTTTTATTTTAGGATTTTTAGTTATCTGGTGGCTAATGCCACAATACTCATTAAATGTTGACTTGTTTGTTGCAGCTACACTTGGTGCAACAAGTATTGGAATCAGTGCAAGAGTACTCAATGAGTTAAAGCTTATTAAGTCACGCGAAGCACGTATTATTATTGGAGCAGCTGTATTTGATGACATACTTGGCCTCGTTATTCTGGCAGTAGTAACAGGTATTATAATTTCAGGCGGAGTAGAAATTACAAATATATTATCCATTATTTTTCTATCGAGTTTGTTTCTAGTGCTTGCTTTCGGAATGGGGCCTTACTTCCTTAAAATTACTATTCGCATGGTGAAACGTTTAGATGTTGCAGAAGCAAAATTATTTATTGCATTTATATTTGTTATGACGCTCGCATGGTTTGCTAATGCTGTCGGACTTGCCACGATTATTGGCGCATTTGCAGCGGGGGTTATCCTGCATGATGGGTATTTTCAACATTGGGGAACAGAAAGACAGCATACGACTATAAAAGATTTGATAGCACCCATGGAAACAATATTAGTTCCCATTTTTTTTGTACTCATGGGAATTCAGGTGAAGCTTGAGACGTTTATGAATATCCAGATACTGTATATTGCAACAGGATTATTGTTTGCAGCCATCATTGGAAAAGTCATAAGTGGTTTAGGTGCGAGCAGTAAAAACAATCGTTTAGCAATAGGTTTTGGCATGATGCCTAGAGGCGAGGTCGGTTTGATATTTGCTGCAATAGGGAAAAGCCTTGGCGTTATTAACGATGCTTTGTTTGCAGCCATTGTTTTGATGGTAATTGTTACAACACTATTAGCACCACCATTAATACGATGGAGATTTTCACATAATCCAATGCAAAATATCAATTCTAAAACTAATGGATAGTAAAATTAATGATTAAACTATATTCTATAAAAGACAGGTTGATATTTATATGTTTTTTTATGATCTTTTCGGTAGGTATTCTAGCTGATAGTAAAGGTAAGCAATTATATATCGAAAACTGCATGGTCTGTCATGATGATGATGGTAGTGGTGCAATGCCTGGGGTATCCGACTTATCGGAAACACGTACATGGTTAGCTATGCCAACTAATGAATTATTATTAAAGCTTAAAAAAGGCATTGCTAAGCCGGGCTCACCTATTGCCATGCCGCCAAAAGGCGGAAATGAAAAGCTAACCGATGAAGACATGTTGAAAGTAATTTCGTATATGCGTAAAGAGTTTAATAAGTAAAAAATACAAATTTTAAATTATGGAGAATATTAATATGAAACAAATAACTTCAACTCTTGGTATGGCTTTATTGTATTTTACTGTAATAAATGTTGTCTATGCTGGTCCAACTGTGTATATCCCACTTGGTTCAGCTAACAAGGTGATTGCAGTTGATGCCGCTACCGATAAAATCACCTCAACTTATACCGATGTAATTAACGCGCATGGTTTAGTTGCCACGCCTGATGGCGAATATCTTATTGCGGGTAGTCTTGCAGAAGACCCAATTAAGAAAGATAAACCAAAAAACACACCTAACAGTAAATTATTCTTTATACACCCTGTGCATGGCCATGTAATGGCGACGATTCCAGTATCAGGTTGGTCTCATCATCAGGCAATAACACCCGATGGTAAGTATGTTTTATCAACTCATGGTATGCGTGGAAATATTAGTGTGGTTGATGTTGAAGAGAATAAAGTAATTAAAACCATCGATACAGGAAAGGTTCCGAATTACACGTTGATAACAAAAGACGGTAAAACGGCTTATGTCAGCAATACCGGTGAAAACACCATAACTGAAATCGATCTTAAAAGCTGGAAAATAAAACGTAAACTTGAATCCGGTCCAGCGCCTGAACATATGGTGTTTTCACGTGACCAAAAAACCATCTATGTTACTAATCCAAGAGTAGGAAAAATAGCGGTAATATCCGTAGCCTCAGGAAAGATTGTTAAAAGCTATCCGATTGGAAAAGCGGCACATGGACTAGATATAGGAGATGATGGTAAGACTTTATTTGTCAGCAGTAAAAAAGAAGATAAATTAGTTGCTGTAAACACTGAAACAGGTGTAAAACGTGAGCTAGCCTTATCGCCTGCGCCATACCATTTAAATACGATTACGGGAACAGGTAAAGTTTATGTCTCTAGTCGCAAGAAACCTGTCATCTGGGTTGTCGATCAAAAAACAATGAAAAAAATTGGTGAAATCGTATTGCCAGCTGGAGAAGGTCATCAGATGGCAATCGTTCAATAGAGTAACTACCTTTAACATTTTTTTATCATTGTGTAATCAATATGCAATTAAAAAAGTATTAAGGGATATTTAAATATCTTTAAATAAGAAAAAAAGGAGAATATCATGTTTATTTATATTTACAAAAACTACCAGAAACTTTCTATTTCGCTTTTGTTACTAATTATTGCAAATAGTTTTTTACTTACCTCTGCGGAAGCCATACCAGCCTTTGCACGTGACAAACAGATGGCATGTTCAAGTTGCCACACTGCATGGCCGGCATTGAATAGTTTTGGGCACAAATTTAAGGAGAATGGCTATCGTTTTGCTCCGCTTACTGAAGGAAAAAACAAAATATCTGATGATCTTAGTTGGAGTGACAAAATTCCACTGTCAACAATTATAGTAGGTAGGCCTTATGATAAAAAAGATAGCGGCAATTCAAAAACACGCGCTATTCATGAAGTTGAATTAATGGTTGCAGGGCCTGTGAGTAAAAATGTAACTGCGTTCTTTGAAATAGAGGCTGAGGATGAAGATACCAATGCTCGGGGATATGAGCTTGGCGTTCCCACAGCAGCACTCACCTATACCATTAGTTCTGCTGTTAACATTCAGTTATCCTGGGCGGATGTACTCTGGTTTGATCCCTACAATACGTATACTAGCGGTCATCGTATGACTCGTGGTTTTAATTCAATACTCGATCAGAGTTTTGGTGGCGCCGATGATAACAAAGCACTAAAAACTTCTCGTCAGAATGTAACTCTCTATGGACGTCCTATAAACGATTTGTTTTATGGTGTGTCCTTTAGTGGCGTTGCTGACCAATCTGAAGGAGAAGAAGCTGACACCGTAACATTGCGAGCAGCTTATCAACTGACTCCCGAGATAATGCTTGGTGGCTTAGCGATTAACGGTAGTTGTTCGGCAAAAATCGGGCTCGCAAATTGTACAGTTGACCGGGATTACTCGCGTTATGCTATTGATTTTGAGCTTAACAAAGCAAACATGATTGTTAATGCTGCATATATGCAGGCAAAGGATGATAATTCGACAGGAACGACAGAGTTGAAAAACAATGCCTACTTCGTACAGGCCTTATACACTTTTGGTAATGGCAAACGTGCTTTATGGGCACCACTCGTACGTTTAGATCAGTATGAAAAGGAAAATGGTACCGAAGATATTACCGAGTTAACGTTGAGTCTTAACTATTACTTTTCTGAAAATTTCCGAGGTATGGTGGAATTTTGGGATCGTAGTGGGGATGGTACAACAACAGATGATGATCGTTTGACTGTGCAGGTTTATGCGGCCTTTTAAATAAATAGCTTTAAAAGGAGAGAGACATGGCAGATTGGTTATCGTTCCTAATTTTCGCTGGTTTGTTTTACGTGATGATGCGTTATGGTTGTGGAGCGCACATGATCCATGGACATCATACTAAACATAACAAACAGGATGAAAGTAAAAGGGATGTTGATCCAGTGTGTGGTATGAATGTTGATATCGATAAAGGGTATGGAAAAATGCATAAAGGTACCCTTTATCGCTTCTGTTCCCGCAAATGCTTAGATCAATTTGAAAATGAACCTGGCAAATATATTAAACAATCTATAAATGATAGAGGTTAAAAATGAAAACCCGACTTTCGTTATATGCAGTAGGGCATGCGACTAGTTTATTTCTTGTAATAAGTTATTCCATATGTATCGCATTTGATTTGTTGTTTCCTGAACATGCTATGTACGAAGCCTGGCAGAAATTACTTCCCGGTTTTACATGGCTAAACTGGAAAAGTTTCTTCATTGGTCTCGTTGAGACATACGGGTATGGTTGGTTTTTCGCCCTAATATGGACGCCGCTCTATAATGTTTTTGCTGCGCGTCATGAAAAATCCTAAGCGATAGAAGTACAGGCGATTTAAAACAATAACAAAAAAGGTTAAAGATGGTTAAGAAAAAAGTAGTTATAGTTGGAAACGGGTTTGCATCATTATTTTTTATTCAATATTTTCTTGTATTGCCCGTTTTCCCTATATTTTTTTGGTTCATTAGGAGAGTGTACTCAAAACATGAGATTACCGTCATTGGGAATGGTGAATTCATTTACTTTCCTGCGTTACCTGAATTCATTACAGGAAAAAAGAGCAGAAAGGAAATAACGATTGATATTAAACCTTTTCTAAAACGCAGAAACATTCGTTTTATTAATTCCGTTGTCACTGATATACGCAATGGTGGTCGTACTATTATTACAAATTCTGGAACGTATGAGAATGATGTGTTGTTTTTAGGTATTGGCCCTGCTTTTTTAAAAGATGATATTCCAGGTACAAGAGAGCACACGTTATCGCCCTGTGATGGGCCTGATAGCATGGAGCTTTTCATTAATCGATTAAATTCAATGGAAAGCGGAATCATTTACCTGGGATTTAAAGTTAATAAAAAAGATGGTTTTGTTTCTGGACGTGGAGGCCAAATGTACGAGTGCGCATGTCTATTAGATTATGCACTTAAAGAGAAAGGCGTCAGAGATAAATTTGAGGTTCATTTTTTCTCACCAAATATAGCTATAGGTGATACGGGTATGATCACAGATAGGCTTCAAGAGCGTGGAATTATTTTGGATTATGGATATGAGCCCGTTGAGTTCCTTAATGGTTGGATGAAGGATAATGATGATTCATTTAGAAAAGCCGACTTAGTTCTTTATTCACCAGGGATAACCGGTTCGGATCTTGTTATTAATTCCTGTTTACCCGTTTCTAAAGGTGGTCAAATTGATGCGGATAAATATGGACAAGTAAAAGGTTTAAGTAATGTTTATGCTGCAGGAGACTGTGCTAGCCATGAAGATCCACCGCCATGGGTACCACATCAGGCGCATATGGCGCAGCTTCGCTCACAAGCTGTAGCTAAAAACGTGAAGGCTATGCTTAATGGCAACCCATCAAACACCACTTATCGTTATGAGCTGTCATGCATCATGAATATGGAAAATGATGCCATGTGGCTGCATATGTCGAGTGACAACAAACCACCATTTTGGAATATTTTCCCCAGTCGTTCAAAAAATCTCATTGGAGTAAAAAATATATTCGAGAAATTATATTTGTTTTATCTTCGGTATTTATAATTTCATTCATCAGTAATGGTAAATGTTAAGAGGAGTTAAAAACAATCATGAACGATATATATAAATTGCACGTGGATAATATTTTATTTTTAGATATCTAGGCATTAATTGCTTCATTATTATTACCTGGTGGTTTTTACTTAAACATTAGAAGGAGATTTATTTTGAACGAAAACATTGCACATTCTGGAGCATGGGGGCTTACTGTGATCATGATCGTAGTAGCATCCTGGATTTTTTATCGTTATTTTGCTCCAAAAACATGGAGAGAGTGGGCAAGTGCGGGTGTGGTACAAGCCTTTATTATTGCACTATATGCTGAAATGTATGGCTTTCCTCTTACCATTTATTTTCTTGCTCGTTTTTTTGGTTTAGACAAATACAATCTAAATGCTAATCTTTGGTCTTCTTTAATCGGACTTGGCGAGACAGGTATGATTGTATCAATGCTAGCCGGTTATTTACTGTTGTTTATAGGTATAGGTATTTTTATAAAAGGTTGGCATCAACTGTATCAAGCACGTCAAGAAAATCGACTTATCACAACAGGATTATACCGTTTCATTAGACATCCACAGTATACAGGTCTTTTCATCGGGCTCTTTGGTGAAGGAGTAGTGCATTGGCCAACATTATTTTCAGTCGGATTATTCCCACTCATTGTACTGGCTTATTATCTTTTAGCGCGCAGTGAAGAAAAACATGTGCTTGAAGAATTTGGAGATGAATATAGACAGTACCAAAAACAGGTTCCTATGTTTGTACCTCGCTATGGTCAATGGAAACAGCTTATAAAAAGCTCGAGAAATTAATTAGCTATGAAAATGATCACAAGTTATCTAATTGATGAGAAGCGAATATAACTGCAACTGCATAAGTAAACTTAATTTAAAGGTTATTTTATCTGTTTAGAAAGCCCATAAAGCTTGACCTATGTCGTACATATAACTTCTATACTGTCATTAGTAGATTAGTTTTTCGAGAGAGATTAAAAATCAACCTTGATAGCAAGCTTCTATAAAGGTAAAGACAGTTGAACATCACGCTGATTACCTGGTTAATTTCTGGACACGTTCGATAAGGAGAACATTATGGAATGGTTAGCTGAAAACTGGTTCTGGGTACTCATTGGGATATTGTTCGTGAGTATGCATTTGTTTGGCCATGGCTGCCATGGTGGCCATGGCGGAAAAGATTCTAAGGGCAAGCCGGGTGCCGACTCATCGAATCCGGACAAGTCTTCAGGCCATCAGCATTAACGGAGGATGTAATATGCTTAATACAAAACTGATTACCTGGGCACTGGGAATTTTTGCAGCGGTCTCCTTCTTACTGTGTGTAATTTACGGTCTGGTGACGCCACAAAGCTTGCACATGCACGTATTTCTCGAACAGGTACTGCCAGCTTTTAAATGGCTGACCTGGTGGGGCTTCCTGCTCGGGCTTGTCGAGAGCTTCCTGTATGGCGTCTATGTCGGCTTGGTGTTTTGTCCCATCTACAATTGGCTCAACCAGCGCTTTGGCGGTGTAGTAAACAGATAATAAATGCAACGGTCATCTTTGTTTGTACGGTATAAAACAATAGTGAATCGTTGCGGGTGGATAATTGCCATTGATATGGTGTTTTAGCGCAAGGATTTTTACCATGAATGAAGATATAGCACATGGGGTCTTGCCGCGATCATGATCGCGGTCGCATTCTGGTTATTTTATCGTTACTTGGCGCCCAAAATATGGTGTGAGTGGGCTAGCGTAATAGTCAACATGCCAAATTTGCGGAGCCAATGACGTGGTTAACAAATAGGAAATGATCCATGAGTATCTCCAATGGGTGTGCTTGAATCAGTCTTTCAGAACTGGATGATTCACTAAAAGAACTAGAAAAGCTGAAACCACTGGCCAAGCAACAACTACTTAAAGCCTGTGTTGCTTGTGTTGTACGTGACCAGAAAATATCGCCAGTTGAAGTCGAATTAATGCGTGCGTTTTCGGACGTTCTCGGTTGTCCAATGCCGCCAATAATTTCGTAGTCTACATTCGTGACCTTTTGCAAGGGGTATTTATTGTCTCTCAGCCGAAGCTTGTAGCATTACAAACAAAGTGAATGAATCTGTTTTATACAGCACCGATGCGACCCCGTTAATCGCCTACAGCTAGGGAATGTGGTGTTCGTGGCCGGTTAATTTCAAAAGACGAATTGATGTTGGAAAAGGAAAGCCGAGTATGATTCCAAGTGACATCAATAACAATGTAGGTAAAACCGAAGTAGTCAGATGCGTTGCTGTTACGCCAATAAAAATATTATCAATCAAAAATATTACTATAAAAACACTGACCACAACACTTGCGGTAGATAGCCATAGTCCGGTGGTCAGGTTTTTGTTTGTCACTAATGATACTTCCAGGGCCGGTACCAATGAGTAGTGAAAACAGCAACAACGAAAGGGCATATGTCAGGTATCCGACAAACAAAATGAGTTTTTGATAAAGAGTGATCTCATTAGCATAAATCCAATTCCCAGTCCGCTAAATACAACGATCATCGTTAATGGTACTTTATTGTTGGATGCATGAATAAACCAGATGAGGAAAGGCGAGATGAAAAATTTAACCTCGGATAGTCAACTGCAATCGTCGCAATTCTTGTTGCTAATGGTGTCAGTATTCACGGTTTTCCTCGGATATGGAATTGCGCTACCGATTTTACCTTTTCTTTTAGAAAACCGTTTTGGTGGGCAAGTCGGTTTTTCTATTGCGTGGCATACCGGAATGTTGACCGGGGTGTTTATGTTTACGTTGTTTATATTTGCGCCATTATGGGGAAAAGTTTCAGACCACCTTGGCCGTCGTCCGGTTATCTTGATCGGTCTTGGAGGATGTGTTGTTGCGTTAATCGCGTTTGGTTTAGCCAATTCACTGTGGCTTGGTTATTTAACACGAGCACTGGGCGGCGCGGTAGTCTCTGCGGTATTGCCAGTGGCACTTGCCTATATAGGTGATACAAGTTCCCGGGAATTACGGGCGCGTCGTTTTGCCTGGATGAGTGCATCCGCTACGTTGGGGTTTTTGATCGGTCCGGTGATAGGTGGCTGGTTGAGTAGTGCTACATTAGTAACGAACATTACTTTTGTTAGTTCAATGTCGTTTCCCTTTTTAGTCAGCGCCGTTTTTGGCTCAATAGTCTGGATTGCCGTCTATCTGGGTTTGTCGGAATCCGCTACTTGCTTATCGAATTCGCAAATGACACAGGACAACCATCAGTTACCAGTTATTCCTGTTACGAATATTTTGCTACTGGCTTTACTGGGCATGTTTGGCCTTGGAAGTTTCGAAGTCAGTATGGCATTACAAGGCAAACAAATTCTTAATCTTGATGCATTTCAGATCGGTATGTTGTTTATGGAGTGCAGTATGATGATGGTAATCGTGCAAGTTTTGTTGTTTGCATGGCTTGTGCGCCATTATAGTTTCACTATTATCATTGTATCCGCTTTATTGATAATGGCGGCCGGACTGGTATTGCTGCCGTTAACTACTCGTTTTGAAGTTGTTATGTTAGCGACAGGATTAGTGGGTGTCGGTTCCGGAGTCCTGATACCTGTATTGGCTTATCAAACATCACTCGATGCCGGGATGTCACAAGGTGCCGCGTTGGGCAAGCAAACTGCTGCCGGCAGTTTAGGCCAGGGTCTTGGTTCGGTACTGGCGGGTGTTTTGTTTGGTATTATGAGTCAGGCACCGTTCTGGTTCACCGCAGGTTTATTGTTGGCAGGCGCATTTTTTGGTCTCAGCTTTCGACGGACACAAGTTGAAGTGGATTGAAGTTTTTTTATTACGTAATTTATTAAAGGTTGACCTGGATTTTGTCGTGTAGCAAGGAATAAGGTGATAATTTTTTTATGGAATTAGACTTTCTTTTAGAAACTATTTTGAGTTATTCAGTGGGTGTGTCATATAAACAAACTGGTAGTTGTTTCAGATCGGTACCATTATAAATGTAAAAGTAATGTTGTTAACCATTGGCATGAATACTGGTACCCACCGATGGTTAACAACGCTGAATTTAGATTATGTGTTCATATTTTTTTTACTACAATTTAACACGCCGTAAGCGTAATGCATTGGTGATCACCGAAACCGAACTAAAACTCATCGCTGCTGCTGCAATCATGGGTGATAATAATAATCCGAATACCGGGTAGAGCACTCCGGCGGCTATCGGCACACCTAATGCGTTGTAGATAAATGCGAAAAACAAATTCTGGCGAATATTTCGCATGGTGGCACGACTAAGTCGTCTGGCGCGAACAATACCGCGCAAGTCACCTTTTATCAGGGTGACGCCGGCACTCTCCATCGCAACATCGGTTCCGGTTCCCATTGCTATTCCGACTTGTGCTTGTGCCAGTGCAGGGGCATCGTTAATACCATCACCCGCCATGGCGACGATGCGACCTTCTGCTTGTAACTGTTTTACCACTGCCGCTTTTTGATCCGGTAGTACCTCTGCCTGTACTTGATCAATATCCAGTTTACTGGCGACTGCTTGCGCAGTTTTGAGACTGTCACCGGTTAGCATCACGATCTTAATACCTTCTTTATGTAAATCACGAATGGCTTCGGGTGTAGAATCTTTAATGGGATCCGCAACACCAATCAAGCCGGCAACCTTGCCACCAATTCCTAAAAACATCACGGTCTGTCCTTCGGCACGTAAGGTTTCTGCCTGTTCGGGTAATTCACCCAATGCAATACCAAGATTTTCAAACAACTTTCTATTACCTAAAGCGACCGTCTGTCCCTCAACATCGCCGGTGACACCTTTGCCAGTGACGGATTGAAAATTATCGGTTTTCGACAATTTGACTTCCCGTTCCTCAGCACCACGTACAATTGATTCAGCTAGTGGATGTTCACTGGCGCGTTCCAGACTTGCAGCCAGACGCAACACATCATTTTCCGCAAAGCCATCGGTGGCGACGATAGAGACCAGTTTTGGTTTGCCTTCGGTGAGTGTGCCGGTTTTATCTACTACCAGGGTATCCACCTTTCTTAAGATCTCCAGAGCTTCGGCGTTTTTAATTAATACACCCATCATCGCACCTTTGCCGGTACCTACCATTATGGACATTGGTGTGGCTAATCCCAGCGCACAAGGGCAGGCGATGATTAATACTGCAACGGCATTAATGACTGCGAACGCCAGTGCAGGTTCCGGCCCCCAGATGCTCCAGACAATAAAGGTTATTATTGCGACCAACACTACGACCGGTACGAAGTAACCGGCAACCACATCCACCAGTTTCTGGATCGGCGCGCGACTGCGTTGCGCTTCGGCCACCATTCTTACGATTTGTGACAACAGCGTATCCGAACCGACTTTTTCTGCTTTCATCATCAGACTACCGGTGCCGTTCACCGTGGCGCCAATTAATTTTTCACCGGCACTTTTTTCTACCGGAATGGGTTCACCAGTTACCATGGATTCATCGACGTTGCTTTCACCTTCAAGTGTGACTCCGTCCACCGGAATCTTTTCACCGGGGCGAACTCGCAACACATCGCCGAGTTTGACATGTTCCATCGGAATGTCTTTTTCGGTGCCGTCTTCCCGGACAATACGCGCCGTTTTTGGAGCCAGCCCCAACAATAACTTGATCGCAGCATTGGTCTGACTGCGTGCACGCAATTCCAATACCTGGCCTAGTAAAACCAGGGCTGTGATCACGGCCGCGGCTTCAAAGTAAACCGGTACCACACCCATCTCGTTAAAGACTGCTGGCGGAAAAAGTCCGGGAAAAACAGTGGCAACCACACTATAGATCCAGGCGATACCGACCCCGATACCAATCAGGGTGAACATATTCAAATTACGCGTCACCAGCGATTGCCAGCAGCGAACATAAAAAACCCAACCGCCCCAGAGTACTACCGGTGTGGCCAAAATCATTTCAAGCCACTGGCGCGTTGATGGATTTATAATCTCAGCGATAACTTCCGGCCAAAATTCTGCTGCCATGGCACTAAAAAATACCGGGATGGCCAACAGGCTACTTATCCAGAAACGGCGCGACATATAATCGAGTTCGCTGGTATCGTCTTCTGCTTCCACGGTAGTCGCTTCTAGTGCCATTCCGCACTTGGGGCAGGCACCTGGTTCATCCTGAATGACTTCGGGGTGCATCGGGCAGGTGTATTGCGTTTTCGTTGCCAGCACCGGAATGCCCTTGAGCTCCAGAGCCATACCGCACTTGGGACATGCCCCCGGACCCTGTTGTTCTATTTCGGGATGCATCGGACAGGTATAAGTTGCAGTTTCATCTACTTCCGGTGCTGCTGTTTGCTCCAACTTATTCAAATAGTGCTCAGGATCTTCGTCGAATTTAAGGGCGCAATGTTCGCTACAAAAATAGAAGCTGTCGTGTGCATGTTTACGATGATGTTCTGAATCTGTCGTTACATTCATGCCGCAGACCGGATCTTTTAACTGCGCTTGTTCGGTATATTCAGATGGACTTTCGTTGAATTTATTTTGGCAGTGTTCACTGCAAAAATAATAATCCTGCCCATCATGATTACTGTGTAACTTACTGTCATCGGTGAGCTCCATACCGCAAACAGGATCAATTACCAGCTTGGCAGCACTATTTTTCTTATTCATTATTCTATCTCCTTGTCGGTAAAACTTTTAAAGCAATACTGGTGAGTTATGGTTGTTATTAAATACTATTTCTAGTGACCATTTTCTGATTCTATTAAGTGACAAATTGCATCTCCATCGGGTTCGCCATCAGGCATGTCTTGCCAATTCTTGAGGGCATTTTCCATTCGGTTTTGTAATGCCACGAATTCCAGTAATCTAATTTTGTTTTCCTCGATATGCTGTTCAATGATTGTCCTGACTATTGGACAGGCCGATTTTCCTTTTCGACTGTGGTTCAATATTTTACTGATATCAGCTAAAGTAAAACCAAGCCCTTTGGCCTGACGAATAAATTTAAGCTTTTTAACATCATCAGTTTTAAATAACTTGTAACCATTTTCGGGATTGCGTATAGGATCTAATAAACCAATACGCACATAATGACGAACAGAGCCTGATGTCACGTTTGCTAATTTTGATAAGCCAGTTACTGTTAACACATTGATACCTATGATTTTAATACTTAAACTTGGATGTTCGACTTAACTTTAGCACCTATGTGTTACACACAGGTAAAGCAATTTTGCTAAATAAGATGATAAATATTTCGTGTCACAAAATTATCTGATTGATGTAGAGTCATATTTAAGGACAACTTAATCAATTGCAGTCATTCCGGCAATGTTTTAACCGGAATAGCAATAACGCTATTTGTATTCAGTACTCGATGCACCGGGATTGTATGCTTAATTTTCTGGATTAAATCAGAATTAAAATAACACTTACTGCTTATCATTTTGTCAAATAATTAGGATTAGCAAGCAATGATAACTCGATATTAGACTATATCTCAGTGATGTTACTTCACCTATAACCAACGCCTTGCCAACCAGCCAATAAGTTCCGCCAACTGTGCACTCCAGTGTCGTTTCGCCCACTGATGTGTGCAGATTTCTACACTCTCATTGAGGTCAATGCTGAACTGGGTATCTAATTGTTTGCATAGTGCAAAATCTCGTGTTGCAAGATTTATTTCGTAATTTACAAATAAGCTACGGTAATCCAGGTTGGCGGTACCAAGGGTTGCCCACGAGCCATCCACCACGGCTGTTTTAGCATGCAACATACGGGGCAGATATTCATATACACGCACACCGGCATCGAGTAATTTTGCATAGGCTGCACGCGAAGCCCATTGCACCAGACGTTGATCATTTTTACGAGGCACTAGCAAACGAACATCAACTCCGCGTCGCGCAGCAGCTTGCAAGTGTTTTTGGGTACGATGATCCGGAACGAAATAAGGCGTCGTCAAGTAAAGTGATTGTTGTGCATTATTAAAGCTATCAGTATAAAGACATTTCAGTACTTGTTTGCAACTGCGGTTAAAATTAGGAATTAAAATATTGACAGCATGCTCTTCGATGGCTAATTGGCGACGCTTACCGTTCCAGAAATCATCGAATAAAATTCCGGCTAATACCGCGGTTGTACCACTCAGGCGTAGGTGACTGTCACGCCAGCGTGTGTTGCCGTAACTCTGGCGTGAGCTTTCACGGTGAATATTAAAACCACCCAGATAAACATTATTATTATCAACTACTAATAACTTGCGGTGATTGCGTTGGTTATAACGCCATGGATCAGACCAACGCCATCGATGAAACACACGTAATTGAATACCCTGGTTACGTAACCAGTTTTTAAGTTTATCGGCACCCCATGATAAAAATCCGGCAGCATCCAGATGCAGGCGTACATCGACTCCGTTTGCGGCTCGATCGGCCAGTGCATTAGCAAAACGCCAGCCAATTTCGTCACTGGCAAATATGTAACTTTCAAGACGAATGCTGGTATGTGCCTCTGCGATATCGTCTAACATTGCCTGGTAAAGTTCGTCACCTTCAAAAAAAAGTGTGAAGTCTTGATAGCCTGATTGAATTAGTGGTAAACAATTAACAGGATTAGTCATCGTTGAAACCTTTGGTCACTAACAGGATCTTGTTTTTCATTTTTGATTCAGGTTGCGGACACTGCAACCTGAAAAAAGATGCTAACGGTGAGCTTCTAACATAAGTGCTATTTCATATTGTAGTGTTTAGTTTAAAATCTAACAATAGATTAATCTACAATCTCGTTTTAATTAACGGTTAACATATAAAATTCATTTGCGTCTCTATTTTTCTATTAATAATTTTTTAGTAATATTTTTCTGTTGCAATATGTCCCGGTTCACGACGAGTATGGCGACGTAAGCCACGCTTCTCTAGCAGAGTTGTTACATCACCAACCATTTTTGAATTACCGCATAACATAATATGATTGGAATTGGGTGATATTTTTAAAACAGCACGACTTTCAAGCTCACCATTTTCTATACTCGTTGTAATACGTGAGTGAATGGTTTCTGGTATTTCTTCGCGAGTAATAAAAGGAACAAAACAAAATTGTTCAGGATAACGCAACCGTAGTTTTGCAAAGTCATCACGATAGGCCAATTTTTCAAGTGTCTTTACAGAATAACACAGTATGATTTTTTCAAAACGCTGCCACGGTTCAGATGTTTTTAGAACAGACAAGAATGGGCCGATACCTGTACCGGTAGCAAACAACCATAAATGAGACACATCGGGTACTTCCTCTAAAGTTAACAAGCCACTAGCACGGTCAGATATCTGTACAGTATCACCTGCTACCAGACCAGCCAGTCGATGACTTAAGATACCATCTTTAACGCTATTAAAATGAATTTCCAGCAGCGTTTCTTGAGGTGTATTTACGAGTGAATATGGCCGTGCGAGCACTTTATTTTCAATATCCAGTCCCACACTTACGAACTGACCGGAGGAAAATATCAATGGACTTGTGCTGATTTTAAGAGAGAAAAGATCGGCGCACCATTGCTTCTTTTCAACTACCTTTCCTGGTAACCATGTAATCATTTTTATAGTCAGTTAACTGCGCCGGTAACATAGGTATTTTTTTACACATATTCAAATTATCAACAGCAATATACCATTGTCACGTTTAATAGTTTAATGCTTATTACTACGAACTATCGTGAATATAAAAAATTCTGGCATATGTCTAAAATTTATATTGCATCGGTAATTTTTATAAATAATAACACAAGCTTATAAAAAGTTTAAGGATTACTTATTACTGAAAAATGATAAAGCTTGACCTATGTCCAACACATAAGTTTTAAAATACTATTCATAATTTAGCTTTTTGATAGTAGATTGAGGAACCTTGGTATAAGGATTTAAAAAGAGTTAAATTAAATCCTGCTAAGTTTATTTGAAATAAAATTTATACAAGCATAAGGAATCCATAATGAAACACCGAGAAAAAGAACATAGTTTTAAAGATCCTGTCTGTGGCATGGAGGTTAGCCGAATGACAGCTACCTCCGAATTTACATATGATAATAAGACATATTATTTTTGTGCTGATGTTTGCCTAAAAGAGTTCGAGGCTGATCCCGAGAAGTATATTCATCATCATCGTCAATAAAACTATCTTCAGGAGTGATAGCTCTTGCATTTTAGTGGCAAAAAATAATAAGGCATTGAGAGCATGAATTTCGAGATTGCAGGTATCGTTATTTCACCCTGGATACCAATTTTTTGGGGAGTGTTAGTAGGCTTTGTTTTTTCGACAGTTGGTGCGGCGGGTGGAATACTAGCCTCAGTAGGTTTGATATCTGTTTTAAATATACAAAATCCAAACCTTGTAAAACCCATGGCTCAAATGCTTACACTGGTGACCCCCATTATTGCCGTACCACTTTATTATAAACAATGTCGACTTGTTTATAGTCTTGCATTAATATTGGGCGCAGGCGGTATTGTCGGTGCGGTAATAGGAAGCTCGCTATCTGTTAATCATCTTGCAGATATGCGCACCTTTAAACCTGTATTTGCAATTTTAGTGTTATTGATAGCGGCACAAATTGCTTGGCAATTACTGAGGCGCAAACAAAAAAGTTCGGCTCACTCTGACCGTGCTTCATCCAATTTTGAGCAGCTTATTGATCATGCAGGCGATCCTTGTTCTATTGGTGTTAAGCATAAAAAATATTCTATTCATAAAATAAGCTTTACGTTTGGCAATGAAAATTTTACATTTAACCCTTTATTACCTTTTTTTACAGGAATGGGCATTGCAGTCTTATCGTCTGCGCTGGGGGTAGGTGGGGGTTTTCTACTCGTACCCTTTATGAGTATCGTGATGCGTTTGCCGATGTTTATTGTCGCTGCAACATCAGCGTTAGCTATTGCAATTCATTCGGTTACTTCAATTGCTAATTACATGCGACTGGGAATTGAGCTCGATTTTGTCCTGCTTAGTTTGTTATTAGCGGGAACTGCTTTTGGATCGTTTCTCGGACCATTCTTAAGTAAATATTTACATGAAACATGGTTGCGTGGAATTTTATTTCTAGTATTAATCATTATAGGCTTGCGTTATTTTGGTATATTCTAACTATAAGTATCTTGATATTTACTGAGCACACTTGACCTATGTGTAACACATAGGTGTCATGATGAGAGTAGTAAGCATCGTCTATGTGTTAATTGGAGATTGATATAAAACTTTCACATTATTCATTGGAGAAGTAAGCATTTGAGCCCGATCCAACATACGCAAAATATTTCTACTCGTGAGCCAATTACAATTGCCGGAGCAGGACCGGCTGGGTTAGCTGCAGCGATTACAATAGCGCGTGCGGGTCGAAAAGTTATCGTACATGAAGCGCAGAGTGAAGTCGGGCATCGCTTTCAAGGCGATTTTCAGGGGTTGGAAAATTGGACTAGCCAAAATGATGTATTATCTGAGCTAAACGATTTAGGCCTAGTAAGTAATTTCACTGCACATCCCTTTGCCAATGGTTCAGTTTATGATGCCTGGGATAAGCAATACGATATTCGTTCTGATACACCTCTTTTCTATTTAATTGAAAGAGGTCCAGGACCGACAACATTGGACACAGGACTACTAAAGCAGGCTCTCGAGCTTGGAGTAGAGGTTCGTTTTAATAGCCGACTCAATCAACTTGACGGGATTGGAATTCTGGCAGCGGGACCAAAAGTCCCTGATGCCATTGCGGTTGGCTATCATTTTGAAACCAGCATGGAAGATGGTTTTTGGGTTATATGCAGTGATGATCTGGCTCCCAAAGGTTATGCATATTTACTGGTACTGGATGGTAGGGGAACAGTGAAAACTTGCATGTTTTCAGGCTTTAAAGAGGAAAAAGTCTATGTAAAACGCACACTACAAGCCTTCCAGCGGCTCGTCGGTCTGGACATGAAAAACCCGGTTGCACATGGTGGTGCAGGTAATTTTAGAGTACCGCGTAGCGGCTACAGTGGCCACCATCCTTTGGTAGGAGAGCAAGCCGGTTTTCAGGATACCTTATGGGGCTTTGGCATTCGCCTTGCCATAAGCTCTGGTATTCTAGCGGCTAAAAGCCTACTTAGTGGTGAAAACTATGATGATTTGTGGCAACGTGAATTACGACCCCAGATGCAAACCGGGGTAGTGAATCGTGCATTGTATAGTTTGTTAGGTAATCGCGGTTATCGTTGGTTTTTGCGCAGGATGTCTGCTAAATCAGATTTACGTGAAGGCTTAAATCATGCTTATCGACCCTCAATCTTTAAACGGTGCTTACTACCGTGGGCTTTGACACGATATGAAAGTCGGCGTAAAGATGTGACCTGTAATCATATCGATTGTCATTGTGTCTGGTGTCGAAACTGTGCGGTAAAAACATGAAAAATATAGCGAAATAACGATGACATTTTATACACAAGGATTAAACAGTCATGAATTAATGCCCGTAGTAAAATTATTTAATAAAAAGACTGTAGAAAGAACACACCGGACTGACTCAAAGCATCGCATTGATTCTAAGGAACATTATAGTGACAGTAGTGAACAGGTGATGCACTCTGGAATTGCTATACAGTCATACAATAATATTGAACAGTTACCACAAAGTAATCCTATACTTATTGCAAGCCAGATTATGTCTTCAGAAGTAACTATTTTAAAGCCTCTCGACACTATTACGGATGCCATAAAACTTTTTAAGAAAACTAAATTACGACATATTCCTATTGTAACGAGCAACGAGAGAGTTGTCGGGATACTATCTGATCGAGATATTTTTCACTATCTTAGTGGGATGACAGATGATTATACGCAACTGAAATCCCCCATACGAATCAATGATGAAATTAAACATTTGATGAAATCTCAGGTATTAACGGCAAGTACGGATACGGACGTACGTTTTATCGCGCGTTTATTCGTTGAGCAGCATATTGGCGCGATGCCCATTGTAATGGATGGTAACATTGTGGGTATTATTACTCGAAGTGATATCCTGGACGCAGTGATGCGTAATTTTATTCTAGAGTTATGGGCGTAAGTAACAGTGACTAATAAGAACAATCTTCGTATCGGTGTTGTATTAAGTTCTGGTGGTGCACGGGGTGTTTATGCACACACAGGATTTATGCAAGCAATTGAACAACTCAATATTAAAGTATCTGCTATCGCAGGCTGTAGTGCAGGAGCCTTAGTCGGCGGACTCTATGCGAGTGGTGCCAATTTACAGCAATGGTCAAATACAATCACTAACATACATTCACGAGATTATTGGACGCCAGATTCATGGTTAAAATTCTTCTGGAAAATGGTTGTAAAAAAAGGGCGTGGCTACACCGGAATATCAAGCACAGACACTGCTATCGAATTTATCCGTCGTCAACTTAAGACTCAAACATTTGAAGACTGTAAAATACCCTTTCATAGTCTGGCAATGAACATTACACGTGGTACTAAAACACTGTTTGGAAAAGGAGAGCTCGCACCACGCATTATGGCCAGTGCAGCAATACCTATTCTCTACCGACCTGTTGAAATCGAAGGGGAATGGTTCAGTGATGGTGCAGCCATTGAATTGGCGCCAACGGATGCAGTGTGTTGCAAACATGATTTGGATGTACTTATTGTGCATCACGTTGCAGCACATCATGCAGGGGAAAATAGTCTGGATTTTGTATTAACGCAACCGTGGTCTTTACTCAATATTCTTTACCGACAGTTATATCACGAACGGCCATGGTATTTATCCAACCAACCCGTCTCAGAAACGCTATGCCAATGTGATTGTGGGGCGCGTATTATTGTATTACAACCCAATTTAGCTGAGCTTACCTGGCCATTCGGTAACAAGGGCGTTGCATTACAAAAAGCAGCCAAGACTTTTGGACTGAATTCTTTGCGTGAACTAATACCCAACTGGCATAAGACGAAGGTTAATAAGAAAGTTTTATCTAAGGAGTTGAATACATGAATAGCATAAAGCTTAATCGGGTATTGCCATTATTGATGGGTATTTTGTTTATTCTGTTAACCGCCACTGTTTCCGCAGAAATTTGGAGTTATAGCCAACACACAAAAATTAAGTGGCGAGAATACAATGCAGCCACCTTTTTGGAAGCAAAAGAAAAAAACAAACCCTTGTATATTTTTGTTTATTCAGATGAGTGTTCGTGGTGTCGTAAATTTGAAACGCAAACGTTGGAAAAAGAAACGATTCGTAACATACTTGAAAAAGAATTTATCCCTATTGCTATAAATCAGGTTGCTCAGCCAGAATTGGCGAAAAAGTTAGGTATCAAGCTGGTTCCTGGCAATATCTTGCTTACGCCTGAAAGGAAAAAATTATTACGCTTTTATGGATTTGTAACCGAAACAGCATTATCAGGTGCATTAACTAAAATCCTTAATAATTGGCGCAAAGGAGAAATACTCGAAGAAGAATTTGGCAATGAAAAAACCTGTTGCCCTGTACCAGAAACATGATGGTGTTTTAGATTCCTGAATCAATGCATCGTGTTGACAATGGACATAGAAAATCTAATGATTAATTCAAATGGTTAATTAATTATTGATGTGATAATACTATTTTACTGTTGTTAATGTGATTATTAAAGGAGTAAAGACTATGAATATAAGAAGGAATTTTCGAAATGCTATTAATCTAGTGTTTGTTGTTAGTTTCATGATTACAATGCCGGTTGTGCAAGCTAGCGGGCTCAATATAAAATCAAGTTATAAAGTTAAAGATGGCTATGCTATTTATCTAGGTCTAATTCCCGCCGAAATGATAGAAGGTCACACTTCACATTTCATGCACGGTGGTATTCCAACAGGTCAGTACCGCTATCATCTTGCGATTGCTATTTTTGATGATAAAACAGGAAAGCGTATTAAGAATGCAAAAATACAAGTCAATATCAACAATCGAATAGGTATTGGTATGGAATCGAATAAAGCACTTGAAGATATGGAGATGAATGGTAAGTTTATGTATGGAAATTATTTTACTCTTAAAACCGCTGGTCCATATCGAATAGACGTGAGCATTGATTTTGGAAATGATCTCAATCCAATTAAAGTCGTATTTGATTATGATTTTGCGCATACATAGGCCAGTAGGCAAGATGCAAATTAGCAATGCGTATTTTCTGGAGTAATAAATTATGACGGTAAAGCATAAAATGCATTGTCCAGTCTGTTATATGGATATTAAAGAAAATAATATTACTTCTGAATTTCAAAAAATGCAGTTTTTCTTTTGTTCAAAACAATGTCAGGATCGCTTTCTTGCAAACCCACACCTCTATATAGGTCATCGGGGTAGGTCTTCTGCAAAACAACGTGGTGAGCATATTATAAAACAACGAATAATAAAACTAGAACAGTCTGTTCCAGATGACATTGCAAAAATAATATCTAATGGTTTGAACGATATGATGGGGATTAAACAAGTTAGCATTAAAGGAGAAAGAATCAGCATCTGCTACGATCTTTTAGAAGCCACGGCAAAACAAATTGAAAATAAAATAGAACTGTTAGGCGAGCACCTTAAAGATAACTGGGTCGAACATTTAAAACTAGCCTTTATTCACTATACTGAAGAAACTGAAATCGATAACCTGGAGCAAGATACTTGTTCACCACATGACCATCACCATTAGAGGTAACTAGCACTGAGTGATTCTAAAGAATTTAAGAAGGCAGGTAGTAAATGATATCTGATCAGTATGCATGGTTAATATGGGCATCCGCTTTTTTAATTCCATGGATAGTTATTTACCTTTTTTTTCCTCTACACAGAAAGGCAATGTTGTGGGCAAGTTTATTCACCATGCCGTTTGGTCTTACTGAGCCAATTTTCGTCCCCGAATATTGGTCACCACCAAGCTTGTTTGATCTTGCCATCAATACAGGTTTTGACATTGAAAGTTTAATTTTTTGTTTTGCCATTGGTGGGATAGGCTCTGTTTTTTATAATACCATTGTGGGGCGTGTGCCTAATATGATGAAATTAGAGGTTCGTAAAATGCCTCTGCATCGACATCACTACAAAGCCTTGTCTGCTCCGTTTATTGCCTTCCCTTTGTTGTATTTTTTCCCATGGAATCCCATTTATCCTTCAATTCTCGCAATGTTTGTAGGGACAATAGCGAATATTTTGTGCCGCCCGGATTTAATGCGTAAATCATGGATTGGTGGAGTACTCTTTTTGGTACTATATTCGATTTATCTAATAGGGCTTGAGTGGAGTGCACCGGGATATATTGAGCGAGTATGGAATAGTGCTGCACTTTCGGGTGTAAATATAGGTTTTGCGCCTATTGAAGAGTTATTATTTGCCATTACTTTTGGTATGTACTGGTCAGGGGTTTATGAGCATTTCACATGGCATGAGTAGTTCGTAATAAGCCCATTTTTCTCTTAAAATCACGTCAATTATTTACAAAAAAGCTACTTTATTATATGTTTTGCTTGGAACTTTTATGCTAAATTTAAGTCTTAATTATCACATAGCTGTAACTTTTTGTGTGTATTGTGAGTTAAATTAATCTAATGGAAAATACTCGAAACTTTCGATGAAAATTTCAATAACAAGAATTATCTTATTGAGCATTTCTTTGCTGTTTACCCCTTTCCTTAATTACAGTATGGCATTTGACGTTACGCAAACTAACCCTTCCACTCAAGAACATCACAAAGTTACATCCTCACAAGATCATCATACAGCATCAAGCGAACATGAAAGTAAACATTGTTCGATAAGTGATGAACATGGTAAATGTAACCATGAAAATAATGAACAATGTGGTACATCGTGTTGCGTTAGCATTGTTTTGTTTACTACTAATAATCGACTCCTAGAAAATTTCTCTTCACTTCAATACTTCTATAATACTTTTAGGCAGCAAGCAGAAAGTAAAAATATAGATAATCAGTTACGCCCGCCTCAATTCGCTTAATCTTATTTTAAATTAATTAGTGGTGATTGAATTTATCACCACTGATATAGTGGTATTAAGAGAATTTCAATAAAGATATCCTTTCCGGTTTTATCTCTAATACTTATCTATAAATAGATTGAGCTATGGCGGGCAAGCATCATGTATACAGTAAAACAAATTGCAGATCATCTAGAAGTTACAACCGAAACAATACGATATTACTCGCGTCTCGGTATCATTGAACCTCGACGTGATCCAGATAATGGTTATCGATATTATTCAGATAAAGACGTTCGTGTAATTAACTTTATACGTAAAGCCAAACACTTTGGGTTAACCATTAATGAAATAAGTGCGATCATCAAAAAATCATCAAGTGGTGAATCGCCTTGTCAGCTTGTTTGTGAAATGGTTACAAATCACTATATAGAAACGCGTGAAAAAATAAAGGAATTAGAAGATCTTGAAAGTCGACTAGCTCAAGCTTTATTGAATTGGACTACAGCTGATGATGAAAAGGAATCAGAGTCGAGTTTAATTTGCCCTTTAATTGAAAACGAATAAATAGATCAATCTGTCAATAACGAATGTATCATTGACTGTAGATTTGTATTAATAATTATAAAGAGTGATTCAAATATGAATGTAAAATGGTTAGGTTTTGTTTTAGTTGGAAGTTTAATCAGTATTTCTGGTTGTAGTGAAAAAGGTAATGATGAAAGTGTAACACAGTCTCGTTGGTACACGCAGGAACAGGTGAGTAGAGGAAGTTCTTTGTATCAAGTCAACTGTGCACAATGCCATCAGACCGATGCATCTGGACATGCAAATGCGAAGGAAAATAATTCTGCGCCTGCATTAAACGGTAGTGAACATGCTTGGCATCATCCGCTTACCATCTTGCGTCGTACAGTTAAATTGGGTGGTGTTCCATTAGGCGGTACCATGCCAGGATTTTCAGATAAACTTAAAAACGAAGAAATAGATGACATCCTTGCATGGGTACAATCTCATTGGTCAAATAAGATATATACTGTATGGGACAAACGAAACAAGCAAAGTTTAGAAAAATAACTGAATTTATTACAAAGATTCAACTGTTAGTACGCAAACAATTTTTAGGAGTAAGATTAATGTCATTAAAATTAATTAAGTTATTTTTCATTGGCCTTGTTGTGATATCCATTGCTGGCGCAATGTTTATCTGGTTCGGTGCATTTAACATTGCAGGTAATGATAAGCACTGGGATATAACAACGTCAGCACTTGAAGTAATACGAGACAGGTCAATTTCTACACGCAGCTCTGACATCAAAGTACCTAATCTATCAGATAAAGAAAGAATAGCAAAAGCTGCTCCGAACTATGCAGCAATGTGTGCACAATGTCACTTAGCGCCAGGGATTGAAAAATCCGAGTTATACGAAGGCCTCTATCCTCAACCTCCCGTTTTTTACAAGCTTGATAAGTATACGCGTAAACCAGAAGAAATTTTCTGGATAACCCAAAATGGTCTAAAAATGACGGGGATGCCTGCTTGGGGAATATATAATAGCGATGAACAGATTTGGGATTTGGTTGCACTGTTATCTAAAATAAATGATATGTCAGCTGAACAGTACCAAAAACTTGTCGATGCAGGCGAGCATACTCATGGGAAAGGCGGTGATATGGATGGTGGTCACAAGGAATCACTCACCACAAAACAACCTGCTCCAAATAAAAATAAACATAATAGTGACGGGCACAAACATTAACTGTTTTTACTTTATGTGCCATAGTTATGTAGTACATGTTGCGTAAGCTGATTGGCCGATAGAGATAAGTGTGGAGTGACTGATTAAGTAATTCATTAGAGTATTGCAAGGACATGCTGAAATTAATAATCCGCCAACTCGTTTATGAGAAATTCCGTACCTTCCTCACTTGTATGGCAATTGGCAGTGCCTTGGCGGTAATTTTATTATTAGAAGGTTTTCAGACAGGACTTTTTGTTCAACTTAAAAATGTATCTCTCAATAGAGGGGCTGACCTTATCGTTGCCCAAACCGGCGTCAGCAACTTTGTCGCAAGTCGTTCGTTACTACCTCAAATAAGTCGTGAAGTAATTGAATCCATTAAGGGAGTTAAAGTGGCTCATCCCATTACCAGCATTCCGGTAATCTATGAAAAGAGGGGGTATCGTAAGAGCCCTGTCTTTTTTATGGTCTACGATACTGGTGGTGGACCTGCAGTAATCAAAGAAGGGCGTACTGCGACAAAACCGAGAGACATTGTCGTAGACGAATCTCTTGCGGTACTTTATGACCTTAAGGTTGGTGATCCATTTATTGTTGCTGATTTTAAATTCAATATTTCCGGTATTACTGATCAATCATCCGCTTTATTTACTGCTTTTGCCTTTATCAATTATGACGACATGATCGATTTCTTTTTTGATTCCGATCTGGTTGGCGATATCAGTAATCTTCCATTGTTAAGTTTTCTGTTAGTAGAAGTTAAGGCAGGTGCAAATTTACATGATGTTGCTGCTGCAATAGAAGAGGCAGAACCTGCCGCTGATGTTTATTTCCCGGAGCAACTCTCAGAAAATGATGTTTCACTGGGCCGAACATTGTTTGGCCCAGTGTTGGGAGTGTTAATTGGAGCAGGGTACATTATTGCATTGTTAGTGGTGGGGATGATTATGTTTGCTGCAGTACAGGCACGCCTTCGAAATTATGGTGTGATGAAGGCTTTGGGATTTTCTAGTCATTCATTGGTTACGGGAATAACAATTGAGTCATTAATCATGGTTCTATTGGCCTTTCCCATTGCCTTATTAATGGCACAACTTGGAGCCTGGTTTATCGAAATTCGTGTACCACTTTACATGGTTCCCGTACTTGAAACTGTACCGGTGTTACGTACTTTTATTGCTGCACTTATATTAGCTATTATAGGTGCATATCTTCCATACCGCTTTATTGCCAGGCTTGATCCGGCAATCGTGTTCAGGGTTTGAGATGATTTACTGGAGCTTAAAAACCCTGTTTGCAGAGCCGATGCGATTGTTCATTAGCGCACTAGCCGTTTCGGTATCGTTTCTTTTAGTTATTTTTTTCAGCGCAGTGTTTGAAGGCGAGTCAAATCAAATGGTGGCCTATTTAAAAAAAATGGATGCCGATGTTTGGGTTATGCAAAAAGGCGTTTCGAATATGCACATGGCAAGCTCCATGGTCTGGGACTGGAAAGTAGATAAGATCGCAAGAATAGCCGGAGTGAAAGATGTGTCTGCCATTCTTTATCTTAATGGTCCCGTAAAAATCGGCGGTAAAGACTGGTTTTCCTACATCATGGGTATTTCACCTGAACATAAACGCACAGGACCATGGGATATTGCAAAAGGTAAAGCGATACCTGAGCCAGGTGAAGCCGTCATCCCGGAAGTGATTAGCAAACTCGCAGGCATACAGATTGGTGAAGAGATCAAAATGATTGATAGGAAGTTGCGAGTAGTGGGGTTAACTCGCGGAACATTTTCGATGGCCAGTTCAGTCGTTTTCGTTTCCCATAAGGACCTGGGGGAATTACTTGAAGGGCGTGATCAGTTTAGTTACATTATGGTGTATGCAAAGCCTGGTGTTTCTGCACAAACTTTAGTCGAACGTATTAAAGATGAAATTGATAAAGTGAATGCATTGAGTAGTGAAGATTTTGTCGAAAGTGACTGGCAGCTAGGAGTACAAATGGGTGCTGAAATTCTTATCATGATGACGACTATCGGTACGTTATTGGCAACCCTTATTGTAGCCTTTACCGCCTATTCACTTGTTGAGCGTAAAAAACAAGAACTCGCCGTTGCCAAGGCTTTAGGGTTTAGTAATGGACAAATCTATATCGCAGCATTGTGCCAGAGTGTGGTGATTACCGGAATTGGATTACTCTTAACGTTGTTATTTGCCTATACACTATTACCATGGTTGCCAGCCATTGCACCACAGATCAATTTGGCTGTGCGCTTTCATCAGTTTATTCCTATTGCGGTGATTGCATTGCCTATTGCAGTGGTCGCATCATTCATCGCCGCACGAACAGTGGTCAAGCTTGATCCTATGACCGTTTTTAGTGGGTGAGGCTTTAACATGACAACAGACATTATTCTAAAGGCAAATAATCTCAGCAAGTTCTTTGGCAATGGTACTTCAGAAGTACGTGCAGTTAATAAAGTAAGCCTAAAAATTAAACGTGGAGAGATGGTGCTTATCATGGGGCCATCCGGTTCAGGTAAAACGACATTGTTGTCGATGCTAGGTGCTTTATTAAGTTCCACTTCTGGAGAAGTTGTTATTGATGGAACTTCGATCAGCTCAATGAATAATAACGAGCTGGCTGCACTGCGCGCTAAGAAAATTGGTTTTGTATTTCAAGCGTTTAACTTACTGGAAGCGTTAAACGTTGAAGAAAATATTCTCTTCCCAGCTCAATTAAATGTAGGTGGAACTAATGCAGCAAAAAAACGTCTGGATGAATTATTGGATAGGCTTGGTTTAACATCACGACGTTATGCATTACCCAATACCCTTTCAGGGGGCGAAAAACAGCGAGTTGCTATTGGACGCGCTTTGATCAACCAACCCGCTATTATTCTTGCAGATGAACCCACAGGCAATCTTGATTCGCACAAAGGACAAGAGGTAATGATGCTCCTGCACGATATCGCACGTGATGATGGTTGTGCTGTACTTATGGTCACGCATGATCCCAGGGTTGAAGAAATTGCAGATAGGGTATTGTGGTTAGAAGATGGAGCAATACACGATCGTAAAACTGAAAAACATTCATGGGTAAAAGATCCTGTTTGTGGTATGCGTATCGATGAATGGACAGCAACATTCATCACCGAATATAAAAATAAACGCTATGTTTTTTGCTCACAGCGTTGTCTGGATCGTTTTAATACTGAAGCAGAAAAATATGTACATAAAACAGAGTAATGCATCTGTATTTATCTCAAGGACAGATTGTACTTAGATACAATTATTGAAAGTCATAAAATATTTTCCCTTCATCTATAGCACCATAAATTGTTACTTTACACTTAAAGTGAAAGGCTACTATGAGTATTCCATCACATCTTATAAGGGATATTTATAGTTTAATACATCTTAATATTCTAATTTAGCTTTAAATATCAAATTTAACTGCAAGGGAATAATGCAATGTCTAGATTATTAACACCAGGATTTATTTTAGGTTTGAGCCTTATTCTACTGAGTGCATGTGGAGGAGGCGGTGATTCAGGAACTCCAGTAGCTACTCCAGCTAATGAACCGACTCCCACAACACCACCTCCTGCAAGCACAAAAGATAATTATACATTATATATACAACAAGATTTGCTAACCATTACTAAAAGTCCAGATACGAATAATGGTGCAACAACGTTAGAAGTATGGGGTTTTTCTGATACCGAAACAAGCTCGACAGAAAACAAAATAATCCCTGGAACGACAATCTATGCTGAAGAAGGCAAGACAGTTACCGTTAGTGTAAAAAACAATCTAAATACAATACATGATTTTAATTTTGTAACACTGCCTACTGATGAAATTACATCTTCAACAAATAAACCTATCGAAGTAAGTGAAACGATTACGTTTACTATCACACCAAAAAAATCAGGCATTTATTTATATGAAGACTCTTTGAATAATGGAGTGAATCGTTCATTAGGATTATTCGGCGTAATGATAGTACGACCAGCCACCGAGCTTGGAAATTTAGTGTGGCCAGGTGGTCCCGGATTTAATAAGGAAGTGTTATGGGTAATTTCCGATATGGATTACCCAAACTGGAATCAAGTCGCGATAAATAATGGCGCAGATAAAGTCGATACCACAAAATACAAAGCCAATTACTTTTTAATGAATGGTATGAATGGTTTTCAGGCAATGTCGGATGACCTAAATACAAACATAACAGGAAACGTTGGTGAAACTATTCTTGTGAGAATAGCCAATGCTGGCCAATACTCACAGTCGCTACACTTTCATGGTAGTCACTTTCAAGTCATCAGTCGCAATGGAAATCGACTTAATGAATTTGTATACCAGGATACAATTAATATGAAACCCAAAGAAACAGCCATGGTGTTATACACCATCGATCAAGTCGGTCATTACCCGATGCATGTTCATACTGCACAGTTAGAAACGGGTAAAGGTGTTTATCTTAATGGTACTGCAGCCATGATTATTGGTAAATAGGAGATAAATTATGAACTATGGAATAGTTAAAAGCACTATCATTACTACAGTAACACTAATATCAATTGTTGTTACTCAATCACCATCCTATGCAGAAAAAGTAGTCCCAATAGTTGATTTAACTACGGGCGCACTAAGTATGTCGGTAACTAGCATAACAAAAAACATGAGTGATAATAATGAAGCTCTGGAATTTTGGGTCTTCTGTCCTGGCGGCTCAGGTGGCGGCATGGGAGGGGGGGGTATGTGTAATAGCCCAACTTTACCAAGTCCAACATTAACATTAACACCCAACACTGCTGCAGATGTAACTTTAAATATGATGATGGCACCACAAGAAGATGGCAGTATAACAATGGGCAATAGTTCATTTTCTAATCCATATATTGGACATACTATTCACTTGCATGGCCTAGACATGGAAACCCAGTATGATGGCGTACCTGAAACATTTCAGGCGGAACCTGTTAACAATGAATCTTCTGTCGATCTACGTAATGGATTCACCTATAAAATAAATAGTGATAGTAATAATATTCGTGTCGACGAGCGATATATTGGTAGTCATATGTACCACTGTCATGTGCATACGGTTAAACACCTTGAAATGGGTATGTATGGTGGTTTTGTCGTAAAAGGATCCGGTAATAAAGCCAATTGGATAAATAACTCAGGTGGTAGTTTCGATGAAGAATGGATCATGATGTTAAGTACAGTCGACCCGACATATCATTCAACGGCAGCACAAGGTGATAGTGATATTTTTGCTGATTATAATCCTAAATATTTTTTAGTGAATGGTGAAGAGGGCAATGGCATAACAATAAATCCCCTGTTAAGTAAGACTATTATATTAGCTCAAGGACAAACTAAAAATGTAGTGATCCGCTTAATGGGAATGCATTCTACAAATGCAATATTTAGTATTATGTCTGGCTCTAATAAAATTCCGTTTACCTTGTACAATATCGATGGTTTTGCACTGAAAACACCTAGTACTGAAACAAGCGTAGAATTATCTCCAGGCCAAACAAAAGATGTGATGATTACGCTGGATAAAGCAATCACTTATAACCCACAAATAGCATTTACAGATCTGCGTAATAATAAGGAATTCAATGTGAAATATAGTGATAGCAAAGTTGTTAGTAGTATCGTTAAAACTGAATTAATTGTAACGCAGAACTAATACATTTTTGAATATTAGTAAATCAATACATTTTTACAGATAACTTTATTACAACTTGACATCATAATGATTCAATACGGATATCATAATCCAATAACTAAAAACAGTAATACCAATAGAGACAGAAATACTCAAATAAAAGTTAATGCCTTGCCTAACCAACAAGGGGAATGTTACAAATAAAGATAGAGATGGCAGTACAAGCCAAAAGATACTGGTTGATAAAGCACTAACTTTTGATATATCTTTCGTATCGATATAGAGCCATAACATCGCCATAACTGATACCAAAGGCACAGATGCGAGAATAGCGCCGATTAACGAACTTCGCTTAGCAATTTCAGAGATAATTACAATTAATAGTGTTGTAATTGAAATTTTCAGTATGTAGTAGGTCATTCGCTATCCAGTTGACATGCGTAATCATCAATAACCCATGCAAGCTTTAAGTATGTTCAATCGCAAGCATAGGTTATATCTGATTTTCGAAGTTATATATTATTTCCCGGTATAATTGGCTGCAATATATTTGCCACCCAATGTCATGAAAATATAAAGGGTACGTTTTGCAGGATCGCTAATTTTGTTATTTACAAAAACCGCGACCCATTCTTTTTGACCTTTGAAAACTTTTTCCTCTATTGATTTAGGTTTAATTGAAGCCCAGCTTGTTTCCAAAGATTTTTTTTCGACTAGGCCAGAAACAAATTTTGCCGCATTTACTTTCACCTGGTCTTGAGTGACGGGTGTTTGGTCATGGGAGTGTCCATGATCGTGTCCACTTCCGGCCAAGACTGTAAATGAATAGATACTTAAGATAAAACTAAATAGTAGTGCTGTAATGCGCATGATATATCTCCTAAAGTGAATCAATGCTATTGTGGTTTGGTGGAACTGGTGTTTTTATTGGTTCTTGCTGTTGTGACGGTTTATTTAAATCTAAACGTTCATAGATCCCTTTGCTTTTCAACATAAGGATAACAGGGAGTGGAGTATTATTTTTCCAGTACCAGCCATGTGTTCCTTCAAATGAAGTTGTTAACGAACCGGTTGCTTGATTACTGGTGCTCTTCTTATAACTTTCAAAATAACCGGTTGTATCGCCTTTAGGTTCACCATGAAAATCATAAAATAATTCTGATCCATTGGTTGCCCATGCATAGTCAATTGTTGCACCTTTTCGAATATGAAACTTAAATTCCTTATCTCCTCTGGCTGGAATTGTAATGGTAATCGAATCCTTCCATTGAGATTGTTGAACGTCATCCGGAATTTTAGTAACCGATATATTCTTATTGGTTTTCTCTTTTATAGATAGTTCTGAACCCGTCGTAAATTCATCAGGATTACTGGTATGAGAATACCCATGCCATTGCATAAGAAAAAGCAAGCTACCAGCTATTATTAGACTATAGTTAGCAATCAGGCTGAAGGTCTGAAAAGCGTGACTTTTACGCCATGCGGCAATGAGGAGCAACATCAGAACCAGAGCGCTGATTTGTCCCAACTCGATACCGACATTAAACGAGATAATGTTTAACAACAGATGGTCTTCACTTAACGGCAGTTCTTGTAAGCGAGTGGATAAGCCAAAGCCATGAATCAATCCCAAACCAATAATCATCAACATCATGTTAGGTGGGTTAATGTTGAGATATTTTCGGAAACCGTCAATATTGGCAAAAGCGATATAACTAACACTTAAGCCAATCACTGCATCAATAACAAAATAGTTTAATTGAATCGCATTAAAAGTCGCATAGATCAAAGTTGCACTATGACCCAGCGTAAAGGCGGTGACATATTTGGCGATATCACGAAATGTGGTTAGGAAGAAGATAATCCCGAACACAAATAATAAGTGATCATAGCCTGATAACATATGTGTAGCACCAAGCCACATATAGCGCAGGTTGCCGCCTTCAATAATAGCTAATTTATCAGCCTCGGACATGCCATGGGCATAAACAACTTGTGATAACAGCGTCAATATTGACACTCCGAATATCAGTTGAAGTATTTTATATCTTGATAACATTTTTCTCATATCTCCATTATTTACTCAAGTTTACATCTTACGATGGCGATAATTTTAAGTTCGATCGATGTGAACCAGCGTTATAGTATTTTATCCGAACGAAACTTAGTGACACAGGATCGACAGGAAGAATACTCATCTTAGTCTTATTTATTATATTCATTTTTAATTTCTCAATTAAAGCTGACCATTTTTTTCGACGGGAGTGACCCAATAAATCCCTTGCCCCTTGATGCTATAGGTTGAGCTCCGTAACATTTCAAGCACGGTGTCCACGTCATTGTCTTCTAATAATATATCGACTCGTATCCGTGGCGTATATCCAACGACCTTATCTCGTGCTGACAAAAAGGGATCGCTTTCGGCTTGGACGCCATGTCCTTCAGCATGACTAAAGGTGAAGCCCAAGATCTCATCCATGCTACGTAGTTGATCAGATAGATCTTGTTGAACATTGGTATGAACGATGAGTGTTAAATGTTTCATGCGTTATTCTCCATAATAGATTTAGTTTTAAGTTCGGACCGTTCTTCCAACCATGCATATAAAGTAGGTAACAAGATCAAGGTCAATAAGGTGGATGTGAATAATCCACCGATAACAACAACAGCCAGAGGTCGCTGTAACTCTGAGCCAGGGCCGGTCGCAAATAACAATGGCATTAATCCCAAACTCGCAATGAGAGCAGTCATTAACACCGGTCGTAATCGTCGTTCGGCACCTTCTGTTACAGCGTCTATTACACTGCGTCCTGCTTCACGAAGTTGATTGAAGTAACTCACCATCACCACACCGTTAAGCACTGCGACACCAAACAAGGTGATGAAGCCGACCGAAGCAGGTACCGACAAGTACAAACCCGATAAATACAAACTGACTACACCACCAATCATCGCAAAAGGAATATTCAAGATAATTAAACCAGCCTGTTTCAGTGAACGGAAAGTGACAAACAACATTAGAAATATTAAAGCAATGGCAATTGGTACAACTACCCCCAAACGTTTAGCTGCGCGTTGTTGATTTTCGAATTGCCCGCCAAAGGTAATATAGTAGCCGGGTGGTAAGGACACGTTGGTTTCAATACTTTTACGTACTTCTTCCACAAAACCAACGACATCGCGTTCTTCTACATTGGCTTGTACAACCACTTGTCGTTTAGCCGATTCACGTGCAATTTCCACCGGCCCATCAACTTCGCTTACATCGGCCAATAAATGCATAGGCACTTTCGCTCCGCGTGGTGTTTCAACTAATAAGTCTTTTATGTCTTTCGATGAAGTACGTGCCGTTTGTGGATAACGTAATAAAACACCTGTACGTCGATTGTCTTCAATGATTTCTGTTGCCACTTGACCAGCGACAGCCATTTCAACTAATCGGTTAATATCTTCAACGTTAATTCCATATTGCGCAATAGCATCAGGACGTACATCAATTTGTAAATACGTTTGCCCCGATAGGCGGCCACGAAACACATCAACTGCACCTGTCGTTTTATTGACGAGTGTTTCAATTTGCCTGGATAAGGTTTCCAGTGTCTGCAAATCATCACCATAAAGTTTAATGGCCATGGCGGCACGTACACCGGTTAGCATTTCCGAGACTCGCATATCAATAGGTTGCGTAAAAGCAATATCAATTCCATCAAACTGTTTAAGTTTCTCTCGCAATTTTTCCAGTAGGGTCGCTTGATCGATCGTCCATTCACTACGTGGGCGAGTAATAATAAAATTATCGGTTTGATACAAGCCCATCGGATCCATTCGTAACTCATCCGCACCGGTGCGTGATACCACACCGGTGATTTCGGGAATTTCCATGAATGATTTTTGAATCGGCACGTCACGATCTAAAGAATGCTTCAATGATATATCGGAGGCCTTTTCAACAATAACCACAGTTGAGCCTTCATCCATTATCGGCATAAACTCCTTACCGATATGCGGGAACAAACTAATGGCGCCAACCAGTGCTGCTAATGCAGTCGCCACGGCTATAAACCTAAAACGCAACGCCAAATTGACAACAGGGCGATAAAGCTTTTTCAAATTACTCAGTAACCAACCATCGTTTTCATTTCCGCCACGCATCAGCAAGCTGGCTAATACCGGTATAACCGTCAACGATAAAATCAACGAACCTAAAAGTGCAAAGGAAATTGTTACCGCTAAAGGCGTAAACATTTTGCCTTCCAGACCCGTCAGGCTGAATAAGGGTAGGAACACCACAATTATTATCAGTACGCCACTTATCACAGGTGTTGCAACCTCCAACACAGCACGATAAACAAGATGTAATCGATTCACCCCTTTGGGCGCATGACTCAATTGAGTATGAATATTTTCCACAACCACTACTGCAGCATCGACAAGAATACCAATCGCAATGGCTAAACCTCCTAATGACATAAGGTTGGCCGAGACACCGGTTACACGCATCATGATAAAAGTAAACAATACCGACAAGGGTAATATCAACGCGACTGTTAATGCTGCGCGCAGATTACCCAGCATAATAATGAGAACTAATAGAACTAGAATAACCGCTTCACCTAAGGCTTTTTCCACTGTCCAAACAGCAGCATTAACCAACTCACTACGATCATAGAAGGGGATAATCTCAATATCTTTTGGTAAGCTTGACTTAAGCGCTTCTAATTCCTTTTTAACACCCTCAACAGTAGTGCGACTATTCGCTCCTTTACGTAGTAATGCTAAACCTGTTACCACTTCGCCTTCACCATCCGCAGTAACTGCACCATAACGAGTGAGTGAACCAATTTGTACCTTCGCCAATTTTCCTAATGCTATCGGAACACCATTACGCGTTGCCACAGTAACTTGACGAATGTCTTCTTCATTTCGTAACAAGCCAAGGGTACGAACCAACAACATATTCTCGCCACGCTCTATACGTTCACCACCCGCATTGCGGTTGTTTTTTTCCAAGGCCATTTGTAAATCATCAAGACCAAGACCAAATTTTACTAATGCCTTCGGATCAGGAATAACTTCGAAAGCGCGGACTTCACCACCTAAGGAGTTCACATCAGCCACACCTTCAACAGTACGTAAACGTGGACGAATCACCCAGTCCTGAATAGAACGTAATTCACTGTTGCTGTAGGCATCACCCTTTATACGATACATATACAATTCACCCAATGGTGTGGTGATGGGCGCCAATCCACCATCAACACCTTTAGGTAAATCATTCCATACTTGATTGAGTCGTTCGCTAACTTGATTACGCGCCCAATAAATATCGGTACCATCTTTAAAATCAATTTTGATAATACTTAAGGCATACTTGGTAACCGAGCGCAATACGGTTTGCCGAGGTAAACCTTGCATCTCCATTTCAATAGGGAAGGTGATACGACTTTCAACTTCAGTAGGAGACAACCCAGGTGCTTTAACGATTATCTGTACCTGAGGCGCAGAAATATCTGGAAAAGCATCAATCGGTAAAGTTTTAAATGACCAAAGGCCACCAACAGACAATGCAACAGCAAGTAAAAGAAGCATTAAACGTTGGATTAATGAAAAACGGATTAATGTAGCAATCATATTATTTAACCTCCCCATTATTAGACATTGGGGTATTTGTTACTAGAGACTGTCCAGCGGACATGCGTACCATAGCCAGTTCTAACCAGCCTTCATGTAATAATTCAAAATAGCGTGCTTGTGCATCAAAATAAGTATTATTCGCATCAATGAGCGTAAGAATATTAAGTTCACCCGCCTTAAAACCTTTGCGAGTCAAAGTGAATACACGTTGTGCGGGGCTTAAAAGTTTTGTGCGATAGTGTTCAGCTTGTTCAATCAGATGACCGAGGTGCAAATAACTTTTATGTAAATTGGTTTGTAACTCACGTTGTTTTTGTTGCAAATCAGCTTGTGCTTGATGAACCATATAACGCGCTTGAGTAACACGACCATTGTTTCGATTCCACAATGGCACCTGAACACTCAACATAACGCTAGTACTATCCTGTTTACGACTTGCGTAATAACCTTCCTCTCGAGTGACGGTTAAAGACGGAGCTTCAAAGCGTTTCGACTTAGCCACTGCAACGCTTGCTTGTAATGAGGAGATATTCTTTTTTTCAGATTCGATAGCGGGGTGGAGTTGCAAATTATTTTCAAGGATATTGAATTGATCAGGTGTTGGTACTGATGACAATGCCGTTAAACTTATTGGTGTATCTACAGACATTCCAAGCAAAGCCTTGAAACTTGCAGCGGCTTCATTAAATTCACCTTCAGCCACTTCCATCGTTTGTTTTGCTACTTGCAGCACAATATCTAAACGCATTGTTTCTAATGGTGTTAAATAACGAATCAATGGATCACCACTGCGATGTTTACGACCAGTATTTTGATAACGACTTGCTTGCTCCAAACGTTTTTTAGCAAGTTGCAATTCAGATTCGGTTAACTGTAAAACATGAAAACGTTGCGCAACTTTATATTCCAGTAATAATTGTTGATGACGACGCTGCGCCTCAGCACTAGCGAGTCCGGCCTCAGCCTCTTGTCGCTGGTGAGTTAAACGTCCAAAAGGTAGCGATTGAGTAATGGCTAATTGGGTAACATCATAATCTCCAGAATTATCTTCGAGTCCTAACGAATCATCGACCTGAAGACTGACACTCGGATTTGGCCATGCATCTGCCTGTTCTATTTTACCTTGCTGTTTGCCAATTTCAGCATCCGCAACTTTCATTTCAGGCGCAACTTTCATTGCACGCTGAATACTGGAGTTTAAAGTCCAAGGCGAAGCAGATTCAGCCAAAGTTAGCGGTGAAATAATCAGCCCAGCACTCACAAAAAGAAATAACGTTATCTTGTTCATAGAAATGTCCATCCCTATCAATGGTAAAACCACTGAATAGTTACTAAAAGATTTAGAAGTAATTTTTAGAGCCGACGCTGATATGGATGCTTAATTGCGTATACAATTAATTGCCAATAGCAAAAAAAGCTAGTCGCAAGAAACTTTATCAGTGTCAGCCGTACTTAAACGAAGTAACTATCGAGGAGGTGCGCGTAACGGAGGGTAGAGTAAAAAATTGGGGGACGTTGATATTATTTTTTGTATATAGAATCTACAAGTAGAGCGTAATAGGGGAATAAATAAAAATATACTCACAACCAGGAACAGCAATACAATTGAGTTTAATGATTCTATTTTCGTAGAAACACTATCAATACTAACGTCAATTTCAGCTGAGTGATGGTGGTTCTCGGTGTTTTCTATAGGGGCATGATGTGTGCCATACGATGTATCATGTACAGAAGAAACTGCATGTACATCAATAACATGCGCAGTATTAGATGAGGGAATACCGTCATGCTGAATATGCATGTGGAATTTGAATGCTTGACCAAATAACAACACAATACCCATGAACGCAATCAGTGCGTATTGAGTCATAGAATTGATAGTATATTTTCTCATGGACTTAGAGTTTAGAATATGTTGTAGAATGATACAAGCTAATATACCTTAATTTGAGGTTTAGTTACTTCTCAAAAAAAAATAAAAATAGATAACGCTATAAATTATGATATGTAGTTTAACTTGAATGTTAATAATGTAATATCATCAGACAAAGTATTCAAAAATAAGTTCATCAAGGTATACTGGTATATAAAATAAATTTTTATTCAGATTTTCTAAGCAGGACAAGTTCCAAATTAACAAGTAACAATGGTGGAGTAAAAATATTCATAATATAAATATCCTGCCCACAGGAATTAACCAATTAAACTAACGATTTTATTTCACTCGCCTTTACAATGTAGTGTTTTATATTATTTTAAATTCGCTATATGCTTTTAGTAACATAATATGAACTTAATCATTAATAATAATTCCATCTTCTTTTAATTTTTTACGTTGTACAGTTACCCATACACGAATCCTTTCACTTATTTCACCACGGACACGATTAAATAGTTGATATTGTTTCTCTGTGTTGCCAGTTATGGCAGCGGGATCGTCGTAACTCCAGTGAATATGTTCAACATCTCCAGGGAAAGTTGGACAATTGTCCCGAGCGCGGTCACAAACTGTAATAATATAGTTAAAAGACCCATTTAAAAATTGGTTTAGATGCTTACTCTTCTGGTTTGAAATATCAAGATTAGATTCCTGCATAACCTGAATAGCCATTGGGTGTAATTCCTTTGGCTCTGTACCTGCACTAAACACTTCAAAGTCATCATCACCAAAAGAACGCAGCAGGGCCTCGGCCATTTGTGAACGGGCCGAGTTACCGGTACATAAAAATAAAACACGAATAGGGTAATGCATAGCGGTTCTCTTCTTTTCTCATGGAGATAATTTCATATATATGATTGACCATATATACGTTTTATCGTATATTACTTGCTATGGGTATTGATGCCAACACTTTATTTTCCGCTTTATCTAATGAGATACGTCTGCGCAGCCTGATATTGTTGCAACTTCAGGGGGAGTTGTGTGTATGTGAGTTAACTCATGCGCTTGGACTGTCGCAACCAATGATTTCACGCCATCTAGCCCTGTTACGTGATGCCGGTTTGGTGAGTGACCGTCGTGCCGGCCAATGGATTTACTACTGCATAAACCCAGCTTTGGCTGATTGGGCTAAAAGTGTTATTGAAACCACAGCATTATCCAATAGTGATCAAATCCCCTTTTCTGATGATCTACTCACTCTTATAGACATGCCAAATCGTCCAGGCTCTGCTTGTTGTGCTTGATAGGTTTTCTGTTTAAAAATTTCCAATAATTGAAGATATAAGTTTAAGGAGTTCACTATGTCAATACGTGTAGGCATCAATGGCTTTGGCCGTATGGGTCGCCTCGGTTTAAGAGCCGGATGGGATAAGAATGAATTTTCGATCGTCCAGATTAACGAGATTTCGACCGATGCTACAGGATCAGCTCACCTGCTCAAGTTTGATTCGGCTCATGGTACCTGGAATTATGATACTTTCGCTGATAATGACAAGATGATGGTTGATGGCAAGTCGATTGTCTATTCATCGAATAAAGAGATAGCGGATACCGATTGGTCAGGCTGCGATATAGTCATTGAAGCCACCGGCACACATCACAAAAAACCTGAAACTCTGAAGAATTATTTTGAACAGGGCGTGAAAAAAGTCATTGTTGCAGCACCTACAGAGGGCGCACTTAATGTCGTTTATGGCATTAACGATGATCACTACGATCCAAATAAACATGATTTACTCACAGCGGCATCTTGCACCACGAACTGTTTAGCCCCCGTGGTTAAAGTGATGAATGAGAAGGTCGGTATTAAACATGGTTGCATGACCACCATTCATGACATCACTAACACACAAACTATTGTTGATAAGGGACACAAGGATTTACGCCGTGCACGTGCTTGTGGTCAGTCATTGATTCCAACTTCAACCGGTTCTGCAAAAGCTATAACAAAAATATTTCCTGAATTGAAAGGAAAATTAAATGGTCATGCTGTACGCGTACCATTACTCAATGCATCACTCACGGACTTTGTTTTCGAAGCATCACGTTCAGTGACCACGGAAGAGATTAATGACTATTTTAAAGAAGCAGCTGAAGGCGAATTGAAAGGCATTCTGGGTTATGAAGAGCTGCCATTGGTCTCGGTTGATTATGTGAATGATCCTCGTTCGTCGATAGTTGATGCACTTTCTACCATGGTCATTAATGATACTCAGGTGAAAATCTATGCCTGGTATGATAATGAATGGGGATATGTAAATCGCATGATGGAGCTTACTGCCAAGGTAGCATTGAGCCTTTAATAATGGAGCGAGGGCTGCGTAACTACTTAATAGTAACCGGTGGTTACTGGGCATTTACAGTTACAGACGGTGCTATCCGTATGCTGGTGGTCTTGTATTTTCACCTGCTCGGGTATTCGCCGTTTGAAGTTGCCATGTTGTTTTTATTTTATGAATTCTTTGGCATTGTGACCAACCTTGTAGGTGGCTGGTTAGGTTCGCGCATTGGTTTGAATCGCACCATGCATATCGGCATGGCTCTACAGGTATTTGCTTTGGCCATTTTAATGGTGCCGGAGTCTTGGTTATCCGTTGCTTATGTAATGGCAGCGCAAGCACTCTCGGGGATTGCTAAAGATCTCAACAAGATGTCGGCCAAGGCCAGTGTAAAAACCTTGTTACCAGATCAGGGCAGTGAATCAAAATTATTCAAATGGATCGCTATACTGACTGGCTCAAAGAATGCATTAAAAGGCTTTGGCTTTTTTATTGGTGCCTTTTTATTGCAACTGTTGGAGTTCAGAGGTGCACTGGCAGTTTTATCGAGCGGCTTATTCATTGTATTAATTGTTACCGTCATTTTGTTGCCCACCGGCTTGGGCAAGTCAAAAAGCAAACCAAAATTCACACAAGTCTTTTCCAAAACACCCGCGATTAACTGGTTATCAAGTGCACGCTTTTTTTTATTTGGTTCGCGTGACGTGTGGTTTGTAGTGGCCTTGCCAGTTTACCTTTATGAGGTATTTCATTGGAGTTTCACGGCAGTGGGTAGCTTTCTCGCTTTATGGATTATCGGTTATGGTGTAGTGCAAGCCAGTGCTCCAACATTTATTCGTCAAAGCCATAATAGTAAAGGACCGGATGGTCGTACTGCTAAATTCTGGGCCTTCGTTCTAGCCTTTGTACCAGTATGTATTGCACTTACGTTGTATTTTAATTTCCATCCTGAACTTGCTTTGATAACTGGTTTGATTATATTTGGCGTCTTCTTTGCTATTAACTCGGCAGTACATTCTTATTTAATAGTGGCTTGGTCAGAACACGATAAGGTATCCATGAATGTTGGTTTTTATTACATGGCTAATGCCGGTGGGCGTCTGGTAGGTACGGTGCTTTCCGGTTTAGTCTATCAAACACAGGGATTAATTGGCTGCTTAATTTGGTCAAGTGTTTTTGTAGCGCTAGCCAGCATCCTTTCTATACGCCTACCAGAGTCAACTAAAGTAGAGACTATGTAATAAGCGTTCAATGTGAAATAACCGCATCAACATCTTCGCAGCAGCAACACGACCTTGCTTACTTTCAGTAGTAAGGTCAATCTTGTTATATTCAGTTTCTGTTATAGTCATTATAATTATTAATCGTAACCTTATTAAGGCAGATTTAAATATGAATTTTGACAGCAAATAAAACACTACAACTTAATCTCAAAGTGCCACAATGAAGTTCAATTAACCATTCGACTTTTTATTTTCATACTCATCACGGTGAACTGATTCTCTGTGTGTAATACGTAACAGACTACCTTTTTCGATAGCTTGTTTAATTCTCAAAGAAAATTTTTCACTTGTGAATCGTATGCCACTATGTTGATAACCCGCAGAATCGGAAAGTATAACTTTGCCTTTTGAATTAACTAATTCAATGTCAACATGTCCAGGAATATGGCCTCTAGAAAAACTATTCCGTCTTACTTTCCCTCGAATTAAGTAACCATCTGTTTGTTTGTAAACATTAACTTGGGTAATATCCGCAACACGTGAACGATGAGTTTCATAAGTGCTTTTCTGTATTTTATTTTGCGAAACATAATAATTATCCCTTAGTATGAATTTAAATTGATCGTTATTCAGTCTTTTTGATTTTTCTATTAGCTTTGTATTTTCTTACAGTGAAACATTCATGATTAAACTGTCTCTCTGTTGAGATGCGCAATGTTAGGTTTACAGGTATCAATTAACATTTTTTCTGTTCACAATGTGATTCTTCAAACTCCAGCGTCGAATGGCTAATCGAGAAGTGTTTTGATAGCTCATCTTTCAAAGCGGCTTTTATAATCTCGACTTTGCTGTAATTTGTGATGACAACATGTGCTTCCAGGGCATTTTGATGTTCGTCGAGTTGCCATATGTGAACATGATGTACATTGGATACCTCAGAAATATTTTCCATTGTACTAATTACTTCATTGATAGATATTCCTTCTGGTGTACCTTGCATTAGGATATGAATGGTTTTGGGTAGCAAGGTAGCAGCTTGATAAAGTACATAACCCGCGATAAGTAACGTGAGTAGCGTGTCACTCCAATACCAGCCATAAAGTAGAATAAGTGAACCGGCTATAATGACTCCAACCGAGGCGAGGGCATCAGAGACATTATGCAAAAAGGCTGCACGCACGTTCATACTGTGTTTTGACATTGTAAAGGTCAACACGGCTGTGGCAATGTCGATCACCAATGCCACTACTGCAACCATCACCACAGTCCAGCCTTCAATAATTTGTGGTTCATAAAGACGCCACATTGCTTCATAGATCAGATAGAGTCCCACTAACACCAAAGTGACCAGGTTGATAAGAGTGGCAATGACTTCAGCACGTTTGTAACCAAACGTTCGAAAATGATCGGCGGGTTGCCTTCCAATCTTTCTTGCCACCCAGGCGATAAGCAGTGAGGCGGCATCACTGAAGTTATGTAAAGCATCAGCAATCAGTGACAGACTTCCAGAAACAATACCACCGATCACCTGTGCCACTGTAAGGATTAAATTTATGGCGATGGCGATACCTAACCGCCGATCGCCAATCGACTCAAGATTATGTTGATGATGATTGTGTTGCTTATCCACTAGAATATTTCCGACGTGAAAATCTTTCATACAATACGGGAATTACAAACAGTGTTAACAAGGTTGATGAAAACAAACCGCCAACAACCACGGTTGCAAGTGGACGTTGTACTTCTGAACCAACACCACTGGCTAATAACATAGGGATCAAACCCAGTGCGGCAATAAAGGCCGTCATTAAAACCGGACGCAAACGCGACAGGGCACCATTAAAAATTGCTTCATCGATTGGATTACCACCTTCTAATCGAGTGTTAATCGCATTCACCATCACCACACCATTTAGCACCGCGACACCAAATAAAGCAATGAACCCAATTGAGCCGGGTACGGAAAGGTATTGACCAGAGAGAAATAACGCCGCAATTCCACCAATGAGTGCCAGTGGTACATTCAACATAATCAACATGGCTTGTCCCACAGATTTAAAGGCAAAGTAAAGTAATAAAAAGATCAAACCTAACGATAAAGGTACAACGATCATTAACCTTGCTTGTGCACGTTGCTGATTTTCAAACTGACCGCCATAAACCACGGAGTAACCGGCCGGCAGATTAATATCACTCTGGATACGTTGGCTTATTTCAGATACTAGACCACCCATATCACGACCTTCGACGTTAACCTGAATCACGACACGGCGTTGCACATCATCACGACGTATTTGCGGTGGGCCCGATTCAATGGATACTTTGGCAACATCGCCAAGTGCTATCCAGGCACCGCTGGCTGATTGGATAATTAACTTTCTAATCGCTTCAACATCATTGCGATATTGTTTATCCAGTCGTACATAAATGTCGTAACGTTCATTACCGTTGATTACTTGTCCTGCTTCTTGACCGCCAATCGCGTTGCTGACCAGACTCATCACCTGATCCATGGGAATAGCATAACGTGCGAGTTTGTCACGATCAGGACGCACAACAAGTTGAGCTTCCCCAGCAATGGGCTCCATAGCAACGCCAACGGTACCTTCAATCGACTTAACCAGCTTTTCTATCTCGCTACCTTTTTGTGCTAACACATTTAGGTCAGGTCCAAACAACTTGATAGCCAGTTGCGCTTTGATGCCCGATAGCAACTCATCAACACGTGTCGCTATAGGTTGAGAAAAAGAAAATAACAAACCCGGCATAACAGACATTTTTTCTTCCATTAGCACCTGTAGTTCTTTTCGATTACTGGCTGAGCTCCATTCGTCTACCGGTTTCATGCCGACATAAATTTCGACATTGGAAACCGGTTCTGGATCGCCGCCAATTTCAGCTCGACCGACACGACTCGTTGCATATTTCACTTCAGGAAACGTCATTAGAATACGTTCCATTTCGTCAGCGACTTTAAGTGATGTAGCTAAACTAGAAGAGGGGGCCAGTGTGACTCTGATATTAATTGTGCCCTCTTCAAGTTCCGGTACAAACTCAGTACCTAAAAAAGGAACGAGTAAAAGTGAAGCTATAAACAAACCGAGAGCGGTTTTAACAACAACTGATCGTTTAACCAAAGCTTGCTTTAAACGCAACCGGTAATGTTTTTCAATGGGGCGTAATACAGGGCTTTCTTTTTCGACAACGCCTCGTTTGAAAACATAAGTGGCCAATGCGGGGATAACCATTAACGCGACAATTAAAGAAGCAAACATTGCAAGTACAATCGAGATAGCCATTGGCTGGAATAATTTTCCTTCCACGCCTTCTAAGCTAAACAATGGTGCAAACACGATGATGATAATCAGTACGGCAAAAAAAACAGGACGTCCGACTTCCTTGGCGGCTTCTTGAATACGCAATGGCATCCCATGGGTATCACTAGAAGAGTCATAAGGATGTTCATCGTTTTTGGCTTGTATTTGTTTAGCCTTGTGTTGTGCATCGGCATGCGTCAAGTGGCTAAAAATATGTTCCATCATAACGACAGAGCCATCGACCATCATGCCAATGGCAATGGCTAATCCACCGAGAGACATCAAGTTGGCAGAAATTCCCCAATACGCCATCGCCATTAATGCCAGTCCGATTGAAATTGGAATAGACAACAGCACCAAAAAAGTAGCGCGAAGATTCATCAAGAATGCCATTAAGATAATGACGATGAGCACGAAGGCTTCTACTAATGCTTTACTGACAGTATTCACTGCTTTACTAACGAGATCGGCTTGATCATATACAGTATCGAGCGTCACACCTTTCGGTAATGCTTGCTGTACCAATGGTAAGCGCGCTTTGATACTGTCGATAGTTTCCTTGGTATTGGCCCCCATGCGTTTTAATATCACGCCGGTCATCACTTCGCCTAAGGATTCTGGCTTACCGTCGGCATCTCTTCGCGATAGGGTCACAGCGCCCTGACGAATTTCTGCTCCGAACTCAACCTTAGCGACATCACTGACACGTACGACCGTACCATCGTCTTGTTTTAATGGTATGTTGCCAATATCTCGAAGACCATCCTGATCGGAACGTAACCAACCAACACCACGAATAACCAGCTGTTCTTCACCTCGATCCATATACCAGCCACCAGCATTGCGGTTACTGGTTTCAATAGCGGTTGATATATCATTGATGTTGAGGTTATACGCTAGCAGTTTTTTTGGATCGACTTGTACCTGGTACTGGCGTACTTCACCACCAAAGGAAAGAATTTCGGTTACACCTTCAACTGGCATGAGTAGTAGTTTCACAACCCAATCATTAAGACCGCGAAGTGCCATGATGTTATATTTTGATGGATCGTCCGAACGCAAAATATATTGAAACACCATGCTTAAACCAGACGTATTAGGACCAATTTCAGGTGTACCAATGCCAGCAGGTACTTGCTCCTTTGCTGCTTGTAAACGTTCGAAGACTAATTGACGGGCAAAGTAAATATCTGTGCCTTCCTTGAACACCACTGTGACCATGGATAAACCCGTTTTTGAAATAGAGCGAACTTCTTCAACATCGGGCAGGCTGTACATGACCGCTTCAACCGGATAAGTAATCAGTTGTTCAACTTCTTCGGAAGCAAGTCCTTCGGCTACTGTATTAATGCTTACCTGAATATTGGAAACATCGGGAAAAGCATCCAGATTGAGTTTTGGTATTATCATACCGGCGCCAAGCAGTGTGGCGATTAAAACTATAACAACCAGTAGACGACTGCCTACGGCGATATCAATTAATTTATTTAACATGTCGTGACGTCCTTAATGGTTGTGAATCTCAAAACCGCCTTTCGCCAGTTCAGACTGGACGAAAAATGCACCTTGCGTTACTACTCGAGTGCCCGGCCCGATATTATTCAGCTTGCCTTCAATAATGGCATTGCCATCGCTGACATTAATCACATTAACTTCAACGCCTTTAAATTCTCCGGCTTCATCTTGTTCTACCATCACTTGCCAGTCACCATCTGCACTGCGCAGTACAGCTGCCTCAGGTACTTGTAAAACTTTTGTCTGATTATCTATTGTGATTAGTGCCGTCACAAACATTCCCGCATGTAAACGATCATTATCATTACTGACTTCAATACGCACGGCAGAAGTCCGTGTGGTTTCATCGAGCGTATGATGTAGTTGGATAACTCTTGCTGGGAGCCTTTGTTTGTTGATAAGAATTTCTGCAGCATTATCAATATTAATTTGGCTGACGACATCAGGTGTTAACCTTGCTTCAACCCACATGGTTGATTCGTTAGCGATAACCATCAGCTCATAGCCTGGTGCGATATAGTCACCGATAATAAATTTATCATGCAGAATACGGCCAGCCTGTTTTGCAACTAATTGAAACGAACCATCCGCTGTTCGTTTTTGTGCAAGCAGGGCAGCAATGCCTTTTTCACTCATACCATATGCTTTTGCATTGGCATTGGCTTTTTCATATTCAACTTTTGCGGTAATAAAGCGCCTTGCTGATACCACTTTACGTCCTAATTTCTTAACCCGTTTCCATTCTTTATCAGCCAAAAGAAGTTGGCCCTGTGCTTCAGCCATTTCAACACTGGATAGAGTAACAAGTGACTGACCAGTTTCAACCTCATCACCTAATTTTGCGTGACGTGCTATGACTTGCGCATTAATACGAGGGGATACCTTAAATGTATTATAAGCATTCAGTTTTATCTCGCCGGGTGCACGCACATTTATTGCAACATCTTTTAATACAAGTGATTCTACGATTACATTTGCAACTTTCATCTGTTCGGGTTTTAAGTGAACAGTACCGGCTTCCTCATGACCTTTTTCACCTTCTTTATTGTGGTCTTCTGCATCTTTATGATCAGCATGATCGTCATGTGGCTTTTTCTGACTAATGTCATGATGTTCGTTGTCGCTATGATCATCATGTTCAGCGTGGCTTTTTTCAGTTGCTTGTTTATCAGATGTAGCTGATTCATTTGAAGTATCATTTTTACTGCAAGCAGCTAAAGATAATACGAATAACATTAAAAATAAATTACGTAACATTTTATTAATTCCTCTTAGTATTCAGTTGCAGCCATGATTCAATTTGAGCGGTAGATTCCAACCATGTAAGCCAACTGGACCAAAGTGTGGTTTGTAATTCAATACCTGCAGACTGGGTATCAAGATTTTGTTTAATTTGAACAAGATAATCGGTGGTGCTTAAATCACCTGTACGCCATAATCGTTTTAATAACTTAAGCTGGCGGTCCATACTAATCTGACCACTTTGTTTCCACTGCAACCACGCTTTACGCATTAGTTGGTAGTGCTTAGTCTGAGTGGTAATATCTCGCTGTAGGTCACGCCAGGCTTGTTGCGCAAGTAGCTCTGTTTGTAAATACTCTTTACGTGCAACATCAATTTCTGCTCTAAAGTTATTTCGAATATTCAACGGTATTGAAAGTGTGACTCCAACAAGTGACTCTTCATCTTCTTTACCACCGCGTATTGCAATGGTTGGATCAGCGCTACTTTCACTTTCACGCAAGTCAATCATATTTTTGGATGCGGCAACATTAGCACGTACGATGCGCATTTGAGGGAGTGTCAAAAGAAAAACATTAATATCAGATGGCAAGGCGACTTCATCAAAATCAATTGATAATTCAGTTAACTTGTCATGCGCTGATTTCATGTTAGAACCATACAAAGCAATATAAGCCTGCTCAGCTTTGATTTGCTCCGTTATGACTTGAGCATTATTTAAAACAGATTCGCTATACGCTAATTGCGCCAAATCCAACTCCACTTGATTTAAGTCTCCGGCTGCGTGTTTTTGTCTTGCTAAAGAAGAAAAGTCTTGCATTAACTTTAGACGCTGACTTGAGAGCATCGCCAGTCGCGTTTTATTGTGAAAATCTCTTGAGACAAATAATAAATCGCTAATTAATTGCTGACGTTCTTTTTGAAACATCGCTTGTGCAGCATCAAGTCGATGTTTTGCAATTTGAGTTTTCGCGCCACGTTGATCGCCCCAATCGATTGTTTGACTGAGACCAACGGTTGATGTTCGTATATCAGTTTTTTCAGTATCCAACTCTAATTCGGGATTGTAGATAGCATTGTCTGATGCGCTATAGGACGCCAACATTGAATCGCGTTCTGCCTGTGCGGCTAAGAAGCGAGGATGTGCTGGAAGGATCTGCTGTATGAATTGCTGTAATTCTTTTGGTGCAGCATGAATATTGAATATGTCCGCTGCTTGAACAGTGTTGCTTGATATGCAAAGCAGGGAAGTACCTATCCATACAAAAGCATTGAGAACATTTCGTTTTTTAATAAAATACATAACACTCTAACCTTATACAAATAAATAATTGCTAAAAACTAATGTGAATTGAACACAATTTATTTATTTTGAAACGGCGACTATTTATTGCATAGATAAAAAATAAATAGCCACAGATTAAACACACAGCATATTTGCTGCGATTAACGGCTTAATAAAACGTTGAGGTTAGTACTGAGGTGGTGCGCGAAGGGGAGGAGCGAAATAATTGAAAACTTGCTTTAAAGCAATGTTTTCTAGATCTAATTTGACACTTGTTCGTAAATTACTGACTAGTAGTAAAACCAAACAGACAGCTAGAAGTGCAATAAGAGGGGGGACGAAACTACTATCTTTTAGCAAAGTATCAGGCGTTGAATTAATAATAGTTGTTTCTTCACCATGATGTGATTGTTCTGAAGCATCAGTTATTACATGCAAATCAACTGCGTGAGCATGAGTAGGTACACCAATACTAGAAAGATGATGCAAATGATAGTGAGCAGGTAAAAGTGCAATCAATAGAATAGCAGCGGCCAGTAGCCAATTGACTACTTTATATTTCTTTGTTTTCGAACGCCACATATCCATAAACCGACTCTAACACTTGAAATGTTTTCTAGCAATTTGAAAATCAGACATAATGGTCGAGAATAAGTTCATCGAACGTAGTCGTTGATTTAATACAGCTCCTTTATCAATGACAATTCTGTTTGTGCTATGGTCACAATTTGCCTATGCGCATAGAATGTCAGAAAGTGAAAAACTCTCTATTTTAGATAGAGGTAACCTACAATATATGTGGCAACGAAAGCCACCGTTCAGTTCCATTTAGTTATATGTCTGAAAATGAGCTTAAGCAGCTTTCATATAATTAAGCTGCATCGTTATTTTGTTCAATAGGAAGCCCAGCTGTTTTCCACTCGGGATAACCATCTTCCATCCGCCGAGCCTTCAACCCTTTTTCACGTAAACGAGCAACAGCATCAAAGGCCAATATACAATGGGGACCACGGCAGTATGCAACAACTTCTTTATCTTGACCGAGCTCATCGAGTCTTTTCTCTAACTCACTTAATGGAATATTAATGGCGCCAGGGACATGGCCAGCGGCGTATTCTTCAGGAGGACGAACATCCAGTACTGTTACTAAATCATCACGAACACGCTCGATTAACTCTTCGCGCAATATGGGCTCAAGTGAATCTTTTACCGTTAAATATGTGCTAACGAGACGATCCACATCCGCCACATGTCGTTCGGCTACCAGGCGAAGTGCATCTAATAAATCCACAACATCGTCACCACTGAGACTATAAAAGACTTTTAAGCCATCTTTTCGTGAGCTGACTAAACCAGCCTGGCGTAAATGTTGTAAATGTTGAGAGGTATTGGCCACCGTTAATCCTGCCACATTTGCAAGCTCTTCGACGCTACGCTCAGCCTGAGCTATAAATTCCAATAATTCCAATCGGTTACCATTACCCAACGCTTTACCGACACGGGCAAATTGGGCAAAAAGATCGTGTTTAAAATTTCCACTTGACATATTTGCTACCTAAGCTATTATATTAATCAAGTAATCACTTGAATAGTAGTGATTACTAATATCAGTATAGCACACTGTCTTGTTTATGCCATTTGGCATACTACAAGCGAAAAAAGGAAGAAACATGGATATTAATGAATTTGTTATGGCTAACGAGAAAACGATTCGAATGAGTTTTTTCTTTGGTATTTTAATTGTAATGGCCGTTTGGGAAATTGTTGCTCCTCGGAGGGCTTTAACCATTTCAAAAACGGTACGTTGGGTAAATAACCTTGGATTGGTGTTTTTCAACAGCTTTTTACTACGAGTGATTTTTCCTGCTGCAG
>Ga0316206_1000115_pt1 | contig 161867 bp, 163 predicted proteins | sample 6monthpyrite_MG_FD_204942 | JGI IMG/M metagenome (GOLD analysis project Ga0316206, IMG submission 204942) | Microbial mat bacterial communities from mineral coupon in-situ incubated in ocean water Damariscotta River, Maine, United States -... | ecosystem: Environmental > Aquatic > Marine >... | reverse complement strand
TGTTCTGAGCATAAATGTAATATGTGTACACTATATTGTCCAGAAGCGAATACGCTAATGTTCGATAAAGAAGGTAACACATCTTGGGTGGATGAAGATAGATGTAAAGGTTGTGCATTATGTGTATACGTGTGTTCTGACCTACTTAATCGTGATTGTATTACAATGGAAATGGCTGAGGCCGTAGAAGTTTAATCTCTCAATCTAATCGAGATTGTATCTCGATAGAAATGGCTCAAACAAAGAAAACTAAGTAAAGAATTTTAGATTTAATTCAAATTTACAGTTAAAAAAATTTTATAGGAGAATTCATGGCTACTCAAGGTCCTAGATATTATTCACCGTACCCTGCGGCTACGTATGAAGGTGTGATTACACCACCAGAAGGAAAGGCACTTTTATTATCTGATATAGTAGATGAAGAAGTTGCAATGCGCGAGATCGCTAAACAAATGTTGACTAACGAAAATGCGACTATTTTCCCTGGTCCACAAGTGTTATATGCATATAACGAAGAAGCAAAGAAAAAAGCAGGTCTTATTAAAGAGATGGCAGACGTTCTTAACGCTAAGATGATTCCAATGTATGATTACAGACCAAAGTATCCTAAGATTGATGCAGAAGTTGAGATCAATCCAAATCACCCGAACTTAACAATTTGGCATAACAATATCAAAGCAGCGATCTTTATCGGTGTTCACTGTCATTATGCAAATGTTGCACTTAAGATCGTAAGATCAGAGACAGATTGTTATACAGCTGCTATTTGTGGTCTATCAGGACACGAAGATGCAATGGCTACATTAAGAGACCAACATTCTTCAGAGCTTGCGAAATTCATCAAGATAGCTAAAGAAGTTAAAGCCGAATTAGGTAAATAGGAGGAGACAAACATGAGTAAAATTACTGATATGACAGACACACACAACTGGTCTGGACAAAAGCTAGTTACAGCAGATCACCTTCTTTTCGAAGCTCCAAGAGAGAAGCACTTCATGACAGGTTCAGAAGTTCTTAAAGAAGCAGTAAAAAGATGTACAGTTGATGCATCTGTATCGTACCCGATTACACCGCAGTCAGAAGCAGCTCACCTTATTGGTGAACTATGGGCTGAAGGTTATGTTGGTACATACTTCCGTGGGGAAAATGAGTTCGGTGTTATGGCTGAAGTTGCAGGTTGTGCAATGGCCGGTGCTAGAACAGTTACGACGACTTCAGGTCCTGGTACACTTAGAGCAATGGAAAACTTTCCTCAATGGTCTGGTACAAGAATCCCATGTCAACTAGTATTGATGGCACGTGGTATTAATTCACCACTGACTATTCAACCAGACAACTTGGAAGTTTCTTATATGCTAGAAACTGGCTGTCAAATCTGGTACGCTGAAAACGTACAAGAACTATTTGACATGTCAATTGCGGCATTCGTTGTTGCTGAAAAGCCTGACGTTCATGTTCCAATTGTTACTGTTGTTGATGGTTTCTTTGTATCTCATACACGTGAATCTGTAATGCTTCCAGCGGATGACATTGCACTTTTCCCTTATGAGCCATACAAGTCTCCATTACCTCCGATTGATTCTGAAACACCTCCGGGACGTTTCTTAAGAGATCCATTTGTAATGAAATCTAACTATATCTCTTACGCAACTCATGCTTCATGGCAATGGGAAGTAAGATCAGCAGTTGAACGTTCACGTCCATATGCTAAACATTTCCTTAATGGTCTTGCTCATGTTACTGGTACTGAAGATGCTGAAATCGCATTCGTTACTTGTGGTACTGCTTCTCATCAAGCAAAAGAAGCTGAGAGAGAACTAAACAAACTTGGAATCAAGTCTAAAGTTATTAAACTAAGAACGATTAGACCATTCCCACAAGAAGAACTTCTTGCAGCACTTGAAGGTGTTAAACATGTATTCGTTCCTGAATTCAATGTTGTTGGTTGGTTAGAAAAAGAAGTTAAAGCTGCACTTCATAATAATCATGACGCAGCAGTTATTGGCGGACCTAGAGTTGCTGGTGGTATGAGTCTTCCTGCAGAAGCAATTATTAAAGAAGTTATGGAACAATTAAACCCTGGAAAAGGAGCATAACATGGCAATTGATATATATAAAATCAACCCCGAGTTTAGAGACATTATGCCTAAAGAGATCATTGATCTTGAAGAAAATGCAACATGGGCTCAGAACCAAGAAGCACCACGTGGTATTAAAGAACTTCCAGAGACTAAAGAGATTCTTGAAGAGCACTCTTTATGTGCTGGTTGTCCGGAAGCTGCTGCATTAAGATATGTTCTTTCTGCACTTCCTAAACCTGAGGAAACAATCATTGTTAACTCAACAGGTTGTACATCTTTAATGTTCCCACACATCGCACTACATACTGTGCACTCACTGTTTGGTAACCAAAATGCTGTTGCAACGGGTATCAAACGTGTTCTTGACTGGAGATTTCCAGATACTGAGAAAGATGTTGTTGTTCTAGCGGGAGACGGTGCTACTGTTGATATCGGTCTTGACTATACATTACAATCTTTCTTCAGACAAGAAAACATCACTACTATCTGTTTCGATAATGAAGTTTACGCAAATACTGGTGGACAAGAATCAGGTGCTACTGCTAAGGGTCAAGTATTTAAAATGGCTCCTACTGGTAAAAAGTTTGATAAAGTTAAGATGTGGGAACTAGCGACTACTTCTGGTTGTCACTATTCTGTAAACATGACAGCATCAGCTCCTAAAGCAGTTGCTAAAGCGGTTAGAGAAGCGATCTTAGTTGCAAGAGAAATCGGACCGACATTCCTTAACATCTATACTCCATGTATTCTTGAAATTGGCCTTAGCGCTAACGAAGGTCTTGGTGAGATGAAAGATCAAGATAAAGATAGATTTGCATCTTACAAGCATGTTTCACCAGAAGCAGAAGAGTTCTTGAAAAAATGTAAAAAAGAAGGACGTTTATAATGGCTAAAGATTCAATCAAAGTAAGACTTCCGGGTCTTGGTGGTCAAGGTGCGGTTACAGCTGCACACATTGCTGCAACTGCGGCTGATACTGATGGTTACTTCGCTGTTTCTAATCCATTCTTTGGTGCAGAAAAGCGTATGGCTCCATCTGAATCATATGTAAGAATTGGTACAGTGCCTATTTACGATAGAGGGGAAGTTATTTATCCTGATATCGTTATGATCTTCCACCCACAAGTTATTACTATGGGTAAATCATACACTATGCCTTTTTACGCTGGTATTAAAGAAAATGGTCTTGTTATCATTAACTCTGAAGTAGATCTTTTAACTGAGACAGATAAGAAAATCCTTTCTGACTTAAATGTTAAAGTTCTTACTCGTGACTTTACTAAATTTGCTATTGATCAAGCAGGTACTGAACTTGCAACTAATATGGCAATGCTAGGTGCACTGTTTGGTGCGCTTGGTACAGTTTCTAAGCCTTCTATTGAAGAAGGGATCAAAGATAGATTCCTTAAGAAATATACAGCTTCTGGTGGTACGGCTACACTGGATTCAGTTATTGAAAAGAAATTTAAGAAGAAACAAGAACTTATCCAGAAAAATCTTGACACTGCATCAGCTGCTTATGACTTAACAGCTGCGTGGGCTAAAGAAGTTGGACTTGCTCAAATTCTTGAAGACTCTAAGCACAACAACGGTAACGCTTAGTCTTTTTAACTGTGCCCTTGGCACGGTTGTTAATTCCCCCTTTTTTAAACACTCTCAAACTTTTTTAATAAACCCTTTTTAATATTTAACAAAGAGATTATTAAACAAGTGTTTCACTCTAAGTCATTAACTACGTTCTAATATAGAAAATATTAGAATAATACAAGACTATTTCTAAACCCGTTGCTTAGTTTATAAAATTTAGTATAATCTATCAATTAACACATATAAGGAGTTCTTCTTTATGACGATAAAACATATTGACAGACCCTTGCTTCTAACTGCTGTTTCTATTTTATTAATTGCCATTACATTTGCTATCTTTGTTATATCTTACCGTGTTAATACTCTTTATGATGAAAAGTATATTGAGACCTCAAAAGAGTTAAAAGGTGTTTTAGAGATTTTTATAAACGAAAAGAAAGCAGCTGTCTCCCTTCTGTCTTTCGCTTTACTGCGCGATACAAGAATCAAAAATGCTCTTATTAACAGGAGCACCAAATCACTTCAATTGCATAATTTCACCAAAGTGCTTAAAGAAAACACTGAACTTAAAAACGTTTGGATACAGATTATCACCTCTGATGGAAAAAGTCTTTACCGAAGTTGGTCTTCTAAAAAAGACGATGATCTTTCAAAGGTCCGTTTAGATGTAGCAGAAGGTATTAAGCAGCCAAAGATAATAAATTCTATTAGTGTAGGAAAATTTGATCTAACCTTTAAATCAATGATTCCCGTTTACGATAAAGAGGTCTTTATAGGCTTTATTGAGACCATTGCAAAGTTCAATTCTATTGCATATAAAATGCAGAAGAAGGGAATTGACACCACTATCCTTGTAGATAAAAGTTATAAAGATCAACTGAAATTTCCTTTTACAAAAAAATTCATTGACGATTATTATGTGGCTAATACAAATTCTAGCCCAGCTTTGGAATCTTTTATCCAAATTAAAGGGGCAGAACACTTCACGAGTAAAGAAGACTATCATCTTGCCGAAGATATTAAAAAGCTCGTTACGGTCTTTCATCTCAATAATATTAACGATCGGCCAATGAGTTATTTTCTACTCTTTATGGATCTGGACAAGATTGATTTAAGTGCTATAGTACGTATTCGAGACAGGCTGATCCTAGCTGCCGGACTTGCTATTTTACTCTTAACCAGCAGCTTCTATTATCTGTATGTCAAGCGTTATAGAGGATTTATCAATAAAGTCAATGAAAGACTAGAACATGAAGTAGCCTCAAAAACGATAGAACTAAAAGAAAAAATGAGAACCTCAAACATCTAGCACATCATGATTCCCTTACAGAACTACCCAATCGTATGCTTTTTTTAGACCGTCTAGAGCAAAATATAAGGTATGCCAAACGACATAATACACATGTCTCTGTCTTCTTCCTTGACCTGGATAGATTTAAGGAGATAAATGACACTTTTGGACATGAAGCGGGCGACAGACTGCTTCAACATATTACGCAAAGACTAAAAACTTGTGTTAGAGAGTATGACACCATTGCCAGATTAGGCGGGGACGAGTTTACCATCATAATTGAAGGCGCTAACAACAAGCAGCTTGTGTCTATCATCCAAAAGATTATTTATAAGATGAAAGCCCCTATCCAGATCAATGGATATACTATGCATACCACCTTCAGTATCGGTGTCAGCAGTTATCCTGAAGATGGTGATACAACTGAAATACTACTGCGTAATGCTGATACTGCCATGTATAAGGCAAAGGACAAGGGTAGAAATACCTATGAGTTTTATAATGAAAGTATGACCGAACAGGTCCTTAAGAGAGTAAGACTTGAAACAGACCTAAGACAGGCTATCGAACATGGTGATTTTCAGGCTTTTTACCAGCCAAAACTCAATGCCTTAACAAATAAGGTCATCGGAATGGAAGCTCTTATTAGATGGGAACACAAGACAATGGGGATGATACCACCCGATGAGTTTATTCCTTTAGCTGAAGAGATAGGTCTTATCGCAAAGATAGACGAGTGGATGATGAGGCACACTTTAAACAGAGCCAATCAATGGTATCAAGAAGGACTTTTTCTCGGAAAACTGTCTTTAAATATCTCTATGATACAACTTGAAGATGACAATTTTATAGATAAAGTCAAGAAAATTATTTCACAAACAGACTTCAACCCCGAGTCTCTTGAACTAGAGATCACAGAGAGTCAGATCATGAAAAACCCAGAATCGACAATCAGTATTCTTAATAAAATAAAAGCTCTGGGTATTACTATCTCTATTGATGACTTTGGGACAGGTTATTCTTCTTTGTCTTATCTCAAACGTCTTCCTATTGACCGATTGAAAATCGATAAAAGTTTTGTCCAAGACATTCCTGATGATGAAGATGATACAGCTATCATTCGCGCTATTATCAGCTTGGCTCAAAGTTTAAAACTGAAAATCATTGCCGAAGGTGTAGAAACGGTAGAGCAAAAAGACTTCCTGGTAGAATCAGGCTGTGAAAACATACAGGGCTATTTCTACTCTAAACCCCTTCCTGAAGATGAGTTTCGTGACTTTTTAACACAGTTATCTTAGAAGTGATACTGTGCAGAACTGTATCTTCCTTAATACTATCAAATAAACAACCTTTCTTAACTATTTACTAATCTCATTTATTTTTCTAGGTAAAATCCCCATACTCTCACCTGCGTCTTTTCTAAACTGGATCTCATTAGGGGCACTGCTCATAATTTTAAGTAACATATAGACAAAAGTCCCCACCCAATACACCATACCTAAAAAAGTCAATGGTAAAACGACAAAAAGATTGATATCCATACCTTTTTCCTTCCTATCTAAAATTAATACCATAAGTATATAGCTAAACTCGTAAAAACCCACTTAGCATTTAGATAATGTCATCTAACCCTAATTTGCACTTACAACACAATTACGTCCATTCTCTTTAGCTTTATATAAAGCATCATCGGACCTTTTAATCAAGCTCTCTTTAGTCTCACCTTGTTTAAAACTAGCAACCCCAATACTTACCGTCACCTTTTCAACTGTATTAAAAACGCATAGTTCAATAGCCTTACGTATGTTTTGTGCAAATAAGAATGCCTTGTCCTTATTTTGATTTAGTGCTAATATTATAAATTCTTCACCTCCCCATCTAATGATGGCATCACTTTTTCGCGTATGAAGTTGTAAAATTTGACTCAGTTGTTTAAGTACACTGTCACCTATATCATGTCCATAAGTATCATTAATCATCTTAAAATAATCAATATCAAAAAATATAACAGCAAACTCCTCATTATATCTATCAGCACGCTCAATCTCTTGATCAAGCAATTCATTACCTTTGTGTCGATTATAAAGTCCTGTTAACTCATCTGTCGTTGCTCTCTTTGTAAGTTCCTCTTCAAGTTTGATCTTATCAGTAACATTCTTACCGGTTACAACAAAGTTAAGCACCTTCTGGTTTTCATCCAGAATAGGGGTAACGGTGGCTTCTTCATAATATATAGCTCCCGTTTTTTTACGATTAATAAACCGACATCTGAAGATTTGGCCTGCAAGCAAGGTATCCCATAACTCTTTGTAAAACTCCATCGGGTGTTGTCCTGACTTTAAAATCCTTGAGTTTTGTCCTATAAGTTCACGTCTTGTATATCCGCTGTTTGCTATAAAAGAATCATTGACATAACTTATTGTTCCATCTGCTTCAACTATACGAACTAAATCATCTGTTTGCTCAACTGCTTGAGCCAATACAGTCAACTGTTTCTTTGTCTCTTTGATATCAGTAATATCAATCATCGTACCAAGACCTGCATAACCGTCATTAAAATGTATAGTTTGTGTTGTAATTCGAAAAGTTCTGTACCCCATGTGCTTTGTCAATAACTTAACATCACTGTATTGCTCTGGAAACTTCTGTCCTTTTAGACGCTCCAACGACGCCTTACGAACTTTCTCTTGCATCGACTCTTCAACAATATCCCAGACTTCTTTATCTTGAAGGTCCTCAAGAGTGTAGCCTGTCATATCAGTATACGCATCATTAAGATAAATATATCGTTCTTGATAAATAAAAATACCCATCTGAACATTTTCAGCGATAGATCTAAACTTTTCTTCACTCTCTTTAATACGTTTTTCTGTCTCTTTTCGTTCACTGATATCTAAGGCTATTGCCACCAAATGATTGATGCCACCGACTTCAACTTCTTGGATTCGTATTTCAACCTGATAGGTGGTCTTGTCTTTTCGTTCATGATAGGTCTCAAAGACTAAGATATCCTTTTCTTGGCTAAGTATAGATTTAATCTTGTCTAAAAACGATCTCTTTGTAAATTCAGGTTTAATATCAACAGGAGTCAACTGTTTAAACTCTTCAAACGTGTACCCGCTATGCTCTTGCGCTGCCTTATTTGCATAAGTAAAATTAAGACTCTCAGGGTCAAAAATATAGATCTCATTTAAAGAGTTGTCAATTATGCTACCTAATAAAGAAAGCTCGCTTTCAAGAAGCTTTTGCTCTGTAATATCAATAATCGTGCCTAAATAGTTTTGGACAACTCCTTGTTCATCACGTTCAACCACTGTCCTGCCATCAACCCATCTGACGGACTTATCTCGAGTTAATATTCGATAAACCTGTGTAAACTTGTCAATGCTGTTTTTCGTATTATGAAGCACTTCTTGCATTATCTGTTCAAGATCATCAGGATGAATAATCTCACTAAACTTTAATTTATTTAATATAAAGTCAGCTGAACTGTATCCAAACTGCTCAATATTCTCTGACACAAAATCAACAGACCAGTGTTCATCTGCCTTTAAATAAAAAACAATCGTCTGACTGTTATTGATAAGCTTACTGACACGACTGGATTTTTTCTCACTTATCTGACGTTTTTCAATAGCAAAAGCAAGCGCAATAGAACTGGCCATCGCATTAGAAAACTCTATGTCAGCAATGTCCCAATGACGTATGCTTTTCGTATGTTCATTGCACAAGACTCCAATCACATCTCCTTGAGACATAATTGGCACGTCTAACATCGATACAACTTCTAAAGGCATAAGATAGTTATCTAAAAACTCTTGAGTCACCTTATCTTTTTCTACTTCATTTATGACAAGAGGTACCCCTTCTTTAAGTGCTTCAAAATACTTTGGATAATCATTACCGTCAAATATCATACCACTGCTATGGTTTTTATCTTCTAGCTCAAAAAGGTTGAAACATGCCAACACACTTTTGTCATTATTATAAAGCCATATACTTACACGTGAAACACCCATTGTGACAGCCAAGGTTTCACATGCCTTAGAAATAGTCTCAGAAAGGTTTTGGGAATCAACATGAGACCAAGACAATAATGCTTCTTGAAAATTCTGAATCTTATCATGACGATCTTTTTCAGCAATCTCATGTAGCTTTAATTGCGTGATATCATGTATGGTCCCTACCATACTAATGGCCTCACCCTTTTCATCATAAAAAGCATTTCCTACCTCTTTGACGTAGACTACATTCTTATCTTTACGCACAACTTGATGACTTACCTCATACACCGTCTTATTCTCTAGGGCTTGAGAAATAGCATCGGTGACAGTCTTCTGCTCAGCCTTTGGGATATAGTTAAGAAATAACTCAAGATTTGGAATAAAAGATTGAGGCTCTTCGCCAAAAATTCGATAAACCTCATCTGACCAATTTATTATGTTGTCTTTTATATCCCATTCCCAACTTCCTAGATGGGCTAACTTTTGTGCTGTTTCCAACTGTTGTTGAAATTTTTCATTAGAAGTCTTAAGTTCTTTGTGTTCGGTCAAGTCCTCATATATGGCCATAATATCACCATTTGGAAGTTTAACAATACTGTTTTTACGCCAACCCCTAATACGTTCATCTTGATACATAGCAAGATCAAACTCTTCGCTTTCACCACTTTCATATACCCTCAACAAGACATCGTATAAACCAAACTCTTTTACAGCAGGAAATGCTTCTAATAATCTTTTACCTATAACCTCATCTCGTAAGATATCTTCTGTTTTTTCAGCTAGCTTGTTAAAATCTATAAATACAAAGTCATCATCCATCCAACGATAAAGCGCTACATTCAAAGGAATAACATCTATATTAATCTGATAATGTTTGTTTTTTTTACTTTCCATGTTTTACTCTTTTATAGATATTAATAACTCATAATCCCCTGTACTTTATTCTAGCACAACTACTCTATCTTTAAACCTTATCTATGCACTAGACTGATTATAAACTCTGCTCCATTAATATCCTTACTAGATGCAACTGCTTTTATACTTCCATTATACTTATTCACAATTTGTTGTGTCATGTAGAGTCCGATACCTGTACCTTCTTCTTTTGTAGTGAAGTTTGAAGTAAAAACCTTATCTAGTATCTCACTAGGAATACCCCCTGCATTATCTGAGACCTTTATATTAAGATGATTATCGTTATTTAAAATCTCAAAAACAATCTTTCTCTCTTCCAAAACACTGTTTTTATTAAAAGCATCTTTTGAATTATTTATCAAATTGATAAAAACATGCTTTAATTCATTTTCCACGCAGGCAAATTCAGCATCTACGTCCCCTAAGACTTCGACTTTAATTTGATTGGATGTTAGTTCGTCTTTTATTAATAGCAGGGTGGACTGTATCAAACTACTTAGAATGATTTTATTTCGCTTTTGGTTGGGTCTAAAAAAACTTCTAAATTCATCTATAGTTGAGACTAAATGCCCTATTTGTGTTTGTACTTGTTCTCTGGTTTCACAAACTAACTCAGTGTCTACGCTTTTATTTAAAAGTGTTTGTACTTCTAAGTTTTGAATATCTGAAGACATAATTGATAAAGGCTGTTTCCACTGGTGCGCAATTGCATCTACCATCTCTCCCATGGCAGCCATTTTTGATTGTTGTACAAGCAAGGCTTCTTGCTCTTTTAGACTTTTTTCTTGCTCTTTTTGATGGGTCAAATCAATGTCAACACAGAACATTTCGGGACTGTCTGTATCTTTTGCCAACATAACATGCGAGGAATAGACGAACACTGTCGATCCATCTTTATGTCTTAATGGAAGTTCAGAAGAAGGAATCTGTTCTCCCTTTTCATACCAATTGCAAATCCCTTGAACAACAGCTTCTTTCATAAAATCTGGAATAATAAGATCTTCTAGTTTTTTACCAAAGGCTTCTTCTTTCGTATAACCATATATATGCTCACTGGCCTTATTCCAATAAATAACATTACGTTCTTTATCATAACCTTGAACGGCCACATTAGGGATATTACTTATTAACTCAATAAACTTATTTTCATTAGTATCAATAATCATAAAGCTTTTATCCTTTCATATGGGAAGTACACTTATTATATACCATCAATGTTTAATTAGTGTTCATTCAATATTTTTAAACAAAAAAATAAGATATACATAATCAAAAACCTAGCATCAAGCATATATAAAGGCAATAAAAGTAATTTGGTTATTTTTTAAACATCTATTGATGTATTAATGAACAGATTGCATGTATACTTTGGTATCACAAGTGATTGTGAGTTTAATTCAAGGAGTTTAAATGTTTATTAATAAAAGGAGAGAAAAATGTCGTATATAGTCCCTACAGAGTTTGTTACAAAAATGGTTGATTCGGGTGAGTCTAAGGTATATATGTCAACAAAGGATACTTTGATCCGTGGTTATATGGCGGGAGCAATTTTAGCACTTGCAGCTGTATTTGCAATTACTGTCGCAATGAAATCAGGTTCATTTATATTAGCTTCAGCACTGTTTCCTGTCGGATTTATTATGTTGTACTTAATGAAGTTTGACCTATTAACGGGTGTTTTTATGTTGGTTCCATTAGCTTGGCTTGATAAAAGACCTGGTGTTACGATTCCTCAGATCTTACGTAACTGGGGACTCGTTGCTTTAGGTAACTTAGGTGGTGCACTAACCGTTGCGTTTATGATGGCTTTTATCTTTACGTACGGTACATTTAATACAGAGATTGCTGGTTTTGGTGGTAAGATCGCTGCTAAAGTTGCAGGTATTGGTGAAGCTCGTACATTAGGTTACCAAGCACATGGTTTTACAGGATGGGTAACAGTATTCTTTCGTGGTATGCTATGTAACTGGATGGTTGCTATGGGTGTTGTTGGTGCGATGGTTTCAACTACTGTAAGTGGTAAAGCTATTGCAATGTGGATGCCGATCATGCTGTTCTTCTTCATGGGCTTTGAGCACTCGATTGTAAATATGTTTTTATTCCCATTCTCTTTAATCATGGGTGGTGATTTTACTATCCCTGATTACCTTTTATGGAATGAACTTCCGGTTGCTTTAGGTAACTTGGTAGGTGGTTTACTGTTCACTGGTTTGACGCTTTACTTTACACATGTTAAAGAGAGCCCAAAAAGAAATTTAGACTAATAAACTTTATCCTTATAGGCCATGGGTCTATAAGGAGTTGCGCAAGAGATCTATCTAAGTACTTATTAAAAGTATTTACACAGATGTCTTCATCTAAATAAAACAGATAAAAGGAAAATTATGAAAAAAATAGAAATGACAGAAGAGATATTAGCCGCAAAAAAAAGCACTGGCTTAAGTTGGGAGGAGATTGCTGAGAAAGTTTCTCTTGGATCTGTTTTCATCACTTCTGCATGTTTGGGTATGAACAGTCTAAAAAAAGAACCTGCTGAGAAACTTTGTGAAGTTCTTGGTCTATCTGAAGAGGTTTCTTTAACCTTACAAGAATATCCAACAAAATCGTGGGATCAAATTGTGCCTACAGACCCCCTTGTCTACCGATTTTATGAAGCTATCGGTGTGTATGGTGAAACTATGAAAGAGATCATCGGCGAGAAGTTTGGTGATGGGATTATGAGTGCTATTGATTTTTCAATGGATATCGATAAAGAAGAAAATCCGGCCGGCGATAGAGTTGTTATCACCATGAATGGAAAGTTTTTACCTTATAAATCATGGTAATATATGCCAAAATATTTTGTTCTGCCTCAGCTAAATAATTAGCAGAGGCAATCCCTCAAGGCTGCACACTATGCAAAACAAATTAAAAGTATCCATCTCACAATATTCGCATAAGGGTCGCAAAGAAATCAATCAAGACTTCCATGATGTACGTATTCCCAAAGAGCCACAATTAACTAATAAAGGTATTGCCATTGCTATTGCTGATGGTATAAGCAGCAGTGATGTCAGCCAGATTGCCAGCAAGGTTTGTGTTACCTCTTTTTTGATGGATTACTTTTCCACCCCCGAGACATGGTCTGTCAAAAAATCAGCACAGCGTGTTTTAGCCTCGATTAACTCATGGTTATATTCTCAAAGTAAACAAAGCCAATATCATTATGATCAAGATAGAGGTTATGTCTGTACCTTTTCAGGCATGATCATTCGTTCAAGAACAGCCCATATCTTTTATGCAGGTGATACCCGTATTTATCGTTTGAGAGATAACAAGCTTGAGCAGTTGAGCGAAGACCATCGGCTTTGGGTCTCAAGTGAGAAAAGCTATCTTAGCCGTGCCTTGGGTATGGATTCTATTGTAACACCAGATTATGATAGTTTTCAGGTAGAAGAAAATGATATCTTTATCTTGATGACTGATGGCGTATATGAGTGTGTGAGTTCGGATTTTATTATACAGACCCTAGAAAATGATGACAATAACTTTGGATATGTAGCAAAGACAATATCAGACAAGGCGTATGAGCAAGGAAGTACGGACAACCTTACTGTTCAGCTTGTCCGCATAAATTCCCTGGCCGATAAAAATGTAAATGAAACACAGAACGAGTTAAAGGACAAACCTCTTCCTCCTATCTTAGAATCACGCATGGAATTTGATGGATACACTATTATCCGCGAACTAAGTGCTAGTAGTAGAAGTCATGTTTATCTTGGCTTAGATAAGCAAACGGGTGACAGTGTTGTTATTAAGACCCCTTCTATTGATTTACAAGACGATAAGGCTTATTTAGAGCGTTTTATGATGGAAGAGTGGATTGCTATTCGTATCAACAGCCCTTATGTCGCTAAGTCCTATCTGAAAACGCGTAAACGCAACTTCTTGTATACTGTTACCGAGTATATAGAAGGACAAACGCTCAGGCAGTGGATGATAGATAATCCTAAACCAAGTTTAGAAGTGGTGAGAGAAATAGCTGAGCAAATTGCCCGCGGTCTACTTGCCTTTCACCGTCAAGAGATGATACACCAGGACTTGAGACCGGAAAATATACTTATAGACACTACAGGTAGCGTAAAAATCATTGATTTTGGGTCAACTCGGGTTGAAGGAATAGCCGATATAAATACTTCAATCGAACAAGAAAACCTTTTAGGAACAGCTCTTTATTCTGCACCTGAGTACTTTTTAGGGAAAAGAGGAACTACTAAATCAGACCTGTTTTCATTGGGGGTCATTGTTTATCAGATGTTATCGTCGCAACTTCCTTATGGTGTGCAAGTAGCAAGGTGTACCAGCAAGGCAGCACAAAAGAAACTAAGATACAAGAGTTTAGATACAGATGAGAGTACCCTTCCGTTATGGGTTGATGAGACCTTAAAAAAAGCACTTGAGGTAGATCCTTATAACCGTTATGAAGAACTCTCTGAGTTTATCTATGACCTTCGCCACCCTAATGAAAGTTTTATCAATAAAAGAAGGGCACCTTTAGTAGAACGTCACCCCGTAATTATATGGAAAGGAATCTCTTTTATCTTAGCTGTCATAATCCTCACTTTACTCTCTAATTAAGCTGAGCTTTACATCATCTTTTAGTGTGATATAATCTTCTTAAACATAAGTATTGACTTTCCTTCCATTTTTCAGCAAAGTTGGTAAGAAAAATGCTTATATACAATAGACTTTTTAAAGGAAGTGTGTGGCTGAACAAGAAGAAGAGATAATTATCATTGAGGAAGAGGATGCTGCTGGTGTAGAGTCCTCTTTTGAAGAGCGGTATGAAGAAGCGCCTTCCTCACCAATTTCCAAGAAAAAAATTATCTTAATAGGCTCGGGGCTTGCTCTTGGCTTCATAATCTTACTTGCCATCCTTCTTTCTGACTCTGATGAAACACCTCCTTATGCAAGCAATATAGAGATATCTGAGGAACAGACTAAAGAAGAAGACTTACAAAAGATATCTTCAAGTGAACTAGAGAACATGATCAAGCGAGCCAATATCTTATATGAAAAAGGGCTCAAAGATGACGCTCTTAAACTTTACGAGAGAATTGCCACCTATAGCGAGTCAATCTCATATTATAACCTTGGAGTGGCACAGCTTCAAGATAAACAGTATGAAAAAGCCATTGAGAGCTTTGAACTTGCTATTAAAAGTAATCAAAACATGTGTGTATCAGCCATTAACGCAGCTGTTGCTTCTTTAGAACTTGGGAAACACAAACAGTTTGAATCTTATATCAACCTCGCACACTCTTACCTTCCAAGCGAAGCCTCATCCCCTATGTATTCATATTATTATTCGCTTGTGAACTTTTATCAAGACAACTACTTAGAAGCCTTGTCTCCCTTAAAACATCGTAGTTCAGGTAATTATGCAGGTATTCAAGACCAGCTTCGTGCCAAGATAAATGTTCTTTTCTCATCTTATCATGCGGCTATTTCTGACTTGGAGAAAAACTATCAAGATGAAAGTGCACTCAGCCTTGGCCTTTTGTATGCCAACTTAGGAGACCTTATCCTTGCAAAAAAATATCTGCGCATGGCAATTGCTCAAGGCCAAGACCCAAGTAAGGCTCAGGTCGCTCTCGCCCTTGTGAATATAAAAGCGGGACAGGTCCATGCTGCAGCTGACTTGCTAGATAGTACAACGGCTATGTATCCTGAAAGTGTTTATGAACATTACCCTATAGAAGTGAGTCTAAAAAAGTCACTTTTTGATGTTAATCTGGCACAAAGAAACTTTCATGAGAACATTATCCATAATCAAAATACTATCTACCAGATGCTTTTTTACTTTGCCCCCTTTAAGATGTTTAATGCCAACCAGAGTATCTCTTATATCCGAAAAGGAAATGCCAATATTTCCATAGATAATATCTCGGGTGCAAGCCAACACCTTAGCCAAGGTGCTCAACTATCAAATGTCAATATGAACATCGCCCAAGCCATACAAATGGCGCTAAACTTTCGTTTACAAGAAGCGAATGAACGTCTTCTTAAAATGGCGAAACTTTATCCACGTCATTCAATTGTTCATTACAACCTTGCTCTTACCTTCGCGCAACTGGGAGAGACCTCTTTGGCACACAAACATTTCATGAAGTCTTACCATCTGGATGCGAAAAACTATCTCTCTGGTGTCTTTACGATGATGACAGCCAAGCTTATCAATCAAGAAAACGAAAAGTTCAATCTTATCTTGAAAGAGAGTCTTGCTCTAGAGCCTAAAAATGAAGAATTTGATTTTTACAGAGCCCTTATTCACTATAAAGAGTTAAACTTTATAGCCACCTATCATTGGTTGGAAGCAGATAAAAAACAGAGCCCAATGAACATTGCTTTCGATATGTTAATTGCAATGAGCATGAACAAAGATGATATTGCTAAAAAGCTTTCCGAGCAACTTACAACTCAACTCCCCAATGACATTCTTCCACATCTTTTGTATATTGATTCACATTACTCAAAAGAGGAGCAGAAGATCTTCGCACGCAAGGCTATTGCACATCTTAAACGTCAAAATTTTAGTATGAATGATTATTACTATGGGCCTTTTATAACAAAATATCTTTATACCCAATATGCACAGATAACAGGAATGCTTCATCCTTTGCGGAACAAGCTAAAAGACAGACTCAGCAGCGAGCAGCACTCTCCTGCAAGTATCATCCAGTCTCTTGCCTTGGTCGATATCTTTACGCAGAACTTTGAAGAGGCCTATACTCTGTATAACCAGCTTATAGATGACTACGGACAGAGAAATGCCCATACCCTCTTTAGAGCCGCTATTGCAGCTACAGGGGCCTCTCATCCTGCCAATGCCGTAGCACTTTTAGAGATAGCACGTAGAAAAAGTCCCCATCATAATGAAAGCCGTTTTGGCCTAGGTCTTTTATACATGCAACTTGAGAATAATGAAGGGGCTGTGATCTCATTTAAGTATATGAATGATATGGACTTTCAGTCTCAGTTTTTCAACTTCTCTATTAAACAAGATTAAGAGCTTTTAATTGCTCTTTTTTGCCTCTTTACGAAGACGTTTTACAAAATAAAGTGTAGCTCGTACCAGTCCAAAAAACAGATAGGCTCCAATTAGAATAGAAAGCGACTCGATAGGAAAGATAAAGATCAAAGAAGCCGTCACGACAAGTCCTACTAAGACCTTGATAAAATTCGCCTTTGCCAGATCAATCTTTTTAAAACTTGGATAACGTATATTGCTTACCATTAAAACAGCAACAATGAGAGTTACAATAAGCAGTGGTGTATAAAGTGTTATCGTGTATTTTTCATATAAGAGGATTAAGATAGAAATAAAGACAGCCGCTGTGGGAATAGGTACACCTATAAATACCGAAGGCTCGTTCTCAGAAGTCGTTACATTAAATCGTGCCAACCTTATGGCGCCAAAGACCACATAAAGACCACTTACCACCATTCCAAAACGTCCAAAATCCAGACCACAATACTGATACAAAAGTATAGCAGGGGCTACACCAAAAGAGACAATATCTGCCAAGGAGTCAAACTCTACACCAAATTTCGAAGTTGTATGAGTCATACGTGCAACTCGTCCGTCAAGACCATCAAAGACAAGGGCTAAGAGTATCAACCAAGCTGCATACTCAAACTTACCCTGAGTACTCATAATAAGGCTCATCATCCCTGAAAAGACACCCCCTGCTGTAAAGAGGTTAGGAAGAATAAAAATAAGCTGCTTAGACTGTTTCACTAAAAAAACCGATTACTGATTCGCCTGCGCTAAGAGACATTCCCTCTTTGATAGCAACTCGAGAGTTTGATGGAAGATACACAGAAGTCTCTCCATTTAACATAAAGCCATACCTTTGAGCTTGTAAGACCTTACCTTCAACACCAAAACGAAGAGGACGTGTCCATGAACCTAGAAGGTGTCTTACAAGGATATCACCAACCTTAGAACTGAAACGTATATCCGCTGTCTCATTTAGGTTTTCATAACTGGAATTCAACTTCAACATTGCTCCACGTTGAAGTTTATCTATATACATAGTTGAGTCAACAGGTGAACGTAACACTGCTGTGTCTATGTAAGCAGATTCAATAATGATTTGAAACCCCGGTTTTGAATCTATTGGTGAATTTTCAATAGAGATAATGTCTTTCACCTTTCCATCTACGGGAGAGAGTATAGAACCCTCTTGTGCATAGTTTGAGATTCGTTCAGGATTACGATGTATATACACAAGAAAGACAAATAAGACAGAGAGTAAAAAAGTAGTTAGGCTAAAGCCAATAAAAAGAAATACAAATACAAGAAAGATGGCAAATGGGACTAAAATATCCCATCCGTACCGTGAGATAATTTGTGTATCCGAACGCGGACTCACTCTTTATCCCCCTCATCTTCTGAACTTTCTTCAGCAGGCTCAGCTTTCTCTTTAGCAGTTTGAATATCTTCATCTTCCATATTCGCTTGCAGACGAGATTCAAGGCCATTTTCTTTTTCGAAGTCACCGATGATTTTACGGACTTCATCACCATCAATGTTCTCTTTTTCAAATAAAGAAGCAACCATAGTCTCAATAGCATCCTTGTAAACATTAAGTGAAGCTATAACTTCTGTATAGTGTTCATCAAGAGTCTGCTTGATATGTTGATCCATATCTTCTGCCATCTTCTCACTATACTCTCTTGCTGAACCGCCCATACCGCCACCTAGAAATGATGAACGTTGTTTCTCTAGGACCATAAGTCCAGACACGTCTGTCATACCATAGACTTGAACCATGTTTTTAATGATATCTGTTGCACGCTCTAAGTCATTAGATGCACCCGTTGAGATCTCATTAATAAAAACTTCTTCTGCTGCACGTCCACCAAGAAGTACATCTACTTCGGCAAGAAGTTCATGCTTTTGCGCAAGATACTTGTTCTCTTCTGGCGTGTTAAGTGTGTATCCAAGTGCTGCCAATCCACGTGGGACAATAGAGACCTTTGATACTTTTTTCGCGCCCCTAGTAATCTCAGCAAGAAGAGCATGACCACATTCGTGATAAGCAACAATCTTCTTCTCTTTAGGATCAATACGACGACTCTTCTTAGAAAGACCTGCAATAGCACGTTCTACAGACTCAAGTAAGTCATCTTGTCTTACTGTAGACTGCTTTTTACGTCCTGCTAAAAGAGCTGCTTCATTGATGATATTTGCTAGATCTGCACCCGCTAAACCGGCTGTTAAACGTGCCAATTCTTCTAAGTCAGCCTTAGGGTCAAGTTTGATACCTTTAACGTGAACGTCAAGGATCTTTTTACGACCTTCAAAATCCGGCTTATCAACAAGAACCTGTCTATCAAAACGGCCCGGACGCATAAGTGCCGGATCTAGAATTTCAGGTCTATTCGTTGCCGCTAAGATGATAATCGGCGTATTTGTTCCAAACCCATCCATCTCTGCAAGAAGTTGGTTAAGCGTCTGCTCACGCTCATCATTTCCACCCATGTTTCCATTAGCCGCACGGCTTTTACCAATCGCATCAATCTCATCTATAAAAATAATAGAAGGCGCATCTTTTTTTGCTTGCTCAAACAAGTCACGAACTCTGGCTGCCCCGACGCCGACAAACATCTCTATAAAAGAAGAACCCGATACTGAGAAGAAAGGAACATCTGCCTCACCGGCAACCGCCTTAGCTAAAAGTGTCTTACCTGTACCCGGGCTACCAACAAGTAAAACACCCTTTGGAATCTTCGCGCCTAGGCTAATATACTGTTCAGGAAATTTCAAAAAGTCAACAATCTCTTTAACCTCTTCTTTGGCCTCATCAGCTCCAGCAACGTCATCAAATGTCGTGTTCGGTTTTTCAGAATTAACAAGTTTTTTAGAATTCCCCATACCGAGGATTCCACCACCCATACTTTTTTGCATTCGTCCCGCAAAGAACATCCAAATCGCTAAGATAATGAAAAATGGAAGTAACCATCCAAACATCTCAGTAAACCAGTTGCTCTCTGAAAAACCTTTATACTCAATGCCTTTTGCATCTAGAAGCTTAATAAGGTCTGGGTCTTGATGAACTAAGCGTGCAGTATAGACAGTCTTTCGTCCGCTTCCATCATCTACAAAACCACGAATAAAGTTTTGACCGATAGCAACTTCATTCACACCATTGCTATCAATCATTTTCTTTAACTCTGAATAAGTCACTTCTTTATTCTTAGTTGCGCCTTGATTCATTGACGAGCCAAGCGCTGAATTCTCATCACCTATAAATGTCTTAAAGACTAAGATAATAACCACAGAAAAGATGGCAAAGGTTAATAAGGGGTTTTGATTAAAAAAATTGTTATTTTTATCGTTTTTTGGTTCTTTCATTATTTCTCCATAACTAAACTGATCCATTCTCCATCAACAATGCGTTCTACACATGTCATATCAGAGAACTTCTTTTGAACTTTTTCTTCATATTTATCTAATATCCCCGAAAGGATAAGTTTCGACCTTGTTGCTTTTTTCAAATCACTTGCAATAAAAATTAAAACATCAGCAACAATATTTGCAATAACGACATCATAAGTCTTATCTGTAGATGTGACTGAGCCTTCCCATATATCTCTATATAAGGCTTCATTTAGCGTAAAGTTTTCTTTTGAGTTATCAACCGAGATGATATCGGTATCGCACAAGTCAACCTTAGCACCGAGTCTAGATGCGGCCAAGGCTAATATACCCGAACCACAACCTACATCCACAACTTCCATTCCCTCTTTCACATAGCTAGAAACCGCTTTTAAACACGAGGCTGTTGTAGGATGATGCCCTGTTCCAAAGGCTAAGGCAGGATCGATTTTTATATTTTCCAAAGTAGGTGAAGGCTCAGACCATGTTGGATGAATATAAAACTTTCCCACTGCAACGGGCTCAATCCCGTCTTGGTAATTAGAGATCCAGTCTTCATTTTGCTTTTGAGAGATCTCCGTTTGCACGGAAACTTCTTCATCTAAGGCTTCACTGAGCGCTAAAGCCATCTGTTCTAGACCCCAAGCCAAGGTATCAAGCTCATCTTCACTTCTAACAATAAAACCCGTCTGTGTCTCTTCAAAACCGACATCAACTGACGAGGATAAAAAATCGCTAAAATGTTCTAAATAAGCAGATGGAGTTATAACTAACTCATGATAGGTATCTTGCACTAGCCTTCGATACCCATGACCGCAGCAAGTTTTTCTTTAAGCACCTGTGGTGTGAAAGGTTTAACAATATAGTTATTAACACCTGCTTTTAAAGCAGTAATAACCTCAGCCTTACCGCCTTCTGTTGTAACCATAATGATCGGAAGATCCGCGAATCTATCATCAGCACGCACTTTCTTCACTAACTCAAGGCCGTTCATCTCTGGCATATTCCAGTCAGTAATCAACATACCTGTATCCGGATTACTGTCTAAAACTGCCCATCCCTGGACACCGTCTTCACCTTCAAGAACGTCTTTGTAACCAAGACGAGCTAAAGTGTTTTTAATGATACGACGCATTGTTGAACTATCATCTACTACAACTAATTTCAATATATATCCTTGCAAGATTATAAGGAACCATTAGGGTCCCTTGTATTAAATTGTTACCTATATAATAACTTATTCTACTTTGAGCGAACTTTAAAAACCTTGTTAAGGTCTATAGTTCCTTCATAAAATGCTTTTCCAATGATTACTCCTGAAACATTTCCTGCTTTTTCAAGCGCTTCAAGATCAGATTCGTCGCGTACACCACCACTTGCAATCGTTGGAAGACCTGAGGCATCAGCTATTGAAGAAGTAAATTCCACATTAACTCCGCTTAAGGTTCCGTCTCTTCCAACATCCGTACAAATAATGGCTTCTACCCCCGCCTTGGCAAACTCTTTGGCAAGATCAGTTGCCTTCATCTCCGAAGTCTCAGCCCAACCTTCTACCGCAACATACCCATCGATAGCGTCTATACCTACTGCAATAGGATACTTAACCGCCATATCTTTCACAAACTGTGGATTTGTAACAGCGATTGAGCCAAGGATAAGTCTATCAATACCTAGTTCAAGGTACATCTTAATAGTCTCTTCATCACGAATACCACCACCAAGTTCTAACTTCATTTTGCAGTTTTTACGAATCAGACGAATCTGTTCTAAGTTCTTTGGCTCTCCCGCGAAGGCACCGTTTAAGTCAACAAGGTGAGTCCACTCTGAACCCATCTCTTCAAATGTCTTGACCAACTGCCAAGGCTCATCTGAATAAATTTTTGCAGAGTCCATAAGACCCTTAGTCAGGCGAACAGCCTTTCCGTCTTTAAGATCAATCGCTGGTAAAATATCCATATATGTTTATCCTATGTTTATAAAGTTTTTAAGTATTGCTAAGCCATTTTTATGACTTTTTTCTGGGTGGGGCTGAATCCCTAAGATATTCCCATTTTGAACTGAAGAGGAGAATCTATATCCGTATTCTGTCTCACCTATACTGTTTTTACTATTTTCACACACAGCATGAAATGAGTGGACAAAATATAAATAATGTTCTTGGTCCATTCCTTCAAACAGAGGATGGTCTTGCGTAAACATCCTGTTCCAACCCATGTGAGGAACCTTCAGGGCATGCGAAAACTTAGAGGTATCAAAGCCTACTATTTTTCCAGGAATTAAACCCAAGCCTTCGTTTGAACCAAATTCTTCACTCGAATCAAACAGCAGTTGCATCCCTAAACAGATACCAAGCATATACTTTCCACTAGCCGCGTAAGCCTTTACTGCTTCATCCATTCCATTAACACTCAGGTGTTCCATCGCGTCACCAAATGCACCAACACCCGGTAATATCAGCTTGTCATATTGTGAAAGTTTATCAGGGTCAGACTCTACCTTTACATCTTCGCCTAAAAGTGAAAATGCATTCTTTACTGAGGCTAAATTGCCCATGTTGTAATCAACTATTGCTATCAATCTTCGTTATCCTGTCCATGTTTTGTTAGTTTAATATACACTGCTAGTGTAAAGGTTAAAAGCGCAACTCCAGCAATAAGTTCAACCGCATGAATCAACATATCAGGCTCGATCATTGCAAACTTAAATACCAGCATCAAGGCTTCGATAGAAAGCGCAATAATAATAGAGCCCAAAAACTTAATCATGGTTCTATTTGCCCCGGAGTTCGAACGTCTGTGTATACCCATAACCTCTTCTTCAAAGATGGTCTTTACCAAATCAAAGATAGCTAAAGATAGTGTTAATAAAATCGTCGCTTCAAAAATCGTTTTAATCTCAAGAGAGCTGTAATCTAATCCATGTGATAAAAAGCTCTCTACTCCTTTTACAAAAAGTAAAAGAGCCACCATAGCTAAGGCAACTGAGAATAGGGAATAAGCCAACTTGCTAACCCGTCCAAAAACAGAAGACCCTGCGGTTGGATGCGCTATTTTAATAACACTCTCTAAGGGCATATCCAAACAAGCAACATATTTCACCGCACCATCTTCATCAAAGATAGGTTGAGAGGCCGTTACGCATATCTCCTGCGTAATTAAAGAAGGATAAGGGTCAGTAATCGTACAACGCTTTTCTTTCATCGCACGATAGAAATAAGCTCTAGTCGAACGTGTCTCACCTGCTGATTCAAGTCTTGTGGTGTTAGGAAGGTAAGTAGGAGAAACCTGTGTTCCCTTATCATCTAAAAGATACACACCCTCACAACCTGGAAGATCTCCCATAATCTTTCGAAGCCTGCTAGTCACAGCTTCTACGGATATCTCAGGAAGACGATTAGGCAGGTTTTTTGAAAATAAATAACAAAAATAGGCACGTGCCCTTGTACGGATTTCTGAAAACTGTTGTATGTCTCTTGCTACCATCATCATCCTTCTTCTTATAATTACTGTAATTATACCTTATTTCACTTACGATATAATTGCTAAAAATAATTCAGGATTTTTTTATATGATCACTTATTACCTCTTTCGCTTTTTTGAGACTGTTCTTCTTGCCTTTCCCTACTCATTTCAAAAAGTTTTTTTCATCCTTTTAGCCAAGTTAGCTTTTTTAATTGACAGTAAACACAAAAAAGTCATTCGTGCTAACTTGGACCTGACGATTAAAGATAAAATCTCATCTGAGCAGTATGAGTCTGTACTTAAATATTGCCATAAGAACCTTGCGTTAACAGTACTTCAAGTGCTAAGAAGCAGTCGTTTAAGCATAGAAGACTTATCAGCTATGGTCAGCTTTGAGAACAAAGATATCGTTGACAAGGCTATGGCAACAGGTAAACCAATTATTTTTATTTCTGCGCATTATGGGAATTGGGAACTGGGTGCCACTTCTTTAAGTGCTTTAATCTCCCCAGTAACAGCTATTCACAAAAAAATGAATGATAACTATTTTGATAAGTATCTAATGAAGTCACGAAGCAAGTTTAAACTGACTATGGTTGAAAAAAAAGGAGCTATAAAACATCTTATAAAGGCTCTGAAAAATGGAGATTGCATTTCTATGCTGATAGATCAAAATATCAATCCACAAGATGGTATCTATATAGATTTTCTAGGGGCCAAGGCAACCGCAACGGCTGCTCCTGCTTTTATTGCACGTAAATTTGATGCCATCATCATCCCTTTATTGATTAACACAAGTCCTGAAAAGGAAAATGTTATTACTTTTTATGAGCCTATTATCACCGCAAAAACTGAAGATGAAGAAAAAGATATTTTAGAGTCAACCCAGGCTCAAGCAGATTTCTTATCCAAGGCGATACTTGAATACCCGGAACCCTGGTTCTGGTGTCACAAACGTTGGAAGTCTGCTTATGAGAATATTTACAAGTAAGCGCTTATTACTTTAGATAATCCTTTAAAATCTGAGCATGGTCAAAAACCAGTTTATCAAAGGGTATCTCTTCTTTTTTATACACTATAGCCTCTTTAGCATCATCCAAACCTCTTGGAATCCCTTCTGCCTTACAGATATAAACGACTGAAGCCGTATGAAAGCGTGGATCTCGGGATGGCTCAGAGTAAACATTTAACAAGTACTTTATCTGCACATCCAGGTCGGTTTCTTCCTTCATCTCTCTTACAACAGCATTTTCAACCGTCTCACCTACATCAACAAAGCCACCTGGGATAGCCAAGCCTAGAGGCTCATTCATTCTTTCTATTAAGACAATGCCGATAAACTCATCTTTCTTATACAGTTCAATGATTCCATCAACACTAAGAAAAGGTGTCTTAAGTTCCACAGTTTCTCATTTTTTGTATCAAGCTAACATATTCGTCTTCATTCTTTCTTACAATGGCGTCAAGGTATTCAAAGTCAAACATCTTTTGAAGATTCACAGGAGAGAGAGTGATCTTCTTATTGCGTCTAAGGTACTCTAATATAATCCAAGCAGAATAACAATCTAAAAAATAGGGCAGATGTTCCATACCTAAAGAGCGGATTTCTTCTATGGGAACGACTTGGAGCATCAGGTTTTGAAGTTCCGCTGTTTTAGGTGTATCATGACGTCTCAAGCGTAGATCAAAGGCCTCTGTCAAAGCTGATAAAAGAACCTCATCTGTGATCTGTTCACTAACGATATGTTCAGGTTTAAAACTTAAGTGCATGAAAACCTCTTTAATATTTTCTTATATCTTAACATATTTTTCAAACAATGCCTTTGACTAATTTCTTCTGCAGGTCATTCGTACAAACAACCGCTGAGGCAAAGGCCCATTGAAAATTATATCCGCCCAACTCACCCGTTACATCCACAACTTCACCCGCAAAATATAAATTTTCGTGTAACCTGCTTTGCATAGTCAAATCATCAATTTCATCTGTATTGATACCACCTCGACACGCCTCTGCTTTTTTTAAGCCAAAGTTTCCGGCAGGTGACATAGGGTAAGCTTTTAAAAGAGCAAGCTTTTCCCATTCATCAGCATTTAATTCCTGTACACTTTTATCTTGTAAGTCTATATTTTCTAAAAGTAGTTTACTTAAACGTTTAGGCAATCCCATCTGTGTCGAGAGTTGTTTTTTCTTCTGCTTAAAGACCTCTTTTAAGGAGATTTTTGGCAAAAAATCTATTTTTACCAAACCCTTTTTCCAGTACAATGAGGCGGATAAGACAGCAGGCCCACTAATGCCCTTATGCGCAAAAAGAAGGTCTCCGTAAAGTTTTTTGTGTCCTACATCTATGCCCACATAACTTGATATACCTGAAAGTTCTTTCATCCAAAACTGATCTTTTTGAACAGTCCAACCTACCAAAACCGGATCAAATCCCTTACTCGTATGCCCCAGATCTTGGGCAAGTTTCAGACCTATATCAGAGCCTCCTACTTGAGGGTAAGCCGGTGAGCCTGTTGCAATAACCAAATGTTTTGTGTGTATTGTTCTTTTATCTGTTTGAATGACAAACCCATCTTCCAGAGCCAGGCTTTTTATCTTGTGTGAGAGTAAAAAGGCAGTTGAAGGAATGCTTCTAGCTAAGGCATTTATAACCTCGTCCGCACTTTTTTTGCAAAAATACTGACCCAATGAACGTATAGTTGGGACAACATTCTTTGACTTTAAAAAGTCTAAAAGCTGTGGAGGGGTATACTTTTTCAACACACTTTTAACAAACGAGGCTTCACCTAAGTAGTTATCTTGCGTAACATTTTCATTAGTAACATTACATTTTCCTCCGCCTGAGACCTTGATTTTCATTCCAATACGAGGATTATGATCAACAATAGCAATGTCTTTGAAGCCCTTTTCATAAAGTTCAGAGGCTATCATTAGCCCACTCGCCCCTGCTCCAAGTATTACAAGTGTGTATGCTTTTATCTTTTATCCTTCATATTTCTATTTAAAAGTATAACATAGGGTTATTGTCAGTATAAATACTTTTTTACCAAGTTTAATTTTTATTCAAACCTCACAGAGTATAATAAATAAAAATCAAATCTAGAGAGTTATATGAGCTTACCAATAAATTCAGACGAGATATTACTGCCCGAACAGTTTTTAGACGAGGCTGAGGATTATATTCAAAAGATAACTGACTACAAGATGGATAAGATTATTTTGTTAGAAGACAGTGTTATTCCTTCTATCGTTTTAATGAAATACGACAAGCTGAATAAACTACTCACTCCCGGTGCAAGTGTTCATCCTATAAATAAGGACAAGCTTTCAAGAGAAATGAGTATGCTCCTTGCTGTACGTAAAAAAATTCACTTCTTTGACAGTCTTAGTGATGAAGAGATTGTTGGTCTGACAAAATCATCTGAATTCATGCGTCCAACCAAAGGAGAGCATATCTTTGAGCAAGGTGACTTTGGCAAAGAGATCTACTATATTGTTAACGGAAGCATAGATATTTGTGGATTTAATGAGCAGATGGATGGAGATGACCCTTTTTCTCACCTGACGACCCTACAAGAAGGAATGGTCTTTGGTGAGATTGGTGCCATAACCGGTGAGACACGTACCGCAAGAGCAACCGTGGCTTCGGATGATGCTTTTATCTTGCGTATGACCATGCATACAGAGGTCTCATGCTCAAATGCCCTCTCTTTTGTAAAAATGTACCGAAATATTATTGAATCTCTATCTACGAAACTTATAACCACCAACAATCAACTTTATCCTTTTATCAGTAAATAGAGATCTTAATGAGTCGGATACACAGCGGAGATGTACTTGGTTGATATTCGATTGATTGAGAAACATAATATTTATTCTATTATTCCACTACTTCAAACTTTAGATAAAGAAATTTCAAAAGAGACATTAAAACAGAGATTAGATGAAATGATTGAAGAAAAATATCAGTGCATTGGACTTTTTGATGATAAAAAGCTGATAGGCATATGTGGGCTATGGATACTTACAAAGTATTATATTGGTAAACATATTGAGCCTGACAATGTTATCATTTTACCAGAATATCAAAACCAGAAAATTGGTACAAAACTAATGAACTGGATTTATGATTTTGCAAAGAAAAACGACTGTATCGCAAGTGAGTTAAACTGTTATATAAATAATAAAAAAGCTCTTAAGTTTTGGGAGAAAGAAGGTTACGAAGTCATTGGTTTACATTTTCAAAAAAAATTTGAAAGTGTCTAATGAACATACAAAACGCGTACTAAAGCCTATATAACTCCGTATTAGTTCACGATAAACCTTATAGCAACTAACGTTTAAGCAGTCTTAAGACTAACAGGCCTACTAAAACTCCCACATAAACAGCCACATCAAGACCAACAACCTTTTGGCTCATTATATAATGCAGTGAGATAAAAACTGCAGCGAGGTATACAAGCTTGTGCCATTTTACAAATTTTGAAAAAAGCTTTTTATGTGAGGTAATGGCCATCATAAAAAGAATTAAAAAGGCACTTAATCCAAAAAAGACAAAAGGACGTTTATAAGCATCTTCTATCATTAGACTCACATTCCCCTCATTGTCCGCGATAAAGAAAAACAGCGAATGCATAAAGGCGTAGGTAAAGCTCCATAAACCTAAAAGCCTTCGGTACTTGATAAGATTGATTTTGAGGTAAGACTTTAAAGGTGTTACAGTCAATGTAGCGATTAAAAACTGTATAGCTGTAATACCAAGTAAATCAGCGATGAACTTCAAAGGGTCATTAGGAAATTTTCCTAAAACACTCCCTCCATGCTCATAAATAAAACCTGCCACATAACGAGGATATTCAAACCCCCATGACAACTTATATAAAATGTATAAGATAGGCAAGAATGCCACAAACCAAATAATTTTTCTCATTCATACTCTTTTTAAAACTGTTTTTTTAAGTCCATACCCTTATAAAGTGAAGCAACCTCAGTTTCATACCCGTTAAACATCTCAGTCTTTTGTTTGAAAAAGGCCCCTAAAGGACGTTCTTTAGCCTGAGACCAGCGAGGATGGGAGACATCGGGGTTTACATTTGAGTAAAAACCATACTCTCTTGGATTGACTTCATTCCATGTACTTCGTGTCATGGACGAACTTATATGTATTTTTGTGATGGACTTAATACTTTTAAAACCATATTTCCATGGCACAACAAGACGAATAGGCGCACCATTTTGTTTAGGCAATGTTTTACCATACAGGCCAACACTCATAAGTGTTAGAGGATTCATCGCTTCATCAATGCGAAGCCCTTCTACGTATGGAAAAGGAATATTACCAAAAAAACCTTCTTTATCTTGTTCTGGGAACATCTTTGGATCATATTTAGTCTGAAATTGCACAAATTTTGATTTTGAAGTCAATCCCGCCTTTTTTAGGAGATAAGACAGCTCAAAACCTATCCAAGGAACCACCATAGACCAACCTTCAACACAACGAAACCTATAGGTTCTCTCTTCAAGAGGATACTCGGCCAAGATCTTAGCTATATCTACGACCATAGGCTTTTCTACCTCACCTGTTATTTCTATGCTCCAAGGTTCAGGCTCGAGGGTGTGGGCCAACTTTGCTGGACCATCTTTGGAAAGAGAGAACTCATAAAAATTATTATAGGTCGTGATCTTGTCATAATCTGTTGCCGTGAGGTTTAAGAAGTCTTTGTTTTTATTAAAGCTTAGAGCTTTCCCCGGATATGTCTTTGCTGCTTCAAGAGACAGAGGCATCATAGCACCTGCTCCTGCTATCGCAGCTATTTTCATCAAAGACCTTCGTTCATTATAGACCTTCTCATCTGTTACACAGTTTTCATTCATGTCCCAAGATTTAGCTTTTAATATGTTCATAATGACTCCAATCTATCTTATTTTACTTACAAAAAAAGTAACACACTTTATCTTTTTTCTAAGCTGTCCAATTATACAAAATATCTGCGCAGCACCTGTGTACCTATATCTTATATTTTACAGTATAATAGTTAATTATAAAACTTTCAGTATAAGTCTAAACAAAAAGTGAGTTAAGTCTATGCCTAAACTAATCTTAGTCATTGAAGATAATAAAACTATAGCCCTCTTTGAAAAAGAAACACTAATCCAAGCCGGTCATGATGTTGTTGTTGCCTATAATTTAGAAGAGTCTATAGAACTCGTTAAGCTTCATAAACGAGATATTGTCCTCGCTGTTGTTGATATCAATCTGCCTGATGATAATGAAAAGGCCTTAGACTATCTTCTTAAGCATAATATTCCTTCTATCGCTATTACCGGAAGTTTCCACGCTAAACTACGAGAAAAAATCATTGAGAAAAACATTATTGATTATATTGTTTTGGAAGATGATAAAAAACTCGAACTTTTACAAGCAACCGTCAATAGAATCATAAATAATGTTAACAGAAAGGTCTTGATTGTTGATGATTCAAAATCCAGTCGATTTGCCTTAAGACACCTTCTTTTCTCCCAAAATTTTACTATTTATGAGGCCGTAGATGGTATTTCAGCCCTTAAGCTCCTACAAGAACATAAGGATATCAGTATTGCTCTTATTGATTATGAGATGCCAAAGATGAATGGAGCTGAACTGACACGTGTGATTCGAAAAGATTTCACACGGGCAGAACTCTCTATCTTAGCTATCTCAGTTCATTCTTCCCCCATCATCACCATTGAGTTTTTAAAGGCAGGGGCAAATGACTTTATCACCAAACCCTATATCAGAGAAGAAGTCTTAGCCCGTATAAGTGTTCATATCGATATGATTGATCAAAATATGCACCTGCAAGAAGAGATCAAAAACAGAGTCCGTATTGAACAAGAATTAAAAGCTTCTCAACGTACTGCGATTGATGCCAGTAAAGCTAAATCAAGCTTTCTCGCCAATATGAGTCATGAAGTCCGTACACCCATGAACGCAATCTTAGGTTTTGTAGACATCTTATTTAAAAATGAGACTGAGATTGAGAAACAAAAGCAATTAAAAATCATTCAAGAATCGGGCGAATCACTTATGCATATCATTGATGATATTTTAGATTTTTCTAAAATTGAAAGTGGAAAAATTGATATCGAAAACAGACTTTTTAATACCCGTGAACCCTTTGAGTTTATTACCAGACTCTTTGTAGAAAAAGCCAAGCAAAAAGAGATATCTATTGAGTTAAGTATAGATGAAAAACTACCAGTCAAAGCCTTTGGTGACACTACAAAAATAAAACAGATTTACTCAAACCTCTTAAGTAATGCTATCAAGTTTTCATCTGAGGGAGATAAGATCGAGGTCAACCTCACCCCTATGCGAGGCACACATCTTCTTTTGTGCCATGTTAAAGATCATGGTGTTGGTATTGCGAAAGAAAATCAGAGTAAGGTCTTTAAGATGTTTGAGCAAGAAGATTCTTCTACTACAAGAAAATTTGGAGGAAGTGGCTTAGGCTTGACAATCAGTCGTTCTCTGGCGCAAATGATGAATGGACGGTTGTACTTAGAGAGTGAGTTGGGGGAAGGAACAAGCTTTCTCTTTGAAGTAGAACTTTTCAAAGATATAAAGCAACATATTTCTAAAGAGGAAAGGGCAGAAACGCAACACGAAACCGAAGTCTCATCTTTAAGCGGCAAGGTTCTTCTTGTTGAAGACAACAAGTCAAATCAGCTCTTAATGAAAATCTTACTCGAAGAACTTAGGTTAGAAGTTGAGATAGCTGATGATGGATTAGAAGCTATAACAGCTTTCAAGACAAAAAACTATGACCTCATCCTTATGGATGAGAATATGCCTAATTTAAATGGAATAGAAGCAACCATAAAAATACGTGCCCTGGAATCTGCTGATATGGATAAGCATATCCCTATCATCGCCGTTACTGCTAATGCACTAAAAGGGGATAGGGAAAGATTTTTAGCGGCAGGTATGAACGATTATCTCTCCAAGCCTGTTGACCCTATTGCCTTGAAAAAGACATTAAAAACCTTTCTTTCTTAGGCCAAAGACTTCGAAAACATCTCTTATCTATATATAAACTGTATACCATGATGATGCTATAATGTTGTATCTCACTGTAAAGAGTCTATTATAAAGTACCTAAAACGTATATTTTTCACCCTTTTTATTCTTATAGCCTTATACGCCACGGGACGGTATGCCCAAGTTGCTTATGACAGCTATCGTTTCGTTCCAAGGCAACCTTATCTACAGATGCAAACCCTTAATTCTATTATGCTTAAATGGCAAAGCCCTACTAAAGAGATAGGCTGTGTCGAGTACGGGCAAAAGACTTTAGATAAAAAGGTTTGTGATGAAGAAGAGACTAAGTATCATGCACTAACGCTTAATAACCTTCATCAAGATACACGATATGTTTATAAGGTTCTCTCTTCTTCTTTAAAAATAGACAATACTAACAGACATTTCAATACCTTAGTCAATCAGGCAAAAAAAACACAATATGTATGGATAATTGGTGATTCTGGTAAGGCAGGAGAAGACCAAGACAAGGTCTATGCTCAAATGCAAACATACATGGGAGCTAAAGAACTTGATTTATGGCTACTACTTGGGGATAATGCTTATCGATCAGGAACGCAAAAACAGTATAACAGCACCTTCTTTTCTCCTTATGCAAAATTGCTAAAGACACAGGTTCCTTGGGCTGTCATAGGAAACCATGATGCTCGCCGTTGGGCATTTTATGACATTTTTGACTTTCCTACACAGGCAGAGACAGGTGGTATCGCATCTTCAACAGAAAAGTTTTACGCGCTGGAACAAGGAGATATGCATATACTGATGATAGACTCTGAAACTACGGACCTTTCCAAAGATGGGGAACTAGCTCAATGGTTAGAAAAAGATTTAAAAGCAAATACAAAAAAATGGACTATTGCTGCCTTTCACCATCCTCCTTATACCGATGGTGGACATAACTCTGACAATGAAAGAGATAGCCATTACACCTTTTCTATGCAAGGAAGGCTCTTTTTAATACGTGAAAATATCATTCCCATCTTGGAAAAATACGATGTAGACCTTGTCTACAGCGGGCATTCGCATGTATATGAACGTTCAAAGCTTATTAGTAAACATTACCAAACCTCAGAACATTTTTCTGAGGAAAACATTGTGCAAGACAGTGACTCTCGTTATTGTAAGTCATTAGAGAAGAGACCCTACGCAGGAGCAATTTATAATGTTATGGGCTCTTCTGCAAAACTTGATGGAGCGAAACTCAAACACCCTGCTCTTCCGTATTCGTATCAAAAAATGGGGTCTGTTATTTTAGAAGTGAATAAAGAGTATTTAAGGTCAAGTTTTATAAGTATAGAGGGTGAAATAGATGACACTTATGCCCTCTATAAAAAAGAAGATTGTTCTAATTTTTAAGATTTTCTCTTTTGTTATTGTGCAACATATACTGAACTGTTTTATGCATAGCATTACTTAGCGTACGCATTTTCTGAGCTTCTTTTTTATGCTCTTGGCTTACATCTTCTTTTGGCGTTGGCGTATCAAGTGCATATAAATTCCCATTCGTTCCATCCTCACTCATCTTATACCAAAACTTTTCACCCACTACTCCAATTTGCAAGGGATTAAAATGCACAACGGTAAAGGCATAACGTGAGTCATCATACTGAGGGTCAAATACGTCTCTTCCTAAGGTTGTTGCTCTGTACGACTGACCGGAAAAAGAAGCAATACTGGCTAAGGCATCTGTTTCTGAGCACACTCTATTAAATACCTTAGGCTCTTTAATATGACCGGGAGCCCAGATTACAAAAGGAACCCTATGCGCACCTAGGTTTAATTCAGCCATTCCATCTGCCTTAAGAGCCTCTGGACCTGGACGACCGTTTAATCCATGATCTCCCCAAAAGACAAAAATCGTATCATTCGCATATCCCTCTTTCTTAGCCAAATCGGTAAAGTAACCAATTGAATGATCCATTAAACGATACGCGTTATACTCTTCCTTACTATCAAACCCATTTTTTCTAACCTCTTTGTCAGTTATATCAAGAGTTTTAAACCCATAGCTCTCATCTGGTATAGTGTAAGGTCTATGGTTTCCAGAAGTCTGTATAAAGGCAAGAAAAGGCTTCTTTTCTTCTTTTAAGACCGTATTTGCTTCTTTGAAAAGGTCAATATCTGAGATACCCCACACATCATTTCTAGGAGATGAATACTCACCTTCTTCATACAGCTTTAAATTATCCATATTTTTGGTTAAAATCCCACGGATATTTCCCCAAGACGCTGAACCTCCGATAAAGTAAAATTTCTCATAACCTTCAAACTCATTAGCAATACTATGTTGATTTACAATTAACGGGTTTCGACTTGATGTCCCTTTTTTCTCAATGTCCGGCATACCAGTAATGGTAGTAAATATAGACCGCGCCGTTCCTGTTGAAGGGGTGAAAAAGTTTTTAAAATAATACCCCTCATCAGCAAGCTGTTTAAAACGAGGTGTTGGATTAACACTATTTCCATCAACAGAGGTCTTATAACTGGCAAAAGACTCAACTATGACAACCACAACATTAGGTTGTTTGTCACGTTTGAACATAGGTTCTGCATTTCTTTGGTAATTTAAAGTCTGTACATTTTTATCTTTTACCCCTAAAAAGTCTGCCATGACTTCATAGTTTTCAATGACGACATTTTTATCATACGTCACCCCACCATTTTTCATGGTGTCAAAGAAGTAATGCACAGGGTTATAAGTTAATTGCGCTGCAAAAGGATGTGAACTAAAGGCTGCTTCAGACCAGCGAAGCGGGTACTGAGAAAACTTACTCATCACACCCAAGGTCACGACAAATAAAGAGACAAAGCCTATAATAAAGTACTTAGGCAAAGAGTATTTTGGCACGGGCTTTGTTTCACATCTTTTATATAAAAGGTTCAGTAAAAAGATAAAGATAAGAATAGAAACCACGTAGGCTAAAATGATCCAAAAGACAGGATAAGACTGGACAACCATTTCAGTAGATATAGCAAGGTCTTCTAAAAAGCGCAGTGCCGTTGCATCCATACGAAGACCCAAATAAGAGTAGTGACCAAAATCAAAGATATAAAACAATGCGATTGCTGAGAAAAGAAGACTTAACCAGGTAAACCATAGGTACTTTGCATATTTAAAATTAAAAGGGTTAAGCCATTTGATCCATCCTAGAAAAAATATAGGCAGTATCATCACTAAGGCTATGCGCAGGTCAAAACGTACACCAAGCCACAGGCTATACCAAAAGTCCTGTGAATCAAGCGGTGCAGCTGAGTCTGCAAAGACTATCCAAAAGGCAAGGCGTAAGATAAACATCAAGGCTGTCATTCCAATAACAAAGGCAAATAAAAATCGTAATAAACGTGGAACTTTTTCACAAAACTTAGGCATACAATCACTTTAAATTAATTTAGGCTGCAATTATAGCACTTTAGTTATAATTTCATAAGAATTAAAAAGGATACCTCATAGCAAAAGGTAAATAGCTTTACCTTTTGCTATGAGTAAAATAATATCAGGATACATACCTTGAACAACAACATGACATTCACCGAAGGAAAACCCGTTAAAAAACTCCATATCGTCTCCTTGGGTTGTACTAAAAACCTTGTAGATACAGAAGTAATGATGGGAAAACTTCGTGATTTTGAGATGACCGATGCTAGCGATGAAGCAGATGTTATCATCGTAAATACCTGTGGATTCATTGACGCAGCCAAAGAAGAGAGTATCAATACCGTCTTAGGTCTGCATGATCAAAGAAAAGATGACTCCCTTCTTGTTATGGCAGGATGTTTGAGTGAACGTTATCAAGATGACCTTCAAAAAGAGATGAAAGAAGTAGATATCTTTACGGGTGTGGGTGATTATGATCAAATCGATGCCCTTCTTGCTGCCAAGCAGAGTCGTTTTTCTGAATCAACCTATCTTATCGGAAATGAAGAGCGTGTTATCACGGGTTCAAGCTATCATGCCTACATCAAGTTCTCAGAAGGCTGTAACCAGACCTGTTCGTTTTGTGCGATTCCTTCATTTAAAGGGAAACTAAACTCACGTGACTTGGATATGGTCGCACAAGAAGTTGAGTCTTTAGTACGCCAAGGCTATTATGATTTCTCATTTATTTCTCAAGACTCTAGTTCTTACCTAAGAGATAAAAATGTTAAAGATGGGCTAATTCACCTTATCAAACGTATAGAACTTATTGAAGGTGTTCGCTCAGCTAGACTACTTTATCTTTATCCTACAACAGCGAGTTTAAAACTTCTGGGTGAGATTAACAAATCAAAGGTTTTTCATAACTACTTTGATATGCCTATACAGCACATTTCAGACAAAATGTTAAAACTGATGAAACGTGGCTTTGGAAAAGAGAAGACTATCGAGCAGTTAGAATACATGAAGTCTTTGCCTAATGCTTTTTTACGTACCTCTTTCATTGTGGGCCATCCACAAGAGACAGAAGAAGACTTTGAAGAGATGTGTGAGTTCGCTCGTAACTTCGGTTTTGACAGAATCTCTACCTTTGCCTACTCAGATGAAGAAGAGACTTCTGCCTTTGATATGGAAGGTAAAAATTCTCAAGAAGTAATTGACGAACGTGCTGAGATCATGGGTGAGATTGCTAAAGAAGTGATGTCAAAAAGTCTTGAAAATCAAGTAGGCAAGATTGTTGATATTGTGATTGATGGCGAGAGTGATGAACATGAATACCTTCTTTCTGCACGTGAGCTTGGATGGACACCGGAGATTGATGGTGAGATCTATGTTAATGACAACGAGCTTGGTGAAGATGTAACTCTTGAGTTTGGAAAAGTCTATCAAGCGCGTATCACTGAAAAAGTGGGAGATATCCTTACCGCTACGGTCATCTCTTAAAAACAGTGTTTTTATCCAAAGAGAGTTTAGAAAAACTACAAGACAAAAAGCCTCTTCTCGCCTTTTCAGGCGGAGCTGATTCTACCTCACTCTTCTTCTTACTTATAGAACACAAAATCCCTTTTGATATTGCCATTGTCCATTATGGTCTGCGTAATCAAGCCGATGAAGAAGTTACTTATGCACAAAGCCTTGCTAAAGAGCATGGGCTTACATGTCATCTTTTAAAAGCTCCAAAAATCGAGCAAAACTTTGAGTATGAGGCAAGGAAAGTCCGATATGATTTTTTTGAAAAACTCATAGATGCATATAACTACACCCATCTGCTAACAGCCCATCATCTGCAAGACCGTTTAGAATGGATGCTTATGCAATTAAGCAAGGGCGCTGGTTCAGCGGAGCTTGTTGGTATGCGTGAGATAGAAAAACGTTCACACTACACCCTCTTTCGTCCTCTAATCAATAGCAGTAAAGATGAGATACTAAACTATCTACGAGAAAACAAAAGACACTGGTTTCATGACGAGAGTAATGATGATCTCTCTTATAAACGAAACTACTTCCGTCACAAGATAGTAAATGAACTTTTAAAAGACAACCTAGAAGGTATCAAACAGAGTTTTAAGTACTTAGAAGAAGATGTATCCGAACTTATCAAAGAGGTAGAGGTACGTGAGGCAGAAGAACTAAGTCTTTTCTTTTCAACTGGACATAAACGAAGTGACATTTATCATATAGACAAGATTTTAAAATCTAAGGGCTACATTCTTACCGCCCCGCAAAGACAAGAACTAAAAACAGAAGATGAGATTATCGCAGGAAGAAAGTTTCTGGTGGTCTTAGATAAGGGCATCTATTACATAGCCCCGTTCATAACACAGACTATGGATAAGGAGTTTAAAGAAGAGTGCAGACAGCTTGGCGTGCCTTCAAAGCTAAGACCATATCTTTTTAAGTATCCTGTCGCCTTTATACTTTTCACACATTTTTTGCCCTGTAGTATCTAAGAGCTATTCTTCTATTTTTACTTCTTCCATCTTTTTCTTAGCACTGGCTATATATACATGCATGGTAAAAGAAGACTTGATTAAGTCTCCATCTCTTTTAAAGTCAATGGGGAAGTTTACGCCAATGATATTGTCACTTTTATTGACCCCATCTAAAAAGTCATAAAAGCCTTGTGGTGACTGTATTAAAGAAGAAGTGTTGACCTCATAAACCGCGAACTCCCCATCTTGAGAATGTGTAGATAACTCTGATAGAGTAAAACTTTTAAAATGAGGTCTGTACATCTTCGTAAAACGTTCTGGATTAAAGATACTTTTATAAGCACTTATCACATGTCTGTTATCGGCTTGCAGGGTCTTTAAATCATCATATACATTATCATACTCAGCTTGAATAGAATCAACCTGGTAAGAAACCTTTTTTGTGTCTAGCCGCGCCACTCTATATGCTTTTCCACTAGGAATTAAAAAGGCAAAGGCAAAGACAAAAACGATGATTAAAAAGACAACTGCTAGCGTCAAGATATAAATCATTTGTCTTGAGATATGAAACTTCACTGAACTGGCCTATCAAGGTAATTTTTTGACACAAAAGAGTACCAGCCGTTTGGCATAGCATAATACGAAGTATACGATCTATGAAAGATAGAACGAAGCGGCGCTTGAAGTAAAAATTCATACACCTCTTTGCTTGGAGTCACCCCATATAAGACGAGTTCATCTTCCTTAAGCATGGCCTGAGAAAGGGTGATCTTCTCAGGAACCAGATCAAAGAGATTATGAATACTCTCTTTTAAAACGGTATTTTCTGTATAAATACCTTCAGCATGGCGTCTTTGTATCTTTATAAAGGCAATATCCTCATGCATCGAAACAATACCTTCTTTAAGTGTCTCACCCTTGCTGAGAAGTTCTTCCATATTGCTTTCATACACTAAAGTTTTTACTTTTAAAAATGAATAAGAGACAAATAACATACCAATGGTAATACTAAAGAAGAAAAACAGAAGTTTAAATTCTGGACTGACCAGACGTTTGGCACGAGGCTTAATAAAACTATACTGCATATTTTGCCTCCTTTATTGCCATAGCAACAAGTTCTTTTTCCAAGTCTATACTTCGCTTATATGCTGTCACAAAAAGTTCTTCTTCCAAAAAACGAACAAGATCCGGCCCACTCTCACAAGCATCTGCAATATAGGTCTCTTCAACAAACTGATTATTATATTTATCATCATTATAAAACTGTTGCAAAGAAGCCTGAATCAACTGAAAACGCTTATAATCATCTGAGAAGTTATCAATCTTTGAATCATACTTTGTTTTAGCCTCTTCAAGCGCTACTTCTGACTCTTCAACTGCCTCATTTAAGGACTCTTCAAAGTCTTCAATCTCATCAAGGTCATCTAAGTCATCCAAGTCTTGTAAGTTATCTAAATCATCCAGAGCGTCAAGCTCATCTAAGGCATCAATATCATCCAGATTAACAGAGATGTCTTCTTCATCATCTAGGTCAAAACCTAAACTCTCCCCGGCTGTCTCACCCAATTCTTCAATCATACTCTCATCTTCAACCGCGTCTTTGGTTGCATAATGATTTGCAAAAAGAAGTTCACCTTCATGAAAGATACACAGACTTAAGTAATCATCTTGAATAAGGACTAAAAGTGTTGTTTTACCCTCCGTTTTATCTCTAAAAAAGGTAGAAAGAATAAAAAATGGAGAGAAGATAAAGTCCAAACCATTAATCATAAAACGTTTTTGAAGGGCATTAAGTTCTGTTTTTTCGGCGTAGACCATCCACTTGTTTTCATTGCAGATGGTAACGCAAGAACCTAGATCATTAAACTCTTCAGCCTGATGCATAGAACACGTAGGAATCGCGCCTTGAGTCAGGGTGTCGTTTAAAACTGCCACATAAGTAAAAGGTGATTCGTCCAAATAAGACTTTACAAATTCATTAGCTTCTGCAGTCGGAGTGGCTTGAGATATCTCAAAGTGCCGTGAAATCTCTTTTTCAAGTTTTTTACCCTTGCGCAACTGTACACATACTTTCATACTTGTATGTTGAACAGCTATACCAATAAAAATCTGCTGATAAATGTTTTTAATCAGACCAGACAGCTTCATTTTTCTCCTATCGCTAAAGGGTGGGCGGCTTGATAGTTTTTCATCTTCACTGAACTACTTAGTTTTGTATAAATCTGAGTCGTTGCCATGGATGAGTGGCCCAATAGTTCACTAACATCGGCAATACGCGCATCATTGTTTAACAAATGCGTTGCGTACGAGTGTCTTAACATATGAGGTGTTACATGTAAGCCGATTTTTTTAAATAATGTTGTTAATTTATATCTTAGAGTATTTTCGCTTAATTTAGCTCCATTTTTCTCAAAAAGAAAGGTTCTTGGTGCATTATCACGCTTATAATTCTCAATTAGCTCATAAGTAAGCCCAAGCAGAGGAACTTGTCTCTGCTTGTTGCCCTTACCTAAAACCTTGATCCACTCTTTCTCAATGTTATTCAGTTCTAATGAACAGAGTTCACTGATACGAAGCCCCAAGGTATAAAGAAGTACTACAACTATCTCTTCACCTTTATCCGCTATCTCAAGAGCTTCTTGAATATGTTCATAAGAGATAGGTTTAGGAAGAGTTTTAGCCACCTTGATAGAAGAGTCTCCTTTAAGGCTTATCTTTTCACCCTTGTCTTGCATAAACTTAACAAAGCTACGCAGTGCCGAAAGTTTTTTTGAGATGGTTTTTCCATTTAAAGAAGCTATCTTGAGTCTGTAAGGAGTTAGGTTTAAAACATTATCTTCATAAGTCACAATACCAAAGGCTTCATCTATTACCATAGCGTAGGTCTTAACGGTAAGGTCTGAGTATCCTCTTATATCTGAGAGATAGTCTAGAAAAGGAAGCCTATAACTCTTTAGTAAGGTTTTCATTTAACTTCTTAAACTTTTTATAGTTCTCTCTTGCCTCTTTCACCAGGTCTTTGTCAATTAAAATCGTTGGTTGCATCTTGTTGTGTTTATCAATCATAATGTCACACATCATTTTTATACGTGTCTGTTCAGGCGCAGAGATCTTTTCTTGATTGGCGTAGGTACGGATTTCATCTAGGTATTTTTTTGATTCTTCATTATAGTGAACATACCTAAGTGCGTACTTTGAATGCACCATTACCGAGCGTGCCATGCGGTTATAAGGTTCCATCTCATACGCTTCTGAAGAGAGGTCATAAGCTTTTTCATAATCTGACATAGAGTAGTGAAACTTTGCTTCCAAAGAGAGTTGATAAGAGGGGTTAAAAGCGAAGTAAGCACCCATTGCAAGTAAGAGGACAAGGGTTAAAAGTGTCCAGTTCTTATAACGTTTAATAGACTTTGCCATCTCATATCCTTCTTAAATACATAGCACTTGTACATGAGCTTACTGCTGAAGTAAACTCAGCGTTAGCGTAGATATTGGGGTTTTACTCCAATATCTTCTAAATAATTGTATGTTCCATTAGTTTATCATATATTAGTTTCTTAGCATCTTCCATACCCATATCTGTTACTTTTATAGGCTCAGAGCAATAAAACTCTAGATGAGAAAAAGGCTTTGGAATAACAAACTTGTCCCATGAGCCAAGCTGCCAATATCTATTGGGAACACAGTTTTGTAAAATAATGTGAGAGTCTGTTTTTTGTGCAATAGCGACGATACCATCTGTCATAGAAAAACGTGGGCCTTTTGGACCATCGGGTGTTAAACCAAGATCATACCCATCTTTCACTTTCTTAATCGCTTGAATCAATGCTCTAGCTGCACCTTTTCGAGAAGACCCACGAACCGTTTCCAAGCCAAAATAACTCATAGTTCGGGCCAACAGCTCTCCATCGAAGTGATCAGATATCATCACTGCAATCTTAGGCTCTTTTCTCCAGTTGGCATAAGAAAAGGGCTGCATTAAAAGATCTCCATGCCAAAAGCCAATAACACAAGGTTCATCAGGAATGTTTGTAGGAGGGTGAAAGGTTCTTTTTGTCGTCCAATAGATTAGACGAATAAGAATAGAACCGATAAAAGGAACTAAAATAAAGGCAAGTTTTCGTGAAAGCTTTTTAAACAATGATTTCACCGATCTGGCTCATGCGTCCGGCCTTAGTGATCTTGACCTTAGCAAAGGTGCCTAAGAGACTTTCATCTCCAAGTACCTTAATAACAATATTGTTATCAGATCTTCCCGAGACAAAACCGCCATCTCTTGTCTCTTCAAAATACACTTCATATATCCTGCCAAGACGAGTATCTGCTATCTCATCTGTTATAGAGTTTTGAAAACCTTGAAGGTAAGCAAGACGTTCAGATGCCACTTCAGAGTCAACCTCATTTGTCATCTCTGCTGCTTCAGTATGAGGCCGTGGCGAGTACTTAAATGAAAAGACCTGCTCAAATCGAACCTGTTTCATCACATCAAGTGTTTCTTCAAAGTCAGCATCACTCTCACCAGGAAAGGCAACAATAATATCTGTTGAGATAGAAACATCAGGAACCATATTTCTCAGTTTTTGAGCACGTTCTAAGAACCACTCCTTGTTATACCCGCGTTTCATCATCTTAAGAATCTCAGATGAACCACTTTGTAAAGGCATGTGCATAGACTTACAGACCTTAGGATTTGTTGCAAACTCCTGTATAAATTCATCATCCATATGAAAAGGATGCGGAGAGGTAAAACGGACACGCTCCACCGTCTCAATCTTTGATATAAGATTTAAAAGCTGTGCAAAACTAACCTTCTCATGTTCACCTGAAAAGCGGCGACCATAATTGTTCACATTTTGACCCAAAAGAAAGATCTCTTTAGCGCCTGCTTCACTGGCTCGTTTACATTCATTAAGAATGAGATCAACAGGAATTGAGATCTCATCTCCGCGTGTTTTGGGAACAATACAAAAGGTACAAGACTTATCACACCCTATAGAGATGTTTACATAAGCCTTATGTTCTTTACCGCGAAACTCTCTAAAAGCAAATTGTGATTCATCATAATCGATGTCAATCTCAACTGCCTTGGGTTTATGGATAACCTCAGTAATTTTAGAAATATTACGTGCCCCTAAAACAAAATCTACATAAGGAGCACGTTTAATGATGTCTTTTCCAAGGTGAGAAGCAGTACAGCCACAAACACCTATTTTAGCGCCGGGCTTTTTCTTTTTGTTAAAACCACCAAGTTCTGAAAAAAGTTTATGCACAGGACGTTCACGCACCGAACAGGTGTTGATGATAATCAGATCTGCATTATCTGAATCATCTGTCTGTGTATAATTCTCTTTTTCGCTTAACTCAGCGATCATATGCTCAGTATCACGCTCATTCATAGCGCAACCGAGTGTTTCAATAAATACTGTTTTTGACATTTACTCTTCTTTTATAAAAACCAAAAGGTTCTTATAAAACGTGTACTTCGTACATATAGTCATTGTCATTAAGACCATAACGAACTTCTCTCATATAGAAGCTTTTTTCACCATTTTCAAAATGTTCACCAAGTGCAATAAGATCTTTATGAGAGTTGTCTCTATCAAAATAGATAATTGCTGTTCCAGCACCTTTTTCTACAATTGCTTCAACTTTTTTAAGGTCTGTCTTTTTTGGTTTACCCTCTGCTGTCTCACGTACTAGTTTTAATTCCATGTCTATCTCCATGTTTTATATTAACGCGATTATATCTTCTTATTACTAAAGTCATCATTAAGCCTTCTTTGAGTATAATTTCTTTACTTTTGATAAGATTGACCAAATAGCCCAGTTGTGGTGCTTGCGCGGATGAATCTTCTTCCCACTATAAACTTATCATTGTCACATATTTTGTAAGGATTTAAACATGGAAAAAATCGTAGATATTATTGACTCAATTGCACATGAAAAAGGTCTAGAACCAGAAAAAGTAAAAGAAGCACTCAAAACCGCTTTTATACAAACAGCCAAGCGTGTTATCTCTGATCACTTCGAATATGAAGTAGAGATCAGTGAAGAAACAAAAGCAGCAAACATCTTTCAAATCATAACCGTTGTAGCAGATGATTCTGAGCAGTTAGAAGGCGAACTCGCTGATGCATATATCTCATTAACAGAAGCAAAAGAACTTGATGAAGATGTAGAAGTAGAAGATCAACTTCAGTATGAACATAAACTTGAAGATTATGGCCGTACAGCAGCGGGTCAACTTCACAGAGAGATTGAATTTCATATCCAAAGACTTGTTGAAGATGAACTATATAACAAGTTTAAAGGCAAGGTAGGAACCATCATTTCAGGACGTGTTACACGTGTTGACGCTCAGCAAAGCACCTTTGTAGAACTTGATGAGATCCGTGCAGTGCTTCCCATGAAAAGCCGTATCAAGGGCGAAATATTCAAGCCAGGTGAAATCTTAAAAGCCGTTGTTCGTCGTGTTACTGTTGATAAAAGCGAAGGTATGATCATTGAGCTTTCAAGAACAAGTCCTAAGTTCTTAGAAGAGCTTTTACGTCTTGAAGTTCCTGAAATCAATGATGAAGCTGTAATCATCGAACACTCAGCTCGTATCCCGGGAGAGCGTGCAAAAATCGCACTTTATTCTACACATCCAAAGATTGACCCTGTTGGTGCAACGGTTGGTGTTAAGGGTGTTCGTATCAACGCTGTATCTGAAGAGTTAAATGGTGAAAACATTGACTGTGTTGAATACACAAATGTTCCAGAACTTTTCATCTCACGTGCGATGAGTCCGGCTATCATCTCTTCGGTAGTCATTACCCAAGCAGCCGAAGGTGAAGATAAAAAAGCAAAAGTTATCCTTCCAGCTGATCAAAAATCTAAGGCTATTGGAAAAAGCGGTATCAACATCCGTCTTGCTTCAATGCTAACAGGTTATTCAATTGAACTAGAAGAGCAGGAAGGCGCCGTTACTTCTGAGTCTGGTGAGATTGAAGAAGAAAAAGAGGGAATTGATTCTCTTGAGGCCTTATTTAAATAAGCTAAAACCTTTTCTCAGCCTTTTCAAACACAAACCTCCTTCAAGTTAAAAGGACATTATGTCCTTTTAATGGATTTATCATATATCAACCCAATACTTTATCCCTTTGTCTTCAATATACACTAGGAGTGGGACACACCTTTCTTAAACATAATCTCATTAACTATAGAATTATTATTCTTACATATCAATATCTCATATTTTAAGAAAATAAACGGACATTTTTAATCTCACTTAATTATTATGTTTAATATAAAACGTGATAAAGTCTTACCTAAAAAGAGTTAACTCCGGAAAGGGTATTAATTGAAATTAATAGAAAAAACAGATGAAGAAATTCTACGAGCATTAAATCCAATCATGGACAACCTTATGGATGCATCAACTAATATAGACTACGAAAGATTTATTATAGATTTTTCACAAAGAATGAAAAACCTGACAACAGAAAAAAGTCTTAATGAAGTTTGCAAAGACTATCAGTCCAAAAAAGGTTTTTTTACGAATCGTCAATTTGTATCTTTATTCAAAAGAGAAGACTCTATAGCTATAATTTGGAAACAAAATTTCTCAAAAATCCAAGGTGACTTTGTTGCAGAAGCAGTCTTTATTGAAGAAAATGGAAGAGTTGTAGTTGACCATGCTTTTGTATTTTAGTAAAAGAGTTAACAAATACGAGGAAACGCTATATACCTTAAACACTCACCCTCTTTTAAAATACGGGTTAAGTTTTAAAAGAATAAGGTCTGAGAACATATTCCCAAGTAGGGTTAAGAAGGCTGTTACCATTAAGATACCCATAATTACGGGGTAGTCTCTGCTTAGCGCTGACATATAAAAGAGCTGTCCCATTCCCTCAATTCCAAAGATTGCTTCTAGGATAACCGAACCCCCTATAAGACCCGGAAGTGAAAGGCCTAGCAGTGTTATGATAGGAGGCATCAGGTTTGGTAAGATGAAGTATCTTAGTAGCTCTTTATCCCCTAGCCCTCTTGCCTTTGCAAAGAAATAATAATCACTTTTCAGTATCTCTGTTACAAGTGAGCGAACATAGACTATCATGGAACCCAGCGAGACAAATACCATCACAAAGATTGGTAAAAAGAGGTGCCAGGCCATATCTAGATACTCAGAAAAACCCTCTTTTGGCTCAATCGAATGCAATCCTGCGATAGGAAACCATTCAAGTTTTACTGAAAAGACCAAGATAAGTAAAAGAGCTAAGTAAAACGAAGGCATTGAAAAAGAAAAAAGTGAAAGCTGTTTAATAATAACATCTGACAGTTTATCTGCACTCATTGCTGCTTTGATCCCCAAATAAATAGAGATGATAAAAACAAACATCATAGAAGTGATGTTCATAATAAGAGTGATACCAATTCTGTCTTTTACCATATCAATAACATTTTGTCCAGAGACAAAAGAGACGCCAAAATCTAATGTCACCAAGTTCATCATCCAGTCTAAGTATTGAATATGAAGTGGTTTATCCAGACCATACACTGCTTTTAGATGTTCAAGTACCTCAGGTGTCATATTGGGGTTTAGTTCGCCTGCTGAGAAAAAGCTGTTTGGTGCGGCGTGAATAGCACCAAAAGAGATTAAGGAAATCAGAAAAAGCATAAAAGCCAAATACGATATTTTATTGAAAAAAAGTTTCATTTATAACCTGTTTATATAGATGAGAGATTATATCTTGTTTAGATATAATTCTAAATATATTAGAATTTTTGAACAAAGATGGACAATGAACTTAAAAGCCCAACTAGAACATGACAAGATAGTACTTCCTGATACCTTTTATGAGCATGTAGAACGTTATACTGACCACCTTTTAAAATGGAACAAAATCCACAACCTAACAGGTGCAACCACTAAAGAATTGGTGGCTGAACATATTTATGATTCTGTCTTCCCGGTAAGCTTCTTGCCTAAACTTGGAAATGCCTTAGATATCGGTACGGGAGCTGGTTTTCCAGGACTTATTCTTGCAATGGCACTTCGTTCAACAAAGTTTACTTTAGTCGAGCCTTTGGCAAAACGTTCAGGTTTTTTACAGTTTATCAAAGCTGACTTGGGTTTGGATAATGTAGAAGTCTTGAACAAAAGAATTGAGCAGGTCCCTCCTATCTCTTATGACTTCATCACCTCACGTGCGGTGACTGAGACAAATACCCTTATGGACTTTGCTCAGCCCTTTATCAAGAAAGGCACCCTGCTTCTGTTTTTCAAAGGTGAGCGGGTTTATGATGAGATTCAAGACGCCGAACATGTGAAAATCATCAAGACTGAGAAGCGACACTACCTTCTGATAGAGAGATAAGATGCTTCCACTTGTTGATTATATTAAGACAGCACTGTCTCAAACAGACTCTTTAGAGCAGGCCCAAAACTTTCTTCCTATGTCGTTTAAAAAAGACTTTCCTATCGCCTATATCCATTCACAAACAAGAATGCCAGACCCTCAAACACAAGAAGCCTTTAAAGACCTTCTGGATGAAAATGGTTTCACGCCTTCTCATCCTACTGAGGAGTACTTTTCTTTTGTCAAAAACAAGTATCCAAACCTGATACAGACTGTCTCTTATATGTGTCTAAAAAAAGAGTCTAAAGATGCGATTTTTTATACCAATAAATTTAAAAATGATTATTGGAAAAAGATTAAAGATGTAGGACATATCTCTGCGTTCTTTGATATCTCAAGACCAAAAAATGAAAAGCTTTGTGAAGCAGAATTTACACTTAGAGAAGTTATACGAAAACGTAAAGAGGTGCATGCTCTTAAAGGTCTTAGTTTCATTTATTTAGCTGAATCAACTGAGGACATATCAAAGGTCTTTGAGCATTATTTTGGTAAAAAGTTTGAAGTGATTAAAGACAGATATTATGTGGGTTACTCGAAAACGCTTAAAGAGATAAATATGCGGTACTTTGTCTGTCAACCAAAATAATAATACTAGTCAAGAAACCCTCTCATAAATAGACAAGTGATCAACAGAAATTAAAAAGCTTAATCTCGTATGTTTTCTTTAGAAACCATTCTAAACTTTTCTGCTCTGTTAAACACCAATATTTTTTTATAAACACCATAAATAGTTTTATAATTGCTAACCCCCAAAAAACTCACTACCTTGGTATTTCTCATTGGTGCTCCAACAAGGGGTGTATCTCTTTGTCCCTTACTTCTTTTTATCCCAACTGCGTTAACCCATCCATATTTACTATTAGGTTCATACACTTCTGTATCATTTACAATTTTTAAAAACTTATACGCGTAGGTAGCACCCGCCTTGTTTGCTATGACATAGTTTTTATACTCATTTATATCCATACGTCCATACTCATATTCACTGATAAACTTCTCTATACTTTTATCTTCAATATAGCCTTGATAGCCATTTTCTTTTGCCAAGGCATACTTAATCGGATAGTCTCGTTCAATTTTTTCATGAAATCTTTGCTTTGCCAAGGCTTTTTCTTCTGCTTTTTCAAATGCAGGGTCATTCTTTTTATCAGCAAAGCACCCTTGCAATAAAATCGATATGGATATAAATAAAAATATTGTATTCAGACTATTTTTGTAAGTTAATATAATGTTTCCTTCTTTTTAAAAACCAAATTTTCAATGGCTATACGGTCAAATAGATAATTATTTGATTGTTCTAGATACAATGAATGTATCAAGAAAAGCCTAACGATAGTTACTTACTGTTAGCTCAAGTAGATATAAGCTCAATTAGTAGATTGTTTTGACATACTCAATAGTATGAAAACGAAGTCAGGTACAGTTCAAGTATTCTGAAGTTGCTTACATTTTATCTTAATTTTCAGGAATAATCATCAAGAATGTTTTAATATTTATCAATCTATCTTCCTAGGACTTCGTCTTAAGCTACTTCAGTTTATTTTTTATTGCAAAAAGATATAATTATTTATTATTCAAAAAAGGATATTTATGAAACTTTTTACAATTATTTGGGATATGACACTTTTTGTATTTGCTTACTCTACCACTAAGCATTGTGATAAACTTGATGTCTCTCTTTTTGAAGAGAACCGCTCAAGTGAGCCTCAAAGCAGAGAGCTTTTCTAAAAGACTTAATAAATCTCTTTTACGCGTCCTACTTCTCTGCTCATCAAACGCACTTTTATTCCATGAGGATGTGTTGCTGACTTTGTTAAAATATCTCTAACTATTCCATCAGTCAACAGACCTGTATCTTGGTCTTGCTTCATCACAACAGCCACAGACATTCCTGACTTGATGTTTTTTCTTTGAGTCCCGTCCAACATTAAGCACTCTTCGGTGTATAAGAAAGTACTTTTTTGATCGTATCAATTGAACAAAAGAACATTGCATCAAAAATAGGATTTAACCTTGTTACCTCATCATCTATCTTGTCAAAGGGTTTAAAACTAAAGCCCTCTCCGTCATTAATATTTTTTGGTGTCACTGTAAACTCTATAGGAGCTAAAGTACGAATAAGATTCATTACATTTTTATAATTCTTGTCATCTTTAGAAGGCAGTAAGTTCCCTCTTTCACTTTCATTGACACGAACCTTGAAAAGTAGGCTCAACTTATCTTTAAAGATCACCTTCTCCCAGCGAATGTTTCCACGAGAGAATTTAAATTCACTATGTTTAGCCGTAAGAGGATGTGTTTCATTTTTACGGATAGCCTCAAGAAGCTGAAGAAAGAAGTTAACGCCTCCAAATTTTTCAGCACATTCCATCATCATTAAATGGTATTTTTCTTTTTCACTATCGTCTAAGTTATTGAAGTCGCACATAGGCACTTCCTTTATATTTTAATTATCCTAATTATAATAGAAAAGTCTTTCTTCTAGGTGCTACTTAGCATTAACCTGCTAAAATTACGCTACTTATTAGGAGTTACATATGCCACAAAGTTTTTCTACCCTTTCTTTATCTCAAAACATGATTGATAATTTAAACAAACTAGATTATAAAGAGATGACCCCCGTTCAAGAAGCGTCTTTACCTCATATCTTAGAACGCGGTGATGTGATGGCTCAAGCCAAAACAGGTTCAGGAAAAACGGCAGCCTTTGGTATTGGTCTACTTCATCATTTAGATGTATCAGATGTAAAAGTCCAAGCGGCTATTATGTGTCCTACCAGAGAACTATCCGAGCAAGTAGCCAACGAGCTTAGACGTCTTGCCCGTTTTACTTCTAATATCAAAATCTTAACTCTCGTTGGTGGCGAAGCTGTTTATCCCCAAAAGATTGCCCTTGAAAAAGGTGTGCATATCATCGTTGGAACACCGGGTCGAATCATGGATACCATTACTAAAGGGCATTTAGACCTAGCTAATGTAAAGACCCTTGTTCTTGATGAGGCAGACAGAATGTTAGATATGGGCTTTCATGATGATATAGCCGCTATTATCAAGTTCACCCCTAAACACAGACAAACCATGCTTTTTTCAGCAACCTATGAAGAAGAGACAAAAAAGCTATCTAAGAAGTTTCAACTTCAACCTGAGTTTATTCATATCACTTCAGACGCAGATGAAACCAGTATAGAACAGAAGTTTTATAATGTACATGAAGATGACAAGGTAGAACTTATTGATGGCCTTATGGCTGAAAACGAGTTAGAGTCATGCATCATTTTTTGTAACATGAAACTCACCTGTGATGAAGTAGCGCAAGAACTTCATTATAGAGGTTATGACGTAGCTTCTTTACACGCAGACTTGGATCAAAAAGAGAGAAATGAAGTACTTACTATGTTTGCAAACAAGAGCTTAAATATCTTAGTAGCTACAGACGTTGCCTCACGTGGACTAGATATCAAAGAGCTACCCGCTGTCTTTAACTATGATATAAGCCATCAGGCAGAAGTCTATGTTCACCGTATTGGAAGAACAGGAAGAATGGGACAGACAGGACGCGCTTATACCTTTGTAGGTTCTAAAGAGGGCAAGTTTGTAGAAGCCATCTCTAAATATACAGAACAAAAAGTGGTACTTGAAAACCCACCAAAACTAAATTCAAATAAAAAGTTCATACGTACGGCTCCAATGAAAACCCTCAAGATTCTAGCAGGGAAAAAAGACAAACTTCGTCCTGGTGATTTTGTAGGTGCACTTGCAGGAGAACTTGGGATTAAGGGAGACAGTATCGGAAATATCTCTGTTGTAGACAGGTTTTCTTATATAGCAATTGAGAAAAGTCTAATGGCGAAGATAGACCTAAAAGACGACCGACTTAGAGTAAAAAAGAAAAACTACCGCTATATCAAGCTCTAAGTTCTCGAATATCTAAAAACGATCCGCTAGCACTTTTCAAAAGTACTGGTATTACTTCTATTATCTTTTTAACGATGACCTCTGGCCAATATACCAAACCTTTTTCATCACTATCGCGTAAGCTTTGTACAGAGGTATACTTTTGAGTATCATGATCACCTTCCAAGATACTGTCTAACATCTCAGTTTTAATAAGCCCTGGAGCTAAAGATGTCAAATGCGTTTCTTTCATCTCGGCTGCGTAGAGTTTTATCAGCATGTTCAAAGCGGCCTTTGAAAGCGAATAACCGTTCCACCCTAAAGAACCATTGACTGAAGCACCTGATGAGATAGCAATGACCTGCTTTACTTCTATCTTGTTTTTTATAAAAAAGTCTAAGATAGTTTTGTTTGCCCACATGTTTATGTCCATCTCTTTTTTCAATTGGCCTATCTCGCACTCTGAGGTATCTTGAATACGTCCAAGTACCCCTGCGTTTAAAACTATCAGATCCAAGCTTTTTACATTCTCAAACAAGCGCTTAAGAGAAGTCTCTAAAGCGTCTTCATCTGAAATATCAACCTGTTCATAAAAATAGTCATCTCTCTTAATCTCACTGCGTCCTAATCCGTAAACATCTGCACTGTTAATATAATGATCTACAAAGGCTTCGCCTAGACCACGACTCGAACCTGTTATAAAAACCTTCATTATCATCCTTTAATTCTAGTATTTTATCTTATAATGCTTCATGCAGACTATCAAAAAACAAGATGAACTTGAATACCTAGAAGTATCAAACACACTCAGTAGCATTAAAATTGCTCTGCAAGGTGCCCATATCTTTGACTTTAGAGTAAAAAGTAAAAAGCCCTTACTCTTTTTAAGCGAGACAGCACGCTTTGAAAAAGGCGTCCCTATACGCGGAGGTATCCCTATCTGCTGGCCCTGGTTCGGAACGCACCCAACAGAAAGTGCTCTTCCCAATCATGGTTTTGTGCGAACGAGTATTTGGAAACATAAACAAACAGAACATATTTCCAAAGAGAAGACAAAAATCATTATGTCTGTGAATAGTTCAAACGAAAGTTTAGAACTTTGGCCTTTTAAGTTTGAGCTTAGTCTTGAGATACTTATGTCTGATACCCTAGAACTCTCACTTATCTCAAAAAACACAGGCGTAAACAGCTTTGCTCTCACTCAAGCCTTACACACCTACTTACAGATAGAAGATATTAATAAAGCACAAGTCAAAGGCTTAGAAAACAAGCCCTTTTATAACAAGTTAGATAATAGCTTTGATAATATACAAGAAGGTATATTAGGCTTTAATACTGAAGTCGATAGGGTTTATCAAGACCTCGCAAAGCCTTTGCTATTAGAAGACACAAATCAGAAGATAGAGGTGCAAACCATAGGTTCAAACACAGTTGTTATATGGAATCCCGGAAGTGAGTTTGAAAAGAATTTTTCAGACCTAAGTGACTATAAGACCATGCTTTGTCTTGAGAGTGCCAACGCTTTAAAGGATGAGATTATTCTAGAGCCTGCTCACACCCATACTTTAAAGAGTATACTTTCACAAAAAGAGTCTTAATGCATTTTCACCGTGTTCATATCGAAGTGACCAATATCTGTGGTTTAGCCTGCTCATTTTGTCCGCCTAAACTTCAGCCTTCTAAAACAATGGACCTGACATTTTTTTCTAAGGTCTTAGATGAACTTCAAGGGCTTACTAAAGAGTTAGCCTTTCATGTGATGGGTGACCCACTTACACTTTCTAATCTAGATGAGTATCTTGATGTCTCAAAAGAAAAAGGCTTTGAAGTCACCCTTACAACAAGTGGTTATTATCTTAAAAAGACCTCTTTCAAGACCCTTTTTCATCCTGCTGTACGGCAGCTAAACATCTCTTTAAATGCTTATAATAAAAACAGTCTTAACCTTAGTTTTGAAGATTATATTGCATCTGTATTAGAGATATGTGATGAAAAACTTCTTAATCACCCTAAACCCTTTATTAACCTTAGACTTTGGAATTTTGATGAAGCCTGCAGCGAGGTAGATTTTAATGCTGATATATTCAAGTGCTTAGAAGAAGCCTTTGATATAAAACTTGACTTAGATAAACTCTATAAAGAACGACCAAAGTCTATCCGCCTCGCCTCAAAAGTACTACTACATTTTGACTCGTATTTTGAGTGGCCTTCTATGAGTTCTACTCATGATTCACAAGGGACATGTTATGGTCTAAAGTCTCATATAGGTGTACTTGCGGATGGCTCTGTCGTACCATGCTGTCTTGATGGGGAGGGTGTGATCAATCTTGGAAACCTAAACAACACATCCCTTAAAGATGTCCTTGAATCCACGCGGGCAAGAGCTATGCGAGAGGGCTTTGAAAAAGGCCAAGCGGTAGAAGTACTCTGTCAAAAATGTTCCTATAAGGATCGTTTCAAGGAAAATATTTAGAAATTAGTATATAAACTTTATTCTTTTTTTATATATTTACAATAGAATAAATAAAAGGGATATTTAATGAGTGAAGCGTCCATTTCCAAAAAGGTACATGTACCTTTAATAATTGCCATTGTTCTCGGTTTTGTTGTTATTACATTTAACTACTTTCTCTCAGTCGATTCAATACGTACAGACGTATATACTCAGCAAGAAGAGAGTCAAAACAGCTTTTTTAATGAAGCCTTGGACAATAAGAAAAACATAGGTCTGAGTAATGCTATAAACATTGCCAAGAACTATTATGTCATCCAGTCTTTAAAGAGTAAAGATCGTGACCTTGCCATAAAAGGTTTGGGTAATATCACGACAGACTTTAAAGAAAACACCAAATATAAAAACATCAAAATACATGTACATGATGAAAATGTACACAGTTTTTTACGTGCATGGAAACCGAAAAAATGGGGTGATGACCTAAGTGGTTTCAGACAGACTGTTGTTGATACCAAAAAGAACGAAAAACCTATTGTGGCTATAGAACTAGGACGGGCAGGAATGGTACTTCGGGGTTTAGCTCCTGTTATCAATGAGGGCTATCTCGGTTCTGTAGAGTTTATGCAAGGCTTGAACTCCATTGTCAAAGATGGAGCTAAGAAGTTCGGTCTAGATGTGGTTATCGTGATGGAAAACAGTTACCTTTCAACAGCAACCGCGCTCAAAGATGCTAGAAAGACAGGTGACTATACACTTGCTGTTAAAGAACAGGTCATCAATCTAGATTTTTTCAATGAACTTACTCAGATTCAAATTGATAAAGAAGAAGCACAGCAAAGTGAAAACTACTTTGTCACTTCTGTCCCTATCTACGACTATTCCAAACAACGCGTAGGTTATGCTGTACTGGGGAAAAAGCTTAGTGCTGTTGAACATCTTGTAGCTCAATCTGAAAGTTCACTTTTATCACAGATGATGATTATGGCTATGATCGATTTGGTTATCCTGGTTCTCTTGATGTGGATAATTAAAAGGTCAGTCACTGATCCGATAATCAACCTTGACAAGGTTGCAAATGAATTGGCAAGCGGTGATGCAGACTTGAGTCAGCGTCTTCAAATAACAAGTAATGATGAGATTGGAAAAGCGGCTAAAAGTTTTAATGTCTTTTTAGACAAGGTCGAAGTAATTGCCAATAATGCTCAAGAGCAAGCAAACCAGGCGGAAGAAGCCAATGCAAGCATCAAGGTTCAAATGACCAAAAACAACATGACATTACAGTTATCAGAAGGAATGATAAAAGCTTCAACAAGAAACTCGGAAGATCTCCAAGCAAGTATGGCAAAAAGTGTTGATAGTGTTAAAGTAGTCAATACTCTAAACGAGCAAACAGAAGAAGTTATCGCCGAAGTAAATACTAAAACAGATGATGTGATCGAGACTATTGGAAATATTTCTGAGATGATAGGCAATTCGCGAGCTGACTCTGAGAGCCTTACTGAGAATGTGACTGAAATATTTTCAGTGATCAGTCTCATTAAAGACATCTCAGATCAGACAAACCTTCTTGCCTTAAATGCTGCTATTGAAGCTGCTCGAGCCGGAGAACACGGCCGTGGATTTGCCGTTGTTGCAGATGAAGTAAGAAAACTGGCAGAACGCACACAAAAAGCAACGAGTGAAGTCGAAGCTAATATCAGCATCTTGAAACAAAACAGTGTCTCTATGCTCGAAAACAGTGAAAAAGTCGCCGAGTTCACAGAAGAGTCTTCAGGTAAACTTGATGAGTTTAAGCAGAGCCTTACACAGCTTGTCAGCAATGCTAAGACAATTAAAGGTGATAATGAGATTATTGAAAAAGATCTGTTTATGAATATCAGTAAACTTGATCATATGATATTTAAATTTGCAGCCTACAATTCGATATTTGAGTCGAAGGTATCTGACCAGATGGTGGATCATACCAGCTGTAAGTTTGGAAAATGGCATCAAACAGAAGGTAAAAAGATCTACAGCGGAAACAATACCTTTGCAGAAATGGTTGAACCGCATAAAAGACTGCATAACAATGTCCTTAAAATAATGGACATCATCAGTAGCAAAGACTGCTTAAACAATGCAGACGAGGTTGTAAGACTCTTTGCAGAAACTGAAAAAGAGAGTGATGAGTTCTTTGCACTTTTAAATAAGCTTTCTCAAAGTTCTTAAGAATCCAACAGCTTGAGCTGTTTTTTTCCGCCCCTCCTCTTTATCATAAGAGGACTTCCTTATCTCATCCTCATTACCATAGGGATGATATTCTTTTTACTAATCGAAATCCAATATATTTGTAATCATGCCAAAGATACTAATCCTTATGACCTCTATACCTCATTATAAAGATAAATAGAGACAATGAGACTATCATAATACCTATACCTGCTATAAGGTAAAAAGCATGTACCATTTGTGAGTAATCACTCAAAGCAATCTTAAACACCACCATCAAAGCTTCTATAGACAAGGCAATAATAATAGATGTTAAAAAGCGTGCAAGCAGGCGGTTTTCAAGATTATTTTTTCTACTTAGGCTTTTGTAAAAAACTTCATGTTCTAAGATAGTCTTAGAAAGATCAAAGATAGCAAGTCCCAGAGTCAGCGCAATGATGGAGCGAAACAGTCTAGACAAAAGCTCATCACTGCTTGTCAGAGAAAAAGATGCCACGATATACAAGGCGTATGATATTAAAGCAAGAGAAAAAGCCGCTAACATAAAACCAAAAACACCATACATAACACGGGTAAACTTAGAAAATATCTCATGCCCCTCTATCAAGGAGAGTTCTTGCAAAAGCCCATAAAGTTCAAAGTCAAACACTATGTACTCTTCGTTTAGATGCACAGTAATCGTAATATATGGCGTTGCACTGCGTGAGTTTATGTAGGCATTTGAGATATAAATATTGTCTTCTCTAAACTGTACACGTTCTAAAAGATGTGTTTTATCCACGCCAATATAGGATTCATCCTTATGATGCTCCGTGTACATAGGCGTTGACTGCTTATAGTTTTTGCTGATTTTGTAGGTGGCTTTTAATGCGGGGAAAAGAGAGAAAAGGGACATCTTTTTCATCTCGTCATACTGACTTAAATCAATACTTTCTACCAAAGAGGTCAAAGAGTTTTCTATTAAACCCCTCTGCTTTTTATATATAGATATGGCTTCTTTCATCACTACCTCGGTTCAGACATAGGTCTAGATCTCAAACAAGGAAGTAGCATACTTTAACACCTTTATACAAAAAAGGAGGTAGTAAAAAAGGATTAATGTAAAATAATAATCTAATAAAACAAGTTTATTATTTAGCAAATCATCTTTAACTGGTACGAACCAAACAGCCCTCCCTATAAAGGAGTAAGTTTGCTGTGCAATATTTTCTTTAATTTTTTAGAAGGCATGCCATATTTTCCCTCTTATATCGTTTTCTACAAGATTCTAAATATCTTCCTTCTGACACATTGTTATGTTCGCCAACAAACACACTTGTCTTATATGTTTTTCCAGCGTTTATCAACCCTGTCCCAATTAATATTTTGCATAAAAGCGTTAATGTATTTTGCTGCTTTAGTACCATAATCCATATGATAAGAGTGTTCATACATATCCATGACAAGTAAAGGTACACCCGTTGCTATAGAATCCGTATGATCACCTGCTATCTGATTAATAAGTACCTGTGCTTCTTTTACATAAGATAATATCACCCAACCTGAACCTCCGCTCAAACTTTTAGCTGTTTTTATAAAATCAGCTTCCCATGCTTTAACAGAGCCAAAACTTTGGATCAGTATATCTTGCATAGTCGGACTTATCTTACCATCTCCGCCTAAATTGTCAAAATAAAGTTCGTGAAGCAGTTTGGAGTTTAGTGCTATCAGTTCTTCTTTTTTCAAAGCCCCCATTTCTATAGGATGAGAACTTTCTGGTAAAACAGCTATCTGCTTTTGAATCAGGTTAAGCTTTTTAACGGCACCTGCATAATTATTGTCATGATGAGACACGATAACTTTTTCAGAAATACCCCTGAGTGACTTAGGATCAAAATTCAAAGGTTCGATCTCATGCATTCCTGCATAAGATTTTTTAAGCGCTTTCACTGGATTATTGGTCTCTTTGGCATTGAGTAGACTCGTTGCAGCTAGTGCACCGCCCGCTAATATCATCTGTCTTCTATTCATAAAACACCCTTATTAAAATTGTAATTTTTTAAAATCATAGAATATGTATCTGCTACATATTTCAAAATCTTCTCATAAGAAAGAATAATACAATTATACGTATAAACACTGCTTAAAAAAAGACACTTCTTACAATAAATCATATAAAACTTGAGAAAAAATTGAAGATGTCTAAAAAAGCCAGTGATAAAAACTGTATTATCATATAACAACCTGATATGATATTTTTATTTATAAAGCTAAATCTGTAAAATGCAAAAGAGCATCATGGAATATATCAGTTAAGCTAGCTTTACACTAATGCCTAATGAGTTTGTGATATACTCATAAGGGATAAGTCGTGCCATTTTTGCAGATTAAAAATCTCTTATTATTATATATATTTCTTAACCTTCTAAGGAAACTGATCTAAATGCAATGGGATTATTTTGTTAGTTATTATCTTTTGTACTCACTGGGTGGATTGGCGATTCTTCTGGCTGTGATGCACATGCTCTATCGAAGACGTTCTCCTATATCCATGATTGCATGGCTTTTACTAATGATTATTGCACCCTATATTTTTCTATTCTTCTATTTTTTCTTCGGTATACGAAAACGTTCCTTGCACAAAGAAAAAGCACCTCTGGCAATCTACTCACAAGATGATGACAAAGACGCTGTCCATCCTATTGAGACATTGTTGTGCAATAATGGGGTTCCCGCATCAACTGATGACAACAAGCTAAGTTTCTATACTGATGCGACTGAGGCCTATGAGGTACTTTACACTGCACTGCAAAGTGCTCAGCACTCTATCTCAATCAGTACCTATATTTTAAAAAACGACACGCTCTCGCGCAAACTTTTCAATCTACTTATCCAAAAGGCACAGGCCGGTGTGGATGTAAGAATCCTTACAGATGCCTTTGGCTCAATGGGGATCTATTTCTGGCAACGTCCTTTAAAAAGACTAAGACAAGCAGGTGTAAGTGTGAGCTTTTTTATGCCACTTTTCAGCCTTCCTTTTCACAATCGTATCAATCTTCGTTATCACAGAAAGATCTATCTTGTCGATAATGAGATCCTTTTCAGCGGTGGGATGAATCTTGCAAAAGAGTACATGGGACCAAAGCCTTTACAAGGGCACTGGAAAGACCTCTTGTTTCGTTGCGAGGGTTCCATGGTTTATGACTATATAAATATCTTCGAATCAGACTGGGCATACTCCCAAGAACTTCTTCCTAAAAATATCTCTGCTTACGCCTCTGATAAAAAAGGAAAATTCAAGGCTCAAGTCATTCCTTCCGGAGCAGATGTTAAAGATGATGCTCTGCTTGAAGCTTTAGTCTATGCTGTACACAGGGCAACTCAAAGGATTTGGATTGTCACCCCCTACTTTGTCCCTGATGAATCTATATTTCAAGCCCTGCGTATTGCACTCAACCGAGGGGTTGATGTCAAGCTGATCACCCCCAATAAGTCGGACAACCTTATCGCCGATCTCGTACGAAGCAGCTACATCAGAGAAGCACAGGAATGGGGTATGGACATAGCACTTTACACAAAGTCAATGCTCCATGCAAAATCCATACTCTTTGATGATGATGCCGTCATATTCGGTTCTGTCAATCTGGACAACCGAAGTCTTTTACTTAATTACGAGGTAGTGTCTATCGTTTATTCTAAAGAACCCATAGATGATATAGACAGATGGATGAAAGAGCTTTTGAAAGACTCGACATCTTACATCGAACCTGCCAACAAGATCGTACGTATCATAGAAAATCTCATGCGTGTCTTTGTCCCGCAGATATAGTTATGTTTGTTCCTCACCAAGACCCCTACTTATATCAGCATCAACACAAGATGATAGATTCGACATTTTCACTGCTTTGCTGGAACATACATAAAGAGAACCTGCATCAGGGTTTTCATGCCAAACTAGACTCCTTACTCCTTGAGTATTCCAGTGATTTCCTACTGTTTCAAGAGTATAAACTACCAAAACACAAGCCGCATAAACTAAAAGATTTTTCTTATGCTATGGCTGCGAACATTGAAACTCAAGGTCACGTATATGGCCTGCTTACCGCCTCATATTTTGGTTTCGATGCCAAACAGATAGAGCGTACACATCAAAGAGAGTTCTTGATCACTACACGAAAGAGTATGCTGCTGACTTCGCACTCTTTTTGTGACGGTGATGTACTGCATATCGTCAATATACACGGCATAAATTTTGTCTCTTTTAAAAGCTTTACTAAGGAACTTAAAAAGATAGAATCCATACTTAAGATGTATTCCGGGGCAATGATTGTCTGTGGTGATTTTAATAACTGGAGTAAAAAACGCATGAAAGCTCTGGAAGATTTCAAGGAAGCACTCTCTTTGCAAAAAACGCTCATCAAAGAGGAACATCATATTAAACATATCTTTGACAAACCCATAGATCATATCTTTTACAAAGGCCTAAGGCTCATCAGCGCCGAAGCGATAAATACTAAAAAAGTTTCGGATCACAACCCTCTTCATGCTGTTTTTAAAAAGATCTAAACTTTATAAAAATCTTCGCATTAATCAATCATATCCTAAAACTAGTCTTTCCAGACTTCTTCCACCACTTCAACACTTAACTCATCCAAAAGCAGACTAAGTTCACCATCAGTGATATTACATTGAAGCTTCATCGAGCGCATCGCAAGAGCTTCAATGTCTCCATTTATCTTCAAATTCACTACACGAAGATTTTTAAAGCGTTTTAGCTTATTCTCTTCTTGCTTCCACCAAGAAAGCGCAGCACCTTCCTGATAGGTATAGATAATAACCTCATCCGCTCTTCCACAAGCCTTACGTATACGTTTTTCATCGGGTTGACCCAGGTCTATCCAAAGCTTGATATCGCCATCGAGTTTTTTCTCCCATATATCAGGTTCATCATCTTGCGAAATCCCTTTTGAAAAGGCCAAGTCTTCACTTGCATTTAAGACAAAGGCAATAATGCGGATCATAAGGCGAAGGTCATTTTCTGAAGGATGTTTTGCAATGGTCAAATCATGTTCTGCATAATAGTGAGTATCCATATTTGCAATGTTGAGTGAAGCCTTATATATCGTTGCACCGGCGGCCATCAGAAATTTCTAAAAACGAGATTTTTTAAGGCGCGTTCGCTCTCTTTACTTGGAAAACTTTCCATATTTTCAAGCCTCTTGATAAACTTAAAATCCGGAGCCTGTTCTATCATAAGGTCTTTAATAAACTGGGAGTCTAAATTAGGAGCATTTAAACATGAAAGCACCGTACACTCTTCACTTGCTAGCTCAGGAAGACGACGAATTATCTTTTGATAATCTGAAGTTGCCGCAAAACTTCCTCTTTGAAAACTGGGTGGATCAATAATGATCAAATCATAAGACCCTGATTTTTTAATTCTGGCAAAAGACTTTAAGATGTTATAAGGCATATACCTTGTACCTCGTATCTCTACTCCGTTTAGCCTATGGTTATCACGTCCTGTCTCAAGAACTTTTTTACTCATATCCACATTAACAACTGAAGAGGCTCCACCCTTATAAGCGGCCACGGAAAAGGCACATGTATAAGAAAAAAGATTTAAGACATTTTTCTCTTGAGCCTGTTCTTTTACAAATTCTCTTCCTATCTTCATATCAGGGAAGAAACCATTGTTTTGATTATTTAAAAGATTAAGTTTATATGAAAGTCCATTTTCAATGGCAAAAAGCTTTTCACGAAGTTCTCCAAAGATAACCTCTGAAGGTGCCTTTGGAAGATAACGTCTTTGAAGAACGATAGCCTCATAAGCATCTGTTTTGAAAAGTTTCTCAAAAAGAGTATAAAGCGCTTTATCAAGTGCTTCATCTATCTCATTAAAATAAGCGATACTAAGTACGCTGTCAATGGAATCAATAGTTAAAAACTCCCAGCCTTCAAAACAGCCGCCACGACCGTGAAAAAGCCTTAGGAATTCTTCATTTTTATTTTCGATTTTTTCTAAGAGTTCGGTCTCTAAATTTTCTAGTGTATGCATAAGGCGTATTGTACAAAAACTTAGATTATAACTCGCCCTTAACGGTACTAAGCCCTAATGCAGACCAAACTAACATTCCACCTCTATAATAAAATATTTTTTCAGCAGGAAAGCCAAGACTTATCATCTCCCTTATCCCTATAGGAGATTGAGTACAGGCAGGACCATTGCAAAAGATATATACAGGTGTCGCATTAGTGCAGTCCCATTTATTCCCTTCTTCCTCACAAGCAAACTCATCAAGGTTAAACCTAACATCCGTATAGGGTATATTGATAGCAAGAGGAATAGTCTCTTCAAAATAGAAGTGAGAAGAGCGAAGATCAACAATAAGGACATCAGGGTTGTTCATTGCTAAAAGCATATCGTTTTCTGTTGCAAGAGTGACGCCTGGAGCGGGAACTAAGGGCTGTAAAAACCCTTTATTTTTTCCACAAGAAGTCATTTCTCTTGTAATTAGCGTCTTTTTCCCATCTTTTTCAACCTCATATGAAAGCATTTCTCGACTCATTAAAGAGAGGTCCCCTTCTTCTGAAGACAGAAGTTTACTTATAATAATAAGACTCGCTAGAAAAAAAACTTTCATATCATTCCTTTGCTAACATCATAACAAATATTATGCAAAAAGCTTAATCTTGTGCTGGAAGGATATAAACAAAACTCAGATGCTTACTGACAGGCTATCACTCTTTTAGATAAAGAGACAGGATAGTCTCTTTGCTCACACAAGGCTTGTGCATATGAGCTTATCTTTGCTTCTTTTAGTTCTTTCATATGCTGAAAACCTCTTTTACCTTGTAAACTCGCATCTACGTATCCAAGAGATATAAGTTTTTCAGTGATGCTATCAGCCATACTTAACACGGAAGAGGCCTTTACTATCTCACACCTTGCATAGTCTGCATCTTCAAAAGAGACATTGGCTGCACGTAAGCTGTCATCATCTCCGGGAATTTGCTGGGCTCCATACAGAGGTTTAGACACGACCTCTGCCTTTGTAAAAGCGGGGATGTAATAGGCCAAATGTTCTATAGCAAGCCTAGATCTTTTTTGTACATCATCTGGCTTCCAAGCCTTTTCTATCTTATCCATAAACTTCGTCTTGAGCTTTGGATAGGCGCTTAAAGAAGAACTTTTAGCCAAGCCCTCTTCAAATAAGGTTATGGACTTTGTCATACCATGAAGTTGAAAATAGCCATTTGGATAAGGAGTAAACTGTGCCATTCCTTTAGGCGTGCCCCTCTCTCCTAAAAACACCACCTCAGGCCAAGTATCAGCAGTATCACACTTCGTTACATAAGCTGCTTTAAACTCCACAAACCGTTCCCGTTTAAAACCAAGCATATCATCAACTGTTCCCGTTCTGAAGCCTGCTGCATTGATAAGAAAGTCAAAGTTTTTTTCTTCAGTTTTTCCATCATATTTAGAACTTACAGACCAACTCTTTCCATATTTTTGTCTTCTTATATCTGTGACTTGATGATTGAGTAGAATCTCACAATTATTATTTTCCTGTAAAAGAAGACTGGCCGTTGAAGCCAATCTAAAAAGATTTAAGCCATACTCTTGGACCATAATAAGAGGAAACTGTACCTTATCTAAGTCAATGTTCTTAACAACAGGTATCATCCATTCATCTAGAGTGACAGGACTTCCCTGAAACTCAGATTTACGAAGGGCTTCTACCGCTTCACGTTCATAAAGTTTATAATACTGCGAAGCCTCACCCAAAACCTTGTTTGAACTATCTTGCTCAATCAATAGGGCATATTCCTTCTTTAAAATCTCTAAACGCCTATATAAGTCATCTGGACTTCCCCTGTCATCAAGCGGAACCGTAATCACCGTCGGTCTATAATCCACAGCTTTGGGGTAAAAACGAACAAGATCAATCGACTCTTTAAGAAGGGTTACACACTGTTCATCGGATATCTCTCGGTATAAGTTACCCCCGGCATGAAGATGACAGATAGGGGGACCGTTGACTAAAGAAGGACCTTTTTCAAACAGGGTGATATTTAAGCCCAACTCGCTGAGATAGAGCGCAATCGTAGAACCGGAAATTCCCCCGCCAACAACTGCTATCTTAGCCACCTCAGACACCCTCTTATTCATTAAACTATACTTTCACCTAAAAGCCCGATGATCTCATACATATCATCCACCACTGTCTCAGGTTCATAAGCCGAAATAGCTTCCCCATAGTTATATCCATAGCTCACACCAATGCTCTGCATCCCAGCAGCCTTAGCTGCTAAGATATCATTTTTCGAATCTCCTATCATCACGCATTCAGAGACATCCACCTGCAACGACTCACACACGTGTAAAAGAGGCATAGGATCCGGTTTCTTCTTAGAAAGACTATCCCCTCCTAAACAAAATTCGAAGATATTACTTAATCCAAGCCCAATAAGAAGTGGTTCGATAAAATCAAAAGGCTTGTTGGTCACTAGCGCTAGTCTAAAGTCTTTTGACCCTAAGTCTTGAAGGGTTTCTAGGACATTGGCATATGTCACTGTCTCCACGCAGAGGTTTTTTTCATAAGACTCTAGAAAAACAGCCAAGGCTTTGTTAAAAACTTCAGGATCAATCAGTTCATCAATTTCTATCTTGCCACTAAGCGCACGCTTAACAAGTGTCTGCGCTCCGTTACCAACCCAAGAGCGGATTAGTTCAGCTGAAAAAATATTTCTTCCAAGTTGTGTCAACATATCATTCACTGCCAGAGCCAAATCAGGCGCACTGTCTACTAATGTCCCATCAAGGTCAAACAAAAGTACTTTTTTATCTTTAAAAATCAAATCTATAACCTTAGGATTAATCATTCGTTTTTAGAATAATTATTATTAGTGAAACTATATCTAATTTTGATAAAGGCTTTAATTTAAAAATTTAAAAAGAGGGATTATTTCAAAGAGGGCTAAGGTTTAGAGCAGAAAATATTCTGCTCATTATTTGTGAGATAAGGTTTATCTTTTAGGCTGGGTACTTCTATAAATACCGATGACTTGGGCGTATTGTTTCTCACTTAAAACCTTTTTCAAGTTCATTCTACATGCTGTTTTGAGTTTAATGATCTCTCTGCGAGCATCTAACATGCTTTCAGCATTTTTCACAACATCCTTATCCGTTGTCAGCGCCTCTTCCTTAAGCATATACTCTTCATTCATAACTTTTTGCACCAATTTCATCATTGTTGGCTTGTTTGTGCGAGCCCATGTTCTTATCTCTTTAACCTGCGTAGCATTAAGTTGCAGAAGTTCTGCATTACCTAAGGTTAACCTTACTAAGTTTGGTAAAGGATTAGCGTGTCTAAGGGCATGGCCTGCACCGGCATATACATTTGAAAGAGTCATTAACATCATCATTATGATCACAAGCATTTTTTTCATTAAGTTTCCTTTTGTTTTAAACAATCATACATGAGAAGTGTTAAAGATATGTTAATCTCATTATTTTAAGGGGTTTATCTAAAAATATAAAGAACAATGATTTAGATAAGGCCAACTATTTTTCTCCAAGGTTTTGTTACACTAATTATATGTGTCAATAATAAATTCGACCACTCGTCCTGTTCTATCTTGTCCAGCACCACAATGTACTAAGACGGGTTGCTTCATTTTTTTATATTGCTCACCTATTATCTTTAAGTCACTATCGTTCACTGGTGGACTTTGGTAGTCTTCAATACTAATATGAAACACATCAAAACCTTCTTTTTTGTAAAATCCGACCAAGTCACAGTTGATACTTTTATAATACATATTCATCTCCTCATCACTGAGTAAGCATATAATAGATTTAATATTAAAACTCTTCCATTTATTGACAGTTGCATTGAGTGTTTTTAAAGATACAGCCTTGTTAGGATAACCGGGTCTTGATGATTGTGCCAGGATATTTCTTTTAGCCCATATTGAGTTTTTTTCTTTTTGCTCTTGTTCGGTTTTTTCTACTTTTTTATCTTTTAAAATATCTTTTGACGTTTTTGTATCACTGCTATCATCAAACTCTAAGTCCTTCCTCAGACATCTTCTCGCTTTATAATAAGAGTCAATAAGTTCATTTAATGTCAACTCGTTATTCGCATATTTATATGATGCCTGATATGTTTTTAGAATTAATGACCTTGTTTCATACTCCATAAACAAACCAGCTTCTCCATACAACTCTTCTAATAACAGATCTGCTGTTTCAATGACCTGTTGCTTGTTATCTTCTATATATTTGTGATGTTCTTTTGGGTATTCTATATCTCTTACAGAACCAAGAAGTTTAAATGTCTTATTGTAAAGTGCATATCTTTTATCCAGTCTTTTGAAAAGTAAAGCTTTTTCCATAGATATTTTTTGTTCATGTTCCCAAGTTTTTTGAGCATCTTTTAATTTATAATAATTTAATATCGCTCCGGCAAACGATATTATGATTGCACCTAATGCAGTAACAAGTTCAATGGACATATTTTTCGATCCTTTTTAATTAACACATAGTAATGCCTGCTCTGAGCAACAGCTTTACTGCATATTCCTGATTTGACACCTAGTTTATTAACATTCGACATAATATAGGAGCATTGCTGAAATTAGTGTATTACCCAACATACTAAATGTATTTGTGTTTTGTCAATCACTTGTATTTCTGCTGTTTTTACTCCTTGATCTAAACTTTCATTTGTTTGAGTGAAAAAGTAATGTCCCCGCATTCTGTACGACTGTTTTATTTCATCATTAGTATGAAAGAATAAGCTATAATTACATCATTAAAATCCGAAGGTTCCATCCATGTCTAAATTCCCATCCATCCTTACTCAGTTCCGTTCTTTTTGCTGGCAAAACAAACCTGATAATATCGAAGAAGCTATTGAGTATTTTTCTGTTTTTGGCGGGATGGGTTGGACAGTAAATATGACCCAAGAGCTTGATGAGATCATTGAAGAAAAAGTCCTTACAAACTATAGATACATTCATGGTGACATCACTAAGATCACTCAGTCCAATAAGTTACACCACTCACTTTTATCAGCCATTGCCACAGGTGACAGACGTGAACATTCTGCTTTTAAAAAGGCAATGGTCGGACGCCCCGATGGTGAAGAGTCTATAGACTTTCTAGTAGATAATGACCTTTTAGACAGAGACAAGTCTCAGGCTAAGCCTCTGGACTCAAAAGAAGAAGTCTCAGACAAGCTTCTTTTTACTCTGCCTTTTATGCGTTTTTGGTTTGCATCTATCTCTCCTTTTTATAAGGGCATCAAAGAAGGTGATTTCACAGAATATAAAAAAGCTTGGAAAAACTCCAAGCCTGAGTTTTCTAACTTCATTTATGAGCGTCTTGTTATGGAGCTTGTGAAACAGAACTTTCAAAAAAGTGATCCTATACAAAAGATTGGTTCATATTGGGACAGCGATAACAGTCTTGATATCTTGGCAAAGACGAAGTCTGGCAAGGTTATTGCAGGGGCTTGGAAGTTTTCTAAGTCCAAGGCTAAGAAGTCTGAACTGACTAAACTCAAAGAGACCTGCGCAAGGATTGACCTTCCTGCTGATATTTTTATTATCTTTTCAAAAAGTGGTTTCTCCAATGAGCTTAAAAATGAAAAAGGTGAGAGCGTAAAACTCTATGCACTTAAAAACTTAAACTCACTTATACAAGATCTTGCTCCATCTGATCTAATCGAAAATACAAATAAAAAATATTAAAGGCCCTCTTCAATGAAAAACTTTTTAATAGGATTTTTCCTTTTTATCCTACTTGCTGTTGCCGGTGTGACTTATTTTGAAATGAACAAAGACCCTAAGGAAAAAGAGATCTTTATCTCTTTTGTACATATTGGCGATATTCATGGTCATCTGCTTCCTCGTGAACATATCCGAGAGGGTGACAAAAGATATAGTGAAGGTGGTTTAGCAAGGCTTTACACCATCATCAACCATCTACGTGAGCGTGACAAGGATATGATTCTTATTAACACGGGAGACACTATCCAAGGCTCTGCAGAGGCACTATTTACGCGTGGTGAGGCTATTGTCAAGGTGTTAAACAAACTTGGTATAAACTACTATACTCCGGGGAACTGGGACTGGTTGTACGGTAAAGAGCGTTTTCAAGAGCTTTTCATAGGTGAAAATGCTATGGCTCCTTGGAATCCGTTGATAGCAAATATTTATGACTCTGAAACGGGTGAGCAGATCGCACCTGCATATAAGATACAAACGGTTAAGGGAATCAAAATCGGTTTTATCGGTTTTACTTCTGAGCGTGGGCCTATGGTTGTTGGAGATTCCGTTATAGATGGTTTGAGATTTAGCAATGGTCAAAGCGAGTTTAAAAAGTATGTAGCTGAACTTAGACCTCAGGTTGATGTACTTGTTGTACTTTCTGAATTAGGTCTTGCTCGTAACATTGCTCTTGCAAAAGAGACTAAGGGTGTTGACTTCATCTTCTCATCTGATATGCATGAAGAGACTTCTAGCTCTATTCAACTTGAAAATGGAACTGTTTTGATAGAAGAAGGACAAGACGGGACACGCCTTGGTGAGCTTAATATCTTAGTAAAAAACCATAAGCTTCTTGGCCATAGGTTTATCATGCACAAGGTAAACAGAAACATCCCCGAAAATAAAGAGATAAGCAAGCTTATTAAAGAAATACGTGCTCCTTTTATTAACAAAACAACATCTCAGGATTTTATCAATCCTTTTTCAAAACGTGCACTTAGAGGTCCTATCAATGAGATTGTAGGTGAGACAGAAGTCGACCTTGCTCGTAATAATTTTTCTGACTCTAAAATCCCTGCTGTTATAGAAGGTTCTTCACATAACTTTCTTGCAGATACATTTAGAGTTCAGTCAGATGCCGATATCGGTCTTATCCGTGGTTTTAGGTATGGAACAACCGTAAGAAAAGGCTCTATCCGCAGAGAAGACATCTATCATTACATCCCAATCGGGCCTTTTATCGCGGTAGGTGAGATGAGTGGAGAAAAGATTAAAAACATACTCGAAGACTCAGCTGAGGGTTCTTTGGCTAAGTCATCAGAACAATGGAAGGGCGGATGGTTGTTTGGCTGGTCTGGTCTTCATTTCAATCTTAACTATTATGATAAAAAAGGTGCCCGTGTTACTAAAGTTATGGTCTTAGATACAAAAACACAGACGTATCTTCCTCTTGAGATGGATAAGATGTACAAGGTCGCTTCGTATAATTATGATGAAGAAGTAAATCTCATTAACAAGATACAAGCGCAGAATGTTCACCGCGTTAAAAATGACAAGGGTGAAGACCTTGATGCGACTGAGGTCGTTGAAGATTATCTTAAAGAGCACAATGCCGCACCTGAGCTAAACCGTATCACCCTTGAAAACAGCTTGCCTAAGTCCAAATACGGAAACCCTGAACTTCAACCCCTTCCATAAATGACAAATCCTTTTGGGTTTTTCATCTTTTTTCTTCTCATGTTATAATCAATCTATTAAAACAATAGGACTCCATTATGAGCAACTTCGATCCTGTAAAATATAAAGCCATGGTGAAAAAGCATCAAGAAAACGATGACCCCTTAGGCTGGTTTGACAGTATCTATACAGATGCTGGAGGAGACCATAATAAAGTCTTTTGGGCAGACTTAGAGCCCAATCCTTATCTTTTACAATGGTTAGGCAAGTGCACGAACACTAAACATAAAAAAGCTATTGCTATTGGTTGTGGAGTTGGCGATGATGCGGAGGCTATGAGTAAGGCAGGTTATGAAGTTACCGCCTTTGATATCTCTGCTGAAGCCATTCGACTTTGTATCAACCGTTATCCAGATACTAAAGTCAAGTATCTTGTTCAAGACCTTTTTAACTATCCAGCTTCATGGAAAGAAGGCTTTGATTTGGTTTACGAGTGCAATACTATCCAAGTCCTTCCCGGTAAGTACCGAGTTCAAGCCAGAGATGCCATGGTCTCTTTAATAGCAAAAGGCGGACATATCTTAGTTTCTTGTCGAAGTAGACTTAAAAATCAACAAGAAGATGCCATCCCTCTACCCTTGGACAGAGATGAGATAGACTGTTTTCAAGAGTATGGTTTAAGCCAAGAGAGTTTTCTTGCTTATGATGACACCCAAGAGCCTAGTGTTCCTCATTTTTTTGCCTGCTATAAGAAATCGGTTTGACACAAAAAGAAAGACTAAACCTAAAAAAGAAGATAAAAGCAGAGCTTCTTTCTTTGAATAAAAATATTTTAGAACTACAAAAGTTATGTGAGCCTATCGCACCTGAATGTGCCTTAGGGGATTTAACACGTTTTGAGTTGATTAATGACCAAGAGGTCTCTAAAAAATCCCTCATACAAGCACAAGTCAGAAGTAAAAAGCTTCAGTACGCACTTTCAAAGATAGAAGAAGGTGATTTTGGTTTATGCAGTGAGTGCGAGGAGGAGATTGCTTACGCTCGGCTTCTTCTCGTACCTGAGTCAAGATTATGTATAAAGTGTGCTTCCAACTAGATATTTTTATTCATGATATAAGTTCATTTTCATCTATACTTCCACTCTTTCATACATTTATTTGAATTTATAAATGTTAATTATAATTAATTTATATTTAATTATTTTTCACATATAATCCCGTTTTAAATATATAAAAACAAGGGAAAACAATGAAAAAAGTTATAGTTTATCTTATGACCTTATTCGCACTTATCACTTTTAGCGGCTGTGGTGAGGAGAATGATACAGACACTGGTACAGAAGCTTCGGTAACTGTTGTAGTTAAAAGTCAAGACGGTGCTTTGTTAAACCAAGCAACAGTTAGTATAGATGAAGTATCAGGAACAACAGATCAAGAAGGTCTTGTTACTCTAGGTGTTTCTCTTTCAGAAGAGGTAGTTGTACGTGTAAGCCAAGCGGGTTTTGTTAATCAGTCAGTCACCACACCTGCCAATGAGACAACAAACCTGCAAGTTGTTATGTTACCTGTTAAAGAGGTCCTTAGTATCACAGATATCGAGCAAGCACAAGTAATTAAAGGAAGTGATCTAAATGCTCAGATCACCCTTCCTGCTAACGCTTTAGTTGATATTAATGGACAAATAGCCGAAGGCAATGTTACTCTTAATTTGACGCCATGGGATATTTCTAACAGTGATATTTCTGCAATGCTAGGTAATGGTCAAGCATTAGATGCTCAGAACGAACGTGTAGAGTTGATCAGTGCCGGAATGATGAGTGTTGACTTTTATGATGCACAGGGAAATCATCTTCAATTAGCTCCAAACACTACTGCTGAGATACAGATGGACCTTACACATGACAGTATTAACAATCAAGCACTTGTTGTTGGAAGTACAATACCATTATGGCACTTTGATGAAGACCAAGGTTTATGGATAGAAGAAGGAACAGGGACAGTAGTCGCATCAGCAACTTCACCCGTAGGCTTGGCAGTACAAGCTGATGTACCTCACTTTTCAACATGGAACTGGGATTTTAAATTTCAAAATGCAGGTTCTGTAACCGTAAGATGTCAAAATTCTGATGGAAGTGCAACCGTTTGTAATGTTACTGCAGATGTCACCCTGGATGATGGTTCTCGCTTTACAAAATCAAACTCTATCCCACTAGAGGGGTTCACTGTTATTAATATGCCAACAAATGGGACTATACAATGGAATGCTGCTAATAGCGGTCTAATTGGAACACAGACTTCGGGTACCACAGGTGATGTTGTCATTACTTTAGAAGCACCTAGTACACAAAACTTTGTACAATGTCTAATAAATGCTGAGGCAACTGCATGTACAGTAACATTAGAAACTGCAGGCAACCCTTCACTTGAGTTTTCAGTTCCTGCTACTGGAGCGACTATCTCTACAAGCCTTGCAAATGTCACTTCAATCTCATGGAGTGCTCGTTCGAGAAATAGCATTGAAGGTTCAACTATTGTTTATTATACAGGTGCTGTTATTTCAGACGCGACACAATCGCTCAGTATTAATCTTGATACAAGAGTGGAAGTAGGTACAGTAGCTAATACTATTCTCGTAGGTTGTGTAAATGGGCCAGATACCACTGCCACAACTTGTGCTATAAATGTTGACGATCGCCGAGAGGGAGGTTTTTATGTTAATTTTCTAGGTGTTCCTGTTGGTGAGCATGTGGTTGTTACACTTCCAGATACCCTAAATCCAGACGACTTTATAGGTATTAATGTCAGCGGAAGAGACGCAGATGGGTTTAATACCGGATATGAATATGAAAGTTTTCAGTATAGTACCTTAACTGATGCTCAAGTAATTACTCTAGAGCTTATTAACGAACTTTTTTAAAACACTTCTCAAAAAACTCATTTTCCTTTATGGACTATGAGTTTTATCTCCTCCCTTAAAAAACCTCCCATTAGCACAGTTTATTTTCAACTTGTACCGAGTCAAGACTATGTGTAAAGTGGGCATCCAGATAAGATCATACTTCGTAATTCTCCACCTCTTCTCTCTTTGGAATCGAATCTCCTGCTCCTTCTCGTGTAACACACAGAGCTGAGGCCTTGACACCCATCTCTAGGCAACTTCTTATTTCACTCCCTCTAAGCAGTTCGGCTATAAAATATCCGGTAAAGGTGTCTCCAGCCCCTGTTGTATCCAAAGCAGTCACCTGTAACCCCGCAATCTTTATTTTTTGATACTGATCAGAATATATCAGGCCTTTTTCGCCCAAGGTCAAAACGGTCTTACTTGAAGGATAAAGTTTTTGCATGGTATTCAAGATCGTATCAACATCCTCCTCTAATGTAAGTGTCTTGCCTTCGGTCTCATTAATAATGAAGATGTCTACATGCTCTAAAGGGTAGCCTTTGACCCTATCTGTCATCGGAGCCGGATTAAAGATGACACTCATGTCTTTGGCTTTTTCCAAAACTTTTTCAATCCCGTTAATCTCGTTTTGTAAAAGCAGATAATCACCTTGCTTTAGCGAATCTAAAATAGTGTCAATATCCTCTTGCGTAAAAGTATCATTTGCTCCGGCATGGGTAATAATAGCATTCTCGCCCTCTTTATCAACCTGTATAAGGGCGTGACCGGTAGGAGTGCCAACTGTCTCAATCAAATCCGTGTCTACGCCATCGAGCTGCAGTTTATCTTTGAGCCATATACCGTCGTGTCCAATCTTTCCGGCATGAAACACCTTTGCTCCCGCACGTGCTAAAGCGAGAGACTGGTTCGCACCCTTTCCTCCGGAGAAGATACTATAACCTTCACTTCTGATTGTCTCACCAGGACGGACAAAGTGCTCTACTCTGTACACATGATCAATATTGATCGAACCGAGATTTATAATTTTCATGCCCTCTTCCTCCTTGGGTTTATTATGCATACCTCTAAATAAACATCAGATGTTCACAAGTCTCTATTATACTGAATAAGAGACTATAGCCTTTGTTTTATCATTCCATAAGCCGATCTGCTCTATCATTGTTTATAGGTGATTATATATATCAACACAGGAGTATAAGATGATCAATACAAAAGAAGTAAAAAAGTACGTTAAAAAACAAATCAAGGCCATGCTCAAAAAAGAGCTAAAACAGCAGGTTAAGAAAGATGTCAAGGCCTACAAAAAAAAGGAAAAAGCGGAAAAAAAGCTCTCTTCGAAGAAATAAAGCTTATCTCTTCCCTGTATAAACTGCATACAGGATATTAAGAGAGTTTAGCGGATAAACTCTACTATATCTTCAAAAGGCTCTCTTTGTTGGGTGGACTGTTCATTCAGTCTATATCCAAATGGAATGACGACGGAGAGTTGATATTTACTTGTATCAAGTTCTAATATCTCTTCTACCTTTTCTTTATCATAGCCTTCAATAGGACAGGAATCTATGCCTATGTAAGCACCTGCTGTCATCATGTTTCCAGTAGCGATATAACTCTGTCTTGCCGTCCACGCATAAATATTCTTATCAGAACTCAGTGTCTCTTCCAAATGGCTTGCATACAATCCCATATAAAACTCTAAGGTCTCTACAGGCATTTCTCGGCGTGAAAATCTTTGTTTTGGAACACCGCTTTCTACTTTGACACCCTCGATTCCGGCAAGAACAACGACAAGATGTGAACATGAAGTCACCTGTACCTGATCCCAGCAAGCAGGTCTAAGCTTGGCTTTTAAATCTTCATTTGTGATCACTAAAAACTTCCACGCTTCCATACCAAAAGAAGAAGGTGATTTGCGCCCCGCTTCCATAATAAATCTCATCTCTTCGTCTGAGATCTTTTTTGTGTGATCAAAGACCTTACAAGCATGTCTAAAATCCATAGCCTTCATAAAATCATTATTCATATTCTTATCCTTTTAAGTTATTTTATACGAGATTTATTTTCTTATGCTTTTTGTAAAATAGCTGAAATCACTTCAGGAGTATACGCTTCAGATAAACCCCAAAGTTTTCCAAGTTCTGCAGCATTTTCTGCCAAGTCTTTGATGCCTGCTTGAGGAATCCCCGCTTGTTCAAGTGTGACAGGCGAGCCGATTTTTTCAAACCAAGACTCTAGCGCGTTAATACCCGCATCTGCACCTTCAAGGTTAAACACTTCTTTAGCAAAACGTTCAAACATAGGAAGGTTTTTCTCTTTATACCACTTCATCCATGCAGGTATGACCACGGACAGACCTGCTCCATGTGCTACATTATAAAGAGCCGATAATGCATGTTCTATCATATGATTTGGAAAAGTGCCACCTGCCGTTCCTGCTGGAGTCAGACCGTTAAGTGCCTGCGTAGCCACCCATGCAAACTCCCCTCTTGCCTCATAGTTATCCGGGTCTTTTATTAAGATCTCTGTCGTTTCCATAATAGACTTAATAATAGACTCAACGATACGAGAATTAAAATTCGGATGTGAAGAAGCTGTAAAATACACCTCTATACTGTGTGCAATCGCGTCTACCGCTGAATAAGCAAGATAATCTTTTGGCACACTTGCCATCAATTCAGGGTTTATCACCGAGAGTACCGGGTTCACTAACACCGACTGAATCGAGTACTTTTGTTTAGTCTCATCTTTCATCACCACAGAGTTACCATTCATCTCGCTCGCTGTAGCCGCTAGCGTCATCACCGTAAAGACAGGAAGCGCCTGTTTGATCTCAGCCTTTTGGGTAAAGAAGTCCCACACATCGCCCTCGTAAAGTGCACCTATAGCAATGGCCTTAACAGAATCCGCGACAGAGCCACCACCAACACCAAGAACCGCTTGAAGCTTCTTCTCTTTGGCTATCTTTATACCATCATTAACCCTTGATAAAAGAGGATTGCTCACGACCCCGTCAAGCTCTTCAAAAGAGATACCGGCTTCTTGAAGTGAGGTGATTGTGTCGTCATACAGGCTGCTTTTTTTGATACTTCCTGTTCCATATACGAGCAAAACACTTTCATATCCCGCTTCTTTAATATACTTGCCTATATTCTTTTCTTTACCTCTGCCAAACTCTATTTTTGTAGGGTTGTAGTAAGAAAAATCATTCATATTGGATGTCCTTATCTTGTATTAAATACTTTATTATAAAAATTATATACCAACTATATTAAAGAAGCAGGTTGTCAAAACATTTTAAAGACCTTTGCCCCCTATAAATATCTTTAGCATATATACAAGCTGTAAGACTTAAGTATAGACTATGTTTGTGATAATATAATGAACAAATGAAAATTACGAATAGTATTGTGCCTGTTTTTATATGGGGTCCTATATTTATCATTCCTACTATCACTATACTTCTGCTTGCCTATACTATGCAAAAAAAAGACTCTAATTATCACAGCAGTCTTCATGTCCTAGAAGATAATATTATTGAAAAAAACAAAAAACGTGTCTCTGAAAGAGTCAATAATACAAGCAACCTCATCTCTTATGAAAAATCATTTATCAAAAAAGAGCTACATAAACGTATACAGCAACGCGTGGACGATGCAAAAAAAATCGCGATCAACCTTTATAATCAACATCATAAGACCTTAGAGGAAAAGCAACTTAAACGCGTAATCATTGATGCCATTAGGCCTCTTGTCTGGAATGGTGGTGAGAGTTTTATCTGGATACTTGACTATAAGGGTGTATTTTACTTAGCCCCTGAATACTTGCGTCATTTAGAAGGCACCTCTATAATCAACTTCAAAGATGCCACAGGCAGAGAGGTCATAAAAGAAGAGATCAAACTCGTAAAGAGTAAAGGCTCAGGTTTTCTATGGGACACCTTTACGAAGCCAAATGGGAAAAAAGACAAGCAGTATAAACAGCTTGCTTATGTAACTGACTTTGGACATTTCAACTGGTATCTGGGTTCTAGCGAATACTTGGATACCGCGACTAAGGCGACAGATGCCTTACTTCTTGAAAAGATCTCAACCATCAGTACCCAACATAATGAACATATCTTCATTATCAACCGTGATGGTAACATTTTACTACACCCCTCAAATCCAAAGCTGCAAGGTGAAAATATTCTTAGCTCTGTACATCCGCATATGACACGTATCGCATCTATCTTCAAAGCAGGTTTAAGCGAAAAGATAAACAGGTTTATTCAATACCCCTGGCCACATCCCGTAAGCAAAGAGTTAAACTTAAAAACCACCTATGTCAAAGATATAGAGGGAACGGATTGGATAATCGGTTCAGGTTTCTTCGCTGGTGATATAGAAAAACTTGTGGACACAGAAAAAGAAAAAATTGTTTTACAGCATGAAGAGTACCACCAAGATACGTTAACACTTGGTTCTTTATTAATAATTATCGCCTTTATACTCTCTGTATTTATCTCTAGGTGGCTCAAAACACTATTCAAGCTTTATGAGACAACTATACAAGAACATAATAGTAAGCTAAAAGAGCTCAATGAACATCTTGAAGCAAAGGTGAAACGTCGCACGATTAGACTCGAGAACGCTAATGCAAAACTAGAAAGACTTGTGACTATTGATGCCCTGACCAAAATTCATAATCGCTACTATTTTATGGAACGTATTGAAGCCGAGATCAAACGCTTTCATAGATATAAAAACGTGTTTTCTTTGATCATGTTTGATTTAGACTACTTCAAGCAGGTAAATGATAATTATGGTCATCAAAAAGGCGACGAGATATTAATATCTATAAGTCAACTTGTTCAAGGTTCGCTTCGTGACACAGATATACTCTTTCGGTTTGGAGGAGAAGAATTTATGATCCTACTTCCCCAGACCGAATTAGAAGAGGCTTATGATATTGCTGATAGAACACGGAAAATGGTCGAAGAAAAACAGTTTGGCCTTGATACGGCAACAACTATCAGTATTGGTGTTGTCGAATTTCAAGAAGGTGACAGTGTTGATTCTATAGTCAGTAAAGCCGATACTCTCCTATATCAGTCCAAAGATAAGGGTAGAAACAGCATTTCTAAAATGCCAAAAGAGTGATTTGGCATTATCTCAAAACTGATTAACTGTATTTTCAAATATCCAAGGAAGATTAAGCGTAAAGACAGCGCCTACGTTGCTGTTGTGACAACTCAGATTTCCTTTTAGATGCTGTTCTATAATCACCTTACTCATATGTAATCCTAGACCTGTCCCAACTTGCTCATCCTTGGTAGAAAAGTACGGATCAAAAATACGTTCTAAGATGTCAGAATCTATTCCACCTGCATTATCACCTACTTCAATAATTAAAAATTCGTCGGTCTCTTTACTTGAGATCTCTATCCATCCATCATCTTGTTTATTCTCCATCAATGCATCCACAGAGTTTTTCATCAGATTGATAAAAACATGTTGTAATTCTTTCGGATAGGTAATAAAAGTCCGTTGAGAATTGTTTACAGTGCGTAACTCAATATTGTTATAAAGTAAAAGCTTATTTATAATAAGTAAGGCATCATTGATAGTATCTTCGACCTTGATTGTCTTTGTAGATTTTTCTTGTATAAAAAAGTTTCTAAAATCGGAAATTGTTTGAGACAGGAACTGTGTCTGATCTAATATCACCTTTGATTGTTCTATCATCTCTTTTTCACTGCTACTGCCTAGAGCTTGTTGCACTTGTATATCATTTGCAACTGCAGAAATTGTGCTTAGAGGCTGTTTCCATTGATGCGCTATCATGGAGATCATCTCTCCCATTGCAGCTTGCCTGGATTGCACATGCAAAAGCCTTTCTTTCTCTTTCAGCTTCTCTCTTGTCTCGTGTTCCTGGGTTATATCTTGATACAGACCTAATATTCCAATTATATTTCCTGAGACGTCTTGTAAAGGGACTTTTGATGTGGAGAGAATAAGTGTTTTACCATTTTCTTGAGGCTGCTCTTCTTCATAGTTGAGTTTTGGTATACCGGATTCTCGAACACATCTATCATCTTCTCGAAACAGTTCAGCATTTTCTTTCCAGACCATATCATAATCTGTTTTTCCTATGATATCGCTCTCTTTTTCTAAACGGGCATCGTGTAAAAAAGCAGCATTACATCCAAGATAAACACCTTCTTTATCTTTCCAAAATATTCGAGTAGGTGCCGTATCAATGATTGTTTTAAGAAGGGCATCTTTATGCATTAGGTCAAGTGACTTCTCATCCAGTTTTAACTTTGTCTCACTAATTGACTCTGTTTCGACTAAAACAATTGTTCTGTATTCATTATTAATAGGATGAGTAAGTTGTGTTGTGAAATTGAACCAACGATCTTTTCCATCTTTGCAATATACTTTGGCAGGAAAACCTACAAGCTCATTCTTTTCATTTGTGGCATTTTCAACAGCCTTAAACCATTCATCAACAATATATTTCTGATAAGCTGGATCAGGATAAGCCTTAGCAAACCAAACACGGTCATCAGGTATATCATCAACCCTGTATCCGATCGTATTAATAAATGCTTTATTGACATAAACGATTTTGTCATACGCCTCACCCTTATCATCATATACTAATTTATTAAGGGTAACGGGGTTAGGAAGGGTATCAAGAAGATCATAAAGTTGTTCAAAATTATTGCTGTTCATTCTAGACTCTGTATATTAATATTTCTTATTATACCTATACAGAAATTTTTGCTGGCTTAATCTCTGTGACTTGCTCTTGCTCTAGGTTTTCTAGTACTGTGTCCATTAGCATTTTCACCGCGTTTACGCTGTTCATTACTTCTTCCACCTCTAGAGTTGTTACGGTTGCCGCCGTTTCCGCCGCGACTTCCGCCACCGCCTCCACGCTTTCCACGTCCGCCACCATTTTGAATAGGTTCAGCCTTGATAGAAGGGTCGGGTGTAAAACCTTTTAGTTGCACTTTAGTGATCTTGTTTTTTGTTAAAGACTCAATGTTTCTTAGGTATTCATGCTCATCTACACAGACTAAAGACACAGCCTGACCCGTATTACCCGCACGACCTGTTCTTCCGATACGGTGAACATAATCTTCGCTGATATTTGGAAGTTCATAATTAACAACATTAGAAAGTTGGTCAATATCAATACCACGTGCAGCGATATCTGTTGCAACAAGAACCTTCACTTTTCCATCTTTAAATTGAGAAAGTGCCTTTGTCCTTGCATTTTGACTTTTATTTCCATGAATAGCTGCTGATGTGATACCATCTTTGTCAAGTTGTTCAGCAAGACGGTTTGCTCCATGTTTAGTTCGTGTAAAAACAAGAACCTGTTGCCAGTTATTATCTTTGATAAGCTGTGTCAGCATCTCACGTTTTCTAACCTTATCAACTGGATAAACAATCTGCTCCACAGCTGATGCAGTCGCATTTGTACGTGCAACTTCGATATGTTCTGGATTATTTAAAAGTCCACTTGCCAAGCTCTTGATCTCATTAGAAAAGGTCGCTGAGAAAAGAAGGTTTTGTCGTTTAGCTGGAAGTACTTTTAAAATCTTTTTGATGTCATGGATAAAACCCATATCAAGCATTCTATCTGCTTCATCAAGAACAAAAAACTCGACCTCTCTAAGGTCAACTGCTCTTTGATTCATAAGGTCAAGTAAACGACCTGGTGTAGCAATAATTATATCTACCCCATTTTTAAGGGTATTTATTTGAGGGTTAATACTAACACCACCAAAAATCACCGTTGACTTATAAGGAAGGTATTTTCCGTATTCTCTTACACTTTCAGCTACTTGAGAAGCAAGCTCGCGTGTAGGTGTTAAGATAAGTCCACGAACAGGACGCTTACCCTTTGGTTTTGGCAACTTTGTTAAAAGTTGAAGCATTGGAAGTGTAAAACCTGCTGTTTTACCTGTTCCTGTTTGCGCACCGGCAAGTACATCTTTACCTTGAAGAACAATTGGAATTGCCTTTTCTTGTACGGGTGTTGGGGTATCATAACCCTGATCTTTAATAGCACGTAAAATGTGCTCGTTTAAGCCTAAATCTGTAAATTTCAATATATTTCTTTGGGTTCAAACCTTACTACATAATGTAGATCGGTCTAGTTTGAAGGGGGTTTGTTTTATATAAAACTAATTTTTTCTAAAAGTTTTAATCTTAAAAACGAAGTCAGTCATCGACCGAGGATGCTGAGATTAGTGACATTATAACATAATTTTTTTTAATAACAAAGTTAAGTATAAAATATACAAGAAAAGCCTCTTGGCTCTTCTAACTTTTTACATAAGGTTTTCACACCCATCACCTTGACACATAAAGACACCCTGTAATGGAGTACCTCCCGCTTCAACACTTCTGCTTACCTCTAAGGTCTCTAGATCTAACTCGTAGAAGATACCGCTAGCTGTAGCAAAGGCATAAAAGAAATTCATATCAGGATGAACAAAGCTTGAGTGAGACTGTAATATTGTACCTGTATACGGTATTTTACTAACAGTAACATTTTTAATAAGGGTATGTGTTTTTGTATCAATAATAGATAAAAAAGTATCTTTATGATTGGTCACAATAGCAATGTTTCTCTCTGGAACAAAGGTAGTATGTCCGGCGCCTAAGCCAGTTTCTATTCTTGTAACAACCTTCATGTTCTTTGTGTTTAAGACAAAAGTATTTCCCTCAGTTGAGCCTATATACATATGTATGCCATCAGGATGCATGTCTGCGTGGTGTGAACCCATCTCATAGATATTTTCATCAGATAAGGCTGCCTCAGCAACAAAATCTAGTTTCCCACGTTTTAAGACATATTTTAAAACAGAAGGTGAGATTCCATCTTCTGGTGCACCTTCAGAAAGAGCAAAAAATATATTGTCACTTGAAGCTCTGTTTACAAAGTGGTGAACGGCTGTAGGTGTAGCGACTGAACTTAATAAGTTTGTATGCACCTTGCCACTTTTTTTTGCTTTGCTAACGGCATACATGTGAATCATCCGGTTTGGTCTATCAATAAGCGCAAACTTGTTTTCATCAAACCAAAAAGGATGCCCTGTCGCGTTTGAACCACCATAATCTGTTACAGAAAAAATCTCATTTATACCAACAGAGGCAACCGCCTTATCCGTGTTCACGTCTATAAGTGTGGCCATCGGCTTATCAACACCTGTAACCAACTGAAGACCAAGACTTTCATTATACGCTTCAGATGAACGTGGATAATGCTCTAGCTCTATCAGACCCATAATTTCCAGTGTATTTGAATCAATCACATCAATAGAGTTACTTCCACGTGTGATTGCATAGACTTTATCAAGATTACCCGCCTGATCCACCGGATAAGGATCATTACCTAGAGTAAAGACCTCGCCTTTAACTTTCATGTTGTCTACATCCATAACAACAACACGACCAAGTGCCTTGTCACCATAAAAAGCTGTAATACCTAAGTCTTCTGCTACTGCAGTAGACGTACCTACTGAAACACAAAACAGTGCTGCTGCTAATAATGAATTTAAATGTTTTTTTATCAAAATGAACTCCTTTATTTAATCCGGAATTGTACGATATAAGTGTTAGTTCAATGTTAGCACTGATTGCAGTTTTAGCATCAGGTCTTTGCCTTTTGTTTTCGGAGACTATGAAAGAAGTTGCCCTAAACTAAGAATAAACCCAGCCATCTTATCTATATGATTTATCCGCCTACGAAGGCGCAGAAGTTAATGGAATTATTTTAAAACATATCCATTGATGTTATTACTGGATTAACTATCTTGTAGTACCATACTGAGACATATTTATCGAGGAAAGATTATGAATATAAAAAAATTGCTCTTAGGTTTTTCAGGCTTACTCATAAGCTTAACCTTCTTAGCTTGTGGAGGAAGTGCTACTAGTGATGATGTAGCTACAGGAACTGTAAACCTAAGTATCACAGATGCACCAATAGTAGATGAAGACAATGTAACTGCTGTTTTTATCACTGTAAGAGAAATTCAATATCATGGTCCAGATGGCTGGTCTACTCTTAGTGACTTCAACACATCCCTAAATCCTATCAACCTGCTTGACTTCCAAAACGGTGTATCTTTGGCTCTTTCTAAGAGCACGCTTCCAGCAGGAAAATATACTCAGGTCAGATTTTTACTTGAAGCAGAAGAAGAGTCTAAAGCACCTAAGAGTAATACAGGTTGTTTCATCCAGTTTGACGGAGATAGAAACGAAACATTATATGTTCCGAGTGGTTCAAAAAGTGGATTCAAAACGGTTGGAAATTTCGAAGTTCCTGCCAATGGCAAGGTAAACATTACTGCTGACTTTGATGTAAGAAAATCAATTACTGTATCCAACAACAAAAGTGTTTATAAATTAAAACCGACTATTAGAATTGTTGTTGAGCATCAAGCCGGCGAGATCAAGGGGACAGTCTCTAATCTTAATCCGGCTAACACTTATGTAATGTATGCTTATCAAGCAGCGCGTAATGTTGATTCTGTGTCTGAAGCATCGGAGGATTTTATGAATGCTGTAACAAGTGCAAAACTAAACTCAGATGGCTCATATACACTTGCATTTATAGCAGAGGGTGATTATGATCTTATCATTGCTGAGTATGATCTAAACGGTGACTATGTAGGACATAACTTACAGATTGGTCTAAGTGTTCAAAGTGAAACAACAACCAGACACGACTTCGTATACTAAGGGTTCTTCTTTTTATGAGCCAATCTTAGGCTTGTTTTATTTGCAATGCTTTGCTAAAAAACCATTAAGTTGGTTAGCAAACTCATGTGCATCTTTTGGACTAAAGGCCTTTGGTCCACCTGTCATCTCACCGCTTTCCCTAATACTCTCCATCAGATTTCGCATGGCTAGGTATTGCTTTATATTATCAACGCTATACAATTCACCTCTGTGATCAATAGCGTGAGCATTTTTTGAGATGATTCTATCAGCTAAGGGAATGTCTGCAGTAATAACAAGATCACCTTCTTCTACCATTTCTACAATACGATGATCCGCTTCATCTGCACCTTGATCGACTATGATGTATTCTATCAACTTAGAATTTGAACCCAAGTTGATCTTTTTATTGGCGATTACATAGGTTTTTAAGCAGAGTCTTTCAATAGATCGTACCAGTATAGGTTTTAAGAGATTTGGAAAGGCATCTCCATCCACAAAAACTGTCATTAATCAAGCACCCACACATCAAATTTACGACCTTTAATATTTCCCTTTTGCATTCTAATATGTGCCTCTTTTATCATTGACCTGTCTATGGCCACATACGCCTGTCTATCATATATATCTATCTTACCTACAAACTTACCTTCAATGCCCGCATCACCTGTCAAGGCACCTAAGATGTCTCCAGGGCGAACCTTGTCTTTTTTTCCACCTTCTATTACCAATGTAACATTAGCTGGCTGCATGCTAAAGTGTTCTACCTTCTCAAGGGTATTCACATCTTCGAACTTTCGTGTTTCATTTTGATAAAAATCCGCTTCTCTTGCATCTTCATGAGAATAGATAGTAAAAGCATGACCTGAAGCCCCTGCTCTTCCTGTACGTCCTATACGGTGGGTGTACGTCGCTTCATCTTTAGCAAGATCTATATTAACCACCATGTCTAACTCTTTGATATCTATGCCGCGCGCAGCAACATCTGTTGCAACTAGAACAGAACATGAACGGTTTGAGAACTGCACTAAGACATCATTTCGTTGATACTGCTCCAAGTCTCCATGAATGGCTAAGGCATCTATACCATTAGCTCTTAAGTGTTTGGCTACATCTTGAGTCTGGATCTTCATATTACAAAAGACTATGGAGGTCTCAGGCTTATACTTTGCCAAGATATTTATCAGTGTCTGTATCTTTTCATCTTTGTCAACTTCATAAAAGTACTCTTCTATATTGTTAACACTCTCTTGCTCTATCGTCTTGATCATTGCCGCATCTTTTTGAATAGACGCACTTAAGTCCATAATGGTATCAGGATAGGTCGCTGAGAACAGAAGCGTCTGCCTATCGCTTGGCGCATGGGCAATAAGGTTTTCTATCTCTTCAATAAACCCCATATCCAACATCCTATCTGCCTCATCAAGAACCAAAGTCTCTAAGGCATCTAAAGATAAAGAGCCCTTTGTTAAATGCGCCAATACACGACCGGGTGTTCCAACAATAATATGCGCACCATGGCGCAAAGAACCTAATTGAGGGCCAAAAGAACTTCCTCCACACAAGGTTAAGATCTTAACATTATGCGTTGCTCTTGCTAGTCTACGCAACTCTTTGGCTACCTGATCAGCCAACTCTCGTGTCGGACATAATATAAGTGATTGGACTTTAAAGTTTTTTACATCCAGTCTGCTTAAGATTCCAAGACCAAAGGCAGCCGTCTTACCTGAACCTGTTTTTGCCTGAGCAATCACATCTTTGTTGTTTAAGATCTCAGGAAGACTTTGCGCTTGGATTTCGGTCATCTTTTTGAAGCCAAGTTCACTAAGGTTGTCTAGCATCTTTGAAGGTAGGTTAAGTGTTGAGAAGTCATTTTTATTCATAAGCAGAGTATATCCTTACTTATGTGAATATCTCTTAAATAATCTTGTATTATATTAACATATAAGAAGTAGAAATAATATTTATTATAATTTAAGATGATTTACATATACTTCCAAATATAAATCAAACTTATAGGGATTATAATGAAAAAGAAACTACTAAGCGTTTTATTCGCAATGAACTTAATGTTACCGGTAGCAAATGCTGGTTTTTTAACTGATATTATTGACACAATTGTGCCAACGGAAGAATATACGGTATCTACTGAGCTTTTAGCTCTTTTTTCAGCACTTGCAGATGACATTGGGGAAATGGCTGACCGTATTTTGATTATGTCAGATCAAATATTAATAATGGCAGACAAGATCGTTGCTACAGAGCAATTAATGGCAGATATGACAGTTCAACTTGCTGAGATCAGTGCAGGCGTTGCAACATTAAACTCAACATCAACAGTTCCAACTGTACTTATCAGTTCTGCTGTAACTACGATACCAACAGGTGTAGCTCCAACATTCACTATCAGTACTGTTACTCCGGAGTACGTAGTCTATGTTTCTTCAACACTGGTTATGAGTACACATACAACTTCAATCATCGTTCATAACAATGATGAGTTACAAGCGCAGTGGTCACACTTCGAGACACTTTCTACAGATGGGAACATCTACATTGCTGTTAAGTCAATTGACAACAACACTATCTCTTCTCTTTCAAACGTTTTAACTTTCAACATTCTTTAACGCATAAACTTAGCTCACAAAAGGGCTAGGCTTATTTCTATTTAAACAGCTCCCATGGCTTAGTCCATAATGTCAAAGCTTCTTTGCACTCATCACTTACAAAACGTTCGCCCTCTTTAGGCTCACAAATAAATGAAAACTCTTTTCCCTCTAGGCTAAACTTCAAAGCATAGGCATGTAAATAACCGCGTTCTTCTAACTTGGCGTCTTCAACTGCCGCATATCTCATATCACCCGCGATAGGAGAACCTATTGACTTTAAGGCAACACGGATCTGATGTGTTTTTCCCGTATGAGGTTTAAGAAGAAAAAATCGTTCATGCGTTCGTAAAGCAGCACTGATGAACTGTGTCACTGCAGGATTGTCGTTTGTTTTTAAAAACTTATATGAACCTCGCCTTGCAGAACCCATATCCCCTTTTATCCAACCTTGTTTTTTCTTTGGCTTTCGTGTTGATATCGCTAGGTAGAACTTTTGTATCTCCCTGTTTTCAAACAGTTTTGTAATGCTATTGGCATCTTCACTGCTTTTAGCCAATATCAACAGACCGGAAGTCATCTTATCAAGGCGATGAACACTGTAGAGTTTTAAACCTGTCTGTTTTTCTGCTTTGACTACAAATCCTTCACCTTCTTCACTGTGAAAGCTCAGTCCAGCTGGTTTGTTAAAGAGTATAAACTGTTCGTTTTCAAACAGTACTTCTAAAACCATGAGTCGCCAAAACACTCCTCTTTTGACTCTTTTAAAAACTCTAGATAATCTTTGTCATTTTGTTTATCTATCTTTTCAAAACCTTTAAAGTCATATTCCTTCACTATCATGTTATCCATACAGTTACAATAGGTCTCATTATTTTCACTTAAACATTGATTTTGAAGGGTCTGTCTTTGAGCATCAGTCCAGTCATAATACTTGGTATAAAAAGGTACTAAGATCCACAAAGCAAAGCCTATTGCTAACACGATATTAACTATATACTCTTTTTTTCTTGTCTTATAATACTTCCAAGCATCATAAATAACAAAGGTTAAAAATACTATCTCCAGGCCTATTATAAAGCCGTCACTATCCATAAAATCAAACATAACCATCCTTAAAAGCGAAATTATAGCTGTTTAGTATATAATTATGAAAAAATTGGAGAAACACTATGTCCCCACAATGGATTGTCGTTGGTGTACTTATTGTTTTAGTATATTTTCTATTTATTAAAAAGAAGCCTCTTCCTGGTGAAAACCAAAAAACTAAAAACAGAAAAGACAAACAAAGTGAAGATGATATGGTTGAATGCAAAAAGTGCGGAACCTACATCACCCTAAACGAAGCCCTGCTTAAAGAGGGTCAATACTTCTGCTCAGATGAGTGTTTAAAGGCTTAAGATGCTAATTTTTGGACATCCCCGTATAGAACATGAAAAGCTTTATCATATAGCTTCTATTGAAGCCATTGAACATACACCTTCTAACTCTGTGCTTTTATTTGATTTTAATGACGAAGTTTTTGAGCTTATAGAACATGCAACCACCAATGCCCTTAGCTTTGCCGTTAACATTTCTTCATTAAAAGATGCCATCTTGGCTGAAAACCTGGATGCAAAATATATCTTGATCAACGAGGATATTGCAGCCAGCGTTCAAAGAGCTGCGGACACCTATCTTTTTGATGCAAAGATTCTTGCTCATGCTCAAGATGAAAGTGTTATAGAAGACCTGGCTTCCAAAGGTATAGATGGTCTTATCTTCGCTGAGGCTATTATCAAAGTCTCTTAGGCTTTCTCACAATCCCTACACATTAGCTTTTTATACTCCTTTAGCCAGGAGGCCATTATGCAATTAACACTTTTAATACTTATCTGCTCCATCTGTCTATTTCTAAGTTTTATCTTTATTGCTTCTAAAAATAGGTAATAAGGTATGTTTCTTGCTAGAATTAGCCTATGAGATACATACTTTTAACACTTATTCTTTTACTTACTTTCACAGGGTGTTCGCGTAAACCAAGTACTTACACTAAACCTAAGACCTATACTAAAAAGAGTACACAAAAAAAAGCACCTCCCGCAACTTCAAAAACCTCTTCAACAACGCTAACTCGTCTTTACACCCAGTACAAAGGCTGGAAGGGAGCACCTTACCAATATGGAGGTATGTCAAAAGGGGGTGTGGACTGTTCAGGTTTCGTACACAGAACCTATACAAAGCTGTTTAACATCAAACTTCCTCGTATGACTAAAGATCAGGTCAATCAAGGTAAACGTGTCTATATCAACCAACTTCACGCAGGTGATTTAGTTTTTTTTAAAACAGGCTGGAATGTTCGGCATGTGGGTATCTATCTTGAAAAAGGAAAGTTTGTACACGCTTCTTCAAGCAAGGGTGTTATGATCTCAAACATGTATACAGGTTACTGGAAAAAAAACTACTGGCAGGCAAGACGACTTATATAAAGGCCAAACCTTTTAGAACCTGTGTAAAGACCTCATCAAAACCCGCTTCAAAGACCAGCTCTTTTTTTGACACAGGATGGATTATGCTTAACTTAGATGCATGAAGAAGCAGTCTATGACAGTTGTAAGTCTCTCTAAAAAAGACATTATGTTCGTGCCTTCCATACTTGGTATCGCCAACAATAGGATGCAAGATATGTTTCATATGACGGCGGAGTTGATGTTTTCGTCCTGTTTGGGGTTTGAGTCTTAAAAAACTGTAACGTGTAGTCTCATATCTTCCGACTGCAAAAGGAAGTTCTACCTGAGCAAGCTTTTCATACAAGGTGATAGCTTCTTGAGCTTCTTTATCTGTTCTAGCTTTAGAATCCGTCATCTTATCAAGCACTTCTTTAAGTGCATAATCTATCTCACCACTTTCATCTACATATCCACGAACTACTGCTAGATACTCTTTTTTAAACACTCCCTCTTGCATCTGCTCAGATAAGGCTCTTGCCATTTCTTTAGTCAATGCAAAAAGTAAGACACCCGAGGTGGGCTTGTCCAAACGATGCACAGGATAAACATACTGACCGATTTGGTCCCGCAGTATTTGAATAGCAAAACGTGTTTCATCTTTGTCTATCCATGAGCGGTGTACTAAGAGGTTAGAAGGTTTGTTAATGGCAACAATGTACTCATCTTGATAGAGTACTTCTACACTCTGTGACTCATCCATTTAGATGATATTACGTTTAAGTGAAGGCGCTAAACTGGTTAATATCTCGTAGCCTATAGTTCCCGCACATGAGGCTACCTCATTGGCATCATCAAAGATAAGCAGTCTTTCTTTTTCACTTTTATAAGAGCTGTTATCCATAGACACTCTGCCTAAAAGCTCATCCCCGTCAGGCGTTAAATACGTATTAGAAAGTACTCGGGGAAAACCATCCGCATAACCGATATCATAATTGCTTACTCTCATATCTTCCTTAGCTTCATAAGTCGCGTTGTACCCTACTCGTTCACCCTCTTTAAGAAGACGAGTAGAGATCTTTTCCGCTGTAAGTGAGAGCACCGGCTTAAGACCCGTTTCTTCAAATCCTCTATCAAGCTGTAAACATCCATAAGCAGCTATACCTATACGGACCATATCTTCATCAAAATTGTTTTCTCTAAAAAGCCCTGCAGAATTACAAGAGTGAAGACGAAGGTTTGGGTACTTTTCTTTGATACCTTGGAAGTTTTTCTTTTGCCAAAACCACTCTGCACTCATAGTGTCAGCTGATCTATAATGCGTAAAAATACCTTCTAAGACCAATCCCTGAGTCTCAATAAGAGAAATAGCATCTGCAACGTATTCCATACTGATACCATTTCTATGCATGCCTGTATCGACTTTTAATTCAACACGTGTGGATGCAGGAAAGTCTTGGATATCTTCTAGGCTGTTAATGGTGTAGACAAAACCAGAAGCGTCCATAATAGGAAAAACAGGTGATAAGATAAGAATGTAAGAGAAAAAACCTTTGATCTGTTGGGCTTCTTCTTCACTTCTAATCACCGCACGTGAGATGCCATACTCTTTTGCCATAGAGGAGACTTCAAGTAGGCCATGTCCATAAGCATTATCTTTAAGCACCAAAGCAATTTTATCTGTATCCCCAGTTTTTTGCGCGATAATGTCAAGATTATGAAAAAATGCTGATTTATTGAGTTCTATATAAGACATGGCGAAATTATACCTAAAGAAGTAAAATGCGAAGAATCCCTGCAGAATTTGAAAAGCAATCTTTTATTCAAGTTATCTTTCCTCATCTACATAGCGACTGGGTGGAGTACTTAGAAGATGCCGAAAAAAACTTCATTGACATTATTAATGCAATTACGCATTATCAAGACTGTTTGGTCATCTGTCACGATATCGACTATGTCAGAACGAAGCTAAATGCATCTGAAAGCTTACACCTTATTCATGCAGATACCAATGACACCTGGGCAAGAGACTGCTCTGCTATTACTGTTTATGAAGATGAAGAAGCCAAACTCCTTGACTTTACTTTTACAGCTTGGGGTGGAAAGTTTGAAGCGAGTTTAGATAATAAGTTAAGCCAAAGTGTCTCTATACATTATGAAGCACCTATGCAAAAAGTTGATTTTATTCTCGAAGGTGGAGCAATTGAAAGCAATGGAAAAGGCACCCTGCTTATCACAGATGAATGTGTCTTTAATCCAAATCGCAACTCACTTAGCCGAGAGAAAAGCTTAGAGTTTTTAAAACAAAGCCTCGGCGTTACCAACATCATCTCTCTAAAAAATGGTTATCTAAGCGGTGACGATACGGACTCACATATCGACACTTTGGCACGTTTTACAGATGAGAACACCATTGCTTACATAAAATGTGATGACAAAGAAGATGAGCATTATGAAGCGCTTGCAGCCATGGAGGCTGAGCTAAAAGGTTTTAAAAACCAAGATGGGAAAAGCTTTCATCTTATTCCCCTTCCTTTTACCAAAGCCATATATGATGAGGATGAGAGACTTCCTGCTACCTATGCCAACTTCTTAATCTTAGACTTAGCTGTTTTGGTTCCCGTCTATGATGATGAAAATGACACTAAGGCCTTAGCCATATTTGAAACATTATTTCCTACGCGCGAAATTGTAGCTATTAACTGTTCTACACTAATCCGCCAACATGGAAGTCTTCATTGCGTCACTATGCAGTTTCCACATAAGGTAGTCCTGGTTAAGGATGTGCTTTAAAAAACGTAGTATTATCATCTTTTTGTATGGATTGACTTTCTTGTCCTTGAGGATGAAACAGCAAAGAAAATCCCTGATATAAAAAGAATCCCGAACCTAAAAGCATGATAACAAAAAGTATTTTATTTTTTAATGGCACTCACAACCCCTATTTTTAGAAAATTTTAACAAAAGAAGCTGAAAGCGGTCGGAGGTACTTCGATGTTTCTCTAAAAGAAGCTGAAAGCAGTCAAAGGGACTCAAATGTTTCATTTAGTATATTTTTATCACCTACAACAATTAATTTATTCATTCAAGTTTTCTTTTACATTGCCGATGCTATACTAAATCAAATTAAAAAGAGCCTATTAATAGGGCTCAACACATACAGGAGACACAATAATGAAAAAAGGTTTTACACTCGTTGAGTTAATCTTTGTCATCGTAATCATCGGGGTTCTAGCTGCAGCAGCTATTCCACAGTTTAAAAACTTAAAGCAAAGTGCTGAGGCAAACAACTTAATCAAAACAACGGTTGATGGAGGGTCTGCTGCAGTAAGTTCAGCTTTGAACTTTCAAGACTTAGAAGACAACTCAACGTTTGAATTAAATAATATTCTACAAATAAACGGAAGAGGTTGGGTATATGTTGATAATAATGGTGCAGATGACACCTATACATATACTGACCCAGCTACAGGTGGGGGAGTTGCTTCACAAATTACATTTAATAGAGCCAGTAGAACTATTCAATATGGTATCACTTGTGCTGGTCTTGTTGACGCACAATCACTTGCAAAATGTAATGCAAAATGGGATATTACAGGAACCCCTGCTGGTACTGTTGCTGATCCAATCGTACTTACCTATTAAACATGAAAAAAGCTTTTACACTTGTAGAGCTTATCTTTGTTATCGTCATCATCGGAGTTCTCTCCGCTGTGGCTATCCCTCAATTTTCCAAACTCACTGACAATGCCAAAATCTCTGCTGAACTTTCAACCGCCTCATCTATTCAAGCGGCACTAGAAGCAGTCCATGGAGAATGGGTTATTAGCGACTGTGACTTTACATGGGGAAACAACCGTCCCTACTCTGAGCTTAACGCTGATGGGTACCCTGCAAGTTTGGGTGAAAGTGACACTAAACCGCTTAACTATCTTCTTAAAAACTCTGAAACAGCTAAATGGACACGTACTGGAACAACGTATCTTGGTCCTGCTTCAGGGACAAAAGGAACAAGTCATTGTAAGGCAGGAAAACCTTGTATATCAAAATCATGGTCATATACTGATACAACGGGTGAGTTTAAACTTATTGAGCCATAAATCATTTCATGATATCAAGACAACTAAGTTAAATACAGAAATGAACTTATATAATAAAAGACAACTCAAGAAGGATAGCTGTGAATAAAGATAAATTTATTAACTTCATATTCTCTATTGCGGACACAGCTTTCAATACAGCCGAAGAGAAACGTCAACACCGTTTTTTAATCTACATAGGTCTTTTTATGAGTTCAGGAGGCCTGTTGTGGGGAAGTATCGCCTTATATTCAGGTCTTCATTTTCAAGCTATGATTCCATATGGTTATAGCATAATCACCCTGCTTAACTTCACCTATCTCTATTTTTCGAAAGATTTTCAAAGTTCTCAGGCCATACAAATATTTTTCAGTCTTCTGCTTCCATTTTTCTTTCAACTCTCTTTAGGTGGTTTTGTCTCCAGCGGTGCCCAGGTAATTTGGGCAGTTACGGCCATACTGGGAGCCTTCACCTTTAAGAAGAACAATACAACCATAGTTTGGTTTATTTTATATATTGCACTGGTCATACTCAGTGGTCTTCTTGATGAAGATGTTCAAGCGCTTAACCTTGTACAAGTTCCAGAGTCTATAAGTATCTTATTCTTTACAGTCAATATCGCCGCTGTCTCATTAATCATCTTTGGTCTGTTTTATTACTTTGTTGGAAGTGAAAGAAAATACAGAACTTCTCTGGAAGAAAACCTTGAGACTTTAAGAAATACACAGAACCAGCTTGTTGAGGCAGAAAAGATGTCCTCACTTGGAGGTCTGGTTGCTGGTGTTGCTCATGAGGTCAACACCCCGCTTGGCATCTCCATTACCGCTGCTTCTATCTTTAAAAACGAGATACAGACGCTAAAAGAGTCAATAGAAAACAACACCTTAAGTAAAACAGCCTTAAATAACTTTATAGATAACATCTCACAAACCGATGAGCTTCTTATAAAAAACCTTGATAGAGCAGCACTTCTTATAAAAAACTTCAAAAAGATCTCTGTGGATCAAAGCAGGGATGATTTACGAGAGTTTGAACTTAACAGCTATATTACTGAAATTGTCTCAACCCTTCATAATGAATTACGACATAATAATGTTGAACTTGACTTAAAGTGTAGTCAAAATATAATCCAAATGAGCTCATATCCAGGTGCAGTTGCTCAGATTATTATCAATCTCATTCAAAACTGTTTGGTACATGCCTTTGATGACACAGCTAAGGCAAAGATAACCTTATGCGCAAAATGTGAGGACAAGCACGCTGTTATCACCTGTTCAGACAATGGTAAAGGTGTTAATGAAGAGGTTGTAGATAAAATTTTCGAGCCATTCATCACAACAAAACGTAATAAAGGTGGAACAGGTCTGGGTTTAAATATCACCTATAACTTAGTCACTCAACAACTCAAGGGAACCATCAGCCTCGATAAAGAGTATTCCCAAGGAGCTTGTTTTATTATAAAGATTCCTCTGAAGGTTGAAAGAGATGAAGAGACCCAAGAGAGTCATCTTATTTAAAAGTTTTAAATATCCGTAATCTTATTGATCACCCACAAAGCAAAAGCTAAAATAATAGTACTGATTATTGCAATAATAATTGTCCCTGTTTCCATTTCCATTTATACTCCTATCCTGCCAATTCGACCATAGACCACATAGGTAAAAAGATACCAAGTGCCAGAAGAAGAACAAATCCTGCAATCGCCGAAATTAAAATTGGTTCAATCATAGTCGCTACGTTATCAATGATATAGTTGTACTTGTCTCTAAACAGCTTAGAGATCTTTGTTAACATCGCTCCGATGGAACCACTTTGTTCTCCAGCCTTTAACATCTGTAAGGGCATACTGTCAAAGAGTTCTGTCTCTACAAAACCTTGATGCAGAGTCTTTCCCTCTTCTATCGCGTCAGCAACCTTTGAGAGCTGTTCATGCATATATACATTGTCAACAATGCCATTAGCCGTTCTAAGCGCATCAATAATAGGGATGCCTGCCTGTGTCAACACATCAAAGATATAAACAAAGCGTCCTATCATTGCCAGATATGTCACATCCCCGACAATATATATCTTTAACAAAAACTTATCCGTTTTTAAACGAATATTCTCACTTTTTTTATACATCTTAGTAAATATGCCTGCTAAGACAATCGCCGAAGCTAGAATATACGGCCCTAGGTTAACAAGGGCATCTTCTAGCCAAAGTAGAAAACGCGTAGGAAAAGGCAACTCAAGTTTAGCAGAGCGGAACAAATCTTCAAATTGAGGAACAACATAAATGATAACCACTGTAAATGCTATCGCCATAGCAAAGATGATAAAGGTAGGGTAACGTGTTGCTTTTTTCAGTTTAAGTCTATTGTCATAAATCTCTTGAATAATGTCTGCAAGCCTTTTTATCGACTCAGGAAGGCTTCCTGTCTTCTCCCCTAAGTCAAACATAGAAATACTTAAGGTTCCTAGTTGAAGAGGATACTTTTCAGCCGCCGCCGTAAGACTTTGTCCTCCTTCAATATCTTCTAGGATAGACTCAAAGATAGACTTAATCATCTCATCTTTGGTCCCTTCAATAGCTTGCTCAAGTGAGACATTAATAGGCATTCCCGCATCTAACATCACATAAATCTGCTCAAGTAAAACAATATAAGCAAGATCATTAACCCGTTTAGGTTTAATAGGGTCATCCATCTTGTCTTTAAACTTTTGAACTTTCATACTCAAAGGCTGAGGCACTTCAACTACATTTTGAAGTACTCCTAAGGATAGAGTCGAAAAAGACTTTACTGCTTCTAAACGGTTAGCAGACTCAAGTATTTCTACACCCTTATTCTTACCTCTTTTATATTGTATGCGAAAGTACTTCATCTAGATATCTTTAACAACCCGTAAAACATCGTCAAGCGTTGTAATACCCATAGTCGCTTTTTTCAGACCATCAAAGAACATAGGTTTGAAATTTTCGTGTTGCTGGGCATAATTTGCTATATCAAAGTTCGTTGAACCTTTGGCTATCATCTTAGAGATCTCTTCAGTTATCACCAAGATCTCTGCTATCATGATACGCCCAGAATAACCGCTAAAATCACATTGAGAACAGCCTTTTCCCTTATAGAACAGTGTCGTTGGTGAGATATGCGCTTCTATCTTAGCAAGCAAGTCTTTATGTGGCTTAACCTCTTGTTTACAATTTACACAGATCTTTCTTACAAGCCTTTGTGCTACGATACCTAAAACAGAATCCGCAATAAGATAGTTTTCAAGACCCATTTGTGACATTCTTGATATAGCTGAGGCCGCATTATTTGTATGTAGCGTTGAAAACACCATGTGACCTGTTAATGAGGCCTGAGCCGCAGCTCCGAGTGTCTCTGTATCACGGATCTCCCCGACCATGATAATATCAGGATCTTGACGTAAAAAAGATTTGAGTGCTGAGAAGAAGGTAAAACCGACCTTATCGTTGACTTGAACCTGTTGCACTAAGGGAAGCTGGTACTCTATGGGGTCTTCAATAGTCAGTACCTTGTTTTGTATGCTTTTGATCTCATTAAGCGCGGCATACAGTGTTGTTGTCTTACCTGAACCTGTTGGTCCGGTAATCAGTAAGATACCATAAGGCGAATGGATGATATTAGAAAATATTTCAAGGTTTTCATCTATAAAACCAAGGTCTTCAAGCTTGAGTAGGATCTTTTGCTGATCAAGGATACGCATAACCACAGACTCACCATAAAGTGTTGGTGTCGTTGAAAGACGAAAATCATAAGCACCCTCATCTATACTCATAGAAAAACGGCCATCTTGCGCTTTTCTTTTTTCAGAGATATCAAGGTGACCTAAGATTTTAATACGTGAGACCAAAGCGTGATATATCTCTAGATCAAAAACAAAACTCTCATGCAAGACCCCATCTACACGCACACGTACTGACATATCATTGGCGGATGGCTCGATATGTAGATCTGAACCCTTTCTAAGAATCGCATCTTTAATTGAAAGGGTGATAAGACGCATAATAGCAGACTCATCACTGTCGTTTTTAACCCCTTCAGTGTGAATCTCACGTTTAACTTCAGCAACGATAGAACGGGTATTCTTGATAATCTCCAAACGCTGAAAAATACGCCTGACATCATCTTCTTGTGTAAGTCTAAGTGAGATGGGCTTAGTTGCTATAGAGCGTTCCAAGGCTTCTAACGCGTCATAATTCAGAGGGTCTGAGGTTGCTATATAGATATAGTCATCATCTTCTTTAAAAGGAATAGCCTTAGCATTTTCTAACAGGGTATAAGGATAGTTAGCAAGGTTCTCAAAGTTTATCTTTTCGCCAAAAAGATCGATAAAGGCAACATCAAGCTGTTGAGATAAAAGAAGGGACATCTGTTTTTGAGTGATGTATCCCTCATCAATCATTATCTCACCCATTTTTTTGGAAAAGCCATACTCTTTTTGAAGCTTCAAAACATGCATCAACTGATCATTAGTAATCAAGCCTTCTTCAACAAGAAGATCTCCTAAACGTACACTTTTTCTTATCATCTGATCACCTACCTGTATCTATGTTCGCTAATTTTTCTTCCCTCTTTATACACCTTCACATAGACCTTATTATTGCTTACTGAGACATCTATATAGCCTCTATCATCATCTATGCGTATATGTTTGGGGCTTTCAGCTATGCTTATAAAGTTTTCAACCTTAATCGCTTCAAATACCTGAGACAAGATATGGTCTGTCAAGGGTAAGGTATAAGGACTTAAGTCGGCATCTTCATGCATATACTCAGAAATCAATCTCTTTTTAAGCAAGAGGGTTGAAAAGTACACATTAGCCTTTCTTGAAGCAGGTGTTTTACCAAGGCGCTGCTGTAACACACCAATAAAGTTTATATAGTCATCTTCAGCACAGGCATGTCCGCTGGCTATCAAAATCTTCTCATCACGCATATTTTCGTGGAAAAGCTGTCTTCCAAGTGCACAGGCCTGAGACATATCCTTAGCCTTGTAAGCATCGATAAATTGGCTTAAATTGTCTTTTGCATAGATGGAGACTACTATAAAGACAAGCAATAAAAAAACTTTCATTTATTTCCTTCTATTGGCCCCACTCAGACAAGAGCAGTTCAGCTTTCACTGATTTTTTATACTGAAGATAGATATTTAAGATACGTTTTGCTTTAGGCGTGTCTCCAAGGGCATACACAGACTTCGCATAATATAACCAGGCTTCTTCTTTATTTCTATCAAGCTGATTTGCACGTTTTGCCCAAACACCCGACTTCTCGAAATCCTTGTCAAAAAAGTACTGTTTTGCAATATAAATCGCAACCGCATAGGACTTTTTCTGGTTGTACTTCTCTATCCAACTCTGTAAAGAACGCTCTTCTTGTGTTCCTGAAAAAAGGTTTACTCTTGACTTATCAACTGTGACTACAGGTGTAAAAGTGTTTGGCTTAACCTTTACCTCTTTTACAGAAGCCTGACTTATCTTTAGTTTCTGTTTTCTATCTTTAATATTTTTCACAGCCGCATCTAGTTCGTCTGCTGAGACATCAAGTGCATACGATGGCCGATTAGCTTCATTCTTGGGGTTTTCCAATTGTGATACTGACACCTTCTTAAGTGTATTTGGTTCTACAAGGTTTTTAGTCAAGTAGTAGGTTCCAGACCCTAAAACAAGAACAGTAAGAAATATCCCACCTGCTTTAAGATACTTTTTGAGGTAATAACGTTTATATTGTAAATGAAGCTCTTCCAATCGGTTAGACATTTATAAGTCCTATCTCAATTGCTGACATGGTTAAAAGCATTGCAGAAGGTTCTTGAAATTTTGACATGTTCATCTCTTGCGCCTCATGTAAAAGAGAGAACTCTGCATGTATCAGTTTTTTCAAGTACCTAAAGTTTCCTCCTGAAAGCTTATGAATACGCTTTGCTTGAGCTTGATGGAACTCCTGTACAGACTTGTCATGTGCAAAAACAAGCTGAGTATTGATATACATATCAGACTCTTTAAAAGAGAGTTTCCCCAGCTCAATAATCTTATGTGGACGGGATTTAAAATGCGACTTTGACAAGATTTCCCTTCCCTCTTCTTCATGCATAGCACACACTATCCAAAACAGACGTGTGTCTGAGAGAATACGTACAAACTCTATCGTTTCTTCATTAATGAGTTGGGCCTCATCCAAAAGGATTAAGGTTTTTTTATCTGAATATAAGGACTCTGCCTGCTCTTTTAGACTCTCAATATCATCATTAACAGGACTTTCATCCATGTGCTTTATCAAACGTATAAAAAAAGCCCTAGGACTTGATACCGGTGTATTAAACAGTACAGGTTTATGCTCAAGTTCCTCATCTTTTACAAGGTGATTTAATAGGTAACTCTTACCACTTCCAGGTTGACCTAAAAGAAAGATCATCTGACCTTTTTTACTTTTTAAAAGCTTTTTGACTCCGGCTAAGGCTTGGTATGCCGAACGCACTTCAAAATAAGGATTTTGTGTTCCTTCTTCAAACCTCTCGGCATACTCCAACCACTTAGACACCTGAGTCCTCAGCTTCTTCATTCCCTGACTGTTCCTCTTTTTTCTCGAACTGAAGACCCTCGCTGCGTTTAACGATCTCTTCTTCTTCAATACTAGGAATACGTCCTTCTTTGATGATAGTTGGGACAACCACAACAAAGAACTCTTTTTTTACATTTTTTATCGTAGTCGAATGAAAGAGTCTTCCAAGATAAGGGATGTCTCCTAAAAGAGGGACCTTATTGTCTGTTTCAAACTTCTCTTTTTGTACCAATCCACCAATAAGTACCTTTGAGCCATCCTTTACCTTAACAATAGAAGTCAGTTGTTTCACCTTCATATCCGGTGGTATAGAGCGAATATTGTCGTTAACTATCTCAGTATCATCCACCGCACCCGTCACATCATTTTCATCATTTTCATTAATGATACGAGAATCTACGGGATTAATACGCAAGATAATATGCCCATCATCTGTTATCTCAGGAATAATAGTCAAAGACAAGCCAACAAAAACAGAACCTAATGAAAAAGTGGTAGTGGAAGAAGGTGTCCCGATACCAATAGTCCCTACCTGTCCTGTCTCATATCTGTAGTTTATCTGATCGCCTACATTGATCAAGGCGGGTTGATTGTTTAAGGTCATAACCTTTGGTGAAGAGAGTATTTCTACCTCTCCCTGTTTCTTTAAGAAGTCTAAAAGACCTTCCATAGTGAAATTAAATCCAGCACTATATAAGTCTCCACTTCTTACCGTTGCATCAGTTCCTCTGTTATAAAATGCTCCTGCAGAACCGCTTAAAGAGAGATTGAATTTTGACCAGTCAATACCAAGCTGTTGACCCTCGGCAAAGGTCACTTCTAAGATACGCACCTCTAATAAAAGTTGCTTATGCATACGTTCTTGTAAGGCTGTGATGTATTTTTCTACCCTTGCTAGTTGCTTAAAGGAACCGCTTACCGTAATAAGACCCGCATCTCGGTTTATCATAGACCAAGAACGCACCTCATTGACATCTCCATCACGCTGGAGCATCCCGTCTATCTGACTCTTCAACTCATCCCAAAAGGTGAAGTCAGCAATAGTTTTTGTCGAAGTGAAATCCGAGTTTTCACCCTTTTGAATAGAACTAAGCCCACTATATTCAGTAATGTTTTGTGAGCCAGTTTCTTGACTTGCACCCTGACTTTGCTGACCACCCGAAATGCTTAAAAGATCTTCATTTTGATTGTTAGAAGCACCTACAGTAACGTCTCTAGATGAGTAAGTACGCATCTGTGTCACATTGATATAGTCAATGTTTATAGACTGTGTTTTTAAATAAGAGATCTTCAGACGTGAAAGAGAATCATCATACGTATAAAAAAGATTATGCTCATTTAGAAGAAGTTGAAAGACCTCATCAAGTGTAAAGTCTTCGATATACAAGGTCCCAAGTTCTTTATTCAGCTTGCCCTTGGTCAAAGTATCTGCATATAAAAGTGTTATCTGACATGATGAAGCAAGATCGTTGATAATATTTTTCAGCTTTATTGGCTTAGAGGACGTTGGCTCTATACTAAGGGTGAACAACTTGTTCTCACATTTACTTGCGTTTAGGTTTGTTCCCACAAACAGACCTGTTAATAACGCTATGCTTAAGCATCTTTTCATATTAATCATTCAGCCTCCTTTTCGCGTATTTTAAATAATCTTTTATTCTTATGCAATCTCAAAATCTTTGTCTTTTTTCCCTGTCTAAAATAGACAGAATTGTGTGTAATTTTTATAACCTTACCCTCTGCTGTTTTATCACCCTTTTGGTGCCATTTTCCATTGAAAAAGCCCTTCTTATTCATGATAGCTGAGAGTTCTACCGGTACAGCCCGAGAGACACTTTTTCTTGTCTTCTTCTTTTTTAAAAGCGGTGTTGCCCTTTTAAAAGGATCATAGCTCGGGACCTTAAGCTCTTGTTTGTCATTTATCTGCAGAAGTTCATCAATCGTTTTATCTATAGGTGCACTATAAAGCAGTTGCACAGATAAGAGTAAAATCAGCCATCTCATAAGTTAATCCCATATCCTGTAATCATAATAACAAAAGAGGGTTTGCTTTTTGCCTCATCAAGATCAAAATGAACATTTTTCACTTCAATCAAGGCTTCTTGTGACTCAATGAAACGTAATAACTTTAAAACCGAACGAAAGTTCGCGCTTCCTTGTATATTGATACTACCCTTTTCTTCTATATGCGCCTTATACTCTTTTTGTGCTTCTTCAATGATGATCTTATCTATATTCACACCAAGGCCAACAGAGTGTTTCAGCAGTCTATCCAGGATATCTGCCAAGCCCTTAGCATCTGAACTAAGGTAATCCATTCTTTCTAACTTGACTCTAAGCGCCGTCTCTTTATATCTTTCATCTTCATATTTTTTATTTAAAAGAAGGATTTTTTCTTGATTTTTTCCTATCTTACTTTTATAAAGTGCCGCCTTGTTCTTAGCAAGTTTATCTTCAAGTTCTATAACCATCTCTTCTTTGACTCTGCACTCTTCTTGAAGGTCTATTCCAAAAAAGTAGTAACTAAAGGCAACCACAGCTAATACAACAGAGGCATATACCATCTGTCTATTTTTCTTTGGCATCAACTCTAATTGTAGGTCAATATCGTTCAACTGTTCTTTTAAACTCATCGGTGCACTTCTATCTTACTTTCGTAAATGTTCTCATCTAGGTAAATTTCTTTGGTTCTAGCCTCTTTATAACCGCTTGCCATCCAAGCCTTCATAAACTTGGCGATCTTATCTCGTGATGTATAATCTGCGATAACATGAATCTTCATACTTTCCGTACTGTTTTGCTCCATAGATACTGTCGAAAGCTTATGCAGATTCAACATATCCAAAGCATCATACATCATCTTTTGACGAATATACCGCGTGTTCATCAGTAAAGGAAGGGTATCAAGGGTGATTTGATGTACCTTATTGACATCTTTCATGCCCAGTACTTTAGCTTCATCCTGTTTTACTTCCTTCTGTAAAGCCTTGAGTTTAATCCCTAGGCTTTTTGTTTTTGCTTCCATAGATACCACACGCATATTAAGCTCACTGATCTTCTCATCAAAAATACTGTCTTGAATATAAAAATAACCCGGGTGTATCAGTGCTATTAACACCGCTGCCGCTGTACTTAATATAAGATGACTAGAGTGACGTTTAAGCCAAGGGGCCTGTCTCTCATATGGTGTAAGATTAAGAGCATTATGCATGCGATTATTTTCACATAAATAGATGTACATAGCCTTGATAAACCTATGTGTGTTTGCCAAATCATCTGAATTACACACTAAAGGTTTTGACTCAAGGTTTTCCATCCCATAAGCGGCAAAAACCTCTTCTAACCCAAAAAGCTCATTGCCTTTAAAATCTATAAAGATTCTCTCAATACCCTCGATACCAAAAAGTCCACGTTTGTGATTAATAGTATGAACAATCTTTTCAACCTGCTTAGAAAAGACAGCTTGCAGTTGATCAATAAAAGGACGTTCTTCTTCTGGATAGGCCTCTTCAACAAGCCCATATTTACGCAGCATAGTGGCACATCTTTTCTCATCTACGCCAATCTCTTTGGCCAACTCTTGTATAGATAAGATCTTTCTATGCGCGATATAAAAGCCCTTATGAAACAAGACAGCATAAGCTTCTTCATCCCCTAAGTAATAAAAAAGATCTGTCTTCGCCTCAACAGTATTGTCTGCATAATACGAACTGTAGGTGATAAAAGAGGGAACAACCCAGTCAATGACCTTTGTTGTTTTAACAATATCAGCACAACAGTTGTCAAGTGCTTCATGAGAAGATGCAAAGGCTTCTACTAAGGTAGAGTTCTCAAACTCTAAGACATGCTTATAAGAAGCTATTTCATAATCAAGGTCAGCCTTTAAGCCTCCCTCTTCATGCATCTTGATTTCAGTCTGTATCTCTAAGTCATCTTCACTTAATGTAGAGCCAAACTTAAAACTTCCGACCTGTAGTTTAGATAAGGGTATAGAAACACCAGCTGCATATTTCTTAACGCTGGAGTGGTCACAAGGAGTAAAGCTTTCTCCATCAAACAACCACGCTTCGTTTTTTTCAAGATAAACAATCGGTTTAGCACTCAATCTAGCATCCTTTTTCTTAATTACATTCTATTACAGCGAAACCGCTTAGGCTTAAAAGACTAATGTTTTTTGTCTCTCCATTATAGCTTAGTGTTATTATTTTAGTATCACTTCTTAGCGTGCTTAAAGAGAAATCATCATCATGAGGCCTTCCCTTGGCATCAAAACAGATAGTACCTTCATCAAAGGCATCTACATGTAATTTATAGGTTGCTTGTGAATCAACTGCCTTATCTTCTAAGGCAGTTTTTTCAAGCCTTATACATCCATTATTATAATCCACAGAAGCAGTATCTGTACCAAAAACCTTATGCTCATACCCGATTCCCTTATACTGTGCCTGTCTAATCTTGGCGGTGATAAAATCTATATCGGATGAAAGGTAATCTGACTTAAAGCTAGAACTTGCCACACCTGTTAAGATTCCGATTATTACAATAACAAAAATAAGTTCTACTAAGGTATAGGCATACTTCATGGTCTTTGCAAGGTCCTTCTTAAAATTCTAGATGTCACATTTCCATCGACTGTAGCAAGGGCTTCAACTTCAAGAAGCACCATCCCATGCGTCTCTTCAGACTCAATATTTTCAATAACCGCGCTACAAGAGCCAAATTCGCCTATGCCGTTTAACAAGTAATATTTAGTCACATTTACATTCGCCGAATATACGGTTTTCTTTTTGGTGACACTTGGTGGAGTATAGGTATTTAAACAACTTGTCTTATCTCTGAGACTAATCTCCAATAGCGTCATCTCTATGGCTGAGTTCAGATAAAGTTCCAACTGTTCTCTTACATAAGTATCTGCTGTGTGTTCTGCCGCTATACGCGAGTATTTCAAGACCACTATCATCAAGCCGGAAATAATTAATATAATCATAATGGCCTGCCAAAGTCCAAATGCTTTTTTATAAGACCTTATCAAAATATAGCCTTTTCAAGGAAAGTCTGGCACATTCGTGCAATCATTTTTATCAAAACACAGCCTTTTCTAAAGAAAGTCCGACACATTGTGCAATCATTTTTATCAAAATACAGCCTTTTGCTTAGAGACATGCACACCACAGGTACGTCCTCTTACATCTTTATCCATATCGATACTTAATCGAACAATATCATTAACCTCTTGTGCAGAAAAGGCAGATACATCTTGAGCTAAAACAGTCGCCTTTCCTACACCTCCATCCCCACAATAATTTTCTCCCTTAAAAGGTTGATAATCATAGAACAGGAACAAGGTATTAGCATCAGCACTGGCATTCAGATCTGTTATACAGGTTGATGCAAGATTTACATCTGCACCCCTGGCTACTGCATAAGCTGTTTTTGAAAGATAATATTTCTCATAAATAAAAGAAGGCTTTACCGTATCTGTTACAACAATGCTGTTCACACCCATAGAGACATCATAACTCAAGTCACTGTTAGCTCCATGCCAACCAAAGGCACCTGAACACGCTTGTATATCTTCACTTCCTCCGTCAAAGGCACCTGCAAAAATAAGATTAATGTCAGTTGATGTAAGCGCAGTACTGTTAGGTGTTGCAAGGGTAAAGGTAGCCTTATCACTGGCGTTCATATCGACAAAGCCATCATAATCACCCCGTAAGAGCTCATCTTCCATCGTCCCTAGCCACTCTAAAACCGGCCTTGGTGTACTCAAGTCATTAATAGGCTCACACACCCCCCCTGGTGTATACCCAATCACAGAGTTTGGAATACGGTTATACAAGAGTATACTTAACTGATCAAGGACTATTTGAGACTGTAAAGAGAGGTTTGTAAGTGTCTTAGCTTGAGTAGCGCGTATATAAATCGCTTCAATCGCCTTAAAGGTTCCTGCTGAGAGAATGGCCAGTACAACCAATACAAATATAAGTTCAACTAGGGTGAAACCTCTTCTCATTACCAGGCTCGCTTATTGATCTGAATATGTCCAAGATTAGCTGAATAATAAAAAAAGCTTGAGCATAAAACCGTTTTAGAGTTTGAACTTACACTCACACCGATCTCTTTAAGTTCATTTGTTCCTGCACTGACATTTAAGCTGGTATCTGCGTAATCTACATTGACGTCTAATGCGTATTGAACCCGTCCATTTTGAGTTGTTGCAGAATAAGCATCATAATCGTCTATATCTCCATAACTGCCCACTGTCCCAAAACTTCCTTTTGGTGTTGCACTGGCACTTGAACCTAGACAGTTTCGTGAACCTAAAAATCCCCCTACCCTATAATCTGTACAGGTATTCACACTGGTATCAAGTATCTTCCCCTCTGAACTCACAGTATTTGAATCCCAAGGTAAACGAACCACATTTCCCATAAGCGCAATCGCGGCAAACAAACCATCTTCTTTAATAGAGACTTCCATAGTCTTAGTTGTAACAAACATAAGGCGTGGTACTACAGTAAAGACAATAGCAATAATCACAATTGAAAAGATAAGTTCTACAAGGGTAAAAGCGTTTTTATTCATATTACTCATCTAAAAAGCTTCACTCCCTTTTTAATATAATCACTACGGTTCACATCAGGAACGATAGTTCCATTAAAGTCTCCAGACTCAACCTTTAAGGCAGTGTTATTAGGTACTAGTGTGAACTTAAAACAAGGATGCATACTACAATCTGTTCCTGCTGTATCTGCGTAAGATGAACCAAACCCCGAAGGTGAGTACCAAAGCCACTTTTGTGTTTTAAGGTGTATCGTTGCCTGAGTAGTTGAGGCTGTGTTAATATCTATGCTTTGGTTTCCCAAGCCTACAGGATTATACGCAAAAGTATAACCACCCAGGGCATTATCTATCAATGTGTTACTTGAGGCAATGGCCTCCGTAACATAACCTTCATTGTTTGTATTATGCGGCTCATTTAAATACCAAAACAGTGCATTTTGCATCATACCCTGAGTATAAATACTGCTTGTCTCATCATATACTTCCATGTCTAAGATATTTGAGACAGGAAGCTGACTTGTGGCGATATCTTCAACATATAAACGACCATAATAAAAGCTAAAATTGCCATCACTAAAGTCTGCATCATTGTTCACAAACTTTGCCACCCCTGTTGAGGCAATATCAGCACCTAAACCTTTAACATTAAAAGGGGAAACAGGCAGATTAAAATCTCTATCCACATTCAGTGCGTAACCTGCTTCTCCTACACCCAAGGTAAATTCTGATGCTAAGATACGCAGGGACTGGTTGATATCACCTAAGGTCGTACCAGTAGAGGTAAAAGTTCCCTTTATACTCGTATAATTCATGTCTAAGATAGGTTTTCCATCAGCAACCATCATCTTAAAGTCTATATCAACATCTTGGGCGTAGCAACTTGAATTAAAGTCTTGTAAGACATCATGGTTTTTATTGTTTGCCTGTACTCTTACATAAGCACTAACATTCATATCATTGACATCTGCCATATATAACCATGTAAGTCCTGTAGACGCACTTATCTGTGTAGAGGTTATGTTTAATTCATAAGGCAAGACAGAGATATTGATATCATCTGCCTTGATAAATCGCAAAGCATCAGCTGTATCGTCTGCATCTATGCTTGCGAACTCACTTCCATTGTTTTCTAATATACTTATATTTAAGAAGTTTGCCAAACCTGTATAATTTGCATCCACATTCAGACTTGCCCCATTTACAAAGCTTACATTAGCTCGGTTCAAAGTCTCACCAAAATTACATTCAGGACGTGTTTCTACATAATTAACAATAAAAGAGTTGTCACTATCAGCCTCATTGTATCCCAAGGTATTTATCCCGCCACTGTCTAATGCTCTGAAGTTCAAGATAAAACTCTCACCTGCATACACGGGGTTTGAAGAGCTCAGATTATACGTATCTGGTCGAATCGCAAAGGTATCAAAAGAACAGGTCGGATTCTCTCCTGCTTCAGTGATCCGAAGTTTTTGTATCTTTTTTGCAGAAGGCATGGTATAAGTCACACCTGCATCAGAAAGAAGTTTATAACCGATGGCTGCTTCTATCTGTATAGGCACACCTGCATTATCAAAGATAGGAATTGCGTCTGTTGTAATAAGACAGTCTAAACAGAGGTCATCCGCGCAGTTAACCATCTCCAGTTTTACAATATCTGCGTCACGCTTGGTCACATTATCATCTTCTCTAGCAACTAAGGCAAGGTCTAAAACCAAACCGGCTACCTGCGTCGAGATATTTCCATCAAAAATATCTTTCTCAGATACATTTACGGCATTCAAGGTTCCTTTTTTCACACTACCCGTCTTGATAAAGGTACCATCAAAGACAAAGATACCAGCTGACTCTGGTGTTTCAGGGTTTCCGTTTGCAACATTTAAATATTTACTACGTTCTGTATCTTGAACACTTCCGCCTCCGCTTGCTGGTCGTAATCTGTCTTCATCTATTTTAAGTGCTATATTTGTCTGTGTATGACTACTTTTACGAAACCATCCTCCATCTAAAGAGTCTCTTGAGTTTAAGCTCGCTGCAACCAGAGGAACTGAAGGATAGGCATTAATATAACTTGCACTTACTGCACTATCATCCCATCCATAAAATATTTTTCCTGTCTGTATAGTCTCAAAATTAACAGATCTGCCAAGGTCATCAATAAAAGAATCTTGAACATTAGCCTCGCTGATCATATACGCAATCAGCTCAGGCTGGGAGACTGTCCCGGTATTTGTCTCGCTGCGCTCCAGCGCAAGCTTTATATCCATACTGTTTATCTGCGTTGCTGTCGTAAGAAATGGTTCAGATGGGCTTTGAGGATCATAACTCGGCTCATTTACCATACCCTGTATTTGGGTAACAACAACAGGTTTACAAAAGTTTCCAGAAGGTGTGATAGTCTCCCAATCATTCGTTCCTGTGTTATACCCTTTTTGTTCCTTAATAGTCTTGATATATCCCACTTCAATAAACTGACTACCAAGTTGATACACTTGAGAAGAACTATTTGCACTTATGTCACCAACATTTATCGCAAAATAGTCAACTGTCATTGCAATATGTGCACCATCTTCTCCCTGAGGTTCAACCATAGCTATGTCAAACCCACGTGAGTCAACATTTTTCACACGCATATTGGCAGGATTTCCTCCATTTGTATTTGGAAGTACAAAGATAACAGGGTTTTCACTAAAAACATAACCATTTCTATAGGTAACATGTGTCATCTGAGGTACACTGTATGTATCTAAAAGCGTCACCTGATCACCAACAAACTGTATGGAGCTTAAGGAACCCGAATAGCTTCCGCAGCTACCACATACATTACACGTTCGAACTGCTCCATCATAATTGTTTTGTGCATTTTCATTGGTATAGATACTCTGGACATCAGAAAGTTCTAATTTCTGACCATATATCTTCAGTTCATCAATAAAGCCTTCAAAGTCCTGACTTGAATCAAACGATCCGGCTACGCTATCTTGTTCCTGGGCTAATATCAAACCACCGCTGTCAATTTGAACGGGACCAGAGCTATTGCTGATATTCCTACAACCTTGAAGTACACCATCAAGATAGGCACAAGATTCTAGGCCGCTACGTGTCCAAACAAAATGATGCCAAATATTATCTGCTATATTGGTAATATCAATATTTACAGATCTTCCTTTAACATAGGGTCTGAAACGTGTACTACTTGTAAACCAGAATAAGGCTTCATTGTCTTCAAATGTTCGTGCACCAGACACCACAGCTTGGTTTCCGGCATTTGCTGTTTTCAGCCACACGGACATTGAGAAATCATCTAACCCATTTAGAGCATTTCTATCAAGTACCACATAATCACTTGTACCATTAGCCGTGAAATCTCCTGAACGACACAAGGTACTATCAGTTGATGTGTTTGTAGTAACTGTTGATGTCCCGTCATAATTGTTTCCGCTACTGTCCAACACTTGTGAGGGTGAACCATCCCAAGAACATTCATCTAAACGCCAGTCTGCTCTTGGCTGCAGTGGAAGCGTTGAAGCAAAAGTTATGTTGAGCGTATAAGATATTGAGCCAGGTCCTACTCGATATACCCGTAAATTAAAATCATCTGCTGCTGTGAACGTATATGAAGATGTACTTAAATTACCACCTGATGCAGGACATCCTGAAGAAGAGTAAGAAAACCTTACATTTGAATTTCCCGTAATCGTGACGGTTACATCTCCTGCTTCAGCCACATTCACATAATAAGTATCATCAAATGAAGGACCGGCAAGATTTTTACTTTGTGAATACAACAAATTTGAACTGCTCAATGTTGTAGAAAAGTCAGAACTCCCGCAATTATCTGCCGAATGAGATAGTGAAATGATAATAAGTAGGAATATAAATATTCTTATCACAGCCATCCCTTGTTAACCTATTGATACCAATGACGTTCTAATGCGCCATCAGCCTTATATTCATCAATTAAGACTTTTATAGGTGTATCATCAGACACTGAAAGTATAAATTTACGTCCGTTAGCATTGATTTCTACGAGCTTTGGTGAGTTTGAGAGAAGTTTATAGTTTTCATTTGAAAGTTGCTCAAAAACACGTGAGAGAAGATGACTCGAAGTCGGAAGTTTTAGGTGAGCAAGGTTTAAATCATCTATCATAAACTGATAAATCAAGCGTTTTTGCAAGATAAGCGAAGAAAAGTATGAAGCATTTTCACGTGAAGAGCTTGAGTTAACCAAAGAGCGTTGAAGCATACCCAAGATATTGATGCGGTCTACTTTAGCACAAGAAATACCTACCAGTGAGACAAAGTTCTCATCTGTATAACCTCCATAATAAAGCTTACTTCCTTTTTCGCATACCTTGTTATACTTTTTGGCCTTAAAGTCATTAATAAAAGAAGATATATCCCTTGCTTCTAAACTCATCCCCATTAGTACAAATACTGCTAATAACTTTTTAATACTTTTCTCCCTAATCGTCTGATCGACGTCCTAAAATTAAAATCTGTCCCGGTTCTTCTTGCAATTCCATATTATGCTCATTTGCCCACACAAGGATCTCTGCATCCAAGGAAATAATATCATCTCGGTCTAAGAGGTCATTCTTGATCTTAATCATATGTTGAGCGCTCCTGAGTGAGAGGTAATAGTTGCTATGGTCTAAAAAAGGCTTCAGGTCTTGTAAGGCACTTACCACCTCATTAAAACACATATAATTGTTCTTTACCTCATCAACTAAGGCCATACCCCTGTCATCATCTTTGTAGCCGCACATCTGTAAAAGTTCTTTTTCCATAAGCTCATCCTTAGGTGGGCCATCAACGCCAACGCAGGAATCTTTTAAGCCCTATATTTTTATCTTTTTAAATCATAGCACTTTTACAATAAATAGAAAATTATTATCCCTATTTAAAATAAAGAACCCGTAGCAACCTCTTTTTTCTTTTTCGTATTTGTTATACCTGCAAAATGCTCAATCTCTTTTTCTTTTAAGATGCGAATATTATTAGTCGTTCCCGGTACCCCTACAGGATCACCTGCCGTTATGACATAAGTGTTTTCTTTTTTGATAAAACCATTATCAAGCCCCTTGTTCATCACCTCTGACAGCATGGCCTCGAATTTATTTTTGCGTACAGAGAAAGCAGGAGCTACACCCCATACCAAAGTGAGACGTCTCGCAATCTTCTCATCATGTGTTACCGCCAAGATATCAACATGAGGACGATAACGTGACATCTTTTTAGCTGACATTCCTGAGCTTGTCAAGGCTAAAATCCCATTTGCATCAAGTGCTGTTGCCAGCGTTGTCGTCGCATGATCGATCACATCTTTATCATCACGGGTTTCAAACTCATGCAGCTTGTTGTATCTATATACTGTTTCTGCTTGAATAATAGTATTTGACATGGTCTCAACTGCCAAAGCAGGGTTTTGTCCAATAGCCGTCTCTTCTGAGAGCATGACGGTATCTGTTCCGTCTAAAACGGCATTTGCAACATCAGAGATCTCAGCGCGCGTTGCCACCTCACTATCTGTCATAGACAGAAGCATCTGCGTCGCAGTAATAACAGGCTTTGCTTGGGCATTGGCCTTTTTTATCAAAGTCTTTTGAATGGTAGGAACTGTGTAATACGGCACTTCTATACCTAAGTCACCACGTGCGACCATAATCCCATCACTTACGGAAAGTATCTCATCAATATTATCTACCGCATCGAACTTCTCTATCTTTGCGATAAGATCTTGAGAGCCTCCATTATCATCAAGTATTTCCCGAGCCTGCTTCATGTCTGCTGCATTTTGCACAAATGATATGGCCATAAAGTCTACCTGGTTTTTAATACCCCAGAGCATGTCTTCTTTGTCTTTATCCGTAATGACATTAATATTAATCTTTGTATTGGGGAAGTTCACACCCTTGCTTGAGGCTAAAACGCCATTATTTTCTACCGTTGCCATAACTGCTTCGGATGAGACTTCATTGACTTTGACACGTATACGCCCGTCATACAGATAAATATATTCATCTTTTTTCATCAAATCAAGTATAGAAGGCTGATTTATAGAAAGGACATATCTGTCTTCAGACTCTTTATGCCCAAGGGTCTCTTCTTTCATGAAAACAAGTTTGTCACCTTTTTTCAAGTTAAAGTCTTGTTCTAGCTTACCAACTCTTACCTTTGGTCCGCAAATATCTTGTAAAACGCCTACAATCCAACCCGTATTTTTCATTGCCTGGCGTATGTTTTTTAAAACTTCTGAGTGGTCTTCGTGTGTTCCATGTGAAAAATTCATTCTAAAAACATTCACCCCTGCACGAATAAGCTTTTCCAAACTCCCTACATCGTTACTTGCCGGTCCTACAGTGGCTAATATTTTAGTCCTACGTTTCATCAAAAGTTCCTTGTTTATTTTTAGACAAATTAATACAATTATAGTAGCACAAATTCATCTCCTTTTAACTCTATTTATATATATAAAGGTTTTATTATGTATAATAAAAGACTTTTTGCCAAACTCCTTGCAACAGCAAAGGAAGAAGAATAAGCAATCATAAAGACCAAAAAACTTAGGGATATGTGTGCCAAAAAAACCAACTCGTGACTATAATACAGATATCGTCCTCGTTGATATCATCAGTTTCACCAAACTGACTTCGGCACAACAGCTTGAACTGATTGAGTATATGACACAGAGTTTTACCCGAATGTTAGAAAAATTACTTTCAAATTCGGATATGAAACTTTCACAGATGGTTTTAGGTTTCATTTCAACAGGAGATGGTTTTTTCTGTATTTTAAACCCCAGGATGAAAGGGTTTGGAACGATTTTAGGTCTTTCCTTTAACCATTTTTCTGAACTTATATCAAAGAAGCTTCCTTATTTCAAGGGGATTCGAATAGCCGTTCATACAGGACGGATATATGAATTTGTCGATATCTTGGGACACACAAACTATATCGGTGATGGTTTAAACCACTGTTCTCGTTATTTAGAGCATAAGGACTACACGATAAGTACCGTCTTTATCTCAAAAGCGGCGTATAGCTCTTTTAAAAACTTTCTTGATCTTTATCCTGATTTCGAGGCGCTTTTACTGGAACAAGAGTTTAAACGTTCAGGGTTACAAAAATTTAAAGACAAACATGAAAACATATGGGCAGGTTATCTTGTTTGGCTGCGTAAGGGAAGTGTCATCAATCCACCTAATATAAAATTCAATTCACTTTTACTGGACAAGGATTAGTATGCGTTTTACAATACAAGAGTATGCACAGGCATATAGTATATCACCCGAAATGGTTCACTCACGTATTCGCCGCAACCGTCTTAACTACATTATCGAAGATGAAACGACCTATATTGTCGTACCAAAACATCAAGTTCCCTACCGTGACGAAGATGCTTCCGCAGAAGAGAACACAACTCAGCGTCCTGCGCCTGTAATTGAAAAAAAGACCACCGTTGCAACTGTGATCGGGCTGTACCAAAAAGAGAATCGCTATTTAAAGTTAAAGATTGAAGAACTTGAAGCCAAAGTTGACAGGCTTATAGACGAAAAAGAGCAACTTTTAAAAGAAGAAAGAGCACGTATAGAAAAAGTATATACAGATAAGGACACGCAACTCAAGACCATACTTGAACTTATCAACACCAAACTCTTACAAGAAAACACGACAGCCACCAGTATAGACTCACATGTTATCCAAGACAGTACAAGCTCCAAAGCTTCTATAGAGATTGAACATGACCCTTTAGCTCCTATAGAACTTAAAGAGTATCTTCGTTCTTTAAACCTAAAATCTTCAACACGTAAGATCATCAAGCGCCGTTTTGCAGAAGCCTTTGGAGCTGACTCCAGAATACAACTTAAAAACGGTCTTTTTTACCTTGATTTTGATCGTTATGACTACAGTGATTTACTAAAAGTGAAATAGGTTTACTGTGGCAATAAAAGAAACAACTATCAACACCAAAAGTATTGTAAACTCTCTAGAAGAGTATGCTGAAAAGATAAATGTCTCCCCCGAGAAGCTTGATTTCACTCTTTTAGGTTTGCAAAGTTATTTTAAGACCTGTCATCTAGACAGCTTTGTGAAGTTTCATGATGATTATAAAAAAGAGTACTCAACTCCAGCCAAGATCATCAATGACTATGCCCGTTTTATACAGATGTATAAGATAAAGATACATGAAAAAACAGAACAAAACTTTCATCTGGAATATCGAATAGAATTCGGGGAGTTTTCCACTTATCCTATACTTATTATATCTACAGATTCACTGCTGCCTATTAACGACCTTAATGAAAAAGAGATGTTAAAGCTTCTCTATACTGAGTGTAATAAGATCAAAGCAAAACATAAAATGCTGGTAAACCTCTTTTCTGCTTGCTTGGTAAAAGACCTTAAAAGCTTTGTGGCTAAAATTTATAAAGATGGTTTTTCAAGCGAAGAGTCTATCTTACTTTTTGAAGGGATTGACCCTGTCGTTTCCCAACCTTCCATGGTTGTCAACCATTTCCAAAAAAAGGGACAAAAGGTTGCCGAGGTTGAAGACTCTGAAGTTGTCATCACCTATATAAAGCCAATTTATGGTGAACCTGGTCTAAATGCAATGGGACAACGTATTGCGCATGGCGGTAGCAGTAACCTGGCAAAGATTGAATATCAAATCGATACCCAAAACATCCGTGTTCAAGAAAATCAAACCCAGATACAGTACTACTCTAAAAAAAGAGGCTTTGTAAGCACTTTAAACAATATTTTAACAATCTCAAATAAGATCGTTGTTGAAAACATTAAGCGTGTGGAGCAAAAGCTTACTAAAAAAGAGGAAAATAAAGTTGCTATTGTCATCTCGCAAACCGATGTCACCAGAGATGGGATTGGCGAAGGAGTGGAGCTGGTTTCTGAGTCTGTTCACATCACAGGGCATATGGGAGCAAAGTCAAGCATCGAAGCCAAGGATGTATTGATAGATGGTGCAACACACAATCATTCCTTTGTTACCTCAAAAAATGCAAAGATAAACAGACACAAAGGAACGCTTCGTTGCCATAAGGCAGAGATCAACTCCTTAGAAGGCGGGACTGTATACGCTACGAATGTAACCATCAACGCGGCCTTGGGTGGTCAGGTTTGTGCTGAGCATGTCACGATTAAGACTTTAAAACACAATCTAAAAGTCTTTGCAACAAAAAGTATAACTATTGAGCGTATATTAGGTGAGGATAATCATTTTATTATCGATTATAGAAAACTTCCTGTCGTTCAAAGTAAACTTCAGTTTTTAAATGAAGAGCTGGAAGAAGCTAAATGGAAATATGAAGATGCGAAAAAGCATTCCACAGAAAAGCTGCCTTCTCTTAAGGACGTCGTTGATGCAAAAGAGCAGGCCATCAAAGAGATAAAGTTTTCACATCTTGACGCAGTTATAACTATAATGGCACCTGTGGATGGCTTAAACACTATAGAGTTTGCTGTACCAGACAAACAGACCTCCCTTATTTACCGTACAAAAGAAGCTAAAACCTTTGAGCCTTTTTACCTTCGTCAAAATGACAATAAACTTATACTAGAGCCTGTTGATATACATATAGAGCTTTAAAACACCTCCCATTCTCTCCTAAAATATTTCATAAAACAAGTCCCTGCATAAAGGGATATCAATATATTCGCTAACGCACGATTCGTATAGCTGTACTTTTTTATACAGAAAACCGTATATTTTATTCAATATAATTTGTATTATATAAATTAAATATGTTTAAATACTAGCTAATATGTATTTTAAACACATATAAACATATTAAATTACTCAATTTAAATATAAAATATACAAATAACTGTATACTTTAAGTTTAAATCCTATAGAATCTACTCCATGGATTTGGCAGATGTGTTCAATATACTTCATAATGCCGTCGAGTCCGAGTACATGGGTAAGAAAATCTCTCAAAAGGAGATGGCCAAAAGAATGGGTGTCTCTATGAGAACCTATCAGGACTGGAAGATTGGGACTTCCGCTCCCCAGGCTGCCAGAGTTGTACTTGAGATGCTAGGCGAACTGGAAGATGAAGATATTGTAAGAGTTGTACGTAAGATAAATAAATTGAAGGACTTATAGTGAGTAGTTTAAGTGAACATGAACGAGTTGGTTTAGATGATGTGTTTTTATGTTTAGGTGAGAAGCAAGCTATCACAGATAGGTTAAAAGAGCAGAGGAAACGCTTTTTTGCAGGTCTAGGCCAAGTTGTACGAAAGGGTCTGCCTTTAAGTCTAAAGTACGTTAAATCAAAAAAAATTATGTTTCAAGAGAGTGCAAAAATGGATAATTTTAAACTTTTTAACCATTTTCGCCCTAAAAACAGGGACTCGAAGTAATTTTTAAGCTAAAAAGCTATAAAGTATTCGCAGTTGATTAACTTCAGAGCTTAAATGTTAGCTTTAAGTTAAGACAAAATATTAATAGAGGGTTTACCGATGAATAAAGCACAATTCGTTGAATTAGTTCAAAAAAGTGGCGACTACAAAACTAAAGTAGAAGCAGAAACTGCAATCAAAGCATTCACTGAAGCTGTTACTGAAGCACTAGTATCTAAAGAAGATGTTTCTTTAGTAGGATTTGGTTCATTTGCATCTGCACTTCAAAAAGGTAAAAGTGGTAAAGTTCCAGGAACTGATAAAACTTATACAACATCTGACAAGATGGTTCCAAAGTTCAAAGCAGGTAAAGGTCTTAAAGATCGCGTTGCTGCTGGTAAATAATTTTACCCCATTCGGCCTCGGCCGAATATCTTCTAAATAATTCCCAAATCTAGTTTTTTTTAAGTTTTATTGTAGTAAATTTAAAAAAGTCTATAAATGAGGCAGAGCTTGAATTTCTTGTCTAAACTCTTTTCTTCTACTAGTCCCACTTCCAATAGCCCAGATAAAACTAAACATATAGAGTACTTAAAAACACTTTTTTCTCCTGAAGCTGAAACATTTACGCAAGTACCTATATTTAATAATCATAATAAGCATCTCATTGAGTATATGATGATTCATCCTTATGCAGGTGTCATTCTTTTTAATTATTTTGATTATGACGCTAGTGAGCTTAAGGGAGTGACCGCCACTGCTGCTAAAAAAGAGAACAGCGGTGATGCTGATATTAAAACAAGTGATACCAAAGACTTTATCTCTCACCGGTTTGATGAGATCTTTCATAAGCAATTATCCCCTGTACGTTCTATCCTTATCTGCTCAAACCTTAATGAAGGTGAATTTGATCTCTTAGATAATAGTTTCCATTCACTGATACCAAAAAGTTCTACCCTGTTTAATGATGCCAAAGATGAGGATTATAAAAGCACTATCCTGACTCAAACTGAGATTGCTTATGATATGAAAAAGATCAAGCGCGCACTTTTTGCAGAGCTGGTCATTCCTAAAACTCGTTCTTTAATGACAAAGGAACAAGAAGAATTTCTTCATAATGACACAACAGAGCATCTTTTACTGCAAGGACTCCCTGGTACAGGAAAGACCGCTTCACTTGTGGCAAAAGCCTTATATGAAAAGATGAAAACTCCCGAGCTAAAACTCCTTATATTAGGAAAACGTGTCTGTAATGCACATGACTTACAAGCTCTCATCTTTGCCTTTATAGAAAATTCGCATTGGGGACTTAATCCAGCCGAGATTGATGTTAGTAATTTTGAGACGATTCGAAGACGTATCAGTGAAAAAGAGAAATATGATCTTATCTTATGTGATGATATATACGCAGATGACATCTCTACTTTATTACAACTTCTAAACAAAGAAGGAAGGCTTATAGGCTCTTCACATTATGAGTTTGACGCTTTTACGTCCCAGCAAAAGCTCACAAACAATTTTCGCCTAAGCCCTGCCTTATGTGCTGCCTGCGAAGGCTTAAAGGTTGACAACCTCAAAGAGCACCTAAGCTTTTTAAGTGGAAATGTTTATATGAACGTCATCTTAACCATAGCCGCCTTACTTAAAGAAGCAAATGCAGATGAGATCACTATTGTGCAGCAAAATAAAGAAGAGTTACTTAAACTTCAAGTAGAGGTGGATGATTATTTCGCACCTATCACCTATTTATTTGATGATTTAGAAAAAAATGAGGGGCTTGGGCTCTACCCGATCAGCCATCTACCATGTCTACTGAACAAATATATGATTATTATTATAGATGAACAGAGTCAGTACGACCCAGTTGAACTCATTTCAAGAGCACAAAAAAAGACTTTTATCTTATCACAAAGTGAAGAAGTCTATAATGTTATCAATACAATCAAAGAAAAACTCTTAGACGAAAACGACTAATGCTACTAAGAGAAAAATTTCACATTTAGGAATCCAATTATGAAACTGTTTAAAAGCCTTTTACTTCTTCTAAGTTTGACCCTTGCTTTGCAAGCTGGTCTATCAGAGCAACTTTCAAAAAAGAGCGCTACTGCAAATAATCCTATTGTTGTCTTAGAGACAACTCAGGGAAAGATCTCTTTAGAACTTTATCCTAAGGTAGCGCCCAAGGCAGTTGAGAACTTCTTAGGCCATGTAAAAAGCGGCTACTATAATGGTATCATCTTTCATCGTATCATTAAAGGTTTTATGATTCAAGGCGGAGACCCTACTGGCACAGGTCGCGGCGGTGAATCTATTTGGAAAAAACCTTTTGCTGATGAATTCTCACCTAATGTTGTTTTTAATAAAAAAGGTATTTTAGCCATGGCCAATTCAGGTCCACAAACTAATGGAAGTCAATTTTTTATCACCGTTGCACCTACAGGGTGGCTAAACGGAAGACACACGATATTTGGACAGGTTAAATCTGGATACGAAAACATTACAAAACTGGAGATGGTTGATGTTGCTGCCGGTAATAACAGACCACTGCAAGAACAAAAAATCATCAAAGCTTATATTCAGAAGTAAAACGAACTTTAAAGAGTTCAACAAACTTTTTGAGACACATACCCCAGCTAAGGCACTTGCCTTAGACATGAACAAAAACTTCAAGCTTTGTAGCCCTAATGTAACCAAAATGTAATCAAATTGTAATATACTTTCACACTTTATTTATAGGGGCTCCTAATGGACATCCACACACTCAAGAAACTTGAAACAAAAGCAGAAGAGAGTTCTCAATCTGACTTTTATAAAATGGGAATTGCACTTACATTTATGCTTGCTGTTCTTTGGTATGCCTTTGGTGCAGAAAATGTCACAAACAATGCTTTCTTAGCGATTGCTGCTGTCTTTGGCGCTTATATGGCACTAAACATTGGGGCTAATGATGTTGCTAACAATGTAGGGCCTGCTGTTGGTTCAAAAGCGCTCACTATGGGTGGGGCCATTGTTATTGCTGCTGTCTTTGAAGCAGGAGGTGCGCTTATCGCAGGTGGAGACGTTGTGTCTACCATTAAAAAAGGCATTATCGATCCTGCCCTTTTTATCAATACTCAAGAATTCATCTGGGCTATGACAGCTGCACTTCTTGCTGGTGGTATCTGGTTAAATGTAGCTACTAAGGTTGGTGCTCCTGTTTCAACAACGCACTCAATTGTTGGTGGTGTTATGGGTGGTGGTATCGCTGCTGCCGGTTTTTCTATCGTTTCTTGGGGAACGATGGGCAAGATTGCTGCCTCATGGGTTATCTCTCCTGTATTAGGTGCTATTATTGCAGCCTCTTTCCTTTTTACAATCAAAAAAACTATTATTTATAAAGATGACCGTCTTGCAGCAATGCGTAAGATGGTTCCTATTTATGTCTCTATTATGGCCTTTGCCTTTGCTACCTACCTAACACTAAAGGGTCTTAAAAAGATCTGGCCAAGTATCTTAGAAACAGTAAATGCTATCACCCCTTTTACATTTGAAATCGTTAAGAAGCCAACACTAATGGCTGCTTTAAGCGTTGGTCTTGTTGCTGCTATTATCACTTACCTTATTGTTAAGCCGAGGGTTATTAAGGCATCAAAGTCTTTGGAAAACACAGTAAGAGACGCAAACTCTCTGTTTACTATTCCTCTTATCTTTGCAGCAGCCCTTCTCTCTTTTGCTCACGGTGCAAATGATGTAGCAAACGCCGTTGGTCCATTAGCAGCGATTGCTGATGCGGTTCAAAGTTCAGCTATCGCTTCTAAGGCAGCTATTCCATTATGGGTCATGTTAATAGGAGCTATTGGTATCTCTTTGGGTCTTGCACTTTACGGTCCTAAGCTTATTAAAACAGTGGGTAGTGAGATCACTGAACTTAATCAGATTCGTGCTTACTCTGTAGCTATGGCGGCAGCTATTACCGTAATTATCGCTTCACAACTTGGTCTTCCTGTATCGTCTACACATATTGCTATTGGTGGTATCTTTGGTGTTGGTTTTTTAAGAGAGTTTCTTTCAGACACAAGTGCTCAAGAAAAAATCGAAGCTGAAGAAGCACAATTAAATGAAGATAAAAAAATCAAAAAGACATTCAAAAGTGAACTTAAAGAACTTAAGGCACTAGAAGAAAAGTCAGACGAACAAAATGAGCGTATTAAAGAACTTAAAATTCTTATTGAAGAAGAAGATGCAAAGATTCAAGCAGAGAAAAAACATCTTAAACGCGCTAAAAAAGCAAAATATGTAAAACGTTCAGCGGTTATGAAAATCATTGCAGCATGGATCATCACTGTACCTGCAGCAGCAAGTATTGCAGCCTTTGTATTTTATATTATTAAAAATATTATGGCTTAACTCCTATATGATATATCTAGTAAGAGCAAGGAGATTTGCTTTTACTAAACCTTCTCATCCATAATACTAAACCCACCCTCAACCAAAGCCTTATCGATCATCTCAACTGCCTTGTTTATCGTCTCATAAGCTATCTCAGGAAGTTTACCACCCCAGATCTGTTCTGCTTCATCAAAACCTTGAAGGATACCTTTTCTACCCTCTCTAAGTAGTTCTTCACTTCCACCTGCACCAGCAACAACAAACTGGGCAATACGCTCTGAGGTTTGTGTAATACCAAAAAAACCGTCCTCACTCACCAATTCAGATGCTTCATCTTTAGATAAAGAGGCAATAGGCTCGCCTTTATATCCAACCTCAACTAAAAAATCTTGAAACTCCTTATACTGAGCCTCAAAACTATTCTCAGTTTTTTTAGAGTCTACAAAAGATTGAACCTCTGACATAAGCTGTGTAAAACGCGCTGTTTGTGAGGCCTTATGTTCTTCCTTGATAGCTTCAACTTGTTCTGACCTCGTAACTTTTTCTGACTGAAGTGTTTGGTGGATTTGTGTATTTTTTCCTATACCAATCATATGGCTATCCTTCCTTGAAGTCTTTCATCTATAGATTGAATTAAATACTCTATAGTCTCATAACATAATATCGGTATATTCTCTTCTTGCTTTAACTTATTAAAGCCCTCTATCATACCTATTTTTGCACTTTCAAGCAGTTCATAATTTCCACTAGCACAAGAAAATACAAATGAACTTATGCGTTTAACTGTATATTCAAGGCCATAAAACTTCTCATCTGTCCCATGCATGCTCGCCTGCATTTTAAAAGTGATATAAGTAAAATCATTTGTTTTTGATTGTATATTTAAGTTTGACATGTCAATTCCTTATGCCTAAAAGTATAAAAAAAGAATGTGTTTAAAGAGTGTTGTTAATTGCTTGGTGTACTTTAAAGGCTTGTACGTGCTCTTTAACATCATGGGTACGAATAATACTGGCACCATTGTCATAAGCTTGTAAATGAATAGCAAGGGTCCCTGGAAGTCTTTGCTCGGGGCTTGAAGGAGAGATGGAACTTATCATTGATTTTCGACTTGCTCCGATTAGAAGCTCTTTCTCTAAACTCTTGAAATAATCCAAATGTTTAATAAGAGAAAGGTTATGCTCAAGTGTCTTACCAAAGCCAATACCTACATCTAAGACAAGTTCTTTAATATTAAAATCTTCAGCTTTTTGTATGCCCTTTATAAAAAAATCTTCAACTTCAGATAGAAGATCAACATAAAAAGGCTTATCTTGCATAGTCTGAGGGTTTCCTTGCATATGCATAATGACAGCCTTGGCATCATACTCACCTATTAGCCGGCACACCTCATCATTTTTCAAACCTGTAATATCGTTTATGATATGAAATCCTCTTTCAAGCGCGTAAGAGATAGGTAGGGGAGCATACGAATCAAGGGATAGCTTTACTTTTTCATGCAGTTTTTGAGCATAGACCAGATCAAGAATAGGCTTTAACCTTTCTAACTCTTCTTTCTCATCAACTACGTCTGAACCAGGCCTGGAAGAAACTGCTCCAATATCGATGATATCGGCACCCTCTTGTATCATCAGTTCAATCTTTTTTATTGCATCAGCCTCGTTAAAACGACTTTCAGAATAAAAACTATCGTCATTTGCATTTAAAACACCCATAATCTCATAATCTTTTATCATAAGGCTACTTTCTAATAAACTTCATAAGCAACATTGACAAAATAGAGTTCATACGGGCATTAAGACCAATGAGTTTATAAGCATTTTCAAAACCTTCTAACTGAGCTGTGTTTAAAAGAAGGCCTTCTTCCACAGCCTTGTTAAACAGGGCTTCAATCAACTCTTTTGCCTCATGCTTAGGGGTGCGTTCATGTTCTTTAATAAACTCAAACAAAGATGAGAGTTCCAGTTTTTCCAAAGAGAGTTCTAAGACAGGTGGTTCTTTCTTTTTTGCAACAGATATAAGAGGAAGACGGGAGCGTACAGTAGGAAGAAGAGAAGACTTAGACTCAGCAATAATAACAAAATCTATGTTTCTTGGCGGCTCTTCTAGGACCTTTAAAAGCGCATTCTGAGATGCCTCATTGAAAGTCTTAGCTGCCAAGATAAGTGTTTTTGTCTTTGCCTCGGCGATATAGGCTTCTTTTATCGCCTCTCTTGCATCATCAATTAAAAAGTCATCTTTAAAAAAGGTAACCACGCGTTCAGGATAAAGTTTTGTTTTTAATTTTTCAAGCTCTTCTTCAATCTGATCGCTGATAATAATATGTGAAGAGTCCAAGCCTGTCATCTTACTCTTCTATATCGACTTCGCCAAATAAAACGGCATTGAGTGTCTTGTCAAAAACACGGTAAAGGTGTAAAAGCTTAATATCTAAAAGTTTGTCATATGAACGTAAAGGAAAAGCATTTTGAAAGTCCTCATCCATAATCCATAAAAAAGAGCTGTCTTCACGTTTAGCAATATCAGCACGTCTGCTATCACCCTTGCCTATATACCAAAAGAAGTACTCTTCGCCATACGACATAGAAAGCATATCTGTAAGCATATCGATCTTTTCGCCACCGCTTATCTCATCATAATGAGGATAGACCTGATCTAAACAGACAATAGGGATGATGGGTCTGTCTTGCACAGGGTTGTTCACGGTTGCTGTAATATAATGCGCAAACCATTTTCTTTCATAGTCTGTTACCAAAATCAGGGTACGACCATCTACAACCTGCTTAATCGCTTGCGCTGCTGCTGCTGTCCACTCAAAACGCTGTTCTTCTAGCCAGCTCATCATCGCTTCATCAGCGCGAATCGTATCAAGTGTCCATTTTAGAAGTTGTTGCAAGAGACTACTTGTCTAGTTCAAAAGCGTTATGTAAAGAACGTACTGCGAGTTCACTGTACTTCTCTTCAATAACCATAGAAACTTTAATCTCTGAAGTAGAGATCATACGAATATTAATGTTTTCTTCAGCCATTGTTGAAAAAGCCTTAGCCGCAACACCTGCGTGAGACTTCATACCAACACCAACGATAGACACCTTAGCAACCGCATCATTAAAATCCGTACTTTTAATCTCGTCCTTATCAATGAAAACCTTAACGATAGTCTTAGCGACTTCGATCTCATTCATAGGAACTGTAAAGTCAATATTTGTCGTACCATCATGAGCAACTGTTTGTAAGATAACATCTACATTGATCTCTTCATTTGCAAGTGTATTAAAGATATCTGCTGCAATACCTGGTCTATCGGCAACGCCGATTAAACTTACTCTAGCTTGATTTCTATCTAATGCGACACCGCTTACTAATGGTTGTTCCATAATATTTTCTTCCTTCGTGATTAATGTTCCTTCTGCATCTGAGAAGCTTGAACGCGTTACTAAGTTAACATTGAGTTTTTTTGCCATCTCTACTGAACGGTTTTGTAAGACCTTTGCTCCCAATGAAGCCAGTTCCAACATCTCTTCATATGAGATTTTGTCCAGTTTTTTAGCCTTTGGCTCAATTCTAGGGTCGGTTGTATAGATACCTTCAACATCTGTATATATCTCACATAGTCCTGCCTCAACTGCGCCGGCAATTGCAACAGCTGAGAGGTCAGAGCCACCACGTCCTAATGTTGTCACAAGACCTTCTTCATTTACCCCTTGAAAACCTGCAACTACAACGATTTTACCTTCATCTAATGCATTTTTCATGTTTACAGGGTCAATGTTTTCTATACGAGCCTTGGTATGACGTGAGGTTGTTACGATACCCGCTTGTCTACCTGTCATCGCAACGGCTGGGTGACCCATCTCATTTAAAGCGATTGACAGAAGAGACGCTGTTACACGTTCACCTGAACTTAAAAGCATATCAACTTCTGCTGCTGAAGGGTTTTTACTGAAATGCTCAGCATAACCTACAAGCTTATTTGTCTCTCCGCTCATTGCAGAAACAACGACGAGTACATCATTTCCATCTTTAACTGTTTTAACAACTCTATTTGCTACGTTTTGGATGCGGTCTAAATCACCAACACTGGTTCCGCCAAACTTTTGTACGATTAACATTAAAAGTAACCCTCTTCTTTAAAATACGAAAGAACTTTCTCATATACAGGACGTTTAAAATGTGCTATATATTTATGAAGTTCAGAAAAATCAACAAACTTAAAATCAGAAAACTCAGGGATATCTGTGTCAATACAGACCTTAGCCCCTTCATTTAGCTGAACAAGATAATACCTTTGAGTCTGTCCTGCAAAGGGTTTCATCTTTTTAGCCACATGCGCAGGAAAGTCATACGATATCCATTCAGGGAACTCAGAAATAATCTTCACATCCCGAGTTCCTATCTCCTCTTCTAACTCACGAAACAGTGCTTCTACTGCACTCTCTCCCTCATCAATTCCACCCTGAGGAAACTGCCATATATCAGTCAGGTCACTACGTTCTGCAATAAAGACATCCTTTTTGTGAGGATACTCCGCGCTAAGAACAACAACAGCGACATTTGGTCGATATATTTTTTCTTGGCTCATTCATTTCCGTTCGTTTAGTTTATGTGATAGAATTCTACAAAAATAAGCATTAATAGCAATTGAAACTTTTGACTTCTTCTAAAAAGAATTAGAGCACTAAAAATGCGATGGCTTTCTGCCGAAGGAAACCAAGAGTTAGCGTAGGTGTATGAGCTTATCTGAAGAAACTTTTCAATTTCATTGAAATCACTTTCGTTAGTTTTACTCATGGGCCGTCAATAAGATGGAAGGAAGACAAATCTTACTATATATTCACATTCCCTTTTGCGATAGTAAATGCCATTATTGTAGCTTCAATTCTTATGTTGATAAGTTTGATCAGATTAAGGCGTACATGGATTCTTTATATCTTCAACTCACCCATGAACTTAAACGATTTGACGCTCAAGAAAATTCTATTTCTTCTGTTTTTATTGGAGGAGGAACACCCTCTACTGTAGAACCTGAACTTTATAGAAAAAGTTTTGAACTATTACAACCCTACCTTCAAAAAGATGTTGAGATTACCACAGAAGCTAACCCGAACTCTGCTTCCAGTGCTTGGCTTAAAGGTATGAAAGAGCTTGGTTGCACAAGGGTAAGTTTTGGTGTTCAAAGCTTTAATGACACAAAATTGAAATTTTTAGGCCGAGAGCATAACTCAGCTCAGGCTTACGAGGCTGTTAAATCTGCTAAAGAAATAGGTTTTGAGCATATCTCGCTTGATCTTATTTATGCGACTAAAATGGATACTAAGGCCCTCTTAGAAGAAGATATCAAACAAGCTTTTTCTCTGCCCATTGATCATATCTCTGCATATGCACTGACCATTGAAGAGAACACCCTGTTTGAAGCTCATCCTGAAGTAGCTAAAGAGAAGCTGGAACTGAGTACATTTTTTATGGATTCTATTATAGCCAAAGGTTTTGAGCAGTACGAAATATCTAATTTTGGAAAGTATCAATGCCGGCACAATACAGGGTATTGGGAACTTGACGACTATATGGGAGTGGGTTCAGGAGCAGCTGGCATGTTAAAGAACAAGCGTTTTTACCCTACAACAGATATTGAAGACTACATTAAAGACCCACTGGATATACGCGTAGAAGAGCTGAGTGAAGAAGATATAAAGACTGAGAAGGTGTTATTAGGCTTACGTTCACGTGTGGGAATAGATGAAAATGAGTTGTCATCCTCTGAGAAAAAGCAAGTCGACATACTTGTAAGCGAAAACAAAGTGACCCGCATTAAAAATAAGATTTACAACAAAGATTTTTTACTCAGTGATGAAATAGCTCTGTTTATACTCTCTTAAGCCTTTCATTAAAAACGACAGGAAGCAAAGCTTCCTTACATCTACGCTAACGCTAAGTTTACTTCAGCAGTAAGCTCAAGCAAGTCTACTTAAGACGGTAAGTGCTGAAGCAACAGAAATTGCAACGGCAAAAACAAACACACCCACTTTAATCTGAGAAACCATAAGATTCTCCCTATTCTTTTACATACAATCGCACAAAATTCAGGTTTATGTAACCCAAGCTCTGACTTAGTACACATGTATATAGAGCAAAGAACATTCCACTGCTTCTTTTTGCTCCTAGTCAAGAACTTTTAAACTGCTTTTGGATAAAATCACGATTAAAATAATTATAATATTTAGGATGTATATATGTTTGGTATGGGCTTTATGGAAATCATGATTATCGCTATTATTGCCGTCATCTTTCTTGGTCCTGACAAACTTCCTGAGACAATGATCAATATTGCAAAATTTTTCAGGTCCATGAAGTCAACAGTAGCTGATGCAAAAAACACTCTCGAACAAGAGATGAGTATCTCTGATCTTAAACAAGAAGCGCTCTCTTATAAAGAAGAGTTAATGTCAGCAAGTCACGAACTTGACAGAGTCACTTCTTTAGCCAACTTAGATGATACCTTTGATGATGTAAAAGATACTATTGCCAGTATAGATGAGAAAGCACCTGCTAAAAAAAGTGCACCCTCATTGTATGCAGAAGCTGACCATTCCACTCAACAAGCACCGGTCATCCCAGAACAGCCAGAGTCAGAAGAAAAGACTATAACCTTTGAAAAAAAGAAAAAAGAAGACGATAAAGAGGATACTAACTAATGTTTGACGATATACGCCCCCACCTCATTGAGTTAAGAAAACGCCTGATGGTTATGGTTGGAACTCTTATTCTTTTCTTTGCTGTCTGTTTTTATTTTCATGAACCAATTATGCATTGGATGGATCAACCTCTTCGTGATGTTCTAGCCGCCATTGTAAATGCTGATGGAACCCACGCCACAGGAAATCAACTTGTCACCTCACAAGTTGGCGGCACCTTCTTTGTAGCCATCAAAGTCTCTTTCTTTGCAGCTCTGTTTTTCTCTATTCCTGTACTCTTATGGCAGGTCTGGCTTTTTGTTGCCCCGGGTCTATATGCAAACGAAAAAAAGACGCTTTTACCATTTATCTTTGGCGGAACGACTATGTTCACCGTTGGGGTCATGTTCGCCTACTATATCGTAGTACCTTACGGGTTTGAGTTTCTTATTACCTTTGGATATACAAGCAATTATGCGGCCTTGATTACTATTGAAGATTATGTCGGTTTTTTCACAAAGATCATGTTTGGTTTTGGTCTTGCCTTTGAGCTTCCTGTATTTTCATATTTCTTAGCTCTTTTAGGACTTATTGATGATCGAATGATGAAAGACTTTTTCAAGTTTGCCGTCTTGATCATTTTTATTGTTGCCGCTCTTTTAACCCCGCCAGATGTTTTAACACAACTTCTTATGGCTGGACCCCTTATCATCCTTTATGGTTTTTCTATTTTAATTGTAAGAGCGGTCAACCCTGCTCCACCACTTGAAGATGAAGAAGGTGAGGAAGCTGCCTCCACAGAAAACAAGCCCGAAACGGTCGACAAAGTTGATGTTTCAGGCGAAGCCGCACAGAAAAAATAGAGTGGATCCGCTTAAAACAGAATCTTATGATTACACTCTTCCTCAAGAGTTAATCGCAACTACTCCTGCTGTACCGAGAGACTCTTGTAAACTCCTTGTCTTTAACCGCAAAGATCAAAGTATCACGCATACAGTATTTTCAAAGATCCAAGACTTTTTACCAAAAGACTGTGCCATACTTTGCAATGATACAAAGGTTATAAAAGCTCGTATTTTTGGAAAGAAAACTACGGGGGGAAAGGTAGAACTTCTTATAAACAAACCCCTAAGTTCTACCGAGATTTCTTGTCTTATCCGTGGTAAGGTTAGTGAAGATATGAACTTATACTTCGATGAGAATCTTATAGCAAAGGTAAGATCTTTAGAAGAAGATGGCTCACGTATCGTCGTTTTTTATCAAGATGAGAAAGAGCTCTGTTTTGAAGAGCTAATCTTAGTACTTGATAAGATAGGTCATATCCCTCTTCCTCCTTACATGAACAGAGAAGACAATCAAAGTGATGAAGATGAGTATCAAACCGTCTTTTCAGACAAGGCAGGAGCCGTAGCTGCTCCTACAGCCTCTTTACATTTCACCCCGGAACTCTTTGAAGAACTAAGGTCTGCACATGACCTAGAGTTTCTAACCCTGCACGTTGGAGCAGGAACATTTAAACCTGTGGAAGCAGAAACGATCACTGAACATCCTATGCATTCAGAGTATTACCATATTCCTGCCAAGGCGCTTGAGCTTATCAACTCAAAAAAAGACCTTTTAGCCATTGGGACAACCGTAACACGAACTGTAGAATATTACGCCCGAACACATAAAAGTGAGGGGGAAGCAAACCTGTTTTTACATCCAAACAACCCTCCTGTGCGTATCAACCATCTACTTACAAATTTTCATCTTCCTAAGTCTACACTTCTTATGCTCGTAGCCTCTTTTGTCGGCCTAAAACAGTCGCAAGAAATCTACGCCGAAGCCATCGAAAAAAAGTATCGCTTCTTTTCCTATGGTGATGCGATGTTAATTCTCTAATTCAAAACCTTTTTAAGCTTCTTAACGTTACTATCTCTGTATATAAATAACTATAAAAGTGATTTAATGTCTAGAAGTTTATTTTTTGCCCGCCAACCTATACTTGATATAAACGGACGAACTTATGCCTATGAACTTTTATACAGAAACTCCCCTAAACAGGGTTTCGAACCTATAGAAGATGACAGATCAGCCACTGCTCAAGTCTTAGTTAATACCTTAAACTTTGTAGAGTTAGAAAGTATTATTGGAAAGGCTTATGCCTTTATAAACATTGATGAGACTATACTCCTTGATGATATGATTTTTTCTGTTCCAAAAGAGCAATTTGTCTTAGAACTCTTAGAGACTATTATTGTTACAGACGAGGTCATACAGCGCGTTAAATCATTAAAAGAGATGGGCTATCGTTTTGCCTTGGATGATATTGACTGTTCAAAAGAGTATATAACCAATTTTCAACCTCTTTTTAAGTATGTTGATATCTTAAAACTAGATATTACCCTTGTTGATGAGGAGATGCTACCTAGATACCTTAGCCTTTTTAAGCAGTTTAATCTAAAAGTCTTAGCTGAAAAGGTTGAGACTCAAGAACAGTTCGATAAGTATAAGGGGTTTGGTTGTGATCTTTTTCAAGGTTTCTTTTTTGCTAGACCCGATATCATAGAGAACAAGAGACTAGACCCTGAACAAGTTTTGATTTTAAACCTTATCAATAAGCTTCAAAATGAAAATGATATTGATGACATCTGTCAGAGTTTTGAGCAAAATGTTGCCCTTACTTTACAACTTCTACGTTTTATCAACTCAGCTGCTTTTAGTTTTAGATCTTCCATTAAATCCATACGCCAAGCTGTCATGCTTTTAGGCCCTAGTCAACTTAAATCATGGCTCCTTCTAATCTCATATGCCAATCCCAGTACAGGTGCCAAGGGCATGGAGAATCCTCTTTTGCATCTTGCTCAAACAAGATCAAATATGATGCAGACTATTACACAAGCTATTTATAAAGAAAAGTGTAATGGTGTACTTCTAGATAAGGCCGCTTTTATTGGTCTGCTCTCTTTGGTTGAAGCCCTCTTTCAAACTCCCGTTGAAGATATCTTAAATGAGCTCAATGTTGATGATGAGATAATGCATACCCTAGTCGATCATAAAGGTGACTTTGGAACCATACATCAACTTATTTGTGCTCTTGAACTTTTTGATACTAACAGTGTTGATAAGTATTTATTGGAACTGTCACTTTCGCATGAAGACTTTTCAAAGGCTGTAGAAGATGCCTACGAGATAACCGAAGATTTTGCTATAAAGATGAGTACCCCTAGTAATTAATATTGTATATATTTAATCTCACTAAAACACTCATGATAGTTGTACTTTTCCATTGATGACTTTTATCTTGCCAGAGAGTTCATATTCAAAGAGTTTTAGCGCATCAAAGGAGCGTGCTTCTTCATACGAAGGATTATTGGAACACAACTGTAAAAAAGGGTCTGAACACTCCATGTAAGAACCAAAACGGTCTGCAAATTTTTTTATATCCGTTATCAACTCTGCCTTCCCCTCATCTAAGAGTTTCATTGTTGCCTCACTCTCACCAAGACGGTGTGGAAGAACATAGATTTTCTTTTGCATCTGCAAGGCAAACTCAACGCTGCGCATGCTTCCACTGTTGAGATCCGCTTGTGCTACAACTAAGACCTCTCCCAGAGCAACAACCAGTCTGTTTCTGTGCACAAAACTATAGTTTCTTGCTTCTTCTCCATCTTCATACTCACTTAAAAGAAGTGCACTTTCACTCATTTTCTGAAGTAAGTTTTTGTTAACCTTGGGATAATGTATATCTAAACCATTGGCTAACACAGCGATGGTATTAGGATAGGCACCCTCATGAGCCAAGGCATCAATGCCCATAGCCCCTCCACTTACCACACACACGCCTCTTTTTGAGAGCTCAGAGGCTAAACTTTGTGTCATATTACGTGAATAAGGATAGGCTTTACGTGCGCCAATAATGGAAACCTTTCTGGCTGTAAGCAAAGAGGGGTCACCTCTATAAAAAATGGATGCAGGAGGATTCTCTAGGAGATTAAACTCAGAAGGAAGATTTTTTAAGACTTCTGAGTAGTTCACTTATATGACCTTGTTGACTAAAACCAATTCAACACTGTCGAGTGCACGTTTAGAATTTTTCAAGGCTTGTAGCGTCTCTTTTCGCGGATGGCCAATGGCAATGGCTGAACCATGCGCCTTCGCTTTTTCAATAGCCTTTTTAATCTGACCTTCTATATAAGAGACATTTGCTTCATGGTCTAAAAACAGATCTCTTGCAATATAAGGCTTACCCATAGATGCCATCACTTCAGGAACCTTCGTTTGCGCTGTTGTACGTGAGTCTAAAAACCCAATACCTTCTTTGTTTAAAGCAATAATAAGATCATTTACCGCACGCTTATCTGAGGTGAAACGACTTCCCGTATGATTGTTAACAAAGTAAGCTCGTGGAAAAAGTGCTTTAACCTGCTTTACACGTTTGTTAATCGTTTCGCTTGAGTCACTTACGTGAAGTGTTATAGGTTCTTCTGCAGAAAAAGTCATCGCCTCTAGAGGTAGATGCACCATGTATAAGGCCTCTCTTGAAGCCAGTTTGGCTGAATTAGGATGAATAGGACTAGGCGGTAAAAAAGACATTGTTATTGGCATTTTTAAGGCCTTGATAGACTTTACATCATGCGCAAACGAGACATCATCCATAATAATTGCCAACTTGGGTTTTTTAAAATTGGAGTAGATCTTTTTCTTTTTGACAACACGTTTAGGTCCCTTAGGCGGACGTCCTAGCGTGTTTGTATCAAATTCATGCTTGGCATCGACCTCTTTTTTAGGTTGCTCTTTTGAGAGGACGTCTTGAAGCCTTCCAACTAAGTCATTTTTCGGTGCAGCAATCTTTGTGATTTTTGCTAAAAGTTTTTTCTGTTTTACCTGTGCTTTTTCTTGTTTATTTAAGGCAAAGGTCTCTGCGTCACTATACCCTTTTTTATACGAAAATATCCCAACTAAGCCAAGAAGTAAAACTGCAAGAGAAAAGACAACAAGACCTATAGCCCAGGTTGACTTGGGTACTCTTTTTTTAGTTTTTTTTGTCATTTAAGGATTATTTCCATCTCCAAAACATCAACGTTTTGATTAGATTGTGAACTGATATGGATATCTCTTACCTTGGTATACTTTTTAATCACTTCCATGATCTCTGCCTTCATCTCTTCCATGTAAGGAAGAGCATTAGAAGCACGTTCGTGAGCAAGTACAAGTTTCAACCTGTCTCTTGCTACCGATGCTGAAGTCTCTTTCTTTCCAAATAAGTTTGTAAATAGACTCATGAAAACATCCTTTTAAAGAAGCCTTTTTTAACGCTCAGATCAAGATACTCAATGTCCTCGCCTAAGATTCGTTTAGAGATACGTCTATACGCTTCACCTGATTGAGCCTTGTCATCACGGATAATAGGTTCACCCATATTGGTAGAACTAATAACTTTTTCACAATCAGGAACTACCCCGATAAGAGGAAGTGCAAGGATGTTTAAAACATCTTCAGTATTGAGCATATCCCCACGCTCAACAAGCTCAGGCTTGATACGGTTGATAATGACGTGTTTAACAACCTCTTCGCCCCGTTGTGCCTTGTCGCTTTTTGCATCTATAATACCAATAACCCTATCCGCGTCACGCACAGAAGAAACATCCGGGGTCGAAATGACTAAGGCTCTATCAGCGTAGGCAATAGCATGTTCAAAACCACCTTCAATCCCTGCAGGAGAATCAAGCAAGATAATATCAAACTCTTTTTTCAAGGTATCAAGAAGTTCTTTTACCTTAGCCTTGTCAAGGATATTTTTATCGCAGGTCTGAGAAGCGGGAAGAAAGTATAAATTCTTGCTATGCTTGTCATTGATAAGCGCTTGAGAAAGGTTACATTTTCCTTCCATCACATCAATAACATTATAAACGATACGATTTTCTAAACCAAGAAGCATATCCAAGTTACGAAGTCCAATATCAAAATCAACCGCAACAACCTTCTTGCCTTCATCAGCCATACCCACCGCAAGATTCGCAAGTGTCGTTGACTTGCCAACTCCACCCTTACCTGATGTCACTGTGATAACTATACCCATTATACGCCTTCAAAACTTTTTACTAATTGTACCTTTAAAGCAATAACAGTGCCATAATAAAGGGCAATCTGCCTACAAATTATATTTGAATTTCTTCTTTTAGCTTATTTAAATCAAATATTCTCGAGGATACCATTCAAATTTACATATTAAAAAGAGGTTCCCTTGGCCATTGAAGCTCTATCGATGAACAATAAAAATCATTAAAAAAACTAAAAGAGGGGTGTAATTGCAAGGAGCATAAGGAGGAAGCGTACATTAGTACGATATCTCATATAAAAATATGCTAAAAGCATATTTTTAATGAGTAAAATAACTAGATAGACTAGTTTTTAGAAGTGTCTACGATTTTACCTTTAGCAATCCAAGGCATCATCTCACGAAGCTTATTACCAGTTTTAGTAATTAACATCTCTTTATCGTTTGTACGCTCAGCGTTCATACGAGGGTAACCTGCTTGACCTTCAAGGATAAAGTCTTTTGCAAAACGACCATCTTGAATCTCTTTAAGGATTTCTCTCATTGCATCTTTTGACTCGTCGTTGATAACACGTTTACCAGAAACATAATCACCATACTCAGCTGTATTAGAGATTGAATAACGCATATCTGCAATTCCACCTTGGAACATCAAGTCAACAATTAACTTAAGCTCGTGTAGACATTCGAAGTATGCTAGTTCTGGAGCGTATCCCGCTTCAACTAGAGTATCAAAACCTGCTTGAACTAAAGAAGCTGTTCCACCACAAAGTACTGCTTGCTCACCAAATAGGTCAGTTTCAGTTTCGTCTTTGAAAGTAGTTTCGATAATTGCAGTACGACCACCACCAATAGCAGAAGCATAAGAAAGAGCTAACTCTTTAGTATTACCTGAAGGGTTGTTACCGATAGCGATAAGATCTGGAATACCACCACCACCAACGAACTCAGAACGTACTGTATGTCCTGGAGCTTTTGGAGCAATCATAGTTACATTGATTCCTGCAGCTGGAGTGATACGTCCGTAATGGATGTTAAAACCGTGACCAAAAGCGATAGTATCACCATCTTTTAGGTTTGGAGCGATTTCATTTTCATAAATCTCTTTTTGATTTTCATCTGGAAGAAGAATCATGATAACGTCTGCAGCAGCAGATGCATCAGCAACTGTCATTACTTTAAAGTTTTTAGCTTCAGCTTTTGCCCAGCTTGAACCGTCTTTACGAAGACCAACAATAACCTCAACACCTGAATCTCTTAAGTTTTCAGCGTGTGCGTGTCCTTGAGAACCGAAACCAATCATTGCAACTTTTTTGCTTTTGATTAAGTCGATGTTACAGTCTTTGTCATAATATACATTTAATGCCATAGGATATGTCCTTTTAGTTGGATTCAAGTCTAATTTTGACTTAAAATTTTCGGGATTATACTTAAATTCTTCTCAATATGTGCTGAATTTAAATACCATCATGTAAAAAAGACACAAGTCCTTCATTTGTCATATTTTATCCTACAACTTTTCTTTTTCTATGTAGACTAGTTAATCTTTTCAGTTAAAGCTAATATGAACTCAACTAAAATAGTATAAAATTATTCTAACCGATACTTCTAAAAAATGAACCGTCTCACTTTTTAAGAAGCTAAATCATTTCAGAAGGAATCCACATAATGAATCAAGTTTTAAAAGAAAAAATCAAACAGTTACCTGCCTTACCTGAATCAGCTATCAAGCTTGAGGCCATCTATCATAACCCTGATTCAAGCTTTGATGATATGGTGAAGGTCTTAGAACTTGATCCACTTTTAACTGCTGATATCTTAAAAGCTGCAAATTCGCCTCTTTATGGGTTTACACGTGAAATAAACTCTATCACGCAAGCGGTTGGTCTATTTGGAATGGGAACGATTCGCGGATTTGCCCTTGCTATGATTGTTAAAAAAAGCTTTGAGCTTAACTTATCTCCTTATGGTATATCTAATTCACAATTTTCGGACCTTTCAAAAACACAAAATGCTCTGGCCGTAACCTGGTACCTTCGTCAAAAACCAAAACTCATGGAACTACTCTCACCAGCTTCTTTTTTGATTGAGATTGGAAAGGTTATGATTGCACAACACCTACTTGATGAGGGTAAAGCAGATGAGTTTAAAACAAAGATAGAAGCGGGTGAAAGTGTTAAAGAAACCGAAAAAGAGATGTCTGATACTTACACTGCTGAAGTCTCTGCTAATATCTTCAACCATTGGAAGTTTGATGAGTCTTTAGTTGATCTTATTCGTTTCTCTGGAGAACCTGAGAACTGTGTAGGTGAAGAATTGATTGAGGCATCTAAAGTTTTACATGTTATACGTATTGCCACTGGGCTGAATGGTGTTTTTACAGATGACACATTGAATGCTGCAAAAGAACTTATTACAAAATATGAACTTGATTTAGCAAGTTTTGAAGCTGCCATAGAAAAAATGTCTGCGTGAAAATATTCCTTATCAAACTGACCCATGGGGTTATAGAAAAAGATCTGCCCCCTGCAGAGAGAGAACTTTTACAAGAACTCAATTCTATGGGTTTTCTCAACCTTGAAGATAATAAATACACCCTAAACTCAAAATACCGAGCCGGACTTATAGACCTGACACAAACAGGTGATGCCTACTTAAAAGTTGTCGGAACCTCTATGAAAGACCTTTTCATAGAAGCTAAAGACTTAAAGGGTGCAGATAAAGATGACTTGGTTATCGCACAAAGACTTATTGGAAAGCGTGGAAAACCAGCTGCTGTGGTAGCGCATATTGTTGGCAAGGCTGAACATTTTGGTGTTGCCGCAATAACCATGCTGAATGACAAAAAAGTTCTTACTGACTTAAAGACAAATACTCCTGTTGCTATTAGACTTGAAATAGATGCCTTAGATGCTTATAAAGAAAATGATGTCTTCCAGGTGGACTATCAAAAAAGCCTGATTACAAAACATCTTGGTTCTTTAGATGACCCCCATATCGATGAAGACATTGCCCTCGCCTTGTTTAACCGGCACAAAGAGTTTGAACCCGATATCTTAGCTCAAGCAAAAGACTTTGGAGTTGCGGTTGATGCCTCACAATATCCGGATAGAAAAGATCTGCGTCACCTTCCTTTTTGTACTATTGACCCGGTTACAGCAAAAGACTTTGATGATGCTATCTACTTTGATGAAAAAGAGTTTGCTCTGTATGTTGCTATTGCTGATGTTTCCTCTTATGTTGAGCCCTTTGGTCCCATAGATACTGAGGCTATGTACAGGGGTTTTACCGTTTACTTTCCGCATAAATCTGTGCCTATGCTTCCACGTGAACTTAGCGAGAACCTCTGTTCACTTAGACCTAATGAAGACAGACTCGCCTTTACCTTCAAGATCTTTATCGACCCGAGTTCTTTAGAAGTCACGAACACTGAGCTCTATGAGACACTTATCCATTCACGTCGCCGATATACATATGCTGAAGTCGATGCCTTTTTTGAGGGTGAATTAAAAGCGCAGAACGAGCATGACAAGGTTACAATGGCTTACCTTCCTAAGCTCAAGGAAGTAACGGCTGGACTAAAAAAAGAGAGAATGGTTCGAGGCTATGACTTCCGTTCCAGAGAGTTTGACATACATCTAAATGAAGACGGACTGATACAAAGTGTTGACTCTGAAGATGAAACTCCTTCTCATGGTCTTATTGAAGACTGTATGTTACTTGCGAACAAGGCTGCTGCTGAGATGTTCGAGCGAGGTGTTTACCGTATTCATGAGTCTCCTAGTCCTCTTAAACTTCAATCTTTATACTCCCAGCTCTTTGCTATTGGTATTGATGTAGAAATAAAAGGTTCTATGCGCCAGACTATCTCGGATATTCAGAAAAAAGCCGAAGAGTTAGACATCCGTGAAGAAGTTGACACCCTTATCATCCAATCCCAGATGCAAGCACGTTACGCTCCTGACAACCAAGGGCACTTTGGACTTGGTTTTGACAGTTATACCCATTTTACTTCACCAATCAGACGTTATTCAGACCTTATGGTGCATAGACTTCTAAAAGCTATTTTGGCAAAAGACAGTGAGCAAGCCGGTTACCTTATGCGTAACATTGATGCCTTATGTGAAGAAATTTCTATCTTAGAACGTGAAGCTGACTACACGGCCAAGGACTTAGAAAATAGAAAGTACGCCAGATGGGCTCATGAGAGAATTGGGAGTATTCTCAAAGCACGAATCATTTCACTTGAACCTGCTCCCGTAGCTATCTTATTTGATGAGATCATTGGTGCACGTATCTTTTTAAAAGGTGATGAGGGACTGCAACTTTTTGGAAATGTTGAGATTGAACTCATTGACGCAAGCATAGCTACTACTAAGATTCATGGCCGCTTTATCAAACATATAGAAACCCTTGAAGAAGATATATTAAAGATTAAACTACCATGATAAAAAAGCAAGACTTTGATAGACTCCTAACACAAGGACAGATCCCACGGGCGATGATGTTTTTTGGTGAATCAGGCTTCATGATTGACTATCATGCTAAAAAGCTTTGTGACCTTTGGGGAGCAGAAGATGATGTCTTTGCCCTTTATCATCAAGATTATAACTTTAATGATGCCAAAGCGCATATCTCTCAAGGGTCTCTCTTTGGCGGCAATAATGTTTTGCTTATTAAAAACGATAAAAAAGTACCTAAAAAAGAGCTAGATGAACTTATTGCTTATGTGGGAAAAAGCCCTAGTAATTTTTTAATCTATTGCTATTATGGATCAGACTACAAAACTTCAAACAAGGCTTTTTCTCCTAAGCTAGGGGCAGACAGTATACGTTTTTTCAATCCTTATTTTAATGAGGCAAAAAACATCATTAGGAATGAATCAAGAGCCTTAAACCTACAGATAAACGAAGATGCGATCACTCACCTTTTACTCTCTCAAAACTCTGACCTCTCGCTTGCATGCAATGAGCTAGAAAAACTTTCTATCTTACAAGCACCCATTCATGCCAAAGAGATTAATGAACATGTCTATCCTCTAGCAGAAGTCAAGCTTGATGAGATGATCTTAGCGATATTAGAGAAAAAAGATTTTAGAAGCAACTTGCAAAGGCTTCTAGAAACAGGTGAAAATGAGATTCAAATCATCACAGCCCTGTCTAACTTCATCACCCAGCTCTTCTTGTTTCACACCTATATCAAAATACATGGTGTTATCTCGTCTGCTGCTGTACTTGGTTATAAGCTACCTGCCTTTATAGAAAAAGAACGTGCCGACTTGTCTATACGCTTTAAACTTTCTACCTATGAAAAACTCCTAGATCATCTCTTGCAAACAGAGCTCTTGTTAAAAAGCGGTGGGAACAAAGACAACAATTCTATCTTACTAGCCGCACTTTTAAAACTGCAAACTATCTTATAAGAGCACAGACAGTGCACAACTTTTTAAGTCTATTTTTAGAAAAAGATAAAAAATAGACTCCCTACATAAAAGAGTACAACAGTAAGTTAAATATTTCATATTATATGAGAATACAGGTGTTTAACAATACTGAAAACTATCAATACTCTTTATATTTATTTCCTTTTTTCAGTTATCGATTTAATAATATAACTTAATTAAGAACTTATTATAACAATTTTAGTTATTGTCTCATAATTAAAAGTGATATCAAAAGGGAAAACGATGGAACTAGGGAAGATTACAATTTTAAGTATATTGGTTATATTCATATTGAGTGGATGTGGAAGTGATGAAAACTCCAAAAACACAGGAGAAACATCATCAGGCTCAATAGAGATACTTTCACCAGCAGAAGGAGTCACAACACCATTTTCGTTTATAACCTTAGAGATTGATGCGTCTGGGCACATTAATGTTACTGCCGTAAACGATACCATCTCAAAAGATTATAACAGAACTATAGTTATTGGCGGAGTCGAGAACTACGGCCTTCAGTATCTTTATAATGTTCCTTTGACTAAGGGTGTTAATGAGATCAATGTTACGGCTACAACAGATAACAATCAGGTAGTTTCAAAACTTCTAAATATTATTTCAGAAGAAAAAGGCGAAGCTCTTAGGTTCTCACTTTCTCAAAAAGAGGGTATTGGTGAACTAAGTACAAAAATTGAAATACAACATGCCCTAACGTCTCCAACAGAATATATGTTAGATAAAGACTCGGATGGAAAGATAGATATTAAAGCCGCTTATGAAAACACGCTCAACGTAACTTATAATGAGCTAGGCCATTACACCGCAATGGTAACATTACGAACAGCTAATAATCTACTTTATACCTCTTTGCTTCAAGCAAGTAACAGTGTTCATGTCAAAGAAAAATATACTGAAACAGAAGTAAGTGCTTTATCAGGGATAAAAGTAGTTGATATGCAAGCAGGAAATGAATCATCTCTGTATATCTTAGCTGATGATAATAAGGTTTATCACTTAAATCAAGAAACAGAAGAGATAGTAGAAACCATCACGCTTGAAGGCGTTAGTAATCCTCAAGGCTTAAGTGTATATGGAAACAAGGTGATTTTTATTGCAGATACTGGAAACACTCGGGTAGTGGTTTATAAAAAAGCTGAAGATGGTAGTTATAAAGAAGATAAAGAATACTTTAGAGACTTTAAATTTGTTGAGGGCACTGGAGAGTTTGAGTTTAAGAAGATTGTGGATGTGGAAGCATCGCACCACTCTGTTTTTATTCTTGATAGTGAAAACAACAAACTAATTCAAGTGTTTTTTTTACTAAGTGGAAAAACATCATTAAAAACTATTGATATATCTGCAGATAAACTAGGAAGCTTGAATAATCCACTAAATATTGATGGTATGATTTCTGATAGTGAAAATTATGCTATACGTTCTGGAGATGAATATGACTTATATTTAAATCCTAATGTTACTGATATGGGTAAAGTAACTTTCTCTTCAGGTCGTGATATTTTAGCCGATAAAGGAAATAAACGACTAATATATCCTTTTGAAAATAAAATTAGAAAAGAAATTATTTTAGAAAAATCTCCCTTAATAGCAGTAGACTTTGAAGACTATGATAGAGGACTGACCTACACCTATGTAGCATATGTAGAGGGTGGCTTATATAAATTAGTAGATGACCCTGATGCAAATGGTGGTCAACCACAAGATATAGTAGATGGTTTTATCGAAGCATTAAAAAAAGACAGTTATTATGATATGAAAAAGTATTGTGATGGAAGTAATGCCTTAACTTCTGAAAACCTTGAAAAACTCCGTCTCATCCTTCCATTAATCACGCATTATGAAAGTGGAAAGGATGTGCTAGGAGGCGCTGTTTGGGCTTACTATACATTAGAGGGAAAAGAACAAAGACTTGTTTTTACACTTGTCAGAGTTAATGGTCGTTTGTTGATTAGAGGGTTTTAATGAAGGCCTTTTTATTAATACTTTTATCACTTAGTAGTTTAATTGCCTTTGAGATAAATACTCATCATTTGATGACACAAAAAAGTTTAGAAGATGATGGGATTGTAAATTTAAATAAGTTTCTTAAAAATTTTGAATTAGAAGATGTACTCTATGGTGATGAAAAGTATAAATTAGAAAATATCACTTACCTCCAAAAGGCTAAAAAACTATATGCAGATGTTTTTGATGGTACTCGTGATTTTGACTTAAAAAATAAAAATATGAACTACAAAGGCCTACTAGAAGCAGGATCCGTCCTAGAAGATATAGCTAAAATTAATGGTTCATGGACAACCATTGTCTCCTTAGACGAGATGCGGGTACTTCGTCATTTTTATGACCCCATAAATGGAAGTGGTCTTTCTATAGCAGGACGGCGCTTTCCTAGTTCAAAAGATTGGGGAAAGAGCGGAAATAATTTTTCATGGGATAAGGCGATAGATGATTATAAGATAGCAGTTTCAGGAAAAACATACAAAGAACGAAAAAAAGCCCAAGCCCATATGTTCGTAAGTCTTGGTCATGTAGTTCACTTAGTGCAAGATGCTCATCAACCTTCCCATACAAGGAGTGACTCTCACAGCGATAGGTGGTATTTAAATGATGGAAGAGCTTTTCTAGAAATATGGGGGCAATCGTATTATCAAGATAGGAAAACATCAGGTGCAGGTGGTGTTTTTAACATCAATGAAAATAGCTTTGAGGATTATTTTAATAGTTCAGCTATTTATTCTAATCTAAACTTTTACAGTGATGACAGCTTTCATAAACCAGCTTACTCCTTACCTTCATTTTCTTCAACATCAGAATCTAGCTTTACATCCAACACTAATGGAAGTTGCACTCCGACCTCTTCAGATGTAAACATCAAAGCAGGTTCAACAACACTAGGTTATTATAATGAGGCCTTAGTTCCATGGGCAGGTGGTAATCGTTGTGAAAGAAAGTACCGCTTATATGGATATGAAAAAACAACAGATACAGATATTAAACACAAACTCAAAGGAAATAAAACAGCCTTAATAAGCAATGCTAAAGCTCTTATTCCAAGAGCGATAGGCGCGACAAAGGGCCTCATCAACCATTTTTTCAGAGGCCAAATAGAGATAGTGGATGTAACGCCTTGTGGGATACGCATAAAAAACAGTGGAGACGCTGTTTTAAAAAGTGGTGGAACCTTTGTGCTGTATGCCGATAGTCTTATAAACGGAGAAAGAAAGGGTATCTCTTCTTTTAAGCTCAAAGATGACTTAGCCAATGGGGAAGAAGTGCTTTTTCCAGTTATGAAAAAACAACATATAGAGGAGTTAGGCCTATCAGAAGGTTCTGAGGTCACCTTTGTTGCAAGTTTTGATGGAGATGTTGGTGCGGAAAAGGGCTTTGCTACTACATTAAAACGTATGAATATCTCTACCGGAGATTTTCTTCAGCCAACCTCAGGTGTCCTAGAAGCCAGCTTGCAATGGAATAGCCCCGGAATAGATCTAAACCTAGACGTAAGCTATGAAGGTTCAAGTGTAGGGAACAGGGACATTAAAAGCGAGTTTACTGGATGTCCGCATGAACATTGGTATATAGGATCAGAAAATCATCTTGTACCAGGTGTTTACCTCGTGTCAGTAAGCAAAGCTGATGTAAAAGAACTTTCAGAAAGCTATTTTCCTGAAAATCTATCTATAGAAGTTAAGACACCTACAGATGGGGTAGATATCGATCTTGAAATTCTGAGTGCAGCGCAGTTAAACTTAGGTAATGTAGTAAAGATCACAGTTAGTGAGCGCAAAACTCTAAAAGTGGAACCAAGTGAAGATATTGAACCTACTTACTCAGTCCATTCTTTTAAGGTTGCTGATGATGGTTTTAAGTATTATTATAAATCAGAATCCCTTCTTAGTAAACTAAACCTAGGACCCATTGCCAATGCCTTGTTTGAAGTCAGTGAACTCTTAAACATATACGATGTTCTCTATGCCGGTATGACCTCCAGTTCCCAAGCTCTAAAAGATAATGGACTGATGCTCTTTCCTTCATCTCTGTCGACCATTCTTCAAGATACAAAGCTATACCTTATAAGTGCACAGGGTGGAGAAGATGTAGACGCTAATGATGACTTTATTATGGATAGTACTCCCACTCAAAACCTAGGTTCTATTCATGCTATCTTAACAGGTGAAGAGATAAAATCGGGTGCCTTAAAAGTCAGTATTGCGACTGAAATAGCCTACCAACTCTTTTCACACAGCCAAGAGGATAATACTACAAAGATCAATGCAGGGTTAGATCAGATCGCTCAAAGGCTTTTTAAACACGATATTAACTCTGATGAACAGATCGATAAAGCTGACTTATACGCATGGCTTCCTGGCTTTGATAAGGCTAAACTCAATGAAGATTATGATGATAAGATAGACCCCATTGTGCAAAAGATTTACGCTAATGAAGATATTTACTTGGATGTGTATAAACTCATATATGCTAATGAGGTCTCTGAGCTGATTTACACTCCAACACTTGATAAAAAACTACTTTTAAAACTTTCGAGTTTTGTGGATCTAAGTCAGATTCAGCTTGACAGCTTTACACTTCAAGATAAAGATAAAAACAGTGTTAACATTAATGTTCAAATAGAAGATGATCAGATCCTTATATCCCCTGAGATTTCTTTAAAAGAGCATCAAACATATACACTTGCGTTTACGATAGAGGTTGAAGACAATTCAGGTGTAAAATTTATTGATAAACATACACATAGTATTACTATTGATGACTCCACACCATTAGATCCTGTTCCCAATACAGAAATTGAGTTTGAAGTCAGCGAGTTACTAAATACAAACAATGTCTTATATGCAGGTGTGACTTCATACGTAACAAAGAGTGAGACAGAAGGTGTTTTACCTATGCCAGCGAGTTTTACTCAAAGCCTTGAAGATGATGTGTATTACCTTATATCTGCTAAAGGTGGTTTAGATGTAGATCAGTATGATGACTTCATGATTGATATTTTTGAGAAAGAAAGCTTGGGCTCTATTCATGTGATTATCAGTGGTAAAGAGATTAAAAGTGCTAGGGTAAAAGCAAATATTGTGACGGAGATGGCTTATCAGTTATATACAAGAAGTTCACTAACTGAAACCACCCAACTCGATGTAGCTTTGGACAATACCGCTAAGCTTTTTTTTAAAGAAGATGTTAATGCAGATGGCTTTATTAACAAAAGCGATTTATATGCATGGCTTGCCAGAAAAGATAAGGATAAACTATCTCGCGATTATGCAACGGAGATAGTACCTATTGTTAGTAATGTTTATGAAGACAAGCCTGTTTATTTTGAGATATATAAACTTTTTTATGCCAGTACCCTTGAAGAAACTACAGTTAACACAGATCTTGGTGCAAAGAAAATAGAAGTACAGTTAAATAGCTTTATCGATGTCAATCAGCTTCAAATAGAAAGTGTGGTCTTAAAAGACAGTGCTTTAAATCAACTTGAATTTACAGTTAATAGTGTAGATAACACCTTCAATATATATTTAGTAGAAGCGCTTCGTGAAAATGAGGCATATGAACTGTCTTTTACTTTGAATACTGAAGATTCAACTGGGAATAGTATTGAAGACAAACATCTTCACACCTTTACGCATAATGATGTTACAGCACCTTCTGTTTTAAATACCCAAGTTCAGATGCAAAATAATCAGAAGTATGTAGCATTAGATGTGACTGACATTAGTTTGCCTTTACATTATGAAATAGTAGGAGGTGCTGATCAAGATAAGTTTGAGATTATTACAGATATTTTTCAAATAGAAAAACTGTACTTTAAAGAAGTGCAAAGCTATGCGCAATCCAATGATGCTAATGCAGACAATACCTATGAATTAGACCTACGAATTGTAGACACTGCATCAAATGAAGTAATAAAAAGCTTCAGCATTAACTTTGATGAAAGTGCTGCCTATGAGATTGGACGATATGCACTTAATGAAGCAACACAATCTGTCTTATCAGGTGATGAAAAAACATTATACCTTGCAGCTCTTGATGGCGGAACACATATTATTAATATACAAAATAAAGCCGAAGCAAGTTTAAACACAGAAATTTATGGAGCATATACTCATAAGGTAGAATTATCAAAAGATGGACAAACCTTATATACACTTGATAAGTATGCAGGCTTGAAAATTTATGACCTAAGCCAAGGTAACCCCTTGTACAAAGGTGAATACTCTCAAGTGTATGTTTATGATATAACCTTATCTTTAGATGAAAAAATTGCTTATATCCTCAGTCGTGACGGACTTTTAATTGTTGATATCGAAGATCCTTCTTCTACGAGTCTCATAGGTTCTTATCCAAGTTCCGCGACAAAGATTAAGCTTTCAAGCCAAGGAGACAAGATTTATTTACTCGATACAATAACTGGTCTAGAAATAATTAATATCACTACACCCGCGAATCCGTTATTAGCCACGAGTTTTACAAGTCTAGGAGGTATTAAAGATTTAGAATTATTACAAGAGTCTGACACAGCTTACCTTTTAGACAGTGCATCTTTAATCCATAAAGTTGATATTTCTACTATGCAGGTGCAAAATAGTTATGACCCTGCTATGCACGTTGAGGACTTCCATATGTCAGAGAATAAAAAGTTTATATACCTTATTGGTAGCATTTTAAAAATCATAGATATAAATAACCCTGAGTTACCTATTGAAACAGGAAGCTATACTGTCATAGGCAACAACATGACTTTATCCACAGATGAAAGAACTGCTTATATCTCTACTGGGAACAGGGGCCTATTTATCTTAGGGCTTAATTATTGACAACACGATATTTCAGTCAGAAGTACCCTTTCTTGTTTTTTGAAAATCAATAAGACTAAGCCACTCCAATAAAGTTATAAAAGGCTTTATTTGGCCTTGGCAAGTTAAGTGGTTTTCAAGACTCTCTCATCAGTTTCTCTTCAATAATTTGCATATTTTCTAAAGTTATTTTTTTAGCCAGAATTAAATTTTACATACATATAACTAATAACTTTTTAAGTCCGTTTTGAGTATAATTCGCGCGTTCCTTGCTCTTTGTATTTCAATGGACGCCTGTAAATCATTGCGATAGGCCCTATTATGAGATGCATAATAGAATGTTTTTATGAAACATTCTTAATCCAGAAGGCGCTATAAATCCAAAAGGAGATCTCTATGAGACATTACGAAAACCTCGTAATCCTAAAGCCAACACTAACTGCAGAAGAAATGCAAGCAGCTGTTGCACAAATCGAAGAAAACATCACTAAAGACGGTGGTGAGATTGTTGCTCGTGACGCTAAAGGTATGAAACGTTTAGCTTACGAAATCAACAAAAATGCACGTGGTTATTTCCACATTATGTATTTCAAAATTGCTCCAACTGCAATCGAAGAAATTGAACGTCTTTACCGTATCAACGAAGATGTACTTCGTTTCGTTACTGTTAAATATGACAGCAAACGTGAAGTAAAAGCGTGGAATGATCTAGTCGTTAAAACTGAAAAAGCAACAGAAGCTAGAGCAGCTGCAGCAGCAAGAGCAGCAGCTCCTAAAGAAGAAGCAGCTCCAGCAGCAGCAACTCCGGCTCCAGAAGCTCCAGTAGCAGAAACTCCAGCGCCAGACGCTCCAGCAGCAGACGCGTAAGTTTAAAGGAAAACCATGTTTAATAAAGTTGTACTGGTAGGAAATCTTACTCGCGATATCGAGCTGCGTTATGCACAAAGCGGAAGCGCAATTGCTAACACGGCTATCGCAACAAGTAGAAAGTTCACGCAAAATGGCGAACGTAAAGAAGAAGTATGTTTTATGGACATTACTTTTTTTGGTCGTTCTGCTGAAGTAGCAAACCAGTACCTTAGACGTGGTAGCAAGATTCTTGTCGAAGGTAGAATAAAATTTGATCAGTGGGTTGCCCAAGATGGTAGCAAACGTTCAAAGCATTCAGTTATTGTTGAAACTATGCAGATGTTAGACTCTAAAGCAGACGCACAAGCACAAGGTGCCGGTGATTCTTCTTATGGTGATGCTCCTGCTGGTGGTGGTTATGAAGCGCCTGCGCAAGCAGCACCTCAGAAAAACTACAACAATAACAATGCACAAGCTCCACAGCAACAATATGGCCAGCAGCAACAGCAGCAGTCATACGGTTCGGGACAAAACAACTCTTATGGTAACCAGCAACAGGCTCCGGCTCAGCAAAACTACCAAAAACAAGAGATGTCTTCTGCACAAGCAATCCCGGAAATTGACATCGATGAAGATGAAATTCCGTTTTAGAAATATATAAGTATAAAGGATATTCAGATGGCTGAAAGAAGAAAATATAAAAAACGTTATTGTAAATACTGTGAAGCAAAAATTGACTTCATTGATTACAAAGATACTAACTCTCTTAAACATTCAATGTCAGAGCGTTACAAGATCATGCCTCGTCGTTTAACAGGTAACTGTAAACGTCACCAAGAGATGATTTCAAATGCAATCAAACGTGCACGTCAAGCGGCATTAGTACCATATACTGTTACTCGTAAAATAGTAGTTGCTAATCCATTCGAAAGCATTGTTAGCTAGATAAACTTCTTAGCACTTTGCTAAGAGTTAAAGATTAGACATCAGCTCTAATCTTATGTAGTAGATATACTTGTACTATCTACTCCTTTTAAACGCCTCCAACTAAAACTCTTTCTCTAACTTAAAAATATTATTATTTTTTAACTTTTTTGTTGTTATCCTATATAAAATTGACTTTTCAAGCTTAAAAGAAGGGAGTCTTACATGTCGTTTATGCAGCATTTACAAAGTAGTCTAATTCTTGGTACAAAGATGACACATCCCGAAGAGGAGCATTTTGTACATCAGCAATGTAAAGAACTGTTTTCTTATATAAATGCTAATAAATCTCAAGAACTTCAACTTCTAATTGAATCGGGTGTTGATCCTGATAAGTGCGAGCATCAACACTTAAGAGCCTTAAGTCATGCTGTTAAAACTAAAAAACATGAGAGTGTACAGACCTTACTTAACTATGGTTCAGACATCAATGCTAAAGACTGTTTTGGATTGATGCCTTTGGATTATGCTATTAAAAATGAAGACAACAAGAACATTGAACTTTTACTTAGATATGGCGCGGTTGATACAAAAGGCACCCTTCCTAAAGTTGAAACAGACTATGGTTTAGCTGACATCTTTGAATCTGCTCTTACAGGTAACCTGCATGCCCTTGTACATTTTCATCAACTCGGAGCAAGTCTTCATGAAGAACGCATCAATAAGACTTCTTTACTGCACTTATGTATTGACGGAAACAATCCTAAGCTCTTAGTCTACCTTCTAAACAAGGGATTAAATATTGACTCGGCGGACAAGAGTGGGACTTCTGCCTTAATCCTAGCTGCTATGGATAGCTCAAGGTTAAAAATGCTCAACGTCTTAATCAGTCGAAATGCTACATTAGATCAACGAAATCATAGACATGTCTCTGCACTTAGCATGGCGATTAAGCGTTTTAATATTCAAGCAGCAATTACACTAGTTAATAAAGGTGCAAATGTAAATATCCGTGATGGCGTAGACACACCACTTGTACTAACGCACAAAGCTTTGGAAAAAACTTCTTATAAGCCTCTTATTCTTGAACTAAGAGAGCTAGAGACACTTCTTATTGCAAGAGGAGCTCATGTAAACACTCCGGATGATAATCTCTTATGGAGCCCTTTGATGTTGACTGCCAGTCATTACCAAGATGAGCAGAGTATTAAACAGTTAAAACTTCTCATAAAACTTGGCGCTAAAGTGGATCAAAAAGACAAGAATGAACGTACCGCTTTAATGATCTCTTCATCCTTGGGCCGCATAGACGCCTTAGAATACTTAATCAAGTTTAATGCCAAACTAAATTGCTATGATAAGTTTGGATGGACAGCTCTGATGCTTGCAATTTATTATAATCAAAAAAATGTGGTTAAAATACTCTTATCCTCAGGTGCAGATGTTAATCTAAATACAAAAAAAGGGCTAAGTGCACTTAAGATTGCTGTTGATAATGAAAGATCAGCACTTATCCCTATTTTAAAAGATTATGGAGCTGTTTTTCCTAAGGAATAACACTTCATATAAATTACTTTACATAACAAATTATCGGCTTCGCCTGAAACATTGCTTCGTGACTGCCACGGCTTGTTTTCTGAAAGTCCGCTCTTCGCTTCTGGTATAAAACTTGCTGTAAGTATCGTAAAATGGATACTTATGAAGTCACTTCTTTTCTCTCTTATTCTTATTAGCTCTTTATACAGTGCCATAAGTGAATTCAAAACAGATGATTATCAGATTGTCCTTGGTAATAATTTTGATGATGAAGCCCTAGATATTGTTGAAGATTACGACTACAATATCTCTGTCGTTGGCTATACACAAGATTTTAAAACAACATCAAGATCTGGACAGAGTTTCAATAATCCTTTTGACTACTTGCATAACATTAAAGCAAGTTCAGGTGAGCAACTTCGCCTGCTAAAACTTAATCAATCCGCAGATATAGTCAATGACACAAGCTTTAAATTAAGCGAATACAATCGTGGTACAAATATCTTAAAAACGGTGCAAAATGGATACCTGCTAGGTGGATATACACATCGTGGACAGATGTTAATAGCTTCATTAGACACCCAAGCGCAAAGCAAGTACCTAAAGAAGTTTGGAACAGCGAACTTTGATCAACTGCATTCTCTCATTCCCTTAGAGGATGGTGGGAGTATCGCTATTGGAACATCTCAAACATCTCGTAACACACATGATGACATATTTGTACAAGGACTAGGTAGAAGTGATGTTTACCTAGTTAGATTTAGACCCGATGGTCAGGTTAACTGGAGAAAAAAATATGGTTCAGTTGATAAAGATATAGGTGTTGATGGTGTTGCAACAGCAGATGGTGGTTTTTTACTTTTAGGCATCTCACAAGAATCAGATGATTTTAGACTTTCATGCACCAAGGTCAATGATACCGGTGATATTGTATGGATAAAAAAATTCCCTAAAGAGGGTCGTCAAAAAGCCTTTAAAATCATTAAGACAGTACGCGGAAACTACCTTATCTCTGCAAGCTTTGAGAATAAAAACAACCAAGACAATGTACGTATGATCAAGATTGATAATGAGGGTAATGTTTTATGGGAAAGAAACTATTTTAAAGATGCCCATGAACATCTTAATGATATCAGTGTAGATTACAAAGGTAATATCATCGGTGTTGGTTATTCACAAACTGCCTCTCAAGCAGATATGGATGGTCTGGTTCGATATTATAATCATGATGGAAACATGATATGGGAAAGAAAGTTTGGAAAAAATCGTCATGACTCTTTTAAGTCTGTGTATCTCTTACATGACAACACTTTTGCTATTGCAGGGTTTTCAAGCTCATTTGCTGATAAAAAACGCCAAATATGGATCTTAAAGCTAAATGATGACGGAAGTCTTGTTAAGAAAAAAATCAAAGAATATAAAGACATTTATATCGCTTTGGAAGATGAATTTGTATCTGCTGGGAAAAAACAAAACCAGAAGCCACAAGACCTTAGTAAGTTTAACACATACAAAAGTTCTAGTGCACCGAAACAATCCAAAGGTACCGTGACCAAGGTGAGTGTCTATAAAGACTTAAGAATCACTCACGATAGTCTAATATTCAAACAAGGAAGCTCAACATTAACCTCTGCGCATAAAGCTACATTAAAAGAGTTTATCCCTAGACTTATGAAGACACTGGAGCCATATAAAGACCAAATCAAAAATATACAGATTCAAGGCTACACATCAACAGAGTGGAATGCTCCTGACACCCAAAGATATCTAAACAACGCTAAACTAGCCAATGAAAGAGCCCTAAGTGTTCTTGATTATTCTTATAAGCTCAAAACAATAAAAGAACATAAAAACTGGATGACTCAAGTCTTTAGCACGGACGGATACTCATACTCAAACCTGGTATATGAAGATGATAAAGAAAACAAAATAAGATCCAGAAGAGTAGAATTCGAAATCATACTAAAGTAATGATAAGAAAAACAAAAAAACCACGAATTAGGGTGTCACAAGGATATAAAAGTTTAGGTTGGAGGTAGATTGTGTTGAAAGTTTGAAGAGAAGCGTACCTAAAAGTACGCCGAAGCAAAGTTTCAGTGCAAGATGCACTGAAGCTAAGCTTTTAGATTAACCACAAGAAGGAACGTTTCCTGAGTCTGAACCATATTGGTATAAGAAATCTTTTAAGTGTGGAGCAAGTTTTTTGAACTTTTTACCACCAAAGAATTTTTCACCCTTAGTTCCTTTGTGCTTTTCAATAATTAATGATGCTTCATTAGCAAATAATTCTTCCCAAGCGCCTTGAGTTTGCATTGCTGCACCTTTAGTTCCGTTACCGTGACATTTTTTACAAGTCTTAAGGTAACCTTTTTGACCTTTTTTGATATCAGCTGAAGCCGTTGTAGCCATTAAACCTAGTGCAACAACGATTGCCATCAATACAGATGTTTGTTTTTTCATTATAGAACTCCATAATTAAATTTAGTTAGCATGATACAATAACTCTCTAAATCTGAGCTAAAATTTTTACTTTATTGGTGTTTCTTTGTTATTCTGATTCTTTATATCTTAAAATTACGCACTAATTACTAAAATAAATCACTGATGTTTTTTTTCTGATATAATAAGTTGTATTAGCACTTAAAAGGATTACAATGTTAAAGTTTTTTTCTCTACTAGCTCTTTTTTCTTTCACGCTATTTGCAACAGATGCCCTTAAATGTGAAGTTATCAATGAAGATGACATCTTAAAAATCAAATGTAAGTACAAAACCGTTTCTAAAGATTATGATAGAAATATCTCAATGGCGTGGACATCACCTTCAACGCCACAAGATGACAGATTCAAAACTGTATTGCTTCCTGCTTACAATATTTCAGCATATGATTATAGATATTTTGATGGACGTGCGGATGGTTCTTGGACAATCTCAGCAACAGATGAAGACACTGGAGGGGTAACAACAATCCAGTTTATAAAAGAAGACTTATCTGAAGCGACAACTATGTCCGCTCCATGTAAAGACTCTTTGGATATGCCAAAGAAGAAGTAAGACTACTCTTCTTCACTCTTAATAAATATTTCTTTTGTCACCTTCGCTTGTTTGAGCTTTCTCTGCGCTTTGCGTAATAAAAGCTCAACATCTTCAATTTTAACACTTACTCTTTGTGATATATCTTCATCAGACTTATTTCCCTCTTTCATACAAAAGGCATGAAGTTCTTTGCGTGTCAAATGCCGTTTAAGTACTCTAAAAAGTTCTTTATCATCTTCCATAATTGATACATCTGCATTATTTACAATCTTAACTAGTGTCTCATGCAATGACTTCTCACCACATTCTTGTTCCCAATATGTCATAGACTCACCTTTGTTAATATCTCTGTTAAATCTTTATTATCAATAATGATATTTGCCTCTTTCTTCAGTATATCTTTCGCACAAAAAGCAACGCGTGTATCTGCGTGAGCAAACATCGATCTATCGTTTGCACCATCGCCAACTACCATTGTTTCTTCTCTACTAACACCTAAGATATTTTGCATACGCTCAATCATATCGCCCTTGGAGAAGTCAAACATCATATCTCCGCCAACAAGCCCGGTAAGTTTTCCATCTTTATGGTGAAGTACATTTGAGAAGTCCGCATCGTATCCAAGTACTTCTTTTCCATAAGTGGTAGCAGTTCTAAAACCGCCTGAAAAACATATCACTGTTGCACCTGATTTCTTGAGTGCTGCTATTGTCTCTTTTGCACCTGGCATAAAAGGAAGGTTATTACAGATCTCTTCTACCTTTGAGAACTCAAGGCCCTCAAGTAAGGCAACACGCTCAGTCAGACTTTCAAAAAAGTCCATATTCCCTTGCATCGCTCTTTCTGTAATAGCCGCCACCCTCTCTTTAAGACCTAAGGGTTCAGCAAAGAAATCAATCGTTTCTCCATCCATTAAGGTCGAGTCAAAATCAAATACACATAGTTTCATATCTTCTCTTTATCACTATAACCGTATAAATTGCTATAATGTCATTAATTAAATGCAATTATAGCGTATAGGAAAAATATTGTTTGAAGAACTTATAAATAATCTACAAAACGGTAAACACATCACCTTAGAGACAACACCATCACACTCACCAGTTTTTCAACCCATCATTGATAAGATCAAAGACCTTGGCCTTGATAAACTCGTCGATGGTTTTTCCACCACAGACAATCCTCTGGCCAAGTTAAAATATAATGCTATATTAGCCGCTGTAAAATTGCAACAAGAGTTTGGAAAACCTGTACTGGCGACCATGAGTATGAGAGATAGAAACCGTATCGCACTTCAGTCTGACCTTTTAGGCGGAAATGAGTTTGATATCCGTTCAATACTCGCACTCACTGGTGACAGCGCTGCTATGTCAGATCAGCCTAATACAAAAGGTGTATTTGACGGAAATTCAAACCTCTTACTTGATATCGTTTCATGTTTAAATTCAGGTATTGATTATGCAGGAAAGCCCTTAGCTGTAAAACCTAAGACAATCTACCCATTTGCTGTCACAAATTCATTTTCAACCAACCCAAAGACTCTTCAAAAGAAGATGAAAAAAAAGATTGAACATGGGGCTATTGGTCTTATTTCACAGCCCGTGTATGATATGGACAATGCCAAACTACTTTTAGAGCTTTTAGAAAATGCTAAGACAGACTGCTGCGAGTCAGCACAAAAGGCTCAGTTAGTATTGGGTATCTTTCCTATCACAAAGCTTCGTACAGCCCAGTTTCTGGCTTCCCATGTACCGGGTATTCATGTTCCTAAGTATTGGATAGAGTCTTTACGTAAGGCCAATGCCATATCAGCTGAAGAAGAGTACAAGGTAGGTTTTGAATTAAGCAAGAATCTATTTGATAATATTATGGAAGTTCATCCAAAGGTGCATTTGATGACGGCTAACCAGTTTCAAGTAGCCAAAGATATCTTATCTTAGAAAAGCAGGTGCTTTTCTAAAAATCACGCTCGAGTAACTTGTCGACTTTCAAGATGGTTAAGATCTTATCATCTTGTTTTCCCACACCATCAATCATTGTTTTCTCTTGCATAGCCGTTTCCGGTGCTGATCCGATTTCACTCTTTTTAAGACGAATAGCCTCAGTAAGTCTGTCAATTACAAAGCCCGCTGTTTCCGTTTCATTTTTCATAACAATAAAACGGCTGTTTTCAGTCATCTTTTCACTAGGTAGACCAAATTTTAAGCGAAGATCGATCAATGGTATAACCGTACCACGAAGATTAAATACACCTAAGACATATCCCGGTGTACGTGGTACACGTGTCCATTCTATAGGTTTAATAATCTCTTGAATACTTAAAATCGGCACAGAAAACTCTTCTTCTCCAATAATAAAACCAACCAGCTGAACGACATTATCTAAGTTCTCTTCACCAGGGGCGATTTGATCTTGCTGCTTATTTATGATGTCTTGTAACTTATCGCTCATTATGCACTCTCCTCTGAGAAGCTAAACTTGATATTACGTTTAACCACATTTTGTAGATAATCAGGAGAATACGGCTTAGTAATATACTCAACCATACCTGACTCAACCCCACGCATTCTATCTGCCTTACCTGTTCTTGATGTAACCGCAATAAGAGGAAGGTTTTTATACTTATTGTACTTCTTGATTTCAGAAGCAAGTGTGTATCCATCCATACGCGGCATCTCAATATCGATAAGAAGGGCATCAAACTGATGCTCACCTGATTTAAGGATGTTCAGTGCTTCCACCCCATCTGTTGCTTCGACCAGTGTAATACCTAAAGGCTTAAGAGCTAAGCTCATGATTTTTCTGTCTGTTTTAGAATCATCAATGATCATAACCTTATAATCACTTGGCTGTGTTTTCTCACGTGAAGCACCTGAACCTGAAGAGTTTTCACTAGACACTGAAGACTTGATTGTCTTAGCCATACTCATAAGAGCAGCAACGTCAACAATAAGCGTCACCCCACCATCCCCACGTATGGTTGCCCCTGCAATCCCTTCCATACCTTGAAGATATTCACCCATAGACTTGATAACAATCTCTTCTTGCCCTACTAAGGAGTCAACAATAAGCCCTATCTTAGTCTCAGCAAGACCAAGAACAACAACATATGCATGTTCACTTGTATCAAAGACATGTTCGACTTCAAAGATATCAGCAATATGAACCAAAGAAAGCACTTCATCGCGAAGACGCATTACGGAACGGTTTTCAACCGTATAAATCTCTTCTTTACCGATACGTACTGTCTCAAGTACTGAGGCAAGAGGAATAGCATAATACTCTTCTTGTACACCAACCAATAAGGCTTGAATAATCGCAAGTGTTAGAGGGATTTTCAGCTTCATCACTGTTCCCTTACCTAATTCACTTTCAATATCAATGATCCCATTTAGTTTTTCAATGTTCGTCTTAACAACATCCATCCCAACACCACGACCTGATACATTTGTTACGGCTGCGGCTGTAGAAAAACCTGGACGAAAGATAAGACCAAAAGCCTCTTTATCTCCCATAATATCAGCTTCTTTTTCTGTAATAACACCTTTGTCAATCGCGATCATCTTAAGTCGATCAGGATCCATTCCAGCACCATCATCTGTTATCTGAATAACAATATGATTTCCTTCATTATAAGCTTTAAGTCCAATGATACCTGTCTCTGGTTTGCCTGATTCAATACGACGTTCAATAGACTCAACCCCATGATCACAAGAGTTACGAATAATATGCACGAGTGGATCACCAATCTCTTCCACAATTGACTTATCAAGTTCTGTCTCTTCACCAGAAATCTCAAGTTCGATTTTCTTCCCAAGTTCACGTGACAGGTCACGAATCATACGAGGGAACTTGTTAAAGACCTTACCAATTGGCAACATCCTTGTTTTCATAACCGCGATTTGAAGATCTGTTGTAACAAGAGAGACAATTGATACCACTTGGTTTAGCTCTTCAAGGAACTCTTCACCCTCATATCTCTCTTCCACATCATCATTAATCTTGATCAGGCGATTTTTACCAAGAACAAGTTCACCTATAAGGTTCATCAAGTGATCTAGACGTTTAACATCAACCCTAATAGTCTGTTCAACTGTCGTTGCAACAGGAGCTGGAGTCGCTTTTTTCTCAGCCTTAGGTGCTGCTGCATTAGCAACAGGAGCAGCCGGTGGTGGAGGAGGTGGCGGAGCCGCTGCAGCAGGTTCTTCGACTGGGATTTCTTCTGCCTTAGGCTCTTGTGCTTCAGCCTCAGGCATATTCGGCACATCTTCACCTGCCGCAATCTTAGCCTCACGTTTGGCTTTATCAGCAGCCTGGCGTTCTTCAAGTAGACGTTGTATCTCAGCATCAACATCATCATCACTCATGTTGGCATAATCAAGCTCGTCCTCTGCTTCAGCTTCTTCTACAACAGGCTCAGGTTCAATCACTGCCGCAGCTTCTGACACTGCTGCATCTGAAGGGTTCTCACCATTAGTAATAGCAGTCAAACGAATAACACAGGCTTCGACTTCTATGCCGTCATCCTTACTGGTATCACGAATAGTGTGCAAAAGAGATTTCATCAGATCAATAGACTCTAAGACAACATCCATAATTGCCGCATCAATAAGCAACTCACCATGACGAGCCTTGTTAAGGACATCTTCCATATGGTGTGTCAAGTGTGTTAGTACATCAAAGTTTAAAAATGAACTCGCTCCCTTAACCGTATGTGCAACCCTGAAGATACGGTTAAGCAAATCCAAATCTTCCGGTGTATTTTCAAGCTCAACTAAATCTTGGTCAAGTTGCTCGATAAGCTCAAAGGATTCAATTAAAAAATCCTGCAATATCTCTTGAAATTCATCCATATTTACGCTCCCTCTTTTACATGAGATTTCACAACTCTTGCGACTTCATCATAAAATGTATGGGCATCAAACTTAACTAAATAAGCTTCGCCCCCTGCTTCCTTGCCTCTCATCTCAGAAAAGTGATCTGAGATGGAAGAGTTAAATACAATAGGAATCCTTGAAAACCTAGCATCATCTTTAACATTAGCTGCAAAGTGAAACCCATCCATACGCGGCATTTCCACATCTGAGACTATTAGTTTAAGATGCTTAGAAATCTCTTCACCATACATATCATAAATATCTTCCAGTTTAGAAAGGCCTTCTTGACCATCCATAGCTTCAACAACCTTAAAGCCCATCTCTGTCAAGGCATCTTTAACGATTTTACGTGCAGTCGAACTATCATCAAGAAGAAGCACTACCCCCGTAAATTCATTTTTATGCACATCTGTACCTGAATCATCCGGCGTATAAAGGCCCAGTTCTTGAACAACATTTTCTAAATCTAAGATAAGTAAAACAGCATCATCTTCAATACGTGTCACACCTGTGATCTTACTTTTATCTAGGGCACCCTCACCCTGAGCAAAAGAAGCCGGTTCAATATCTTTCCATGAAATACGCCTGATACGTTTAGCATCATGAACAACAAAACCAATCAAAATATTATTAAATTCTGCGATGATCACCCGTGCACTTTGTTCAGCATTTTCAGGAGGATTAATACCCATCCATTTAGCCAAGTTGACAACGGGAATAACAACACCGCGAAGGTCAAAGATACCTTCAATAAAATCTGGAACCCCTGGTAATTCAGTAAGGCGTGGTTTGCGAATAATCTCACGTACCTTGGCTACATTGACTCCATAGATACCTTCATATACGCGTCCATCTTGTTCTTTTAAAATACGAAAATCGACCAATTCCATCTCATTAGTACCGACTTTTAATATATTAGTATCTTTCACTACGACTCCTTAAAGAGGGTCTCCTGCAGAAAAAACTGCTCTTTGCTAGATTGTACAATAAAATATTTTTGATTGCAAGCAAAAGAGGCTAAATTTATATATTCAAATCCATAGGCTTCAAAACTTAGGTCTTGATGAAAATGTCCCTCTATAACGATATCTAAAGCTTGGGTCTCTAAATAGCCTAAACGCTTTAAAATTATCTCTTTAAATAGCTCTATCTTATAACATGGTTCTTTCTCTACACCCCTGCTCTTAAGCCATTTGATGATGCAGTGAGAACATACAACATCTATTATGCCAATGAGACTGAGGATAAAAGGATTTCTTATGAGTTTGGTATAGATTTGATAGCCCAAAGGTGTTTTAGTATCCCCGTGTGAGAGCATCACTTTTTTATCACCAAAGCTAGCAATTTGAGGTTGCTCTTGAATAGGAAAGACTTTAACTTTTGGAAAGATTTTTTTAATACCAAAGTCATGGTTTCCTTCAAAATAAATTACCTCAATATTTTCAGAGATTTTGTTTAAAAGGCTTATCTCTTTTTGGTTATCTGTCTTAGTTTGTTTTATCACTCCAAAAAGTAGTTCAAACATATCTCCCATCAAGATAAGTTGAGAAGTTTCTATGTTATTTGAGTCTAACGCTTGTAAAAAAGAGTAAAACTGAGGATATTTATCGCTGTAGTGAGCATCTGCAATAAGGATAGCTCCTTCTTGCAAGATTAAGTTATGGGACATAAGCAATTATTGGTAAGGCTGTGTTTTCATCATAACCACACATCAAGTTTGCATTGGCAACAGCCTGAGAAGAAGAACCACGAAGAATATTATCTACCGCGCTGTTAATATACAGTTTATTGCCTTTTCTTTGTGCATATATATCACAAAAGTTTGTACCACCGCATGACTTAATATCTACAGGTTTTTCAAAAATTCTAACAAAGGGTTCGTCTTTATAAAACTCTTTTAAAATAGCAATGGGATCAATCTCTTCATTAATAAGCATATAAGCATCTATCAATTCTCCTCGGGTAGCAGGAATAAGATGGGGAACAAAGTTAACATCAAAATCTTTTGAGCTTTGTTTAAACAGTTTCTCTTTGATTTCAGGTTCATGTCTATGGCTCATAACCTTATAAGCGAATATGTTCTCATTAATGCTTATATAATGTGTTAATTCATTACATTTTTTACCTGCACCACTTACACCGCTTTTAGCATCTATAAAGATAGGAAACTCTTCATTTATATACTTTGTAAAAGGAGCAAGTCCAAGTATGGAAGCTGTAGGATAACAACCTGGATTGGCAACAAGAGAAGCATTTTTAATCTCTTCTCTATAAAGTTCAGGAAGTCCATAAACTGCTTGAGCCAAGTGTTCTTTATCCTCATGAGCACAATAATGTTTTTCATAAGTATCCAGTTCAAGTCTGTAGTCAGCAGACAAGTCAACAATTTTAACACCATTATCAATAAGACCTTTGGCAAAGCCCATCGAAGCCTGATGAGGAAGTGCTAAAAACACAAGGTCACATCGCTTGATAATCTCATCTGTGTCAGCTTTTTCAACTGCACAAGTGAACACATCTTTCATACAAGGGTGTAAGGCATCTAACTCTACTCCACCTGTACTTGTTGCAACGTAACTTATTTCAAAAAAAGGGTGTGCTACGAGAATTTTTATGAGTTCTATCCCTGTATATCCACTCGCACCGATAATACCTACCTTAGTGACAGTCAAATACAATCTCCTGATATTTTACTTCTAAGACTTCAAACTCTTTAACTCCACCTGGAAGTTTTGCCTTAAAATCATCTCCCTCTTCTTTACCAAGAAGTTGCTTTGCAAGGGGAGAGTTAAATGAGATAAGCCCAACATCAGGGTTACTCTCACATCCACCTACGATTGTGTAAGTGATCTCATCATCTGTATCCATATCACATAAAACAACGGTTGAGCCAAAGCTGATGCGTGCATGCTCTAAGGCTGAAGGATCAACAATCTGTGCTTGCCCAAGAATATTTGAAAGCTCTGATAAACGAAGATCAACCAACCTCTGCTTCTCTTTTGCCGCATGATACTCAGCATTTTCTTTCAGGTCGCCATGCTCCAGTGCTACTTCGATCTCTTTTACAATCTCCGGAAGTTCTCTGTTTTTTAAATCATTTAATTCTGCGGATAATTTCTCGTATCCAAATTTTGTCATAGGCTCTTTGTGTTCCATGATATAGTTTCCTTAGGTTCTTCGTATGTCTAATATTTCAATATATTATTTAGTAAAGATATTATAACCTATTTAGCAAAGTAAGTCTTAGTCAATTTAAAGACTACTGGACTTAAAAGAAGTAAGGCTATAAGGTTCGGTAAGGCCATTAAGGCATTCAAGGTATCAGCAAGAAGCCAGATAAACTTCAGATCCATCATCGAACCTACAGGAATCACTAAAACCCATAAAATCCTAAAAGGAATAATAGCTTTTTGACCGAGTAAAAAATAAACAGACTTTTCTCCATAAAAGCTCCATGCAACAAGTGTAGTAAAAGCAAATAAGATCAGTCCAAAGGTCACAATATACTCACCTACAAAAGGAAGCATCTTAGCAAAGGCAAGTGCTGACAAACTTGCACCTGATTCACCTGAGATATATTCACCTGAAAGTACGATAGCAAGACCTGTAATAGAACAGATGATAATAGTATCTATAAATGTCCCCATCATTGCCACGAGGCCTTGCCTGACTGATGAGTCTGTTTTTGCCGCCGCATGTGCGATAGGTGCTGAACCCAGACCTGCTTCGTTTGAAAAGATTCCTCTTGCCACACCAAACTGCAAGGCTGCCCAGATGCTGGCACCGGCAAAACCGCCTACTGCCGCCGTTCCTGTAAAAGCTGAAGTCACTATCAAGGAGACAGCCTGAGGTATTTCTGTGATGTGTAAAGCTAAGATAGTAAGTCCTGCAAGCAGGTAAATAACTGCCATAGTAGGCACCAGTTTACCTGCTAAACTTGCAATGCTTTTTATCCCACCTATTAAAACCAATCCGACTAAGACAGCTAGAACAACACCACTAAGCATAACAGGAACACCAAAAGAAGAGTGAAGGACATCTGAAACAGAGTGGGCTTGAATAGTGTTACCAATTCCAAAACCGGCAATAGAAGCAAAAAAAGCAAATAACACACCTAAAAAAGTCCACTTGTCTCCAAGGCCATTTTTAATGTAATACATCGGACCACCTACATGATTGCCATCTTCATCAGTTTCACGGTATTCCACTGCAAGTACAGCTTCTGCGTATTTAGTCGCCATTCCTAATAATGCCGCAATCCACATCCAAAACATGGCACCCGGACCCCCTAGAAAAATAGCTGTGGCTACACCCGCGATATTTCCCGTTCCTATCGTTGCAGAAAGAGAAGTCATCAAGGCGTTAAAAGGTGATATCTCTCCTTCTTTTTTATCTTCTTTGCGCCCCTTAAAAACAAGTATAAAACCTTCTTTTATCATACGAATAGGCATAAACTTTAAACCCACGCTTAAAAATAACCCTGTTCCTAAAATAAGAGCAAGCATCAATGGACCCCAGACTATGCCGTTGATAGTTCCTACAAGACTGTTAATACTTTCCATCATTTTAGAATAATCTCTGCCACATCTTTCAGACGGCTTTTCCCAAGTTCTTCTCTAAGCTCTATGGAACGTTCTAAAAACTTATCTTTGTCTATATTTTCATACACCTCATACATTCTTTCAACATTGACCTCATCTTGAAGGAGTTCCGTATGCATGGCTTCTTTTTCTTGAAAGTCATAGATGATATTTGCCAGACCTACATGTTTGAGTTTTACAAACTTTCTTCCTATCCAGTATTCTAGTTTATTGGCAACAAAGACTAAGACCATTGGTGTACCTATAAGCGAGCACTCTAAAGTCGCAGTTCCTGAACAGACATAGGCGAAGTCTGCTTGTAAAAGTGCCTCATGAGTGTTTTTTATAACGGTGAACTTAGAGATATTTCCATATAACTCTTCAATCTCTTCATCAGAGAAATGCGGGGGAATAACTAAAATCGCTTCTTCTTTATGCTTTTGTCTTAACTCATGATAAATAGGCATCAAAGAGCGTACTTCTGACTTTCTGCTTCCTGCTAAGAAGGCTATCTTATTGTTTTGACTCACCTTATCTTTAAAGGTCTTTATCTCATCCATCAATGGATTACCCACATAAGTTGAACGGGGATAGAACTGCTTTTCAAAAGGGAAGATAGAGAGTAGGTTATCACAATAGGCATCAACCTTTGCCGCTCGTTTTTTCTTCCAAGCCCATACCTTTGGAAGCACGTAGTAAGAGATCTCTTTTTCAGGATATTTTTCTTTTATCTTTTTAGCCAGAGGAAGGTTAAAGGCCGGTGCATCAATAAGCAAGACCTTATCCGCATCTCTTGCAAGAAAAACCAACTCAGCCATCGCTTCTTTGGCAGAAAATATCTTTCCAATAACATCTTTAATCCCCATTACTGAAAATGCCTTAGGGCTATAGAGTGGATCGCCTAAACTCTCATCAAAGATACCGCATAACTCTACATTTTCAAGATGAGGATATAAGGCTTTAAGGTGTAAGTTAGATGATGGTTCTAAAGCAGATACTAGTAGCTTCAAGAGGCTTCCTTTAGTTCAAATATTCTTTTTTGCATCTTTGACAGATCAAAGATAATAATCTCATGTTTATTGGTGTTACAGATATAGAGTTCGCAGGCTTTTTTATCTATCCCACAAGGCTCAGCCAACTCTTCTAAGAGTATTGTCACCTCTTTTGTCTCAGGATTATACACTTTTACCTTATTGTTATAGCTGTCAGCAATAAAAATTCTTCCACCCCCACAACCATCGCCATACTGACCTACAGTTATATCTAAAGGGTGTTGCAGTTCATCATTATTATAGATATGTGAATGTACCTCATTAAAAGAAGCACAGCGTAAACTTGAGCTTTCACTGTCAACAAACCAGAGTTCATCTTCTAAAAGCGAAATCCCTGTTGGTTGA